>Ga0335077_10001524_pt1 | contig 27605 bp, 22 predicted proteins | sample Lox_Sample_31_FD_207151 | JGI IMG/M metagenome (GOLD analysis project Ga0335077, IMG submission 207151) | Soil microbial communities from Loxahatchee National Wildlife Refuge, Florida, United States - Lox_Sample_3.1 | ecosystem: Environmental > Terrestrial > Soil > Wetlands | place: USA... | reverse complement strand
TCGACGCGTGCCTGCTCCGGCAGGTCGACCTCCGCCTCGAGGCGGACGCCGGACGCCGCGTCTGGAGCGCGCTCGCCGACCACCCACGCATCGTCGTGCCCGCGATCGTGGACGGCCTCTCGACCGACTCGTTCCTCGTCATGGAGCTGCTCGAGCTCGACCGTACGGCGCGGGGACCGGAATCGAGGCAGGCGCTCGTCGCCGCGCTCCGCGCCCTCTATCAGCTGATCTTCCTCGAAGGCCTCGTCCACTGCGACCTGCACGGCGGCAACCTGTTCCTTCTCCCGGGCGGCGAGGCGGCGCTCGTCGACTTCGGCTTCGTGGCCGAGCTCCCGGAGAGCGTCCGGATCCGGTTCGCCGAGTTCTTCCTCGGCCTGGCGACGAACGATGGACCGCGCTGTGCCCGCATCACGGTCGAGACCGCCGCGTTCGTGCCGCCGACGCTCGACTACGCGCGGTTCGAGGCGGAGGTGGGCGAGCTCGTCTCACGGGCGGCGAACGCGGTCGTCGCCGACTTCCGCGTCGCCGACTTCGTGCTCGGCCTGTTCGACGTGCAGCGCCGCCACCGCATCGTCGGCACGTCGGCGTTCACGATGGCGATCGTCGCCCTGCTCGTCTTCGAGGGCGTCGCGAACGAGATCGCCGGCGACCTCGACTTCAAGCGCGAGGCCGTGCCGTTCGTCCTCCGTGCGCTCGCGCAGGCACACGCCGGCGCCGAGCCGGGCGAGCCCCGCGAGGCCCTCGCTGCGCGTTGAGTTCTCGAAAGGAGAGCCATGAGCCCCATTCCCGTCAAGGAATTCACCATCCCCGACGCGGGCGTCGACACGGTCGCCATCACGATCGAGGAGACATACGCCGTCGAGGGAGTCGGCAAGGACACGGTCAAGCTCCAGGGCACCCTGGTCGCCAACCGGACCGCTCCGCTGCTCGGATTCGGGATGAAGGCAATCGACTGGAAGACCGCCGCCGTCGTCGCGCAGTTCACGTCGCTGCACGTGACGGGCGAGAGCAAGGTCTTCGGGCCGGTCAGCGTCGTCCTCGACCCGACGCTTCCCGGGCTCGCGGTCGTGATCGGCGGGCACTGCCGGGCGGCGCTGGGAGTCGTCGTGTCGATGCCGCAGCACAACCTGACCCTGCGGTCGGCTCAGGCGATCCAGCTTCAGTCGGACGTGAAGACCGTCCCGCCGATCGGCGACGAGCGGACGCAGAGCGTCGCCCCGGTCGCGCTGGTCGACCTCAGAAGCGGACGGCAGATGGGCTCGCTCGAGAGCGCACGCGTCCTCTGGCGGGAGCTGACGGCGCAGGTTCCGCACGTCGTCCGCGCCGGGTAGAGCGACGCGCGCAGACCTTCGTTCCGCGTTCGGCTCGCACGTGCGGCGGTATCTCGGCCGCGGCGGGACGCGCCTGGTGCGACTCGTCGCGGCCGCCGACGGCGGCGGGCCCGTGCTCTCGTACCTGATCGCGCACGCATGGCGGCTCGACCAAGGCCGGTGCGATTCGCTCTTCTCGATCCTGGAGCCGGGTCCGCTGGCGCGAACGTCCGTCCTCCTGTGCGAGCGCCCCTTCGACGCGTACCCGGGCGTCTGGATCCGGCCCGCGACGGCGCGGCGCCCGGTGCGCGTCGGCGACGGCGACGTGGAGGCGTACGTGCTGGGGACGGACTTCACGTACGACGACCTGCGGATGTGGACGCCCCGCTTCATCACGGCGGCGAGCCGCGTCGCGCCGGCGCAGGCCGGCGGCGTCGAGCTGCTGACGGTCTCGGCGGGATGGCTCTACCGGCGGACGACGCGCGTGACGGCACGTGCACTCGTCGAGCGGCGGCACGGCGTGCCGATCGAGGTGGCCTGGTACGAGGACGGCGCCGCCGCGCCGTTCAGGACGCTGCACGCGCGCGGGATCGCCGCCTGGGGCGGGGTGTGGATGCCGGAGACGATCACCGTGCGGCGCCCGCGCGACGGCTACACGAGCTCGATGGAGCTGCTCGGCGTGCGTGTCTCGGAGTCCGCCGCGCCGCTCAGTGGTGCGTCACGAGCAGCTTGAGGACGATCAGCAGCACGCCGAGCCCGAGGTTGACCGCGACGACGGCGAGCGTGCCGAGCACGCCGAGCTTCTCGATCCGGGCGAAGCGGACTCCCTGCGCTGCGAGGACGGCGAGGCCGATGCCGAGCGCGAGCCAGACCGCGGTCTTGTCTGCGAGCACGCCGAGATGGCCGAGGAAGAGCACGAGCACCGGAGGCAGCGCCGCCGTGACGATCGAGCTCTCGTGGTACGCGATCCCCGTCAGCTCGGCGAACGAGAGATGCTGCTCGCGGCCGACGCTGAAGCCGAGCGCGTGCGCGTACACGTGCGCGAGCCAGAGGATCACCGCGGTCACGAGCACGAGCGCGGCGATGTGTCCCGTCCCGTGCGTGGTCGTCCGCGCGGACGCGACGATCACCGAGAGCACGATGATCGTTCCGTAGACGTAGCCGGCGAGGCGCTCGCCGGTTCTCGTCAGCCTCGTCGGGCGCGCGTCCTCGGCCACGCGCGCATCATGCCCGCGCTACCGCTTCCGCGGCGGCGCGAGCGCGAGCTGGACGAGCCTGTGCGCGGACTCGGCGGCCGTCGTCGTCGTCGCCGGCCTACGGGCGCGCACGAAGAGAACGAGCTGCTCGCCCTTCCGCAGCGGCAGCCGTCGCGTCGGGACAAGCCGGACGGCGGCGACGCCGTTCTCGCCGGTCGCCGTCTCCGCCGCCGTCCGCACCCAGCCGTACGGGATCCCGGTGACCCGGACGAGCGCGTCGCGGACGAGGTAGCCGCGGCCGTCGACGATCCGGACGCGCGCGGTGAAGGGGCGGCGCGAGCGGAGGGGATAGCTCGAGAAGCCGACGGCGGAGACGACGAGCCGGTCCGGCGAGACGACGCTGCTCGCCGGGATCGACAGCTTCCCGTTCGGCAGGCGGATCGTGCCGGGCGGGTCGTTCGTCACGACCGGCGTCGGCGCCGAGACGGCGACATTCGAGCCCGTCGCATTCGTCGCCTTCACGACGAACTCGATCGTCGAGCCGGCGTCGGCCGTCGTCAGCACGTACGTCTGCGCCGTCGCGCCCGCGATCGTCTGGCAGTGGTTCCCGGAGGCGTCGCAGCGGTTCCAGCCGAAGCCGTACGAGATCGACTGGGCGCTGCTCCAGGCGCCGACGGAGCCGGTGATCGCTCCGCCGACGTTGACGCTCGGCGCGCTGACGGTCGGCCGCGACGTGCTCGCCGGCGCGGCGGGTGCGGCGAGGACGGCGGCGGTGAGGTTCGAGCCGATGCTCGACGAGCCGAAGCTGTTCTTCGCGGTGACGATCGCGCGGAGCCGGTAGCCGACGTCGCCGGAGACCGGAGTGTACGAGGACTTGGTCGCGCCGCCGAGATCCGCGCACGACGACGAGCACCGCTGCCACTGGTACGAGTACGTGATCGGCGACGTCCCGCTCCAGCTGCCGTTGTCGACGCTCACCGACTTGCCGACCTGCGCCGTGCCGTGCGGGTCAGGCTGCTTCGTCGCCCTGGGGGCGCTGCCGGCCGCGGCGACGACGCCGGTCGGGCTCGACGCCGCCGACGAGCTGCCGGACGAGCTCGTCGCGGTGACGACGACGCGGAGCGTCCTGCCGACGTCCGACGAGCCGACGTCGTAGGTCTGCGAGGTCGCGCCCGAGATGTCGCCGCAGCTCAAGCCGCTGCCGCTGCAGCGCTGCCACTGGAACGAGTAGCTGATCGTCCCGCCGCCGCTCCAGCTCCCGGTCGAGGCGCTGAGCCGCTGGCCCTGCTGCACGGTCCCGCTCACCGACGGCGGCGAGCTGTTGACCGGTCCCCCGGAGGTGGCCGCGCCGACCGCGCCTGCGGCGACGCCGAGCCCGAGGGCCGCGGTCGCCGCAGCGGCGAGCCGTATCGCGTTCATCGCCCGTCATTTCACGCCGTCCGGGGACGCGTTTTCGTACGGGCGGGGTAAAGGCTCGGTAAACCGTCCGGGACCGCGCTAGCTCTCGGCCTTGGCGGCCTTCTTCGCGGCCTTCCGCTCGTCGTGCGCGGCCTTCTGCTCGGCCGCCTTCACCTTCGCCTCCCCGTACGACGCCTCGACGAGCGAGCGGCCGCCGGTCCAGCCGAACGCCCACGCGACCATGATGATCGCGAAGACGATGTTCCACGCCGTCGTCACGAGCTGCTGCGCGACGGAGTAGGCGGTCGCGTTCGCCGAGCTCGTGATCCCGCTCAGCGAGGCGACGTTGAAGGCCTGGGTCACGCCCGCGCCGCCGGGCGTGACGGAGGTCACGTTCGCAATCGAGTTGCCGGCGTTGATCCGCATCAGCGTGTGGAACGAGATCGGGATGTCGTACGCATGGAGGAACACGCACATCACGCCGAGGCTCGCGACCCAGGCGAGGAACGACGGGAGGAACACGCGCAGGAAGTACGCGCCCGGCTTCGCGAGGATGCCGCCGCCGGTCTTCGCCTCGTCCCACCACCGGACCACCTTCGGCCACCAGCGGCGGACGATCATGTAGATGAGCAGCGCGCCGCCGCCGACGATGATCACGAACGCGACGGTGTGGTCCTTGACGAACGAGAACTTGAGGTCGAACGAGCCGCCGACCGACAGGAAGAGATAGAGGTACGTGAACGCGCCGATCAGGGTGAAGAAGATCTTCTGGACGGCATAGCCGCCGAGGACCCCCGCGAAGGTCGCGCTCGCGATGATCGACGTGAACATCAGCAGCATCACGAGCGTGCCGAGGTTCGCCGGCAGGATCCCGTTCAGCGCGACCGACGCGGCATAGCAGGCGATGATCTCGCGCCCGCGCACCTCGCCGGGGTAGGCGTACTTGAGGATCGAGTACCAGCCGTACCCGGTCAGGACCGTCTGGATCGTCTTCAGCACGATCGCGGCGACGAGCTCCGCCGCGGTGATGCTCGTGATCGTGTCCCAGACCTCCTTGAGCCAGCCGCGGATGTCCCAGCCGAGCAGGTTCGCCGCAGCGCCGATGAGCACGATGATCAGCGCCCACAGGAGCAGGCGCTTCCAGCGGAAGCGATTCGCCGGGGCCGGCGAGGGTGCGGCTGCGGCGGTGCTCATCCCCGGGATCGTAGACCGCCCTCCGGCGGCCCGGGCCGTTCTAGCCGACGCTCAGCTTCACCAGCCGGGTCCCGGTGACGCCGGTCAGGACGTTCTCGCCGGACTTGCGGGCGCGAACCTGGAGCGCGATCGCGCCTCCTGCGCCGGCGAGCTTCGGCCCGGCCGTCAGCGTGATCGACGCGGTGCCGTCCGCGCCGGTCGCCGCCTCGGGCGCCTGCACGACCGCCCCGAACGGGAGTCCGACGATCTGGACGAGCGCGCCGCGCACCGGATGGCCGAACGCGTCCTGGACGAGGACCTGTGCGGTCGTCTTGCCGCCCGGCTCGAGCGAGCTCGGGGAGAAGCTCACCGACTGGACGACCAGGCGGTTCGGCAGCGTGACGCGGTCGATCAGGACCGACGTCTGCCCGTTCGGGAGCGCAACCGTGTCGGCCGCGGTCGCGCCGGTCACCTGGCTCGTCGTCAGTGAGTTGGCCCACTGGAGGCCGCCCGCGTTCGTCGCCTTCACCTGGACGAAGAGGTTGTGGCCGATGTCCGCGTCGGTCAGCGTGTACAGGCCGGTGGCCGCGTCCGGGATCGCCGTCCAGCCCCCGGGGCCGCCGCTGCGAAGCCAGGTGTACTGGAACGTCATCGGCGTCGCGCCGACCCACGTTCCCGACGTGACCGAGAGCGTCTGACCGACCTGGAGGCCGGTGATCGTCGGGATGGCGATGTTGCCGGGAGGCTGCACGTCCTTCGTCCCGGCGGAGCCGGACCCGACGGCGATCAGGGTCACGGCCGCAGTGAGGGCGAGGACGGAGACGCCCGCGACCGATGCTTTCGCAGAGATGCGCATCTGGTGCTCCTTCTCGAGTCCACGAGTCCTGAGCCACCACTCCATCACACGCTCGTGACTCGTGTCGACGGCACCGCCCGCCCAGCGTCCCCCGGAGACGACGAGAGCGACCCGGCCCACACGCCGGATCGCTCTCGGGTGCCAATCCCGGTCTCCTCAGCACCGAAAAGGATAGGAGCCCGTTCGACCGAGATGATCGGTCACATCGGAGTCCGACGCGTCCCCCGTTCTGGTGAACCGAGCCGATTTAACGGAATCGCTACAGGAACGCGTCGGGCCGCGTCTCTACGCTTGCCGTATGGCCGTGTCCGCGCCGTCGTTGCCGCTCGTCCTGCACCTCTCGCTCGTCGTCCCGGGCGACCTCCGCGACGCGGGCGGAGAGCGGCTCGGCCGCGTCGACGACCTGATCGTCCGGCTCGGCGCGGACGACTACCCGCCGGTGAGCGGGATCGTCGCCCGCGTCGCCGGCCGCCAGGTGTTCGTCTCCGCCGAGCAGATCGAGGAGATCGCGCACGGGCGGGTCACCCTAGGCGGCGACCGGCTCGACCTCCAGCGCTTCCGGCGGCGGCCCGACGAGGTCCTGCTGAAGAAGGACGTGCTCGACCGGCAGCTGATCAACATCGACGGCGCGCGGCTCGTCCGCGCGAACGAGATCGAGCTTGCGCGGATCGACGGCTGGTACCGTGTCGTGGGCGTCGACGTGAGCCTGCGCGGGCTCGTTCGGCGGCTCGTCCCGCGCGTGCTCGGTCGGCGCGTCACGCTGGGCACCTTCCTCGACTGGGCCTCCGTCGAGCCGTTCACCGGGCACGTGCCGACGGTACGGCTGCGCGTCCCGCACCCGAAGCTCGCGCGCCTCCACCCGGCCGAGCTCGCCGACCTCGTCGAGGCGGCCTCGCACCGCGAGGGAGGCGAGATCATCGCGGCCGTCGCGGCCGACCCCGAGCTCGAGGCCGACGTCTTCGAGGAGCTCGGCGAGAAGCACCAGCTCGAGTTCGTCGAGGAGCGCTCGGACGACCAGGTCGCGGCGCTCCTCGGGCGGATGGAGGCGGACGACGCGGCCGACCTCGTCCTCCAGCTCCCGGAGGAGCGGCGCGAGCAGATCGTCGCGCTGCTGCCCGGCGTGCAGCGCCGGCGCGTTCGGGCGCTGCTCGGGTACGACCCGACCACGGCCGGCGGGCTGATGAGCCCCGAGTTCCTCTGCATCTATGCGCAGGCGACGGTCGAGGAGGCGGTCGGGCGCGTCAACCGCTCCGGCATCGACGCCGACGCGCTCGCATGGGTCTACGCGATGAACACGCACTACCGGCTGCGGGGCGGCATCCGGCTCGCCGACCTGCTGCGGGCCGACCCGGAGGCGCGCCTCGCGGAGGTGCTCCAGCCGGTGCAGACGGTGCCGCCCGACGCAGGGCTCGAGGAGGTGGCGCGGACGATGGCGGACTTCGACCTCACCGTCGTCCCGGTCGTCGACGGGAAGGAGCAGCTCGTCGGCGTCGTCACGGTCGACGACGTGCTCGAGGTCGTCCTGCCGGAGAACTGGCGCCGCCGCTTCGGCGTGCTCGGCGACGACTAGAGCGACGCGAGCTCGTTCAGCGCGCCGACGAGCTCGTCCGTCGCCGAGAGGTACGGCGCGTGGTCGGTGTCGAGCTCGATCACCTTCACGCACGGATGCTCGGCGATCATGCGCCGCTGGAGCGCGGGCGGGATCGCCCGGTCCTGTGCGGTGAAGACGTAGGAGCGGGGGATCGCCGCGAGCACGGCCTCGTCGATCGCGACCGGCGTCGCGAAGGGCGCCACCGGCTGCGGCCGCTGCCGCGCCACCGCCGCCGTCTGCTGCTCGGGCGTGCAACAGTTGAAGACCGCCTGCTTGGCCGCCTCCGGCGGCATCGTCCCGACGGGCGGCTCGCCCTCGACGACGACGTTCGCCTGCACCATGTCGTCCGCCCCCTCCGGAAGGTGCGCCAGGTCGAGCAGGCTCTGGCCGTTCCCCGGCATGAACGCGGCGACGTAGATCAGCGAGGCGACCCGCTCGGGGCAGTCGGATGCCGCCTGGGTGACGACGACGCCGCCCATGCTGTACCCGACGAGGACGGCCGGCTCGTCGCGCCCGCGGAGCTGCTCGCAGACGCGCTCCGCGCAGCTGTCGAGGGTGACGTCCTCGACCGGCGTCCGGTCGTCGCCGCCGCCGGGGAGGTCGAGCGTCTCCACCGTGTGGCCGGCCGCCTCGAGCGGGCCGACGACCGGCTCCCAGCTCCAGGCCCCGCCGAAGGCCCCGTGGACGAGGACGAACCGCGCCATCGGGCGATCCTATTGCTTTCTGCTGCGGAGGCGATCATGCTGCGACCGTTACTCCTAGGGGAGAGGGGAACCTCATGACTGGCAAGCGTCTCGTCCTGGCGGGCGTCACGCTGGCTGCGGCGGTCGGTCTGATCGTCGCCGCCGCGTTTGGCGCGTTCGCCTCGAGCGGCAGGACGGCTGCGGCCGGCGCGGGCGCCGGCGTCGACGGCGTCCACGTGCACGGCCACTGGACGATCGTCGTGCGCAGCACGAGCGGCAGGGTCGTCGGCCGCTACCACTTCCACAACGACTTCAACGGCGCCGGCTTCGGCACGAGCGGCGGCGCGGACGCGTTCGCGCAGATCCTGAGCGGCTCGAACGCGCCCGGCGACTGGGACGTCTCGCTCCACGGCTCCGGCTGCCCGGCCTCGAACGGCAACTTCTGCCAGCTGTTCGAGCCCGACGCGAGCCCGGTCTTCGGCGCGTTCCCGCCCGACACGAAGAACCTGACCGTGACCGCGCCCGAGTCGGGCCCGGACGCGTTCAAGATCGTGCTCCAGGGCAGCGTGACCGCGACCGACGACGGGACGATCGACCGCGTCGACTCGGGCCTGCAGAAGTGCGCGACGTCGGCGTCCGTCGGCCACGACTGCGGCGTCGGCTACAACGCGGTCACGACGCGGATCCTCTCGTCGCCGATCAGCGTCCTGACCGGCCAGAGCATCTCGGTCACCGTCAAGCTCAGCTTCTCGTAGGAGGTCGGGGGCCGGGGGACGACCGTGGCCGGACGCCGATCCGGGAGGACCTCCGCTGTGCGGTGGGGGCTCGTTGCGCTCGCGCTCGCGTGCGGGCTCGGCCTGCTCGTGCTGCCGGCCGGAGCGGCGCCGACCGCGTCGACGGGCGTCTCGATCGTCGTCGAGGAGGGCGTCACCTCCGGCGACGGCTCGACCGCGACCCCGCCGGCGCCCGTCGCCTCCGACGAGCCCGTCGGGACGGCCGACGCGGTGACGGTGTCGCCGCCGGCGAGCGTGCCGAGCGGCGAGGGCGTGACCGTCGTGGACGACGTCAGCGTCGTGCCGCCGGTGACGATCGTCGACGAGGAGTCCGTCTCCTCGAGCGACGCGCCCAACGTCGTGCCTCCGGTGACGATCCTCGACCAGGAGTCGGTCTCCTCGAGCGACACGCCGGCCATCGTCCCGCCCGCGGTGGTCGCGACCGCGGAATCGGCGACGACCTCGGACGAGGTGACCGTCGTGCCGACCTCGTCGCCGTCGACGACGACGGTGACGGCGGGGCCGAACGCGGCGCTCGCCGGTACGGCCGTGCAGCTCCAGGCTGCGGTCACGTCCGGCGGCGGCGCCGTCGGCTCGGGATCGGTCACCTTCGAGGACGGGTCGACGCCGCTCGGCGCTTCCGTCCCGGTCGACTCGGGCGGCCACGCGTCGCTCAGCGTCACCACCCTCGGCGTCGGCTCGCACACGATCGTCGCCCTCTACGGCGGTAGCGCCGCGTTCAACGCGAGCAGCGGGATGACGAGCGAAGGCATCTACGACTACGCGCTCTCGGCCGGGCCCGACCGGAGCGTCCTCCGCGGCGGCGCGGCCACGTTCGGGCTCACCCTCTCCCTCGCCGCCGGCTCGGCGACGAACGGGCTCCCCGCTTCGGTTCCCTTCTCCGCGGCGCTGCTTCCGCCCGACGCGACGAGCAACGCCCCGTCGACGATCGCGTTCCCGCAGTCGGAGGCGGCGCCGACGCACCTCGACATGATCGTCCAGACCGGGTCGATCACCCTCGGCGACACGATCGTCGCCTTCACCGCCGGCGTGCGGACCGCGAGCGCGGGGCTGCACATCTCCGACTTCACGCTGTCGCTCGCGCCGCCGGCGCAGACGGTGCAGGCGGGCGGCACCGCGACGTTCACGCTCAGCTCGTCGGTCGTCCCCGGCTCGAGCGCGTCCGCGCTCGGGACGTTCACGGTCCTCGACCAGACCTCGGCGCCGGTCGGCACGATCACCGTACCGGGCTCCCTGGCCGTGACCGTCGCGACGACCGGGTCGACGACGCCGGGGCTGCACACGCTGACGCTGACGACCGACCCCGGCCACCGCAGCGCGAGCGCGACGTACTACGTCAACGTCCCGCCGGTCCCGAGCGCGGGCGGCCCGTATACCGTGAACGAGGGCTCGCCGCTCACCCTGCACGGCTCCGCGACCGACACGGTCGGCGAGACGCTGACGTACGGCTGGGACCTCGGCGGCGGCCTGACGGCGACGGGCGCGACCCCGACGTTCACCTTCCCCGACGGCCCGGCGACGCGCACCGCGAAGCTGACCGTCTGCGACGACCGCGGCGCGTGCGCGAGCGCGACGACGACGATCACCGTCGTCAACGTCGCGCCGGCGGCGCGGATCCTCTCCCCGGCGGACGGCTCCGCCTTCCGCGCGCACTCGCCGGTCACGCTCAAGGGCTCGTTCTCGGACCCGGGCGTCCTCGACACCCATACAGCGGTCTGGACGGTCGGCGGGACGACGATCCCGGCGACGGTCTCGGAGCACGGCGGCGCCGGGACGGCGAGCGCGTTCTGGACGCCCGCCGCGGCCGGCTTCTACGCGCTGAAGCTGACGGTGACGGACAAGGACGGCGGCACGACGACCGTCTCCGGCGGGACGCTCGTCGTCTTCGACCCGAACGCCGGCTTCGTCACCGGCGCCGGCGCCCTCGTCGACCCGGGCCGCGCACTCGTCCTGTTCGCGTTCGAGGTGCGCTACCGCGACGGCGAGACGACCCCGCGCGGCGACGTCGACCTGCGCATCCCGCGCCTCGACTTCGACCCGACGCGGATCGACTGGCTCGTCGTCACGGCGCCGAGTTTCGCGGTCCACGGCAAGGGCCGCGTGGGGCGGACCGACGGCTACGTCTTCCAGCTCGACGGCGTCAACGGACGCCCCGACCAGCTGCGCATCCGGATCTGGTCGCCCGGCGGCTCGCTCGTCTACGACAGCACGCTGCGCGCGCTCGCCTTCGGAGCCGTCGCGATCCACCGGTAGACTAGGCCCCATGCTCGCGTGGGCCGGAGAGAACGATGGGGGTCACAGTCCGTGCCGCCACGGCAGCGCTGCGCCGCCCTCTGCGCGGCCGTCCCCGCCTGCCCCGGAGTAGGCGCCCCTCCGCACCGCTCCTCGCGCTGCTCGCGGTCCTCGGACCGGGGCTGATCGCCGCCAACGCCGGCAACGACGCCGGCGGGATCGCGACGTACTCGCAGGTTGGCGCGCAGTTCGGCTACGCCCTGCTCTGGATGATGGTGCTGATCACCGTCAGCCTCATCGTCGTCCAGGAGATGGCCGCGCGGATGGGGGCGGTCACCGGCAAGGGGCTCGCCGAGCTGATCCGCGAGACCTACGGGCCGCGCTGGTCGCTGTTCTCGACCGTCGCGGTGCTGATCGCGAACCTCGGCATCTGCATCTCCGAGTTCGTCGGGATCGCCGTGGCGCTCAGCCTCATCCACGTCCCGGGGTACATCGCGGTGCCGATCGCCGCGATCGTCGTCTGGCTGCTCGTCGTCCGCGGCTCGTACAAGCTCGCGACCCGTGTCTTCGTCGCGATGACGATCCCGTTCTTCGCGTACCCGATCGCGGCGATCCTCGCGCATCCGGACTGGCTCGACGTCGGTCACCAGATCGTGCGGCCGCACATCCAGCTCACGGGCGCCTACCTGCTCCTCTTCGTCGCGACGGCGGGCACGACGATCACGCCGTTCATGCAGCTCTACGTCCAGTCCGCGGTCGTCGAGCGCGGGATCGGGCCGGAGGAGCTGAAGGCCGAGCGCGTCGAGGTCGCGTCGGGCTCGATCTTCGCCAACATCGTCGCCTCGTTCATCATCATCGCCACCGGCGCGACGCTCTACGTGCATGGACACCACACGGTGAACAACGCGGCCGACGCCGCCAAGGCGCTCGAGCCGTTCGCCGGCCGCTTCGCCGAGGTGCTGTTCGCGGTCGGGCTGCTCGGCGCGAGCCTGCTCGCGGCGGCGATCCTGCCGGTGACGGCGGCGTACGTGATCGCCGAGACGTTCGGACTCGAGAAGGGGCTCGCGCGCCGCCCGCGCGAGGCGCCGGTCTTCGTCGCGGTGCTGACGACGCTGATCGTGATCGGCGTGGCCGTCGCCGTGATCCCGAACATGCCGGTGATCAAGCTGCTCGTGCTCGTCCAGGTCGTGAACGGGATGCTGCTGCCGGTGACGCTGTTCTTCGTCTGGCGGCTGTCGTCGAGCCGCGAGCTGATGGGCGACTATCGGAACGGGAGGATCTTCAACGTGCTCGCGGGAGCGACCGTGCTGATCACGTCGACGCTGTCGGTCGTCCTGCTCGTGGTCATCCTGACGGGGAACGCCTAGGCTTACGCGGCTCCGACTTCGGCGAGGTACGCGTCCGCCTTGTCCGGGAACATGAACCACTCGAAGTAGTCGCGCGGGTCGTCGAACCCGTTGACGAAGCGGTGCGCGATCTGCGGGCTGCCGTTCCCGGCGGTGAGGAGCTTCAGCACGTGCTCCGGCGGCGGCGACAGCAGCGCGTTCGTCCACGTCGTCGCGAACTGCCCGTAGCCCTCCCAGAACCGCTCGAACGCCTGCTCCATGAAGGCGCGGTCGTACGGCGCGTCGCCGTGCTCCACGATCGCGTCGAGGTACGCAGCCGCCATCTTCGACGCGTTGTTCGAGCCCTGGCCGGTGATGGGGTCGTTGAGCATGACCGCGTCGGCGAGCCCCAGCACGAGCCGCCCCGAGGGCAGCTCCGCGACCGGTCTCCGCACCGTCGGCGGGAAGCGCCCGGCGAGGATCCCGTTGTCGTCGGTGAGCTCGCTCTCGCGGTTGCGCTCGCCCTCCCACGGCATGAACGTGTCGAGGATCCACTTCGACTTGGCGAGATGCTCCTCCGGCGTCGTCACGTCGCCCCAGCAGTCCATCGGACCGCCGGGGACGCCCTCGAAGACCATGATCTCGCACGGCCCCGTCGTCGTCAGCGCGGGGAAGACGAAGTACTCGCCGACGGTCGGGATCAGGTTGAAGCAGACGGCGGAGTACTCCGGCCGCGGGGTCATCCCGGTCACGTACGTGAGCGCGAGCGCGCGCATCGGCTGGTCGTACGGCGAGCGCGAGGCGTCGCGCTCGAACAGCCGGACGATCTCGCCCTTGCCGGCGGCGACGATGACGAGGTCGTTCTCCTGCGTGTACCGCTCGAGCTCGTCGACGCCCGCGTCCTCGATGACGAGCGTGCCGCCGCGCTTCTCCAGCTCCTCCATCCAGCCGGGCATCTTCACGCGCTGGTCGACCGACTGCGCGTATGCGTCGAGCCGCGAGGCCCAGTCGATCACCTTGCCCGTCGGCGTCTCGACGCCGGGCGGCGCCGGCACCGCGAGCGAGATGCCGTCGACCGTCGGGCACTGCTCCTCCCAGAAGTCGATGCCGAGGTCGCGCTCGTGCTGGAGCGCGGCGTCGAACATGCACTGGCTCGACATCACCTTGCCGTCGTGGATGTCCTCCGGCGTGCGATTCGAGACGACGGTGACGTCGTGCCCGGCGGGGAGGAGGCCGAGCGCGAGCTGGAGGCCGGCCTGGCCGCCTCCGACGATCAGGATTGTGCTCATCTCAGTTCATCTCCTTCATTCGGCGAGCTTGGGAATCGCGGGCTCGGCCTGCTCGGGGCCCATCGCCGAGTAGCCGCCGTCGACGGCCCAGTCGGCGCCGGTGACGAACGACGCGTCGTCGGAGCAGAGGAAGAGGACGACGCTCGCGACCTCCTCGGGGTTCCCGACGCGGACGAGCAGGTGGAACGGCGCGGCGACGCGGTCGGTCTTCGCGCGGTCGTTCCCGGTGAGCTCGACCATCACCTTCGACCAGGTCCAGCCGGGCGAGACGGAGTTGACGCGGATCCCGTCGGGAGCGAGGTCCATCGCCATGTTGCGCGTCAGCTGGACGATCGCGGCCTTGCTCACGGGGTAGAGCCAGCGGCCGGTCTGTGCGACCTTCGAGGAGATCGACGCGAAGTTGACGATCGCGCCGCCGCCGCGCTCGAGCAGGTACGGGTGGACGGACTGCGCCGCAATCGCCGCGCTCGCGACGTTGACGTTCAGCGACTCGAGCCAGTCCGCGCGGGTCGAGCCGAAGCCGTCGTCGACGTACGAGCACGCGAGGTTGACGAGGAAGTCGATGCCGTCGAAGCGCGCGGCCGTCGCCGACGCGAGCAGCGCGAGCTCATCGTCGTCCCGGATGTCCGTCGGACGGAAGAACACCGTGTCGCCGAGCTCGTCCGCGAGCCGGCGGCCGCCGTCCTCGTCGATGTCGGCGACGGCGACGCGCGTGCCGGCGGCGACGAAGGCGCGCACGACCGCGGCGCCGATCAGCGTCGCGCCGCCGGTCACGACCGCCGTCTTCCCGTCGAGTCCTCGCATCTCGCCCCTCCTCGGTCCGACGTTGCCGGCCCGATCCTACGACGGCGCGCTACTTGAGGCGGAAGAAGGCCTGGTAGATCTCCTTCGCCGCGGGCGCGGCCGCCTCGGCGCCGAAGCCGCCGTGGACGACGAGCACGACGACGACGACCTTCGGGTTCGTCGCCGGCGCCCAGGACGCGTACCACGAGTGGTCGCTGCCGCTGGGCGCCTGCGCCGTGCCGGTCTTGCCCGCGACCGGGACGGGAAAGCTCGCGAAGACGGAGGCGGAGGTGCCGCCGGGCGAGTGGGCCGCCTCGTACAGGCCCTGCTGGATCGTCGACAGGTCGGTCATGCGCACGTGGCGGACCGGCGGGAACGAGAGCGGCTTCACCGAGGTGCCGTCCAGCACCGCGTCGGCGACGTGCGGTCGCACGACCGTGCCGCCGTTCGCGAGCGCCGAGTACGCGACCGCGAGCTGGAGCGGCGTCACCGCGAGCAGCCCCTGTCCGATCGCGAGGTTGATCGTCTGGCCCTCGTACCACGGGATGTGCTGCGTGTGCTCGAGCCACGCCGGTGTCGGCACGACGCCGCCGAGCTCGCCGGGGAGGTCGATCCCGGTCGGATGGCCGAGCCCCAGCATGCGCGCCCACGACTGGATGCCGAGATCCTTCCCGTTCGGCCGGTGGTTGTAGACGAGATCGCCGACGCGGTAGAACCAGGTGTCGCACGACTCGGCGAGCGCCGTGTGCAGCGACATGTACGAGTAGACGCCGGCCTCGACGTTGTGGAAGACGAAGTTGCCGAGCGCGAAGGAGCCGCTGCAGAGGAGCGACGTGCTCGGCGTGATGATCCCCTGCGTCAGCGCCGCCTCCGCGACGATCGGCTTGAAGGTCGAGCCGGTGGGGTAGAGCCCCTGCGTCGCGAGGTCGAGCAGCGGCGGGTTCGTGCTCGTCGAGCGGTAGAGCGAGTTGCGGTATGCCGGGTCGTTCGCCGCCGCGACCTGGTTGTAGGTCGGATAGCTCGCGAGCGCGTAGATGCCGCCGGTGCGCGGATTCATGACGACGGCGGCGGCGGAGGTCGCATCCGAGTGGCCGTTCGCCTGCGCGAGCGCCATGCCGTCGCGGATCGCCTTCTCCGCGGCGCGCTGGACCCGCGCGTCGATCGTCAGGCGCAGCGTCGGCAGCCTCTGCCGGCCGGCGAGCTCGAGCGGGCCCGCGATGCGTCCCTCGGAGTCGACGCGGAGGTGCGCGTGCTGGAAGCCCGGGCTGAGGACCGCGTCGTATGCTGCCTCGACGCCGGACTGGCCGACGATCTGCCCGGGCTGCGCGTGCGCATAGCGCTTCGTCGCGAGCTCGCTCTGGCTCACCTCGCCGAGCAGCCCGAGGAACTCGGCGCCGAGCGCGCCCTGCGGATACGTGCGCGACGGCTGCCCCGTCCACTTGAACGCGGGATAGCTCGACGCGCGCTCCGCGAGGTAGTCGATCAGTCCCGAGCTCGGCCGGGGGACGACGACGGCCTCTGCGAACGGCGAGCGCAGCACCGAGCGCCGGATCCGCGCGCCCAGCGTCGGCACGCCGACGCCGGAGAGCTTCGCGAACGCGCGCAGCTGGTCGAGGCCCGCGGCGGACGCGTGCCAGCGGCCGTGCGCGTCCGTCGACCCGAGCGTCGCCGGGTCGGCCTCGACGACGACGCGGCCGCCGGTGCCGGCGAGCGGACGCCCCTTCGCGTCGACGATCGCGCCGCGCGGGCCGGTGATGTCGACGATCCGGAACGACTGCGAGTTCGCGATCGCCGTGTACTGCGGCCCGTGCAGGATCTGGATCGACCACGCACGGAGGACGAGCACGCCGATCGCGATGCCGACGAGCAGCGCGAGGCCGCCGACCCGGACGAAGAAGCCGGGGCTGCGGAAGTACGGGGCGTCGACGCGCGAGTAGGGCTCCACTCGGCGGCTGTCGGGCAGGCTGCGCGGCAGCCTGACCCTGCGGCGGTCGTCGGGGGTCGAGGTCGCCATTCTCCTCGGCTGGTCGTGGTCCGGCTCGGCGGTTTCAGTGTAGGGGCGCTACCCGTCGTCCGCGATCTCGTCTGCGAGGAGCGCGAGCGCATATGCCCGCCAGGCGAGGTCCGGGTCGGCGGCGAGCGCCGCCAGCGCGGCCGTCACCGCCGGGAGCCCGTCACCTTCGGAGGCGAGCCCGCCGAGCGCGGCCGCGAGCGCGGCGCGCCGCTCGGGCCGGTCGAGCTCGGCCGCGAGCCGCTCGACCGCGACGTCCCCGAGCTCCAGCTCGCGGTGCGGGTCGCCCCCCGCCGCGAGGATGAGCATCGCCCGCCGCCGCGCCGCGTTCAGCTCCGCCTCGTCGACCGGGACGCCGTCGAGCACGAGCCATGCGAGCACGCCCGCGAGCTCCTCCGGCGGCAGCCCGCTCTCGTCGAGCTGCTCTAGCCGGGATCGCGGCAATCGCCCGCCTCGCCCTCGCAGCAGCCGAGCTTCCAGAGGCAGCGCGGGCACTGCCACGTCGAATGCCGCCACTCCATCTCGGCGCCGCAGCGCAGGCAGATCTCCTTGACCGTGGTCACGTCTGCAGCGTAGGCGGTCGAGATGACGGTGCGGGCTCACGCACAGGCGCCGCCGGCGGCGATCCCGTCACACTTTCGCCCGGAAGTCGTCACACAGCCGCGTGGGGTGTCTGACACCGGGACATGTCCCGCCCGTGAGAGATGTCCGCGCCACGCCGTTGCATCCATGCGGTACGGCGGAACGTCCGTCGCACACGTGCGCGGAAGTCGTAACGCTTCTGCGAACCCCGTGTCTGACACCAGGACGCGTCCCGTGGGGACATGCCCGGAGGGGGCCAGTGCTCGCTTACGCGGAGTAGTACTCGTCCGCGATCGCCAGCACGTCGTCGAGGATGGCGACGCCCTCCTCGAGCTCCTCGCGGGTGATGGTCAGCGGCGGGCAGACCATGATCACGTTCCAGTGCGTCATCAGATAGAGCCCACGGTCGAGCGCAGCCTTCGCGATCCGGTTGATCGGCGCCGCCGCCTCCCCGCCGGCGTTGAACGGGACGAGCGGCTCGCGCGTCTCCCGGTTGCGGACGAGCTCGACGCCCCAGAAGCAGCCGATCCCGCGTACCTCGCCGATCGAGGGATGCTTCGCCGCGAGCCCGTTCAGCAGCTCGCCGAACGCGGGACCCATCTCCGCCGCGTGCTCGACGATGCCCTCCTCGCGGAACGCCTCGATCGACGCGACGCCGACCGCGCACGCGAGCGGATGCCCGCTGTACGTGAGCCCGCCGGCGAAGTACTTGTCGCGCACCCACGCGGCGATCGGCTCGCGGATCGCCATCGCGCCGAGCGGCACGTAGCCGGAGTTGATCCCCTTCGCCATCGTGATGATGTCCGGGACGACGTCCCAGTGGTCGACCGCGAACCACTTGCCCGTGCGTCCGAAGCCGGCCATCACCTCGTCGGCGATGAGCAGGATCCCGTGCCGGTCGCAGACCTCGCGGATCGACCGGAGATAGCCGTCGGGCGGGACGATGATCCCGTTCGTCCCGGTCACCGTCTCGAGGATGACCGCGGCGACGGTGTGCGGCCCCTCGTACTGGAGGATCTCCTCGAGGTGCGGCGCGCCCGTGCAGACCGGGCACGGGTCCGGATGACCCGCGGGGCAGCGGTACGTGTACGGGTCGAACATGCGCACGACGCCGGTGATCCCCGGCTCCGCCGGCCAGCGGCGCGGGTCGCCGGTGAGCGTGATCGAGCCCGCGGTCGCGCCGTGGTAGCTGCGGTAGCGCGCGACGATCTTGTGGCGGCCGGTGTACCAGCGCGCGAGCTTGATCGCGTTCTCGTTCGCCTCGGCGCCGCCGTTCGTGAAGAACGCCATCGAGATGTCGCCCGGCGTCACCTCGGTGATGAGCCGCGCGAGCGTCGAGCGCGGCTCGGTCGCCATCGGCGGCCCGATCGTGCAGAGCTTGTCCGCCTGCTCCTTGATCGCCGCGACGAGCTTCGGGTGCTGGTGCCCGATCGAGACGTTGACGAGCTGGGAGGCGAAGTCGAGGTAGCGGTTCCCCTCGTAGTCCCAGAAGTAGCGGCCCTCGGCGCCGGCGACCGGCAGCGGGTTGACGGCGTCCTGCACCGACCACGAGTGGAGGACGTACCGCTTCGCCTCCTCGCGCACCTGCTCCCCGAGCTGCGGGTTCGTCTCGATCGTCGCCACGGCGGGCCTCCTCAAGGTCGTTGCGAGGATGCTAGCGCTAGGCTCCAGGAGACACGGAGGAGGCCTGAGATGACAGAGCTTGCAACGCCGCCCGCCGCCGCGAGCGCGGGCGTGACGAGGATCAGCCACTGGATCGGTGGGCGGGCGGTACCGAGCGAGTCGGGCCGCAGCGGCGCCGTCTTCAACCCCGCGACGGGTCGGCAGACCGGAGCGGTCGACTTCGCGAGCGTCGAGGAGGTCGACGCGGCCGTCCAGGCCGCGAAGGCGGCGTTCCCCGCGTGGCGCGCGGTCTCGCTCTCGAAGCGCGCGGAGATCTTCTTCCGGATCCGCGAGCTCGTCGCGTCGCGCCGCGAGGAGGTGGCGAAGCTCCTCACGGCCGAGCACGGCAAGGTGCTCTCCGACGCGCTCGGCGAGGTGACGCGCGGGCTCGAGGTGATCGAGTTCTGCTGCGGGATCCCGACGCTGCTGAAGAGCGAGTACTCGGAGCAGGCGTCGAGCGGGATCGACGTGTACTCGATCCGGCAGCCGCTCGGCGTCGTCGCCGGGATCACGCCGTTCAACTTCCCGGCGATGGTGCCGATGTGGATGTGGGCGCCGGCGCTCGCGTGCGGCAACACGTTCGTGCTGAAGCCGTCCGAGAAGGACCCGTCGGCGTCGATCTGGACGGCCGAGCTGCTGAAGGAGGCGGGCGTCCCGGACGGCGTGTTCAACGTCGTGATGGGGGACAAGGTCGCGGTCGACGCGGTGCTCGCCCACCCGGACATCGCGGCGGTGTCGTTCGTCGGCTCGACGCCGATCGCGCGCTACGTCTACGAGACGGCGACGTCGACGGGGAAGCGCTGCCAGGCGCTCGGCGGAGCGAAGAACCACATGATCGTCCTGCCGGACGCGGACATCGACATGGCCGCGGACGCGGCGGTGTCGGCGGCGTACGGCTCGGCCGGCGAGCGGTGCATGGCGATCTCGCAGGTCGTCGCGGTCGGCGACGTGGCGGAGCCGCTGATCGAGGCGATCAAGGAGCGGATCCCGAAGGTGAAGGTCGGCGACGGGATGGACCCGTCGTCGGAGATGGGGCCGCTCGTGACGAAGGAGCATCGCGACCGCGTGGCGTCGTACGTCGAGAACGCGCCGTCCGAGGGTGCGACGGTGCTCGTCGACGGGCGCGACGGCGTCTTGCCGGAGGGCTTCTTCCTCAACCCGTCGCTGATCGACGACGTGAAGCCGGGGATGCGCGCGTACGAGGACGAGATCTTCGGGCCGGTGCTCGGCGTCACGCGCGTGCCGACGTACGACGAGGCGGTGCGGCTCGTCAACGACAACCCGTACGGGAACGGGACGGCGATCTTCACCCGCGACGGCGGCGTCGCGCGCCAGTTCCAGTTCGACGTGCAGGCGGGGATGGTCGGGATCAACGTGCCGATCCCCGTGCCCGTCGCGTACTACTCCTTCGGCGGCTGGAAGGCGTCGCTGTTCGGCGACCGCCACATCTACGGGCCGGAGGGGATCGACTTCTACACGCGCGGCAAGGTCGTCACCTCGCGCTGGCCCGACCCGGCCACGTCGAAGGTCGACCTCGGCTTCCCGCAGACGCGGTAGCTCCTGTTCCGAACGGACACGACCCGGGGTCAGACCCCGGGCCGTGTCCGCTCCGGACGGTCTAGCTAGACCCTCGCCTCCCAGTCGTCCGAGGTCTCGTGGTTCCCGACCACCCAGTCGATCTTCTGGTAGGTGAGCTGCCACGTCTCGGTGCTCCCGTGCTGGTCGTACTGCGCGAGGCTTGCGTTCGTGAGCGTGATCGTCTCGAGCGTCTGGTTGTTGTCCATGAGCGTGATCACGACCTTCGTCAGGGTCTCGTTCGTCACGAGCGAGTTGAGGAACAGCGGCGACGACGAGTCGATCGGCTTCGTGATCGTGATCGGCTTGTGGAGGCGCTGCCCGGTCGGCAGGCCCGACTGCGGGTCCCGCGGCGAGACGATCTCGTGCGAAACCGCCGTCACCGGGATCGGGTCCTGGCTGAACACGCCCGACCTTGCGCCCGTGACCGAGATCGTCGCGCTGACGCCGTCCGGATTCGCCGCCGACGCGCCGGCGGGGCCGGGCACCCCCTGCGGCCCCTGCTGTCCGTCGTGGCCGTCGCGGCCCGCGAGGCCCTGCGTTCCCTGCAGCCCCTGCGGGCCGACGGTGTTCCAGCTGATCGCCGTCTCGTCGCGGCGGCAGTTCGCCGCCGCGGAGACGAGCCGGATGTCCCCGTTCGCCCTGACGCAGGCGTTGATCGTCTGTGTCGTGCTTGCGCCCGACGCCGCGAGCGCGTACGTCGTCGCCGCCGCAGCGAGAACGGCAACGAGCGCAGCGCCGATGGCGAGCCTTCGCTTCATGCCCCTACCCCCTTGTGACCCCTCGTGTGGCCGGATCCTAGGGTGGGAATCGCCGCTTGCCTAGAGTCCGCCCGCCGGCGGCGCGAACGTCACCGGCTCGCCGAGGAGCGTCGTCCGCGCAGGCGTCGTCTCCGCAACGACGCGGCCGCGGCGGATCACCCACCGGCGCGGCGCGTGCAGCCGCAGCACCTCGAGCGCGCTCGGCGCGTCGAAGACGACGAGATCCGCGGGCTTGCCCTCCTCGACCCCGTACTCGTCCTCGACCCCGAGCGTGCGCGCGCCGCGCTCGGTCGCGCAGCGGAGCATCTCCGGGATCTCGTCGAGCCCGCTCATATACGTGAAATGCAGGGCGAGGGACGCCGCCTCGACCATGTCCGCCCGGCCCATCAGGTACCAGGGATCCATGATCACGTCGTTGCCGAGCGAGACGTTGACGCCCGCGGCGAGCAGCTCCTTCAGCTGCGCGAACCCGCGCCGCTTCGGATAGACGTCGAGCCGACCCTGGATCAGCGAGTTCGCATACGGGTTGACGACGACGTTGATTCCCGCGCGCCGGAGGAATCCGTGCAGCTTCGACGAGTAGTACGGCTCGTAGGATCCCATCGCCGTGCAGTGCGACGCCGTCACGCGTCCGCCCAGGCCGAACTTCACCGTGTCGTCGGCCATCACCTCGAGGAACCGCGACGCCGGATCGTCCGTCTCGTCGCAGTGCACGTCGATGCGACGCGAGTGCTGTTTCGCGAGCTCGAAGACGCGGTGCACCTCGCGCAGCCCGAGCTCGGCCGTCGGCTCGTAATGCGGGATGCCGCCGACGCAGTCGACGCCGAGGCGGATCGCGTTCTCGAGGCGCTCCTCGTCGCCGGCGCGCGCGAAGATCCCGTCCTGCGGGAACGCGGTCACCTGGATCGTGCAGAGGTCGGCGACCTCGTCGCGCAGCCGCAGCAGGCCGCGCACCATCGCCTCGTTCTCGCCGGAGACGTCCGCGTGCGCGCGGATGAAGAGCGTGCCCTGCGCGACCGACCAGCGAACGATCTCGTGCGCGCGGTCGAACACGTCCTGCTCGGTGAGGCTCGGCTTCAGCTCGCCCCAGACGTGGATGCCCTCGATCAGCGTGCCGGACTCGTTCCAGCGCGGCCGGCCCGCGGTGAGCGACGCGTCGAGATGGAGATGGCAGTCGACGAGCGGCGGCGTGACGAGGCGGCCGCCGGCGTCGAGCTCCTCCGCTCCGTCCGCGTCGACCGCGCCGATCCGCGTCCAGCGTCCGCCCTCGGCGGCGAGGTCGACGAGGCGGCCGTCGAGCAGCCGAGCGTTGCGGACGACGAGCTCCACGGGCGCGAGTCTAGGGCACGACTCGGGGAACGCGGAAGCCGAGCCCGAACGAGACGCGGCGGCCCCACGGGTCGATCGCGGTGACGACGACCTTCGCGACCGTGCCGCGCTTGAGCCCGCGCGCCGACAGCCGCAGCCGCACGGGCACGGCCCCCGGCTGGAGCAGCTCCGCGCGCGCCGTCTTCGTGGCGGCGCCGTGGAGCGGCACGCCGAGCGCCGAGCCCTTGGGCAGGAACGACGGCCGCAGTCCGCCGGGCCCGTACGCGTTCGCGTAGAGCTTCGTCTGCGAGTCGACGGAGAGCTGCGAGACGAGCACGAGCACGCCGCCCGGCTGCCGTGTCACCTGCACCGGCGCGAGCCGTCGCAGCACCGGCGCGTACTGCGAGACGAGCGTCGGGTCGCCCCACTTCCCGGGCGCGAACAGCGCGACGTGCCCGGCCTGCTCCGTCAGCACGTGCAGCGTCGTGCCTGCGATGTAGGTCCCCTGCGTCAGCCCGGCGGGAAGCGTCGTTCCGCTCAGCGCCGGTACCGGCAGCCAGACGACGCCGTCGGTGGAGAAGCCGACGACCTGGTCGGTCGGCGCCGTCGCGTACGCCACGTCCACCGGCCACTGGAGCGCGGTGACGGGCGGCTCGACGTCGAGCGCGAGCCCTGTGCCGGCGAGCGCGGGCGCCTGGTCGGCCGCCGCGAGCGAGACGGTCGAGCCGACGGGCACGGCGCCGGGCTGCCACGTCACGGTGGCGCGCCCGTCGTCGGTGACGACCGCGCCCGCGAGACCCTGCTGTGCAGCCGCCGAGCCGACGACGGCCGGCGGGATCGGCGCGGCGGCCACGACCGCCGTCGTCGGCGCCGTCGCCGACTGCGACCCGCCCTTGCCCGTCGCCGTGACGACGAGCGAGAGCGTCGAGCCGATGTCGTCCGGCGTCAGCGTGTACGACGACACGGTCGCGGCCGCGATCGGCGCGCACACGGTGCCGGTCGCGTCGCAGCGCCGCCACACGTAGGCAAACGAGGACGGCGCTCCGCTCCACGTTCCCGCGAACGCCGTCAGCGTCTGGCCCGCCTGCGCGAGGCCGGAGACCGCCGGCGCTGCGATCACCGCCGGCTTCGTCGCCACCGAGCCGGCGGCCGGCACGACCGCGGGCGTCGCCGGCGACGGCGCGGTCGCCGTTCCTTTCGCCGTCGTCGCGGTGACGGAGAGAACGAGCGCGTGACCGACGTCGGCCGCCGCGGGCGTATAGCTCTCGAGCGTCGCGCCCGCGATCGGGACGCAGCCGGCGCCGGCGGCGTCGCAGCGCTGCCACTGGTACGTGAACGCGACCGGCTTGCCGCCGCTCCACGTGCCGGGCACCCCGGCGAGCACGCTCCCGCGCGCCGCCGTGCCGGTGACCGTCGGCGGCGTGGCGGCGACCGGAACGCCCGCCGGATACTTCGCGATCGTGAACGTCGCCGGATTCGTCCCGTGCAGGCGATCGCCGTCGACGCAGTGGAGGAAGCCGGGGATCTTCTCGCAGTCGGTCCACTGCCAGAACGTCCAGCCGAAGCCGCCCCAGTTCGCCGCCGGCACGGTCGGCGCCGCGTTCTTCGTCCAGTGGGCGATCCAGAGACGGTTCCCGGCGGTCGCGAACGTCGATGTGTCGCCGACCGCGCTCTTCCAGAAGCTCGGCGACGCGTAGATGAGGCCGCTGACGCCGGTGCGCGCCTGCACCTCGCCGAGCCATGCCTGCGTCCAGTTGGCGAGCGCCGTCGGCGACAGCGTCCCCTTCGTCTCGAGGTCGAGCACCGGCGGGAGATCGCCGGCGGCCGGCTGCGCGACGTTGACGAAGTAGTCGGCCTGCGCGATCGCGTTCGCGACGATCCCGGCGGCGCCGGAGCCGCCCGGCCGCGCGAAGTGGTACGCGCCGAAGCGCATGCCGATGCCCTCCGTGCCGGCGCGATTGATCGCGTACGTCGCGTCGGTGAGCGTCGTCCCCTCCGTCGCCTTCGCGAACAGGAACGTGTAACCGCCGGAGACGACCTGGATCCAGTCGACCGCGCCGTTCCAGTGCGAGACGTCGAGCCCCTTCGCGTACGACGCGGCGCCCGCGCCCGGCGCGCAGGCGAGCCCGACTGCGACGGAGCCGATGAGCGCTGCGATAACCGGGCGGATCGTGACCCCCACGACCGACCGACGGTAGCGAACGGAACGTACGGAGCACGTAAAGGAATAGGCTCCGCGCCATGACGGGCCCCCCGTACCGGCCGCTCGACGCGCAGGTGATCCCCCGGTTCGCGGGGATCCGCACGTTCATGCGCGCGCCGCACGTCACCGAGCTCGCCGGCGTCGACGCCGTCGTCTACGGGATCCCGTTCGACACGGCGACGAGCTACCGCACCGGCCCGCGCTTCGGCCCGGAGGCGATCCGCTCCGCGTCCGCGCTCATCCGCCCGTACAACCCGGCGCTCGACGTGAACGTCGTCGACGCGCTGTCGATCGTCGACTGGGGCGACGTTCCGGTCTCGCCCGGCGACACCGAGCGGACGTACGGGCAGATCGAGGAGGCGCTTGCGCCGATCGTCGCGTCCGGTGCGTTTCCCGCGGCGATGGGCGGCGACCATTCGATCACGCTCGCAGAGCTGCGCGCGATCGCGAAGCGGCACGGCCCGCTCGCGCTCGTGCAGCTCGACTCGCACGGCGACACGTGGGAGCAGTACTTCGGGCAGCCGTACTTCCACGGGACGACGTTCAAGCGCGCGGCGGAGGAGGGGCTGCTCGACACGGCCGCGTCGGTGCAGGCGGGGATGCGCGGCTCGCTGTACGGGGCGGAGGACCTGCAGGCGGCGCGCGACCTCGGCTTCACCGTGCTGACCACGGACGAGCTGCGCGAGCTCGGGCCCGCCGGCTACGGCGAGCTCGTGCTCGGCACGGTCGGCGCACGCCCGGTCTTCGTCTCGTTCGACATCGACTTCCTCGACCCGGCGTTCGCGCCCGGGACCGGGACGCCGGAGGTCGGCGGCTTCTCGACCGCGGAGGCGCTCGCGTTCCTGCGAGCGCTGCGCGGGATCAGGCTCGCCGGCTGCGACGTCGTCGAGGTCTCGCCGCCGTACGACGGGCCCGGCCAGCAGACCGCGCTCGCAGGCGCGAACGTTCTCTACGACCTGCTCGCGCTCCGCGCGATCGGAGGCGCTCCCGCATGAGCATCCTCGCGTGCCTCACCTTCGACGTCGACGCGGAGTCGCCGATCCTCGCCGAGGGCGCGCGCCACGCGCAGAACGCAGGCGTGATGAGCCACCAGGCCTACGGCCCGCGTGTCGGCGGCCCGCGCATCCTCGAGCTGCTCCGCGAGTATTCGCTGCCGGCGACGTTCTTCGTCCCCGGCCTCACCGTCGAGCGCTGGCCGCGCACCGTCGAGGCGATCCTCGCCGCCGGCCACGAGATCGGGCACCACTCGTACGCGCACTTCTCGCCGATCTCGCAGACCGAGGAGGAGGAGCGCGCCGACTTCGAGCGTGCGCTCGAGACGCTGCGGCGCGCCGGCGCCGATCCGCGCGGCTACCGCTGCCCGAGCTGGGAGCCGGCGTGGCGGACGCCGCGGATCGTCGCCGAGCACGGCCTCGACTACGACTCGTCGCTGATGGACGCGGACACGCCGTATCTCCTCGACACGGGAGCGGGGGAGATCGTCGAGCTGCCGGTGCACTGGTCGCTCGACGACTGGGAGCAGTACGCCTACCTCCCGGATCCGCCGTTCCGCGGGCCGATCGAGTCGCCCCAGAAGGTGCTCGACCTGTGGATCAGCGAGCTCGACGCGATGCGCCGCCACGGCTGCCTGTTCGTGCTCACCTGCCATCCGTTCCTCTCCGGCCGGCCGCATCGCGTCGAGGTGCTGCGCCGGCTGATCGAGCACGCGCTCGGCGCCGGCGACGTCGAGTTCGTCGCTTGCGGGGAGGCCGCCCGGCGCGCACGGGCCGACGACGGGCTCCAGCGGCGAACGCTGGAGCCCGTCGAGATCGAGCCCGGTCTGTATCCCTAACGGCCTGCGGCGGGAATCGCGGTCGGCCGCGGCGTGGCGCCGCTCTCCGCCTCGGAGGCGATGTCGATGATCTCGCCGCCGGGCACGTTCGCCGCGATCGCGTGCTTGCTGAACGCGAGCTGCGTCGTCACGTGGCCGAACAGCGTCGCCAGCCCGACGAGCGCGACGTACAGCCCGCCGGCGATCAGCCACGACTCGAGCGGCACCGGCCCCCAGCCGCTCGGCGGCGACGACTCGATCCACCCGTTGGGCCAGCTCGCCGCGCCGGTGACGCCGTAGAACACCGCCACGAGCAGCGAGATCACCGCCGGCCAGTTGAACCACCCCGCGTCCTCCCAGGACGGCACCTCGCGCAGCGGCCGCGAGATCTTGTAGATGCGCGGCAGCAGGTAGTGGTCGACGGCCATGATCACCGACGCCGACGGCACCGAGATGGCGAGGAACGTCGAGACCTTGAACCAGCCGTTGAGGAAGTGGAAGTTGACGAGCCACGCGCCGAGCACGCCGCCGGCGGCGATGATCAGCACCGTGTACCAGCGGCGCCAGTGCCGCCAGCCGCCGATGAGGTTCTGGCCGGCGTTGACCGACTCGTAGTAGTTGCCGTCGTTGATCGCCACCTGGCTGACCGTCGCGATGATCCACGCGAGCCAGAACCACCCGAACAGCGAGTAGTTCACGGTGAAGTTGAAGATCTTCGCCGGGTCGTCCGACGCCGCCAGCTGCGCCATCATCCAGCCCGCCATCGTGAACAGCGTGAACCAGACGGCCGCGAACAGGTACGTCCAGATCGGCCACCAGAACTTCGCCTTGCCGTAGCGCCTGAAATCCTGCTCGTTGCCCCACATCGAGAACCCGATCACCGCGGTGACCGCGACCCACAGCGGCAGGCCGCTGCCCTGCGGGGTGCCGCCGAACGACCCGCCGTCGACGATGAACCCCTTGATCACCATGTACAGCGCCCACAGGATCAGCAGCGGCGTGACGAGGTAGCGCGCGAAGACGCTGATGCCGGTGAAGCCGAGCAGGTTGTTGAAGATCATCA
>Ga0335077_10001523_pt1 | contig 27613 bp, 19 predicted proteins | sample Lox_Sample_31_FD_207151 | JGI IMG/M metagenome (GOLD analysis project Ga0335077, IMG submission 207151) | Soil microbial communities from Loxahatchee National Wildlife Refuge, Florida, United States - Lox_Sample_3.1 | ecosystem: Environmental > Terrestrial > Soil > Wetlands | place: USA... | reverse complement strand
GGCCGGGGACACGCGATCTTCCCGGAGAGCCACCTTCGTCCCATCCCGTTCCACCGCTGGCGGCGCCCGGTCTTCGAGGTCATCGTGGCGTGCAAGCGCACCCTCGATCGGATGGAGGGGATCAACCGGTCCGGCGCGTGAGGGCGCCCGGCCTCGAAACGGCCCCTTCTCCTCGAACCGTCGCTACGACCCGGGCAGCTCGAAGAGATTCGTGAGCCCCCGCTTGTCGAGCTCGTTCGTCAGAATGAGACGCTGGATCTCGGACGATCCCTCCCAGATGCGCTCGATGCGCATGTCGCGGTAGAGGCGCTCGACGGGATTTTCGCGCATGTACCCGCGGCCGCCGAGCACCTGCAGGCACCGGTCGACCACCCGCCCGGCGCACTCCGAGCTCGCCACCTTGATCATCGCGCCCTTGGCCATGAGCGACTTGGCGTCCATCCCGTTGTCGGCCTCCCAGGCGACGCGGTAGACGAGCGCGCGCGCCTGGTTGATCTCGATCACCGAGTCGACCAGCATCGTCGCGATCATCTGGTGCTCGATCAAGCGGCGCCCGAAGGTGCGGCGCTCCTTGGCCCAGGCCGTGGCGATCTCGAGCGCGCGCATGGCCGCGCCCACCGTCTGGGCGCCGATGAGGAGCCGCGCGGCCAGGAACCAGTTCTTGCTGAGCGTGAACCCGCCGCCCACGTCGCCGAGCACGGCGTCCACCGGGAGCTCGACGTTCGTGAACGTGAACTCGGGATGCTCGAACACGAAGTTCTGCATGAACTTCGGGACGCGCTTGACGGCGACGCCGGGCGTGCCCTTGTCGACGAGGAACAAGGTGTGATGCTCGCCCGGCATCACCTTGGCCTGGACGATGATGAAATCCGCGCGATCCCCGGCGGACACGAACCACTTCTCGCCGTTCAACACCCAGCCGGACGTCGTCCGTTCCGCGGTCGCCTGGATCATGCGCGGATCCGATCCGGCGCCGGGCTCCGTCACGGCGACGGCGGTGAACCGCTCGCCGCGAATGCACGGGAAGAGGTAGCGCTCGCGCTGAGCCGGCGTGCAGGCCCGGAGCGCGTTTGCCGGCGGCACCATCAGCCACCAGAGGCCGTTGGTGAGCCGTCCGAACTCCTCGAGGGCGAGCGTGATCTCCACGCGCGAGAATCCACCGCCGCCCCACTCGACCGGCATGTTGTAGGCCTGGAATCCGTGTTCCTTGACCCGACCGTACAGGCGTTGCAGCACGTCCGGCGGCAGCCCGTTCTCCTCCTCGCACTGGAGCTCGTAGGCCATGACTTCGTCGGTGAGCGCCCGCGCGCGGCGCTTCAAGTCAGCTTGATGAGGGGTCAGCCTGAGGTCCATCGTGATCTCCTTCCTGGGTGACCGGGACCGCGCGCACGTCGAGCGCGATCGCTCCGGCGCGCGTCACGAGGAGCGGGTTGATCTCGAGCTCGGCCACGGCCGGGGACGACACGAGCGCCGCCGCGACCAGCGTCAGCGCGCGCGCGGCGGCGCCGACGTCGAGCGGCGGACGGCCGCGCGCGCCCAGCAGGAACGGAGCGGCGCGGAGCGAGCGGATGAGTGCCTCGGCCCGGGCCTCGGACAGCGGCGCGATCGCCACCGCGACGTCATCCAGGATCTCCACGAGGCGGCCGCCGAGGCCCACCGCCGCCACCGGTCCGAAGCGCGGATCGCGCCGGGCGCCGACGATCAGCTCCACCCCGGCCTCGTTCACCATGCGCTCGACCACGACCCGCGGTCCGAGCCGCGCCGCGATGGCCGCATGGGCGCGCTCGACGTCGGCAGGCTCGGCGAGGCCGAGCGCGATGCCGCCGGCGTCGGTCTTGTGGCTCGCAGCGAGCGTCTTGAGCGCGACCGGGAATCCGAGGTCGCGCGCGGCCGCAACGGCCTCCGCGGCGCTCGAGGCAGGCCTGGCCTCCGGCACCGTGATGCCGAGCGATTCGGCCGCGGCCCGCGCGTCCAGATACCCCAGATCACCGAGCTCCGGCGCAGCGGCCTTGACCGGGTCGTCCAGATCGGACGCCAGGGCCTCGGCGCGTGCCGCGAGAGCCGCGATGGCCCGGATGGCGAGCGCGCCGTCCCGGGTCACGGGGACGCCGTGACTGCGCAGCCGGCGCGCCACGGGGCCGTCGGCGAAGATCGACTGGACCCAGACGACGCGCCCGAGGCCGGCGAGGCGCTCGGCCGCCGCCATCTCCGCTGCGGCCACGTCGGGATGCGGATTGAGCGTGCTGAATCCGCCGAGATTGCCGCTCACGAGCACCGCGTCGAACCGTCCCGAGGCGAGGAGGAGCGCGGCCACGTCGCGAAACACCATGGGATCGCGGGAGGCGGCGACGAGATCGACCGGGTTCGCGATGGTGGCGGCGCTGGGCGCGCGCTCCCGCACCTTCTGCTCGACGTCGGCTGGGAGCGCTGGAACGGTCAACCCGTGATGCTCCGCCTGCTCTGCAGCCACCACGCCGTGGCCGCCGCCGTCCGAGATGATCGCGAGCCGTCGTCCGCCGAGGGGCGTACGCGCGCGGCACAGCATGGCCAGCTCGACCAGTTCCGTCGGACTCGTCACGCGGACGATCCCGCTCATGGCGCACACCGCATCCACCACCCTCGAATCGGACACCACCGAACCGGTGTGTGAGCGCGCCGCGGCGGCGGCTGCCTGGCGTCCCACCGTCAGGAGAAAGACGAGCTGGCCCCGGCGACCCGCCTCACGGGCGGCGGCCGCGAAGCGACGGCCCTCGCGAAAGTCCTCGATGTACAGGCCGATGATCCGCGTCTCGTCGTCCGCGGCCAGCACCTCGAGCGCATCGGCGGCGTCGATGTCGGCCTGATTGCCGACGGAGAGGAACCGGCGGACGCCGAGCCCGGCGTCCCACGCCAGGCGTGCGATGTCCGAGCCGAGGTTTCCACTCTGTGAGACGATGTCGAGCTCTCCGGCGGGAAGCGAGGCCGCGGGCGCGAACCACGGCGCGAGATCGAGCGCGGAGGAAGCGTCGAACACGCCCATGCAGTTGGGCCCGAGGAGGGCCGCGCCGTGCGCGCGCACGCGCGCGGCGAGCCGGCGCTCGACCTCGGCGCCGTCGCGCGAGCGCTCGCCGAGCCCGGCGGCGATCGCCACCAGGACGCGCGCCTCGACCTCGAGCGCCTCGATGACGACCTGCTCCAGGCGATCGGACGGCACGCTGAGCACGACGAGCTCGGGCGACTCCGGGAGATCGCCGAGCGCGCGATACGCAGGACGCCCCTGGACCGTGGCACGGCCGGGATTGACGAGATAGACGGCCCGCCGGTGCGCGCCACGGAGGGCCAGATCCGCGAGCAGGGCCCCCCACTTGCCGGGCTCGTCGGAGGCGCCCACGACGGCGATCGAGCGGGGATCGAAGAGCGCACGGGCGACCGCCGCGAGTCGCGGCTGTCCCGCGAGGATCGGCCTCATGCGCAGAGACGCTACAGGATCATCCTCGTTGACACAAGGCGGCGCCTTCGCGCACGCTGACCCTGGATCAGGGGGATCGGACGCGCGCGGAGAAGTGCGGAGCCGCGGCGACGAGACGCCTCGCGGACGAGGAGGACGACCCGACCGGATGAGCGAGAGCCCTCTCGCACACAGCCTGGTGCTGCGGCACATCAGCAAGCACTACGGGGAACTGGCCGCCGTCGCCGGTGTCTCGCTGTCCGTTCCCCGCGGTCAGTTCCTGACGTTGCTGGGCCCATCGGGCTCGGGCAAGACGACACTCCTGATGGTGATCGCCGGCTTCGTGGAGCCGACGGCGGGCGACGTGCTGCTGGACGACCGCCCGATCACGAGCGTGCCGCCGGAGCGGCGCAACTTCGGGATGGTGTTCCAGGGCTACGCGCTCTTTCCCCATCTGACCGTCCTCGACAACGTCGCGTTTCCCTTGCGCGTTCGCGGGATCGCGAAGACGGAGATCGCCGAGCGCGTGCGCGCGGCGCTCGACCTCGTCCGGCTCGCGCCGCTGGCAGAGCGGCTGCCGCGTCAGCTCTCGGGGGGCCAGCAGCAGCGGGTCGCCCTGGCGCGCGCGCTGGTCTTCGCGCCTCACGTCCTCCTCCTCGATGAGCCGCTCTCGGCGCTCGACAAGAAGCTACGGGCCGAGCTCCAGTGGGAGCTGAAGGCGCTGCACCGGCGGGTGGGGACGACCTTCATCTACGTGACGCACGATCAGGACGAGGCGCTGTCCATGTCCGACCAGATTGCGATCATCCGGGAAGGACGGCTCATCCAGATCGGTCCCCCTCGATCGCTCTACGAGCGGCCCCGGACGCGATTCGTCGCCGACTTCCTCGGCAAGTCGAATTTCGTTCGAGGCCGGGTGGAGGCGCTCCAGGCCGGCTGCTTCACGTACACGGCCGGCGGAGCCACCTACACGCAGAAGGCGGACGGGGCGACGGTGACACCCGGGGAACCGGTGCTGGTGGCGCTCCGGCCGGAGAAGATCGCCCTGTCCCTCAAACAGGGCGGCGACGACAACAACGTCCGCGGCGAGGTGACGGCGTGGAACTACTCCGGGACGAACTTTCACCTGCTCGCGCGGACGGCCTCGCTCGGTGAGCTGGCGGTCACGACGCCGGCGTGGCGCTCGGATCTCGAGCCCGAGCTGGGCCAGTCCGTCTGGCTCTCCTGGCCCGCCGACGCCACGGTCGTGGTCGCGGAGGACTGACCGCGGCCGCGCTTCAGCTCGCGAAGCGGTACAGGCGCGCCGCGGTGCCGCCGATGATCTTCCGCCTGTCCTCGACCGCGACGCCCTGGAACGTTCGGTCGATCACTTCGCGCGAGTGCGGGAACGTCCCCTCGTCGTGGGGATAGTCGCTCCCCCACAAGAGGCTGTCGGCGCCGGTGAACTCGAGGAGCCGGAGCGCGACCGGGTCGTCGCCGAACGTGACGTGCCCCTGTCTCCGGAAGTACTCGCTGGGGAGCAGATCGAGCCGAGGCCGGATCCACATGTGCTTCTTCTTCACCTGCTCGTCCATGGCGTACAGGAGCCAGGCGAGCCAGCCGGCGCCGCACTCGACGACGACGAAGCGGAGCCGCGGATGCCGCTGGAGCACGCCTCCGCTGATGAGACGGGTCACCGGATCCTGGCCCTCGGCCATGCTGAGCGCCATCAAAGTCAACCCTCCGCCCACGCCCTCTTCGGTCCCCCAGTCCTCCGGGTAGTGGTCCTCCTCGCTGGTGAAGGCGTGGAGGCTCACGACGAGGCCAGCCTCATCGACCGCGGACCAGAAGGGCTCGTAGTCCGGGAGGTTGTACGGCCGATCCTTCATCGTGATCGGGATCTTGATGGTCCGGTACCCGAGGCGGGCGACGCGCGTGGCCTCGGCCACGGCGGCGGGGATGTCGGCGACCGGAACGATCGCGACCGGCGCGAACCGCTCCGGGTGTGCGCCGAACAGCTCGATCGCCCAGTCGTTGTACGCCCGCGCGATCGCCATCTGGTACCCGGGATCCGGCGAGTTGTAGAGGGCCAGCGACTGGTTCGGGTAGATCACCTCTCCGCTGACGCCGTCACGCTCCTGGTCGGCCAGGCGCACGGCAATATTCCGGCCACCCGAGTTGTCGTGCCTGAACTCGCGCTCGTGGTCTTCCTCGGTGAGTCGAGCCTCTGCCACGTCGAGCCGGCGGGGACGCTTGCCCTCCACGATCCGGTACTGTCCGTCCTCGCGCGTCTCGATGTGCGGTGTTCGGTGTCGATACCGCGCATCCACGCGCTCCTCGTAGAGGAAGGACGGCTCTTGCACGTGAGAGTCCGCCGAGATGATCCGATCCATCGTCATGTGGCACCTCCTCTGGCGCGCCGCGCCCGCCGAATCTGCGGGGCGACCGACCTCGCCTTGCGAAACATGCCGGACTCTATCATAATCCGGCCGTTTCCGCGGCGAGGCGGCACGCGTCGGGTCGCCAATCGGACAACGGAGGCCGGACATGGATCATGAGGCATATGTCGTGGACTCGATCGACCTCGTGCTCGAGCGAGTGGCGCGAGGCCAGCTCGGCCGCCGCGCCTTTCTGACCGCTCTCGGACTGCTTGGCCTCGGGCCGGCGGGCCTCGCGCCGCGCCTCGCCGAAGCGCAAGGGAAGCCCAAGGAGATCGTCGTCGCCAACTGGGGCGGTGACGCCGTGAAGCACTTCTTCGACGCCTGGGGCAAGCCGTACGAGAAGGACACGGGCATCAAGGTCGTGATCGACGGCACCGGGCCCAGCGCCGGGAAGCTGCGCGCGATGGTCGAGGCGAAGAACGTGACCTGGGACGTGGCCGATGCGGGGTCGGGGACGTGTCTGATCCTCGGCAAGCAAGGCATCCTCGACGAGTTCGACTACAAGATAGTCGACCGGAGCAAGGTGCGGCCCGAGTTCGCGTACAAGTGGGGCATCGCCAACTATCTGTTCAGCTACGTCCTCGCCTATGACAAGTCCAAGTTCGGCAGCAATCCGCCGAAGAGCTGGCAAGACTTCTGGGACACCAAGAACTTCCCGGGCAAGCGCACCCTCCGGAAGGACATCCAGGGAGTTCTCGAGATCGCTCTCATGGCGGACGGGATGCCGGCCGATCCGAAGAAGCTGTATCCGCTCGACGAGAAGCGCGGGCTCGACGCGATCCGGCGGATCAAGAAAGAGACGGTGTTCTGGACGTCCGGGGCCCAGAGCCAGGAGCTCCTGCGCGACGGCGAGTGCTCGATGGGATGCCTGTGGAACACGCGCGCCACCGCGCTCTACCGCGACACCAAGGGGCGCATCGACTTCACGTGGAACCAGGGAATCCTGTGTCCCGGCGTGTGGGTCGTCCCGAAGGGGAATCCTGCCGGCAAGGCGGTCTACGATTTCGTGAAGTCCACTCAGAATCCCGAGCGGCAGGTCGCGCTCCTGGTCGCGTTCGGCAACGGCCCTGCCAACCCGGCGGCCGCGCCGCTCGTGCCGGCCGACCTGCGCCGCTTCGATCCCGGGTACCCGGACAACGCCAAGCTCCAGGTGGCGATGGACGCCGAGTGGTACGGCGAGCATCAGGACAGCGCGCTCGCCGCGTACATCGACGCCATCTCGTAGGGTCTGGTCCGGGCCGTCACTCCGCCGCGAGCGCGTCCCTGGCAACGCGCACGCGACGCTCGCGCGCCGCCGCTCTCCGGGCAAGCCATCGCTGGACCAGGAGCACCGTCAGGGTCACCAGCACCAGGACCGTCGCCACGGCCGCGATGGTCGGGTCCACGGCCTCGTTGATCCCATCCCACATCGCGCGAGGCAGCAGGTACAGCCGGCGGCTGGTGATGAAGAGCAAGACCACGATCTCGTCCCAGGAGTGCACGAACGCGAACACCGCGCCGGCCAGGATCCCCGGAATGATGCTGGGCACGATCACCATCCGCACCGTCTGGGCCATGCTCGCGCCGAGGTTGCGAGCGGCCTGCTCCAGGCGGTGATCGAAATTCGCCAGCGCCGCCGAGACGGTGATGACGACGTAGGGCAGGCTCGTCACCACGTGTACCAGGATCACCCCGGTGAACGTGTCCAGAAGATGCAGGTCGATCCACACGCGATAGAACCCGAGCGCGTGGACGATCGCGGGCACGATCAACGGCGTCAGCATCAGCGTGCGCACCAGCTCCGAGCGTCGGGAGCCCACGCGCCAGCACCCCACCGCGCAAAGGGTGCCCACGAGGACGGCGAGCACCGTCGAGGTCACCGCGACGAAGAGACTCTGGCCGATGGCCTTGAGCCACACCGGGTTCGTCACCAGGTTGACGTAGTACTGGAAGGACACCCCGCCGCGCGGCCAGGACAGATAGCGCTCGGGCGTGAGCGAGATCGGCGCGACGATGAACATCGGCGCCACGAGGAAGAACAAGACCATCCAGGCGCCCGCCAGGACCACCCCGGATCCCCAGCCCCGCCGGCCGTCCATGCGCTCAGGCCGCCGCGAAGAGCCGCCGCAGGCTCACGATCCGGGAGAGGACGAAGATCATCAGGAAGACGGTCAGGAGCAACGCCGACGCTAGCATCGTCGCGAGCCCCCACCGGACCGTCTGCTGGATCTGATAGCCGACGTATTCGGCGACCATCGTCGTTCGGCCACCGCCGAGGATCGCGGGGGTGATGTAGAACCCCAGCGAGAACACGAACACGAGCATCCCCGCCCCGATGATCCCGGGGCGGTTCAGCGGGAGAAAGACCCGCCAGAACGCGGTGAACGGCGAGGCACCGAGCCCGCGCGCCGCCGTGACGAGTCGCGCGTCGATGCCTTGCATGTTGACGTAGAGAGGAAAGATCGCGTACGGCAGCATGTAATGCACCATCCCGATCACGACCCCGATCTGGTTGCGCACGAGCGTGACCGGCTGGTCCACGATCCCGAGCCCGACGAGCGCCCAGTTGATCGGGCCGTCGTGGCGCAGCAGCATGACCCAGGCGAACGCGCGCACCAGCACCGAGAGCCAGAAGGTCAGCAGGATGCAGAAGAGCATCCACTGCCGGTGGCTGTCCCGCACGTGGGTCATCGCGTATGCGACCAAGTAGCCGAGGAGCAACGTCAGTGCCGTTGTCAGGGCGCAGATCCGCGCGGTCGTCCCGAGGATCCGGTGGATGGCCGGGTTGGTGAAGAGCAAGGCGTAGTTGGCGAGGCCCGGTTGTGGCTCGGTCACGCTGATCCAGAGGACGCGGCTCAGGGGATACAGATAGAACGACAGCATCAAGACGAGCGCGGGCAGGATCAGGAGCCAGTAGAGGTTCTGTTGAACGAGACGCGGAAGGGACCTGCCGGTTCGCGCTGTCACGCGCCTGCTCGCGTCTCGTCTTGGCGTGGACCCGACATGCCCGTCTCCCGGAAGATCGTCGCTGCCGTCGTCAGGTGCTCGCCCCGCTCGAGGTCCCCGCGCTCCAGGTGCGCCGCGATAGAGGTCGAGATGCAGCGAGTGCGCGGCGGAGCATAGCGAGCGGGCTGTCGCCGTGTCAAGCGAATGACGGGCGACGAGCCCGCTGCACTCCACGCTGCAGCGCGGCATTCGGGCCATCCCGTGTGCTAGATTCCGAGCATTCTCGTCGTTGACATCGCCCCGCGGAGAGGAGGTCTTCCATGCCATCGCAGGGTCTCTCAACCATCGACCATTTCGTCGTGGTGATGCTCGAGAACCGCTCGTTCGACAACCTGCTCGGCTTCCTGTATGCGGATCGTAACAATGTGTCGCTCGCCGGCCAGCCGTTCGAGGGTCTCACCGGCCACGAGAGCAACCCCGGCCGCAACGGGAAACCGGTCGGGGTCTTCAAGATCCAGCAGGCATCCGCGCTCAGCTCCTTCTACCCGCGCGCCGATCCCGGCGAAGGTTTCGCCAACACCAACGTGCAGCTCTTTGGAACGAATCCACCTCCCGCCGGAGCGACGGCGAGCAATCAGGGATTCATTCAAAGCTTCCAGAGCAACATGGGGCTTCCGAAATCCCATGCGTTGCCGGGCACCCAGGCGAGCGACATCATGGGCATGTATCCGCCGGAGATGGTCCCCGTGCTCTCGGGACTCGCTCGAGGGTACGCGGTCTGCGACTACTGGTTCAGCTCGGCGCCCACCGAGACCTTCCCGAATCGCGCCTTCGTGGCGATGGCCACGTCGCAGGGGAGGCTCGGCGACGCGCCCGCTCCGTTCACCGCCAGCAGCATCTATGACCTCCTGGGGAAGAATGGGCACACGTGGACGATCTACGGCTACAACCAGCCGCCCTTGACTCGAGCCTCGATCGCGGACATCACCAACGCCCCGAACGGCCACTTCGGCGAGTTCAAGGACTTCAAGCAGGCTGCCGCCGACGGGACCCTGGCCGAATATGTCTTCCTGGAGCCCCAGTGGGGACACGCCGGCAACAGCCAGCACCCGAACTACGACGTGGCGAAGGGAGAACAGTTTCTCCACGACGTGTACTACGCCCTGTACGGCAGCAAGGTGTGGCAAAGCACGCTGCTGATCATCACCTACGATGAACACGGCGGGTGCTACGATCACGTCGCACCGCCGACGAATGCGAAGACGCCGGACGATTCGGTGGGCGAGCAGGGCTTCGACTTCACGCGGTTCGGCGTCCGGGTTCCCACCGTCCTGGTCTCGCCTTGGATCGAGGCGGGCACCGTGTACCGGGCACCGGGCTGGGAGCGAGGCGGAAGCAGGCCGGGGCTCGGAACGCCCTTCGACCATACATCGATCCTGAGGACGGTCGAGAGCCGCTTCGGGCTGCGCCCGCTGACGAAGCGGGACGCCGCGGCGCCGGACATCGGCAGCGTGCTCACGCTCGGCGCACCACGCAAGGACGATCCTCTCAAGAGCCAGCCTCGACCAGCCGGCAACCGGCAGCCGGCGTTCAAGAAGGCGCCGTCGCATCTCGAACTGGCCGCAGCACACCTGATGGGATACGTTCCGATCACCGCCGCCACGGGCGACATTCGCAAGGAGGAGATCCCGTCCTTCAGGTCAGGCGACGACGCGCTGGCGTTCGCGTACAGGCGCGCGCGCGACCTTCGCAAGGCGCGCGAGCGCTACGAGCGATCCCCGCGGCGATCGACGACCGGTCGGACCGTCCGCCGTCAGCGAGCGCGCGGGCGGCGCGTCGTGGCGCGCAGAAAGGGCTGAGTGACGGTCATCGGGCTCGCGCCCTACTCCGGGTGAAGCCGTGCGAATGCTCCGCGCGCTCCTGCTGAGCCTCGGGCTGGTCGCGGTGTCGCCCAGCCTCGATGAGGTCGCGCCGGCGGCCGACGACCTCGTATGCAATCAAGAGCCGGGTAACCGCTTTTTCTGGGTGGAGCGAGCATTCTGCGATCTCGAGCTCGCAGGGCCCGGCTTGGCCCGCGGGATCGTGATCTGGAACCACGGCATCAGCGGTACCGCCGAGCAGTGGCGCGCGCCGGCGCCGCTCGCCTTCCGCTTGCTCCAGGCCCGCGGCTGGGACGTGATCGCCATCAAGCGCCACAACCTCGCCGAGACGGCAGTGGACCGGTCCCTCTATCGTGCCGTCGAGCGCACGCTCGAGGAGGTGCGGCGTCAGCGAGCGCGCGGCTACCGCAGAGTCGTCCTGGCCGGCCAGTCGTTCGGCGGCTACATCACGCTGGATGCCGCGGAGCAGTCGTCCGATCTGTTCGCCGTGATCGCGATGGCGCCCGGCGTTCGCTCATCGGGCGCCGACGGTCGGCTCGACCCCTCCATCACCGAGCGCAGCCTGATGCGCGTCAAGACGGAGCGCGTGGCGCTGGTCCTTCCGAAGGATGACGCCCTGTTCGGGTTCATGGTTCGAGGGGAGCGCGCCAACCGCATTCTCTCGGCACGACCGCTTTCCTATCTGCTCATCGACGAGCTGAGCGGGATCAGTGGACATGGCGGCGCCATGGGCGGTCGATTCGCGCTGCGTTACGGTTCTTGCCTCGACGACTTCCTGTCAACCCCGACGTTGCCGGCCGGACGCTTCGTCTGTCCGCCCATCGACGAATCGAGCGTGATCCGCCAGTTGCTCCTCCCGGACCCGCGCACGGTCAGGTTCCTGGAGGACCCGAGCGCCGCGCCCCCTCGTCTCGGCTATCTGGTCGGCCGATGGTACGCGCTCCTCGACGACACGCTGATTCTGTTCGGGATGGTCGACGGACCGTCCCCAGCGCGCGTCTGGTTTCAATGGACCACCGTCCAGTCAGGCGGCGGTCGCTACGACGCCCAGATCGCCGACACCCGCATCAGCTTCACGCTCCCCGAAGGCGCCCGCGTCGTGGTGGAGCCGGGATCCGGCGATCCTCTGCTGACCTGGACCTCCGCCGACGGCAAGCGCGTCACGCACGCGACCCTCATCGAGATGAAGGGGGCGCGTTCGGCCCGCTAACCCTGATCCGAAATTCGCGATGCCGCCCCAGGCGCAGATCAGCGGGGGCTAGGACGTTCGCGCAGATTCGGGACCACCTTTGTTGCACCGGTCACGCGGGTCATCGGTAGACGAGCACCGGGATCTTGCTGTGCGTCAGGACTTTCGTGGTCTCGCTGCCGAGCAGGAGGGCGGACATCCCCTTACGGCCGTGCGAGGCCATGAAGATGAGATCGCAGCCATTTCGGTCGGCGACGTCGATGATGGCCTGGTACGGATGGTCGCTCACGATGTGCACCTGGTCGTAGGCGACCCCGGCGCCATCAGCGGCCTTGCGCGCGACCGCGAGGGTTTGCTCGCTCCGCGCCACGCAGTCTCGGCGGTACTGATCCGCGGTGTCAGCCACCATGGCCGGCGCGAGCGCCAACGTGTGAAAGGGCGGCGAGACCGTCAAGGCCGTGACCTTCGCGTGGACCGATTTCGCGAAGACGATCCCCTGTCTGACAGCCATCTCCGAGAGCTCTGAACCGTCGGTCGGGATCAGGATGCTCTTGTACATGATGTACACCTCCCCGTGGCGCTGTTGTTCGCGGCTGCCTGGGGCGCGCCCTGCCCAAACCGCCCGCGTGGGACACCGATGCCGAACGATGTTTCTCGTCGATCCTCATGAGCAACAGGGATGCCAGGCTCGCAGTCCTTCGATTCGGTCCATTTGTCCGATACGGCGGCGATCGACAATGGGGCGCTCGGGTCGAGTCTGGGGCAGTGGCGCCCCAAGGCGGGGGTCACCCACTGCTGCCCCACCTGTAGCGCGAACGCCTCATCTCGAGACTCGGGGGGACAAGCCCCCTGCCCGAATTCTCTGATTTCTCTGAAGACTCAGACTGGCACACCCCTTGCGATTTTGGCTCCGTGATCCGAAAGGAGTGGACTCATGGATAGAGCGCAGGGGCTCATCGTCGCCGCAGGGCTGGGGGAACGAGTCGAGAAGAGCCGCCTCCCCGCAAGGCTTGACCTGGCTCAGAGCCTGTCGGGCCTCGCCCTCGGCCTCTTCATGTGGGTCCACATGTTCTTGGTCTCGTCCATTCTCCTCGGCAAGGATGCGATGTGGGCGGTCACGAAGCTCTTCGAGGGCTACTGGTTCTTCGGTCGGTCCTACCCGTGGCTGGTCTCCCTGGCGGTGGCCATCGTAACGGTCCTCTTCATCGCGCACGCCGGGCTCGCCATGCGGAAGTTCCCGGCCACCTGGAAGCAGTACAGCACCTTTCGCGCCCACATGAAGGCGATGCGCCACGATGACACGACGCTGTGGTTCGTGCAGGTATACACGGGCTTTGCGATGTTCTTTCTCGGCTCGGTCCACTTGTACGTGATGCTGACCAATCCCAGCAGGATCGGTCCGTACGAATCGGCGGATCGCGTGTGGAGCGGGCGGATGTGGCCCCTCTATCTCCTTCTGCTGCTCGCCGTCGAGCTGCACGGAGGCGTCGGACTGTACCGCCTCGCCATCAAGTGGGGCTGGCTCGAGGGCAACGACTCGCAGTCCAGCCGACGCAATCTCAAGCGCGCGAAATGGGCGCTCACGAGCGCCTTCCTGATCCTCGGACTCGCCACGCTCGCCGCCTACGTCAAGATCGGCGTCGAGCACCGGGATCGGGTCGGCGAGCAGTACGTGCCGCACGGCGGCTCTTCGAGGAGCTTGCGATGAACATCGTCTACACCGATGTCCTCGTGGTCGGGGGCGGTCTCGCAGGCCTCCGCACCGCGGTGGGGGTGAAGCGCCGTGGCCACGACGTCGTCGTGCTCAGCCTGGTGCCCGCCAAGCGCTCGCACTCCGCAGCCGCCCAGGGCGGAATGCAGGCGAGCCTGGGGAACTCCGTCAAGGGGGAAGGCGACAACGAGGACGTCCACTTCGAGGATACCGTCAAGGGCAGCGACTGGGGCGCCGACCAGCGGGTCGTGCGAATGTTCGTCAACACGGCGCCGAAGGCGGTGCGCGAGCTCGCCGCGTGGGGAGTGCCCTGGAACCGGGTCGCGCGTGGCGACCGCCAGGTGGTCATCAATGGCGAGCGGGTGACGATCACGGAGAAGGATGCCGCGCACGGTCTGATCACGGCCCGCGATTTCGGCGGCACCAAGAAGTGGCGGACCTGCTACACGTCGGATGGAACCGGCCACGCCATGCTCTTCGCTCTCGGCGATCAGACCGTCGCCCACGGCATCGAGGTGCACGAGCGCATGGAGGCGCTCGCCCTCATCCACGACGGACAGCGCTGCTACGGCGCCATCGTCCGCGACCTCGTCACGGGCGAGCTCGTCCCGTACGTCGCCAAGGCGACCGTCATCGCCACCGGTGGCTACGGGCGGATCTACCGCGTCTCGACCAACGCGATCATCTCGGAGGGAATCGGCACCGCCATTGCGCTCGAGACCGGCGTGGCCACTCTCGCCAACATGGAGGCCGTCCAGTTTCACCCGACCGCCATCGTTCCCGCCGGGATCCTGACCACCGAGGGCTGTCGGGGCGACGGCGGCGTGCTCCGCGACGTCGACGGCTACCGCTTCATGCCCGACTACGAGCCGGAGAAGAAGGAGCTCGCGTCGCGGGACGTCGTCTCCCGCCGGATGACCGAGCACATGCGCCTCGGGAAGGGCGCCCCCTCGCGTTACGGCCCGCACTTGTGGCTGGACATCACCCTGCTCGGGCAGGCCCACATCGACAAGAACCTCCGCGAGGTCAAGGAAATCTGCCGCTACTTTCTCGGCATCGACCCGGTGAAGGACTGGATTCCCGTGCGGCCGACCCAGCACTACTCGATGGGCGGGATCCGCACCGACCATCGAGGCGAGAGCCAGACGCTCAAGGGCCTCTTCTCGTGTGGTGAAGCAGCGTGCTGGGACATGCACGGCTTCAATCGCCTTGGCGGCAACTCGGTGGCGGAGACGGTGGTGGCCGGCATGATCGTCGGGGAGTTCATCGCCGATTTCTGCGACTCCTCCGAGAGCGACATCCGCATCTCCACGGGGCTCGTCAAGGACTTCCATGACCGTATGGCGGCCAGGATCGACGCCATCGTCACCTCTCGCGGCGACGAGAACCCGTACGCGCTTCGCGCCGCCATGGAAGAGATCATGATGGATCGCGTCGGGATCTTCCGGAACGGAAAGGATCTGGAGGACGCCGTCCAGAAGCTCCAGGGCCTGCTCGTCCGAAGCCGCCGGATCGGCATCCGCACCAAGGTCAAGGGAGCGAATCCGGAGCTGGCGCTCGCCTATCGTATTCCCATGATGCTCAAGCTCGCGCTCTGCGTGGCCTATGGCGCGCGCCAGCGCACCGAGAGCCGCGGCGCCCACTTCCGGGAGGACCACCTCGAGAGGAACGATCGCGATTGGCTGAACCGGACCATTGCCATCTGGCCCCGGGAGGAGGACACGCTCCCCAAGCTCTCCTACGAGCCCATCGACGTGATGGTCATGGAGCTTCCGCCAGGATCCCGCGGCTACGGCAGCGCCACGACCATCGAGCATCCGGACACAGCCCGCCGGCGCGACCAGATCGAGCGCATCAAGGCAGGCTCTCGCGACGCCGACCGCTTCACACAGCAGGCCGCCGTGATGCCCTATGAGCACCTGTTGCCGCCGCGCTTCCGCGGAAAGAACGAGCGCCTCAGCGAGGTCTTGCCATGAATCCACGGATCGGGATCGGAACGGATGCGGAGCGCGCGCCCCGCCGCCTGCGGGTCAACATCCTCCGCTACAACCCTCAGGACCCGGCGAGCCGGCCGCACCTCGAGCCCTACGAGCTGGAGGAGGGCGAGGGCATGACGCTCTTCATCGCCCTCAACGAGATCCGTCAGAAGTACGACGGGTCGCTCCAATTCGACTTCGTGTGTCGCGCCGGCATCTGCGGCAGCTGCGGCATGCTCATCAACGGCAAACCAGGCCTCGCTTGCCGCACGCTGACCCGCTCGCTCGGCCCGGAGATCACGCTGGCCCCCCTGCCCATCTTCGAGCTGATCGGCGATCTCTCGGTGAACACGGGAAAGTGGATGCGGGGCATGAGCGAGCGGCTTCGCACGTGGATCCACCGGGCGGACGATGTCGACATCAGCCGCCTGGAAGAGCGAATGGAGCCGGCGCTGGCCGAGCAGATCTACGAGCTGGACCGATGCATCGAGTGTGGCTGCTGCGTGGCCGCGTGCGGGACGGCCCGGATGCGCGAGGATTTCGTCGGCGCAGTGGGCCTCTTGAAGATTGCTCGCTTCCGCCTCGATCCCCGGGACGGCAGGAGTGACGACGCCTACTACGAGCTGATCGGCGACGACACGGGCGTCTTCGGCTGCATGTCGCTCCTTGGCTGCCACGACGTCTGCCCGAAAGACCTGCCGCTGCGGACCCAGATCGCGTTCCTTCGGCGGAAGATGGTGGCGATCGGACTGACGTGACGAAGCGCGATGGTGCCTGGTTTCCGGCGTCGCGAATGATCGCTCTCCCGACCCGGCGACGACCATAGCGAGGGACAGAGCGTTTCGATGACATCTCCGCCCGACCCGACGGGTCAGGCGAGCGGGGACGGCGTCGCGTCCACCGGGGTAGGACTCTTCCAGGCAGCATTCGCCGGCTCGACTCCCCTCACGCCGTGGGCGCGGCTCCGCTCACGGCGTGCTTCATTTCCGGGAGGCGATCATGTTGCTGGACGAGGACGGCTCCGCGACGCTCTATCCCGGGAACTACTCCTACGCGCAAGACAAGCGGGCGTCGCCTCGAGCTGATATGGCTCTCACGTCTCGCTCCCCTCTGCCGGGACCAGGAGGTATAGTCGCTCCGGAGCCTATAGACAGGCCGCAACGGGAGGAGGATGACGATGCTGATCCGAACCATGCAAGACTTCGAGTCCCAAGGCCGGATCGTTTCGATCTCGCACGGCAAATCCACCGCCGTCCGGCTGCTCACCAAGGCCGATGGCCTCAGCTTCAGCATCTCGGAGGCCCGCGCGCAGAAGGCCGGGCAGGCCGAACTCTGGTACAAGAATCACTGGGAAGCCAATTACGTGCGCGCGGGGCGTGCGACCTTGGAGGATCGCACGACTGGCCAGCGCTGGACACTCGAGCCCGGGGTCCTCTACTGCGTGGGCCCGAAGGACAAGCACCACATCATTCGGGATGACGCACGCATGCGCATCATCAGCGTGTTCAATCCGCCGCTCGTGGGCAACGAGACCCACGACGCGGACGGCGCCTACCCTCCGACGGGCCCGATTCCGCCGGGCCGGGAGCGCATGTTCGTCCGAACCCTGGACGACGTGCGCAAGGCCGGGCGCGTGGTGGAAACCGGGGGCTTCGCGACGTCGGAGCGGTACCTCACCGTCGCTGACGGTCTCGGCTTCTCCTTCCATTCGGTGCGCATCAGGAAGGGCGGGGAGGGTGACCTCTGGTACAAGCACCACTGGGAGGGGAACCTGATACTCGATGGCACGTTCGAGGTCACCGATCGGGGAACCGGGAAAGTCCACACGCTGGGGCCGGGAGCCCTCTATGTGGTTGGGCCGAAGGACCGACACCACGTCAAGGCCCTCACCGACGTCCACGTGATCAGCGTCTTCGATCCGCCGCTCACCGGCACCGAGACGCACGACGCCGACGGCGCGTACCCGCCCACGGGACCGGTGCCGATCGGACCGTCCTCCCGATCCTGACCCGTCGGCCGTCGGGAGGGAGATCAGGCGGAGTGCTGCCGGATTCCGCGCCGGTGCCGTCTTTTTGCCGGCCGCTCGAATTGATTACGTTGGTGGACGCAATCGCAACCAATTCGAACCGTAGCTGAGCTACCTCTAAGGTTTGCCATCGTGGAGACTAGACAGCCCTTTCCTTATCAGGATCTAGCTGAAAAGGCGCTTGAATTACGCCGCCTTGGTATGTCGACCTGTGCGATCGCCAAGGCCCTGGGGGTGACCGACAAGACCATCACGAAGGCGCTGCGATTAGCTGCGGACTGACGCCCGATCCTTTCTGCAAGTAAGCCACCAGGGCACCACAATCGCCGGGGATATACACCAGTTCGGAGGCCGATGGGCACAGATAGATAGCCAATCGGAGCCAATTGTGGTGCCGACGTTCGACGACGCACGCCCAGCATTTCGGGATCACTTCCGTGAAGTGAGCAATTCCGGTATTTCCTTGGCGAGGGCGAAGACGCCTACGTCCGGCGAATCCCGGCTCGCCACCTGAGCCAGTGGCTCCGCTTCGTCTCCCTTGTCCGCCAAACACCTCTTCCTCGCCCTGGTAAAATGATTCGGATTTGACATTTAACACTACTTTGACGAGGATAAATGTATGCCTCGACGTCAAGAGATTGCCCCTGCGGGCTACTTCACGTTGGCGGACGCAGAACACATCATTCGCGTCGACCGGACACGCCTTAATTTCTGGTGCTCGTCGTGGGGCGCTGGCCTACTGGAGCCGGCAATCAATCCGAGGACGCGCGGTGGCACGAAGTTGCTGTCCGAGCGCGACCTCGTGAAGATCGCACTAATACCGACCCTCCTCGAAGTACGGTTGGACCATGAACACATTCGCGACATGTTCACAAAGGCCAAGGCGGCGTGGTGGGATCTCTCGGCAGCCGCGAGACGCAACAAGAACTTCCTAGATTGGATTGTGCTCGTGTCGGGCTGGCATGGTCGCCAGCGATGGTACCTCGTGGCCAGCGCTTACGAAGGCGGCCCCACGGGCCGCGTTGGTTCTGGTCCTCTGAACGCGCTCACCAAATCCATTAACGACAGTATATGGAAGATCGGCACGATCCGTGGCTTTCAGGTTATCGAGTTATCGAACGTGAAGCGAGAATTGCTTGAGCGCATCGGACGATGATCCGCCCTGGAACGATGGACTAGAACGGCCGTCGTTCTTTCCACTCGAGAGCGTCAACCATTCGTGACTAACCCGTCAGCCCGAGATGAGACGTACCTACTCCAAGCACGGCCTGAATACATTGAAGCGAGCGGCCAAGGAACTTGGTGCGCGGACCATCGACGGCCGAACAGCGGTTGGGAAGACCCTGCGTCGGTGGCGCTCAGACCTCATTGCCGATCTTGGCGGGCCGAATGTCGTCTCGACGCAGCAAGTGGCGATCGTTGATCTCTCTGTCAAGACCAAGCTTCTGGTCGACAGTATTGACGCCTGGCTATTTGCCCAACACACACTGGTAAACGCCAGAACACGAACGCTACTCCCTGTGATCCTGCAGCGCCAACAGCTCGCTGACTCTCTTGCTCGATATTTGAACCAACTTGGGCTCGAAAAGCGGCTCGGGAGAGTGCCAGACCTCCACGGGTATCTTCTCGCGAGGCGGCATGGCGACCGAGACCCAAGCCCAGGCTCCATTCCACGGACACCCGCGGATCCGAGTTAGGGACAACGCTTGGCTATCGAAAGCATGTTCGCCGTGGGGTATCGCCCTTGCGTACCCATTGGTCACACCTTGCCGCCACTCCTGGGACTCGGGCGACGATCGTCGACACTGTATATCTTACGGCTCTTCCGACCCCCCATCACCCGTGCTTGGCGAAGCCGGTGGGTCCGCTGCCGCCCGGAGCTCGTGTGTATGGCAAGGAGACGGCTATGAGCCGCCAGGACCCGATCACGATCCTACAGGCTATGCGTGACCCAGTGCTTTTCGCTCCTTGGTTCGCACCGACACCGCTGTGGAGCGCCTGGCGCGCATTCCTGTCCGCCCTTTTCGCACTGCCGATGGGGGACGAGGAGCGCGCTGCCTTCCAGCAATACACAGGCCGAGAGGTGCTGCCAGTAGAGCCAACCCGCGAAGCTTGGCTCGTAGTCGGCCGACGTGGCGGGAAGAGCCGCATCGCGGCCCTCATCGCTGTTTTCCTGGCCTGTTTCCGTGACTACCAAACCATTCTCGCTCCGGGAGAACGTGGCATAGTTATGCTCATTGCGGCGGACCGCCGGCAAGCGAAAGTTATCCTCCAGTATGTCGAAGGCCTCATCCTTGGCGTGCCCATGCTCGCTGCCATGGTAGAACAGCAAACAAAAGAGTCGATAACTCTGACCAACCGCGTAGTCATCGAAATCCACACCGCCAGCTTTCGAGCTGTCCGAGGCCACACTGTGGTCGGTGCGGTGTGCGACGAGATTGCGTTCTGGCGGTCCGAAGACTCCGCCAACCCGGACATTGAGATTCTGAATGCCTTGCGCCCGGCGATGGCCACGGTGCCAGGAGCTTTCCTCCTCTGCATTTCCTCGCCCTACGCGCGACGTGGCGCGCTCTGGCAGGCGTACCGGCAACATTACGGCAAGAACAACGACCCGATACTCGTCTGGCAAGCCGACACGCGAAGTATGAACCCCACCGTCGATCCTGTGACGATTGAAGCGGCCTATGCCGAGGACGAGTCAATCGCGGCGGCTGAGTATGGTGCGCAGTTTCGCCGGGACATAGAATCGTTCATTTCGCGTGAGGCTCTGCAGGCCGTAGTCGTTTCGGATCGGCGTGAGATACAGCCGGCCGGTGGTATATCGTTTGTGGGTTTCGTGGACCCGAGTGGAGGAAGCCAGGACAGTATGACTCTCGCTATCGCTCATACGGAGCGACGCGGAGACGTAACAGTCGCTGTTCTCGACGTCCTGCGCGAAGCTAAACCTCCGTTTTCGCCTCAAGTCACAGCGGCTGAATTCGCTGCGCTCCTCCGATGGTACGGAGTTCTTCGCGTGAAAGGTGACCGCTACGGGGGCGAATGGCCCCGCGAGCAGTTCCGGAAACATGGAGTTGAGTATGTTCCATCCGGACAGTCCAAGAGTGATCTATATCGGGACCTTCTCCCAGCGATCAACAGCGGTCGCGTTGAGCTGCTGGACAATAATCGTCTACTTGCGCAACTCGCGATTCTCGAGCGGCGAACCGCGCGTGGCGGGCGAGAGACCATCGACCACAGCCCGCATGCGCACGATGACCTCGCAAACGCCGCGGCCGGCGCTCTGGTAGAGGCTCTACGACCGGCAACTGGATTCATGTATGCTTTCGACATATCGGGCCCCAGTGCGGTTCCGCTTGCGTCGCCATCAAACATGTCAACCGAGGAACGCGTTCTCCGGCGGCATGACCATTTCACCTGGACACCGTGGCCGTGAGAACTGTGGGCCTCACAGCACGCTTCACCACCTACCGGGTCGATCCTATTGATCGGCTACTTTCCGGTCAGCCATCGGGCGCAGGGAGCTGCTGACTGAATCTGGAAAACCGACCGTCAAGCGAATTTGCCACGGGCGGAGCTGGATGCCCTGTTGGCGCGCGGCTCGTGGGATTCCGAGCCGGGTGCCCGTTCGAGGAAGTTCCGGCCTTCGGATAATCGGGTGCTGGGTCGCGGTGCAGACCCGGCGCAGTCGACAGATGACTGCAGATCAGCGGGCCGGGGCAACGGGGGATTTCCCTCTCTCTGTTGAACTTGAGAACTGAGTAGCGGCGGCTAGCACCGGGAGTAACACCAAAAGAATCAGGCACTCTGGCGTGTCTCCGAAGTGCCTGATTTAATTAATGGTGGGCCGTCACGGACTCGAACCGTGGACCCGCTGATTAAGAGTGCCAGCCTGGACCAATCCACGGAGACCCAGGACGATCTAAGCGCAGGTAATTCCGACGATCATGACTGAGTGATGGTGCCGGTAGATCATCCTGGATCGGGATGGAGTGGTAGCAGCGTGGTAGCAGGATTCTGCTACCGCTGCTGCTACCAGGTAGTCAGCGGGTTCCCCGAACGGAGCACCTTGAGGCGGACCTCGAGGAGGCGATAGGGGCCGTCGCACTCTAGTCGCCATCCCAGGCAGTCTGCGGAAGTCCTTCCCCGGTATCGCGCCATGGGGCCATGCCCCACCTACAGCGAATGAAAGCGGTAGAGGCGTAGACTCGTCGGCACCACGCCGCTCCGGGATAGGTCGGTGTGAGGGGAATTGGGGCCATGAGCTCGCCGGTATCGTGACCAAGGCGTGACGGGACGGCACCTCAGACTGTCGCCCCCGCCCGGGCGGGGAGCACGCAGAGGATACTCGGATACTGAGTCACGCCTCCGGAGCGGCGCGGTCAAGGAGGCGAGAGATGGAAGTCCTTTACCGCGTTTGCGGTGGCCTCGACGTCCATCAGAAGACGGTGGTGGCCTGCCTGCGGTTTCCCGGCCCGAAGGGGAAACGCGGGGAGGAAGTCCGGACCTTCGGGACGACAACGCGTGAGCTGCTGCAACTCGCCGATTGGCTCAGCGCTGCCGAGTGCACGCACGTTGCCATGGAGAGCACCGGAGTCTACTGGCGACCGGTGTACCAGATCCTCGAAGGGGGCGTTCAGCTCCTGCTCGTCAACGCTCAACACGTCAAGATGGTGCCGGGGCGGAAGACCGACATCAAAGACTGCCAGTGGATCGCCCAGCTCTTGGAGCACGGGCTGCTCCGCTCGAGCTTCGTGCCGCCGGCGCCGTTGCGAGAGCTGCGCGAACTGACGCGCTACCGACGCCAGCTCATCGAGGAGCACACGCGCGAAGTGAATCGGATTCACAAGCTCTTGGAGACCGCGAACATCAAGCTGGGCAACGTGGCCAGTGATGTCTTCGGCGCCTCCGGACGCGCCATGCTGAAGGCCCTGATCGCCGGCGAACGGGATGCCGCGAAACTCGCCGACCTGGCGCGGGGACTCTTGCGGAAGAAGGAGGCGCAGCTGCGGGAAGCGTTGATGGGGCGTGTGACCGAGCACCACGTCTTCATGTTGCGGAGCTTGCTCGATCACGTCGAGTTCCTCGACCGCCAGATCGCCGTCTTCGATGCCCGGATCGAGGAGCAGACACGCCCGTTCGCCGCGGCCCTGGCACGACTCGACACCATCACCGGCGTCGCCCGCCGAAGCGCGGAGCAGATCGTCGCTGAACTCGGCGACGATATGAGCCGCTTCCCGACCGCCGCCCACGCGGCCTCGTGGACCGGCATCTGCCCAGGCAACAACGAGAGTGCCGGCAAGCGGAAGTCGGGCAAAACGCGCAAGGGGAATCGCTGGTTACGCGCGACGCTGGTCGAGTGCGCACGCGGTGCCGTCCGGGCCCGCGACAGCTACCTCGCCGCGCAGTATCACCGAATCGCTCGGCGCCGTGGCGACAAGAAGGCCATTGTCGCCGTCGGCCACTCCATCCTGGTTGCTGCGTGGCATGTCCTCCGAGACGGTGTGGTCTACCGAGACCTCGGACCCAGCTACTTCGATCGCCTGAACCGAGAACGGCTGATTCGACACCACACCCGGCGACTCGCCGAGCTCGGCATGGCGATCGCTGTCGCCCCGGTGCCGATACCAGCGTAGCGGAGGAAGCTTTCAGAGGATCCATTCTGTTCCTCCTCGGCCGAGACTGGCATACTCTTTGTCTCATGCGCGAGGGCCTCTACGACTCGCTGTTGACGGGGCGCCTCTCGCGGGCTTTGGACGCACTCGCCGGTGTCAAGGCGCAGAAGCACGCGCTAGACGAAGCCGCAGCACCGGCTCGCTTCGCGCAGTTCCTTGCGGAGGAGGTCCGCCGTCTACTCGGGGATCTCCACGGTGACGCGCGCGTTGAGAAGCAGGCCGTCATCGTCAACGAGGTGCTCGCCTGGCTGAGGGAGCGCGTCGACAGTGAGGACAGCGACACCGTCGCCTCGCCGACCCAGGTTCTCCTAGCTATCCATCGCACGCCGGAGCCTCCGCCCCGCCCGCTAACGCCGCTTGCGACATCGACGCTCCTCATTCGTCCGGGCAAACCCGATCTCGGACACGAGCTCGCAGCGGAGCTCGCGTCAGCCGACCGTGTCGATGCGCTCGTCAGCTTCGTCACCTGGAGCGGGTTCCGCCGGCTGCGTCGAGCGCTCGAGGAGCACGCGCAGGCGGGCCGCCGCCTGAGGCTGCTCACCACGACCTACACGGGCGCGACCGAGGCCGCAGCGGTGCGCGAGATCGCGCGGCTCGACGGCACCGAAGTGCGCCTGTCGTTCGACGGCCGACGCAGTCGCATCCACGCGAAGGCCTGGCTCTTCCACCGTGAGACCGGATTCAGCTCGGTTTGGGTCGGTAGCGCGAACCTTTCCAGCTCAGCCTTGGCGGGCGGGCTCGAATGGACCATGAAGGCCAGCGAGGTCGACCTGCGTCACGTAGTTGAGGTGTTCCGCGGGTCGTTCGACAGCCTGTGGGAGGACCCAGAGTTCGAACGAATTGATCCCTCGAACGAGGAGCAGGCAGGGCGCCTGGAGCGCGCTCTCCGGGCCGCGCGCGCCGGACCCGTGGCGGCGACGGAGACTGAGCTCCTCTTCGACCTACGCCTTCGACCTACGCCCCTACCCGTTCCAGGAGGAGATCCTCGAACAGCTCGCCGAGGAGCGCGCGGGTCGCGGTCGCCATCGCAACCTTGTCGTTGCTGCCACCGGCACCGGCAAGACCATGCTGGCCGGCTTCGACTACGCTCGTCAGCCCGGCCGGCCGAATCTCTTGTTCCTTGCGCATCGCGAGGAGCTTCTGCGCCAAGCGCGTACGAGCTTCCGGCAAATCCTGCGCGACGGCAGCTTCGGAGAGCTGCTGACCGGGACAGACAAACCGGAACGACCGGCACACCTCTTCGCGACGATCCAAAGCTTCGCGCGCGACGACCTCACCGACCGGCTGAGCGCGGACTTCTGGAAGTACGTCGTCATCGACGAAGCGCACCACGCGCCGGCCGATTCGTACCAGGCCGTGCTTCGCCGTCTAAGGCCTGCGATCCTGCTCGGGCTCACCGCCACGCCCGAAAGAACCGACAATCAGCCACTGTTGCCAGACTTCGACGGGGTCATCGCAGCTGAGATGCGGCTGTGGCACGCGCTCAAGAAGCAGCTCGTCGTGCCCTTCGAGTACTACGGCATCGCCGACGAGACCGACTTCTCGGTCATCGAATCGCGCCGGGGCGGCTACGACACCAAGCAGCTGGAGAATGTCCTCACGGGGAACGACCGTCGCGCCGAGCTCGTCGCCGAGCAGTTCCGCAGGTACCGCGGCGCCTGGGGTCAAGCGCGCGCGCTCGCCTTCTGCGCCAGCGTGCGCCATGCCGAGTTCATGGCCGAGAAGTTCAACACCTATGGCATCCCCTCGATCGTCGTCCACGGAGACACAAACCGCGCCGAACGCGCCGCGACAACCCAGCGTCTTCACAACCACGAAGTGAACGTCCTGTTCACCTGCGACCTCTTCAACGAGGGCATCGATCTTCCCTTCGTAGACACCCTGCTCTTCCTGCGGCCCACCTCGAGCGCGACTGTGTTCCTGCAGCAGATGGGCCGCGGACTGCGCCTCAGCCCGGGCAAGTCGAGCTGTCTCATCCTCGACTTCGTCGGCCAGCACCGGATGGAGTTCCGCTTCGACGACGTCCTGTCCGCCGTCACCGGCATCCCGCGCGGGCGACTGTCCCAGGAGGTCGAGGCCGAGTTCCCCACTCTACCGGCCGGCTGCGCGATCCAGCTCGATCGCGTAGCAAAGGAGCGAGTGGTCGAATCGCTGCGACGGATCCTGCGCGGCGGCGAGCAGCGCCTCGCATCGGAACTACGGGCGGCAGGACGGATGACGCTCGCCGCGTTCCTCGAGCATACCGGCCGCTCGCTCGAGCAGGTCTACGACGCAGGAGGGATGACGCACCTCCGTCGACTGGCGGGGCAACTGCCAGCGACTGACGACCGCTCACTCAACCGTCGCTTCGCCCGCCTGTTGCATATCAACGATCCCGCCAGGCTCGCCGTCCTACGCCACCCCAAGGCGGCAGCACCGCCCGAGCAGCTCATGCTCGGCTACCAGCTCTTCCACGAAACGACGGACCTCTTCGAGGCTGCGGCGTGGCTCGATCGTTTCAGCCCGGAGCTGCTAACGGAGCTTGGCGAGCTGGCTGACGTCCTGAGTCCGCTTGCGCACGCGGTGGAGAGTCAGCGGATCGTACCTGAGTGGCCGCTCCACTTCCACCGGCGCTACGACCGCCGCGAGGTCCAGACTGCGTGCGGCGACATGACCCCGCAGCGCAAGCGCAACCACCGCGAGGGTGTCCTGCGGCTTAGCGACATCAGGACGGAACTCTTCTTCGTGACCCTGGACAAGTCCGAAGGCAGCTTCTCCCCCACCACAAGCTATCGCGACTACGCGGTCAGCGGCGACCACTTCCACTGGGAGACGCAAAACTCGGCTGCGGAAGACACCCGAACGGGCCAGCGTTACATCGGGCAGGCCCAGAACGGCTGGCGGTTCCTGCTGTTCGTCCGCGAGTCACCCGCGGACGCATTTGTGGCGCTTGGCTCGGTCCGCTACGTGAGACATACGGGCAAGCGTCCGATGGGCATTACATGGCGGCTGGACGTGCCGATGCCTGCTGCGTTGTTCGACAAGTTCTCGGCACTGCTAGCGGCGTGATCTCTGCATGAAGGCCCTGGGATTGCCTGCGGGGCGCCGGGACAGAAGTGCTTTGCGTGGCCGGCCGCGGCACGCAGTGCTTCACACTCGCTCAACGGCGGAAGATCCTCTCCGCGATCGCCTCTCTCGGTCCATCACTCAGGACCCGCTAGCATGCTGCTTAAGCACTCAGCGCCCAGCCCTACGGGGCGCGCCCTCGTGCGGCTGGGCGTTTCCATGTCGCCGGTAGCGACACCGTTGCGATTGGAGCTGGGCGCCGATGGCGGGATCTGATCCTCCCTCGTTCCACGGCATGATCGGCCGGAGCGCCGCGATGCAAGCGCTCTTCGGGCTGATCAGGGACTTCACGCCCTACGACATCTCCGTCCTGATCCAGGGCGAGACGGGAACGGGCAAGGAGTTGGTGGCGAACGCCATCCATCAGCTCAGCGTTCGCAGCGGGTTCCGCTTCGGGCCCGTGAACTGCGGGGTGCTGCGCGGCGAGCTGCTGCTGAGCGAGCTGTTCGGGCACGAGCGTGGCGCGTTCACGGGCGCGCACGCCAGGAAGCACGGCCTTCTCGCCGTCGCCGATGGCGGGACGGTCTTTCTCGACGAGGTCGGCGACCTGCCGCCTGATGCACAGGTCGCGCTGCTCCGCTTCCTGCAGAGCGGCGAGATCCGGCCGGTGGGATCGAACGAGACCAGGCGGGTGGACGTGCGAATCATCGCCGCGACGCACCGCGACCTGGACGCGGCGGTCGAGAGTGGGACGTTTCGAGAAGATCTCTACCACCGCCTGCACAAGGTCGTGCTCCGGGTGCCGCCCTTGCGCGCGCGAATCGAGGATCTTCCCCTGCTCGTCCAGCACTTCCTGGCTCAGTTCAACGAGCGCCACCGGCTGTCGGTGCAGGGGGTCGCGCCAGAGGCGCTCCGGTTGCTCGAGCGGCACCCATGGCGCGGCAACGTGCGGCAGTTGGGCGACGTCCTGGAGCCGGCGGCGATTCGCGCGAAGCGCGAGTGGATCACCGCGAAGCATCTCGACCTGCCGGTCAGGCCGGGCGCGGATGCACATGGCGCCACGGCGGGTGTCACCGGCCAAGCGCCGACAGCGACGAGGGCCCGGCTCGGCTGGCTCCAGCGCGAGGCGCTCCGGATCGCTGGGGAGCGCCGGGAAGTCCGACGGCAGGACCTCGTGGCGCAGTGCCGAGTCTCACGCGACCTGGCGCGGCGCGCGCTCCTCGGCCTCGCGAGGCGTCGCCTCCTCCGGCGCGTTGGCCTCGGTCGGGCCACACGGTATGTGCCGCTGTCGCTCTCGCTCTGGCTGACCCTGATGAGCGACGTGGCCGAGTGGGCTGCTGTG
>Ga0335077_10001521_pt1 | contig 27622 bp, 25 predicted proteins | sample Lox_Sample_31_FD_207151 | JGI IMG/M metagenome (GOLD analysis project Ga0335077, IMG submission 207151) | Soil microbial communities from Loxahatchee National Wildlife Refuge, Florida, United States - Lox_Sample_3.1 | ecosystem: Environmental > Terrestrial > Soil > Wetlands | place: USA... | reverse complement strand
GGATCGCGATCGGCGCGGCGAGTATGGCGCGCGCGGGACTGGCCGCGATCTCCGTCTATGTTTTTTTCTACATTTCCGCCGGACCAGCGCGGCGCACGCACTTCCCGATGGCGCTGATCTATGCAGCCGCCGTCGCTTCGGCCGCTTTCGCCTGTCTCGATTTCTACTACCAGTTTCCCGCCCCCGCCGGAATAGGACGCCAGTTCGTGTGGCTCGACAGCGGGGTGTATCGCCGCGCGCAGGGATTGTTCTACGAAGCGGGAACGCTGGGGAATTTCTGCGCGTTTTTCCTGGTGATGAGCGCGGTGGCGCTGGCGCGGCGTGCCGGCCGGAGGCTCGTGCCATTGGCCGGCTGCGCGATCTTCGCCGCGGCGCTGATTTTCTCCTACTCCCGCGCGTCTGCTCTGAACGTTTGCATAGCGCTCTCCGCGCTCACCTTCCTGGAGCGGCGCCGATTCACGAAACGCGGAATCTCTGCCGCGGCAGGCATCGTCGTCACGGGCGCCGTGCTGGCTTTCGCGGTCTTTCCCGGGTACGTAACCGCGTTCTGGGCGCGGCTGTGGGCTTCAGCAACCGGCTTGTTCTTTTCTTCCGACGTGGTCCTTAGTGGACGCCTGGAATCCTGGGGGGCGCTGCTTCAGTTTCTTGCTGCCAATCCCTGGCACGCCGTCCTCGGCGTCGGTTACAAAACGCTGCCCTATTCGAATTTCATCGGACAAACGGTGGTGGCCGACAACATGTATTTGAGCATGCTTGTCGAGACCGGAATCGTCGGCTTGGGCGCGCTGCTCGCCTTGAATCTCGCGATTCTGCGCGCGGCCTGGCGCGCCGCGAAGTCGCCCGATCCTGAAAAAGCGTTTTTCGGCGCGGGCATTTTCTGTTTCTGGATGGGACAGATGGCGCAGATGTTTTCGGCCGACGTGCTGACCTTCTGGCGGCTGTTGCCTCTATACTTCGCCGCGCTGGCTCTGGCGGTGCGGCGATGAAGATTTTGTTTCTCGAGCAGTTCGGAGAAACCGGCGGCGGCCAGCGCTGCCTGCTCGACCTGCTTCCTGCCATCCGCGAGCGCAGTTGGAGCGCGACGGTCGCGGCGCCCGCGGGTCCGCTGCTCGATCTGGCCCGTGCTGGAAGCGTTGGAACCACCGCGATTTGCATGGGCACCTATCGGAACGGGCACAAATCCGTGCGCGACACGCTCGCCTTCGCTCTCCACACGGCGCAACTGGCGCGTTGGATCGCCGCGCGCGATGCGGATCTGATTTACGTCAACGCTCCACGTCCGCTGGTGGCTGCCGCGCTCGGCTCACGTGGACGGCCGGTCATTTTTCATGCCCACCACTTTTTGGAACAGGGCGCGGCGGCGAGGGTCGCGCGCTGGGCCATCCGACGCGCGCGAGCGACCGTGATCGCCAACTCGCGTCATGTCGCCGGCCAATATAGCGGCGAACGCTTGCACGTGATCTATAACGGCGTGAACCCGATTCCCTTTATGCGAAAAACATTCGCTCCCGGAGGCTGCTGGCGAATCGGCGTCATCGGACGAATCGCGCCGATGAAGGGACAGACCGATTTCCTGTGCGCCGCCGCGGCAATCGTCGCCGAGCGCGCCGCGCACTTCCTGATCTGCGGGGAGCCGATGTTCTCCCAGCCCGATTACTGCAATGAAGTGCGCCGCCTTGCCGAGGGCCTTCCGGTGGAATTTCCCGGCTGGCGCGAGGACATGGCGGTGGTGCTTGCCGGGCTGGATCTGCTCATTGTTCCCTCGACCGCGGCCGAGTCGACCACGCGCGTCATTCTCGAAGCCTGGTCGGCCGGCGTGCCGGTGGTCGCCTACGCCGCCGGCGGCATTCCGGAGATCGTCCGCGATTCCGTGGACGGATTCCTGGTTCCCGAATGCGAGCCTGGGGCGCTGGCGCGAAAAATTCTCGAAGTCACCCGGCTGGATCTGGCGCCCGTCGCCGAGCGCGCACGCGTCCATTTTGAGCGGGGGTTCACTCTCGACCGCTGGCAGCAGCAGGTAACCAGCGTGATCAGCGCATGTGTGTCCACCACCGCAGACTCGAACCCAGCGTGGGAGCGAAAAGCCGCGCGTGCCGCGCGACGCGCGAGCTGACGTAGGCCAGGTATCGTGCGCGCTGCTTCGCCGTTCTCCATAACGTCATCTGCCCGGGTGGGAGATGCACCGCATCGACCGGTCCGGGAAGGCCCGCGGGAATCAGGCGGCGACGCAGGATCCGCAAACGATCCGCGGCGTTCTCCACCAGGCTCAGGTGCAACAGGACCTCGCGCTTGTTCGGCCGGAACATGGCCTGGACCGGCGACCAGCCGTGCAGGTCGAACCAGCGGCGGACGGATTCGGGAAGCGCGGCGATCTCATCGCGCACCTGCGCCGGAAGATCACAGCCGAACCATTGCCAGGCGAGCAGGAATCCCACTGACTCGACGCGCCTCAGCGACGGCGAATGCTGCCGCTTCCATGTCCGCCAGAACGCGGGGACGCGATGGGTGTGCAAAAATCGCGCCACTTCCCACACCTGAAACACGCGGAGATTCCCGCGCAGCAGGTGCCGGCACAAATGCAGCGCCGCATAGCCGAGCGTATCCACCGGGTCCAGCCGCGCGCCGCTGCGCCGCGCCCAGAAATCGTCGAGACCTTCCGGAAATAGACGCTCCGTCGCTGGATCCCAGAACTGAAAATGAATCTCGACCGATACCGGAATGTCGGGATCGAAATAATCGCCGCGCCACTCCCATCCGGTCTTGCGAATCATGGGAGGATGATGGTCCATTGCCAGTTTTTCCATCCCCGCTACCGGTTCGTAACCGAGCGCTCCGAGCGCATCCCGCGCCGCGTTCACTTGCTCCGGCGGAACGAAGAGATCCAGGTCATACTGCACCCGTAGCCGCGCGTCGTCAACGAAATGGGGCACATGGGTGAACCCCTTCAGCACCACATGCTCGAAGGCGGGCGCGATCTCCGCGTAGGCGGCCGCGACGCGCGAGACGCGAATCGTGTTGCGCTCCAGCGCCGCTGAGGCGCGAGCCCGCGCGAACTCGGGCAGATCCAAGCGCGTGAGCAGCGGCGTCAGTTGCGCGCGGTCGGCGAATTCGAGAGTTTCGACGTCCAGCTTGTCGAGCGAAACCGGCCCGCGGTCGAAACGCAGCCGATGGAGCAGCGCGCAAACGCTCTCCGGAACTCCGCTTCGCGCCTGTTCGCTCATCCGTTCCATTTTCCTGGAACCCGCAGGCGTCCGTGCCGCCGAGATGTAAAAACGCTGTAAACAACACCCGCTTGGGGCGCGGTATTGAGCGTTTAGCCCTTTTACAGATTTTTTATAACTTGTCGAAGACTGATTCCCTCGCATGCGGCTAAATTTTGGGTGAGACGAGCCATGCTTACCCCCAGAAAGCCGATCTTATGAGCGCCGTTCCCTTACCCATCTCCGAAGAACGCAATTGTGCTGCCGCTTCCCTGGCATCGCGCGAAGTGCCGGGTTTTCACATCGTCGAAAAACAATTCCCCGCGGGACTCACGCTGAGCCGCCACGCGCACGACCGGGCGCACCTGGTCTACGGACTGGAAGGCTCCTACGTGGAATCCTACGGCGGCGGCCGAAGCGCGATCTACGAGCCCGGGCTGCTGCGCTACCTTCCGCGTGAACTGGAGCACGCCAACACTTTCGACAACGATGCGCGGTGCCTGATCGTGTCGATCGACGGCGCGTTGCTCGACCGCATCGCGGGAAACACCCGGACTCTCGACCGCGCTATAGAAATTCGCAGCATTGCGTCGAATTGGCTGGCCCAGCGGCTGCACTCCGAATTCCGCCGCAACGACCCGTTTTCCCCGGTGTCGCTCGAAGGAATTCTTCTCGAAATTCTGGCCGAGGGGGCGCGCGATTCGGGCGCGTTTCATCCCGCCATGACGGTGCCGCGCTGGCTGCGCATGGCGCGCGATTACATGGAAGCGAACTTTCTGCGCAATCTGCGATTATCCGAGATCGCCCGCGTCGCCGGCGTGCACCGGGTGCACCTGGCGCGCGAGTTCCGCCGCCACTTCTCCGTGACCGTGGGCGAGTTTCTGCGGCAGAAACGCGTGGAACACGCCTGCCGCCTGGTTTCGACCACGCGCGATCCGCTGGCCGACGTCGCGTTGGCCTGCGGATTCTCCGATCAAAGCCATTTTTGCGCCACCTTCCGCCATCACATCGGGCTCACGCCCGGCCGTTTCCGCGAAATGGCCCAGTCGCGCTGATCGTCAATACGAACAGCTCAGCGGCGCGTATTCTAAGGGTTGTTCGGCCGCCGGCGTTGCGTCCGGAATCGCCGACCATCCTTCAAGAAGAATCGAAAGAAGCCGTTCGACTTCGGCCAGAGGCTTGTCGGACTGGTTCGCGTTGGCCTCGATCAGCCGGCTGGACATGTAAGCATAAAGCTGCGCCAGGCGCGCAGCGATCTCGCCGCCGCGTTCGCGGTCGAGCGAGCGCAGCAGCTCATGCACGACGCGCAGGGCGCGGGTAATCTCGTGCGACCGCCCGCGAATGTCGCCCTCACGCAGTCGCGCGCGCGCCGCCGACACCGCCTCGATGGCTGCCCGGTACAGCATCCGCACCAGCTTCAGCGGATCGGCGCTCATCACCTCATTACGCAGGTATTGATCGTATGTATTGGGGTTCATTCGCTTGGCGGATTACCTTCCTTTGCTCTCTTCGGCAAGACGCAGCAGATATTCGGCAGGAATCTGCTCCACCACTTTTCCGTTCTCGCTGTTGACGATGCGTACCACCATGCGCTTGGCCTGGCGGTCCATCACAAAGGTAATTTCCTTGTTTTCGCCGAAGACTTCCGCGGCGTTGACGGCCTTGACTGCCTGGATCAGCGCGCGCTGTTCCTCGGTGACCGGGGCAGGCGCGGCCGGTTCGGCTGGCGCGCCGAGAGAATGAACTTCACTGGCTAAGGAAATGGACATACCGTCGCCCTCCGGAGAAACTCGGCGGTTTCTCCGATGTGCTTATCGGCAACCCGCGCGGAACTGTGAGCGCGCGTGCAGCCGCCATAATCAAGCGCGAATCATCTCTCGATTAAAATTGGGGTTACGCCAGGTTGAGGACCTTCGCCACTACGTTGGTGTCCTGCTCGATCTTTTTTTGCAGCAGCATGATGGCGTAGATCAGTTGTTCCGGTCGCGGCGGGCACCCAGGAACGTACACGTCCACCGGGATCACCTGGTTCACCGGGACCAGCGCGTAATTGGAAAAAACGCCGGTGGAGGTGGCGCAGGCGCCCATCGAAATCACCCACTTGGGCTCGGGCATCTGCTCGTACAGGCGGCGGATCACGGGCGCCATTTTGTTGGACACGCGTCCGGCGATAATCATCAGGTCGGACTGCCGCGGCGAGCCGCGCATCACTTCCGCGCCGAAACGCGAAATGTCGTAACGCGACGCGATCATCGACATCATCTCGATGGCGCAGCACGCCAGGCCGAAGCTCATGGGCCAGATGGAGTTTTTACGCGCCCAGTTGATGGCTTTATCCACCGTGGTGGTGACGATCGATTCGCCGTAATCGTCGGGCAACGGCTCCTGGTCGATGCGCGCGAACAGTTCCGGCGGCTGGCTCAATTGAAATTTCGGTTCAGCGTCCACGACTTCATTATCTCATGGCATACACTGGGGATTGGCGATTTCGCGCGACCTGCTCACCGCCTTCGGCATCGAGCCGGAATACATCGACATCTGGGGAAAGGTCCACTCCACGCCGGACGACGTGGCGCGGGCGATCCTGCGCTCGCTGGGCGTCGAAAACATCGAGGACGCTGTCGAAAAGCAGCGCGCGCGGAGCTGGTCGCGGGCGTTCGATCCCACCTTAGTGGTGCGCGAAGACGCGGATTCGATTCCGTTGCGCATTCCCGCGGCGCGAGGGGGCGAGTCGGTTAAAATCGAGTTCCAATGGGAATCCGGCGAGATTGAGCATCGCTGGTTCTGGCTTCCCGAGCTGCGCGAGCTGGAGCGCGCCACGCTCGACCGGGCGGAGTTCATCGCCAAGCGCATTCCGCTTCCGCCGCTGCGGACTGGCGATCACCGCATTCGCGCGTCCTGGATGGACCCGCCCGATCTGAAATTGTTTTCGGAAGCGCGCTTCATCGTGTGCCCGCGGCGCGTGCTCGAGCCCTCGGGCCGCATGGCCGGCGTCGCGCTGAGTCTGTACGGGTTGCGGTCGAATCGCAACTGGGGCTGCGGCGATTTCACCGATCTGCGCGCGGCGATCGATGCGCTCGCGCCTGCGGGCGTTCAGTTTTTCGCGCTGAATCCGCTGCACGCGATTCCCAATCGCCAGCCGTATAACACCAGCCCGTACCTGCCGCAGTGCTCCTTTTACCGCAACTTCATTTATCTCGACGTGGAGCGGGTGGGCTCGGACGTGGGTCAGGCGGCGTTGCCCGCCACCGATCCGCGCGAAATTGAAGCGCTGCGCGCCGCCGAATTCGTCGAGTACGAACGCGTGGCTGCGTTGAAGCTGGGCGCGCTGCGGTCAATTTTCGACCATTTCGCGGGATCGCCTGAATTCGAGAAATTCGTGGGCGGGGAAGGCGCGCTGCTCGACGACTTCGCGGTGTATTGCGCGCTCGACGCGGAGATGCACCAGCGCGACGCCAACGTATGGCTATGGAGGGATTGGCCGCGCGAATATCACGACCCGCGGTCGCCCACGGTGCAGAGTTTTGCCGCGGAACATTCGCGCGATGTTATGTTTTATAAATTCCTGCAATGGCAGATCGACGCGCAGCTTGCTGCGACTCAGACGCACGCGCGCGAGCGCGGAATGCGCATCGGACTGTATCACGATCTGGCGCTCGCCACCGACCGCTGGGGCACGGACCTGTGGGCCAATGCGAGCTTCTATGGGCGCGGCTGCCGTGTGGGATCGCCGCCAGATGATTTTTCGCCCAACGGGCAGGATTGGTCGTTCCCTCCGCCCAATCGCGACGCGCACCGCGACGACGGCTACCGGCTGTTCCGGCAACTGATCCGCAAAACCGCGCGTCACGGCGGCGCGTTGCGCATCGATCACGTGATGCGTTTCTTCCGGCTGTGGTGGATTCCCGACGGTTTTCCGGCCACCGACGGCGCCTACGTCTTCGATTACGCCTCGGACCTGCTGGGAGCTTTGGCCCTTGAAAGTGCGCGCGAGGGCTTCATCGTTATCGGCGAGGATCTTGGCACCGTGACCGGGGAAGTTCGCGCGGCGCTGGCGGAAGCGGGGCTGTTGAGCTATCGCGTCCTGTGGTTCGAGCGTCACCCCGACGGTTCCTTCAAAAAGCCTGAAGAATATCCGGAGCAGGCCGCGGCGACCACTTCTACGCACGACCTTCCCACGCTCGCCGGATTTTTCGAGTACCGTGACATCGAAGCGCGGCGCGCGGCGGGGTTGATCGATGACGCCGCTTACGAACGCCAGAAGGAAGAGCGGCGTGGCGAGATCGAGCGTTTGAAGCAGGCCCTGCGCTCGGCTGGATTCGAAAACGATCCGCTGGCGTTTCTGCTCTCGACGCCGTGCCGTGTGGCGATCGTGAATCAGGAGGACCTGACCGGCGAGACCGAGCAGCAGAACCTTCCCGGCAGCACCTGGCAGCATCCCAACTGGCGCAGGAAGATGAAGGTCACGGTGGAGGATTTCCCTCGGCTCGCGGAGAAATTGCGCGGGCTGATCGAGCGCACCGGGCGTCTTCTCACAGGCTGAAGCCTGTGCCACTTGGCTGCCTTTTACTGATCGCTCAAGCCCGGCGGATGGACACCTGGATTTCCTCGCCGCCGAGTGTCAGCTTCACCGCGCCGTTCGACGGAACGCCGGGCTCCAGGTGCGTGGCCAGCAGCTCATTGCGCAGGTAATCGGCGTGCGCGGCGATCGCTTCGGCGACATTCGGCGGCGCGTGATAGATCACCGCGATGCGATCGGAAACCTCGAAATTCTGCGCTTTGCGCTGATCCTGAAGCAGCCGGTTGAAATCGCGCGCCAGACCCTCCAGCTTCAGTTCCGGCGTCAGCGTGGTGTCGAGCGCCAGGAACGTCCCTTGTTCGAGCATGGCGACCAGGTTCGGCGGTCCTTCGAAGCTGACGATGATTTCCTCGGGCGCAAGCTCGAACGGCACGCCGTCGATTTCGACGGATTTGGGCGCGGCGGTTGCGTTCTCGAGCGCGTGCGCGATCGCCTTCAGGTGCTTTCCAGCGCGCGGGCCGATTTTCTTCGCGTCCGGCTTGAAATGCAGCTTCACGAGTTTGGTTTCATCGTCGATGAGCCGGAGTTCCTTGATGTTGGCCTCTTCAAGGATCTGCGCAGCGTAATCCGGATTTTCCAGAACGCGGCGGTCGGCGACGTCTTTCGGCCGGATGTACAGCGTGCTCAGCGGCTGGCGGATTTTGGTTTTGGCGTTGGTGCGCAGACTCAGTGCCAGATTCTTGATGCGGATGACGGCGTCGATGCTGTGTTCGAGCCCGGCGTCGATGAGCGAATCGTCGGCGACGGGATACGAGGTGAGGTGCACCGATTCGGGCGCGGAGGGGTCGGCCGAGCGCACCAGGTTCTGATAAATTTCTTCGGCCAGGAACGGCAGCGCGGGCGCCATCACGCGCGTCACCGTGCTCAAAGCGGTGAACAGGGTGTGATACGCGTCATTTTCGCCGCTCCAGAAGCGGCGGCGGGAGCGGCGCAGGTACCAGTTGGAAAATTCCTCGTTGAACGCCTGGAAAGCTTCAATCAAACGGAAGTGCTCGAAATTGTCGAGGGCGTCGCGCGCTGCCGCGGTCATGCGCTGGAGCCGGCTGAGGATCCAACGGTCGAGCTCGTGGGTGGGCGCCGGCGCTATTGTCGAGGGCTTCCATCCGTCCACCGACGCGTACATCACGAAAAAGCTGTAGCAGTTCCAGAATTGCAGCAGTTTTCTGCGCGCTTCGGCGTCGAGCATGGGACCCGCGCCTGCCGCGGGATGCAGGTCCGGGAAATTGAGATTCTGCGCGGTCTTCTGCTCGACGTAGAGGTAGCGCATCACCTCTGCGCCGAGAGCTTCGGCGGCTTCATCGAAAGCGATGGCGTTGCCTTTGGATTTGTGCATCTCATCGCCGCGCGCGTCGCGAACCAGGGCGTGCCCCAGCAGCGCCTTGAACGGAGCCTGATCGGCAAGCATGGCGCTCATCGCCAGCATGGAATAAAACCAGTTGCGGAACTGGCCGGGAAAACTTTCGAGCACCAGATCGGCGGGGAACCATTTCTGCCAGTATTCGCGATCGGTCGCGTAGCCCATGGTGCTGAACGGAACGATGCCCGCGTCGAGCCAGGGGTTGCCCACATCTTCGACGCGCGAGGCGATCGCGCCGCATTTTTCGCAGCGGATCTTGACGGCATCGACGTAAGGCCGATGCGGCGAATTGCCTTCGAACGTGTCCCAGCCTTCGACGGCTTTTGTTCTCAGTTCCTCGCGGCTGCCGATGACGCTGAATTCGCCGCAATCCGCGCAGACCCAGATGGGCAAGGCGAGTCCCCAGAAGCGTTTCTTGGAGATCATCCAGTCGCCCATGTTCTTGAGCCAGTCCTGCTCGCGCGCCTCGCCTTCCGCCGGAATCCAGCGGATCTGCGGAACCACGCGCTGGATGCGATCGCGCCAGTCCATACGGATGAACCATTCGTCAACCGGCCGGAAGACGAGTTCGGATTTGCAGCGCCAGCAATGCGGATAAACGTGGGGATATTTTTCGCGCGCGACCAGAAATCCGCGCGCCTTCAGCTCAGCGACGACATCGTCGGCGACATCGTTGGCGTTCTTGCCGGTGAACGGGCCGAAACCGTCGATGAAAACGGCGCTTTCATCGAGCGGCGCGACGAATGGCAGGTCGTTCTTTTTGCCAAGCTCCTGGTCCTCGGCGCCGCAACCGGGCGCAATATGGACAAGCCCGGTTCCTTCCGCTTCGCTCACTTCGTCCCACGCGATGACCACGTGCGCTTCCGCGGATTTTCGCCCACCGCCGGTTGCTCCGTACGCGAAAACTCCGCCGGGCGCGTTCTGCGCGGGAAGATCGTCAAAAGGTCCCGTATACGTGAGGCCAAGCAGGTCGCGGCCGGGGAGTTCCTCGACCACTTCCACCGCGCCGCTGCCCTTGAGAATCGTGCGGATCGAAGGCAGCTTGTGCGCTTCGCGCTTGCCCTCCACTTGCAGATCCTGAAGACGGTCGCGTTCGTAGTTGCCCTTGGCGACGTAATAAAACCAATCGTCGTTACCAACGTGATGGCGGACTTTTAAATAGGTCAAGTCCGGATTCACCGCGACGGCGACGTTGGAGGTTAGCGTCCAAGGCGTGGTGGTCCAGATGAGCAGCGCGGTTTTTTCGGCGCCTCTAATGGGGAAACGGGCGAAGACCGACGTATGCGCGGTGATCCGCCGTCCTTCGGCGACCTCCATTTGCGAGAGTCCGGTGCCGCAGCGCCCGCACCACGGCATCACGTCGTGGCCGCGATAAATGTAGCCCTCGGCGTGGCATTTCTTCAGGAACGCCCAGATGGTGTAGTTGTTTTCGTCGGAAAAAGTGAAATAGCTGCCGCCGTATTCGGCCGAGCCGAGTTTGCGGATGATCTCGCTCGCCCGCGCGGTTTCCACGCGACCGCTGGGCAGCTTCGCGGTAATCACGGCATCGCCGTCGGCGAGCGCATCGCGCAGCTTGAGCAGCAGCGCCGGATCGTCCCAGTCGCACCAGTAGCCCAGCCGGATGGACTGCTCGGTCTGGCGCGCGGCATAGGTGAGCACGCGCTCTTTGCATGCGCGCACGAAATTTTCGATCCCGTAATCGCGGATCTCGCGCTTGGTCCGGATGCCCAGCGTCTTTTCGACTTCCACCTCGACCCATAGCCCCTGGCAGTCGAAGCCGTTCTGATAGCGAAGCTGCTGGCCCTTCATGGCGTGGTAGCGCTGGTACATGTCCTTGAGCGAGCGTCCCCAGGCATGATGAACGCCCATCGGATTGTTGGCCGTGATGGGGCCATCCAGGAACGACCAGCGCGGTCCCCCGGCGGTCTGTTCGCGCAGTTTATCGAAAATGCGATGATCCTTCCAGAAGCGAAGCAGGTCGCGCTCCATGGCCGGAAAATCGGGGACACGGGGAACAGGGCGATAAAGATTCATCAGGGCTAACTTTTAGGGTAACAGCAGTGTCGATTTCCGCGACGCTCGTTCGTCGCTATGATAAGGAGAAATCAACATGCCTCAGTACATGCTGTTGCTGTATAACGATCCGTCAACGTTCGGCAAGATGAGTCCCGAGGACGGCCAGCGCGCATTCGAAAAATACATGGCCTGGACCAGAAAACCGTTCACGGTCGATTCCAAACGGCTTGGCCTCGACAGCGGAAAGGTGCTGCGCGGCAAGCGCGTGACCGACGGTCCTTACAGCGAAACCAAGGAGTTCCTGGGAGGATATTATCTGATTGAAGCGGCGAACTACGAAGAAGCGGTCCAGCGCTCGCTCGACCACCCGACTTTGGAGTACGGAGGAAGGATCGAGCTGCGCGAATTGTATCGGGAGTGAAGACGCCGGGCTCCCGGCCTAGGCTGGCGCGGCTTCCAGAATTTCTTCGCTCACCTTGCCAAATTTTTCGAAATTCTTCTTAAATCGCGCGCTTAAATCCTCCGCGGCGCGATCGTAAGCGGATTTATCTTTCCATTGTGCCCGCGCGTCCAGCAATTCCGCCGGGATTCCCGGCGCGCTCTTGGGGACCAGCACGCGAAAAACCGAATGCGGCTCGACCGCGACATTGTCCAACTCGCCCGCGATCGCCGCGTTGACCATGGCTCGCGTGTATTTCAGGCTCATGCGTTCGCCCACGCCGTAAGCGCCGCCGACCCAGCCCGTATTCACCAGGTAACATTTGGCGTTGTGACGCGTGAGGCGCTCGCCGAGCATCTTCGCGTACAGTTCGGGATTGCGCGGCAGAAACGGCGCGGCGAAGCACTCGCTGAAAGTCGCGGAGGGTTCTTTGCCGAGGCCCCGTTCGGTTCCGGCGAGCTTGGCGGTGTAGCCGCTGAGGAAATGATACATGGCCTGCTCGAGCGTCAGGCGCGAAATCGGCGGCAAAACGCCGAACGCGTCGGCGGTGAGAAACAACACGTGACTGGGATGGCCGCCGATGCCGGGAATCACCGCGTTGTCGATGAAATCGATCTGGTACGCCGCGCGCGTGTTTTCGGTGAGCTCGTCAGAATTGAAATCGGGCACGCGCGTTTCCGGGTCGACCACCACATTTTCGAGCACCGAGCCGAAGCGGATCGCGTTCCAGATCTGTGGCTCTTTTTCGCGCGAAAGCTTGATGCATTTCGCGTAACAGCCGCCCTCGAAGTTGAACACGCCGCGATCGCTCCAGCCGTGCTCGTCATCGCCGATCAATCTTCGATCGGGATCGGCCGAAAGCGTGGTCTTGCCGGTTCCGGAAAGGCCGAAAAAGAGCGCCACCCCGCCGTTCGATCCGATGTTGGCCGAGCAGTGCATGGGCACGACGTTCTTGAACGTCAACAAGAAATTCAGGACGCTGAAAATGGATTTTTTCATCTCGCCGGCGTACTCCGTTCCGGCGATGATCACCATTTTCCTGGCGAAATTGAGAACAATGGCGGTTTGCGAGCGGGTGCCATCGACCGCCGGATCGGCCAGAAATTCGGGCGCGAAGAAAAGCGTGAATTCGGGGACGTGATTCTCGGCTTTTTCTCCATCGGGGCGGATGAACAACTGGCGCGCGAACAGCGCGTGCCAGGCGCGCTGCGCGATTACGCGCACGGGCAGCTCGTGCGCGGGGTCCGCGCCGGCATAACAATCCTGGACGAAGACGTCCTGGCCCTCGAAGAACTCAAGCAGCCGTTTCAACAGGCCGTCGAAATTCCGCTCGCTCATGGGCTGATTGACTGACCCCCAGTTCACGGTGGTGTCAGTCCCCGATTCGCGTACGATGTACTTGTCCTTGGGCGAACGTCCGGTGAACTGTCCGGTGCGAACCACCAGTGCGCCGTCTTCGGCGAGGATTCCCTCGTTACGCCCTAGCGCTTTTTCCACCAACTGCGCGTTTCCAAGATTCCAATAAGCGGTTTTAAGATTGCGTAGGCCGTGGCCGCTCAGTTCGTGCCGGCTGGGACGTACACCTGCGTTCTGCATAAGATGTGTCCAGTCTATCATGTAGATATGGGGTCGCGACGTTTGCTGGTCCCGGCGATCGGCCTGTTCATCGCCGCGGCCCATGCCCAAGTAATTGAATTTGAATCGGGTGGTTTGAAATATAAGGCGCTGACGCATAATGGTGTTACGGTCATGTTCGCTCCCATCGCGATGCGGATTCACGATTATGCGATCCTGCAAGTGGCTATCTCCAATGGTTCGCCCATTTCGTGGTCGGTGAAACCGGAAGATTTCCGGTTTGAGCGCGCGGATGGAGCCAGGCTGCCGGCGTCCTCGGCCAGCAGCGTGGTGGAAACGCTGATGCAACGAGCCAGCCGCGGCGACGTGATGAAGCTGATGTCGGTGTACGAGGCGAGCTTGTACGGCAACGCGCAGATTCACTCGACCAACGGCTTCGAAGCGCGGCGGCGGAACATGATGGCCAACGGAGGATCATCGAAGCTGAACGCGGCCGCCGCGGCGTCGGCGATCGCGCTGGGGCCGATCAAGCTGAATCCGGGGCAGTCGACCGATGGGGCGATTTTTTTCGCCAACCAGGGCAAACCGCTGGGCGCGGGCAAGCTGGTGGCGGACACGGCGGGAGAAATTTTTACGTTTGCACTGGATGCGGAGCCGGCGAAAGCTCACTGACCACGGCGCGTGCGCCGCCGATGGTCAATTCCGTTCCCGGTTCGGCCGAGAGCATGCGCACGTAGGCCAGCGCAACTGATTTGTTCCGAGCCGGCGAAAAAGCCGAGCTGGCGATTTCGAGCGCTTCGGTCTTGGTTCCGGGCGCGGGAGGGTCGGCTGTGTCGATTTCGAGGCGCCGCAGGATGCGATGAATGTGCGCGTGGCTGCGCACACGTTCCACGATCTCCTGGCCCAGGTAGCATCCTTTACTGAAGTGGACCGCGTGGAGCTGGTCGGTTTCCTGAACCAGGTTGCGCTCGGTAATTTCTTCGCCATATCGCGGCCGGCCATTTTCGATTCGAACCGTGCGCGCATCCTGGGCGAATACGTGCGGAACGCCAAGATCGAAGCCGTTGGACCCAGAGTCCGTAATGATAAAAAATCCCTCCGAGCCGGTGCTGTTGATTGTGGCGATGATGCGATCCTCCCAGCGCAGCCAGGAAAACGTCCGGGATGGGATCGGGGCGCCGAGGTGACGAAGGATCGCGGCGGATTGGGGACCCTCGACTGAGATCGTTGCGAGTCGGTCGGACCGGTCTTCGATGGTGACGTCATCCGCGATGATGTAGCGGTCCAGATGTTCGAAGAGCTTGACGCGCGTTTCAGGCTCCGTATCGAGCAAAAAATGGTCTTCGAAGCACAGGATATTCGCGTCGGCGAGGATCCGGCCCTGGGCGTTCAGGAAAAATGTGTAGCAGCCTTCGCCGGGTTTGAGCTGCTCGATGTGATTGGTGGCCATCGCGTGCAGCAGGCGTGCGCGATCCTCGCCGGCCATCACGATTTTGCCGCGCCCGCGCAGATCGATCCATGCGGCGCGCTCGCGCAGCGCGCGATAGCCCTCGGTCAGGTGAGCGAGATCCATCGCAAATATCCCGCGATCGCGACGATTACCGCGCCCCAGATCGCCGCCCGGGTGAGCGAGCGCTGTTTGCCGTTGCGATAAAGCACCACCGCCGCGAATACATCTAAAGCGAGCAGGACCTTGATGCCGAACCATATTTGATAGTGCGGCGGGTAGGAGGGTTTGCTCAGAAAAAGATACAATCCAGACACCAGGATTGCGCCGATGGCCACGTATGCCATGGGCTTAAATCTCGCATCCATTTCACCAGCCACGAAGCGGGCATACACCACTCCGCCGATCAGTACCGTGATGGAGAGCAGATGCATCCAGCGCATCGTGATGGGCACGATCGCATCCATACCCCGAGTATACAATTCAGGCCGAGCGAACCAGCGCCACTCCTGATATCGTGTTCCAAGAGGAGAATTTTATGTCCCGGCTTTTCGCTATTGCTATTGCCTTCGCGTGGCTCGGATCGATCCAGGCCGGAGACGTCGATCCCAAGATCGCCCTCATCACGCCGCCCGATCAGATCCAGTGGCGCAAAACTTCCGCGGTGGATACCGCGGTGCTCGCGGGCGATCCTACCAAGCCCGGCATCTACGTCGAACTGATCAAGTGGCACCCTCATCACATGAGCCGGCCGCATTTCCACCCCAACGATCGCTACATCACCGTGCTTTCGGGAACGTGGTGGGTGGGAACCGGCTCCAAATACGATCCCGACAGCACCGTCGCGGTCCACGCCGGCAGCTATGTGAAGCATTTCGCGAAACAGATCCACTATGACGGAGCGAAGGACGAGGAAGCCGTGCTCGAAATCGTCGGCGAAGGTCCGGAAACCATGACGCCTGCCGAATCGAAGCAATGATCCACGAAATTCTTCCCGTGGGAATGCTGCAATGCAACTGCTCGATTTTTGGAGACGAGCCGTCGCGGGAAGCCATCGTGATCGATCCGGGCGATGAGATCGACCGGATTCTCGCCATTCTGGCGAAGCATGCGCTGAAGGTGAAGGCGATCGTGATCACGCACGCGCACATCGACCACATCGGTGGGGCGGCGAAGCTGAAAGCGGCAACCGGCGCACCCGTGTACATGAATCAGAACGATCAGGAACTGTACGATCATCTGGACATCCAGGCGGGCTGGCTGGGGATGCGCACACCGGAGAAGATCGAGATCGACGCGAACGCTGCCGAAGGCGAGGCGCTCAAGCTGGGCGAGGCCGAATTTCAGGTTCTGCACACGCCCGGCCACACGCAGGGGAGCATTTCCCTCTGGATTCCGGCTGAAAACAAGCTGGTCGCCGGCGACACTCTGTTTCGCGACAGCATCGGGCGGACGGACCTGCCCGGCGGCGACGGAAAGCAGATCCTGCGCTCGATTCATACCAAGCTGCTGCCGCTCGCCGAGGATGCGATCGTGATTCCGGGCCACGGCCCCAACACAACGATCGGCCGCGAGAAGGAACGCAATCCGTTCCTGACTTGAAACGCGAGCCCTTTGCGCGCGGCTTATTGCGCCGGCTTCGGGTCGGGCGCAAAACGGGCATGAGCAGCAAAAGTGTGGCGGCAATAAGGCGCATCCGCACACCATACACTACGGCTGTGGATGCTAGCGTGATGCCGTTTTCTGAACAAAAGCTCGCGCGCCTGTTCGCGTAATCTCGAATCTCAGGACGTATTCTCTGGACCTTGCATCAGAGCGGGTAAAGCGCCATTTGCGGGCTGCTTCCGCAGCCAGGCGGCCAAAATACCGCGAGCCACTCTGTTCGCTCGCGTGTACGACTTCGCCTGCTGGATCCACCCCAACCTTGACGACCACCGTCGCCTTGCCGCGAATCGTACGCAGCGCCTTGGGTGGAATCTCCGGAAGCACTTCCCTCAGGACCTGATCGATGCGAATGGCGGCGCGGGCGTGCGGCGCCGCTGGTGACGGTGGACGTACCGGCTTGGCTTCAGTATTTTCCGCCGGCTGGGATTGCACCGGGACAGGAACGGCGGTTGGTTGAGGCTTGGCCGCGGCTTCGGGAGCGACCGTGGGTTTCGCCGTGCTCCGGCTTCTGAGCACAGCGCCGATCCAAAGGACAACGATCAGAACCGCCGCAAGAAGGACGGCCATCGCGGTCGGCGTGGGCTTAACGCGAACCGGCGTACGCGGACTTGCAACGCTCGGCATCGCGGGCTGGTCACTCTTTGAGGGGCTGAGCCAGTCCGCGAGGTCGCCCGCAGTCCATTGCGAGCGGCCATCCGCTCCCAGACACCTCCGCACCATTTCCCGAAAAGGCTCAGGGAGGGAGTTCGCAACGCCATCTCGCGCCCCGATTCCAGGCTCGAGAGCCTCGATGACGGTACCACCCAGCGCCCTAAGATCGAGCGAAGTGTCCGCGGATGCGATCGCGTCGCTTGAAATTTTCAGCACCTCCTGAACCGCAAAAATGTTGGAGGGCTTCAAGCTTCCGAGCGCCAGTCCCCTGTCGTGCAGAAAGACCAGCACTCGCGAGATCGGCCGGAGCATTTCAGAAATCTCTTCCGGGCTGAGAGCTCGTTCCGCGAGAACTGTCGCTAGATTCTCTTCCGCATACTCGCTGACCACGTACCCCAGGCTCATGTTCGCTCTGGTCCAGCTTCCGGAAGCAAGAATTTTCAGCAGGTTCGGATGATCGAGGGCGGCAGCACGCGACCAGCGGGCGGTCAGTTTGGCGAGTTCCTCGTTCGGTGCAAGTACGACCTTAATAGCAGCCGGGCGGGAGCCGATAGACGTGAGAAAAACCGCAGTACTCCTGCTCGACCCCAGCAAGCTTTCGAGACGATATTGGCTGTCGACAGTTTCGCCTTGCCATTGTTCCCAATCCGGCTTCAATTCAGCGGCGGTACTTCTGTTCACTTCCTGTCAATTATATCGCCGCCGCTCAATTCGCCAGCGGGTCGGGCCGGATTTGAAAATGCACCACCTTGGGAAACGTTCCTTTCCCGGTTTCACTGTGGAACGGCGTGCGCGTTCCCCACGTGGTCCACACGCCCTTGCCTTTCCAGCCCGTGTTGGGATCATCGATCCTTCCATCCATCCCCTTGGCGAAGAATCCCAGCGGATACGGCACGCGCAGGATCACGAATTTTCCGTTGACCAGAGCGATCAGCGAGTCGGAATCGTTGCCCGTCACGATCGGCGTATTCTTCCCCAACCCGAGCGTGTCGAATTGATCCACCCAGTCGTAGTAATGCGAATCCACGCTGCCCGAATCGGTCACGTTGGCGAACTTCGGACCGGGCGTCTGATATAGCGTCCAGCCCTCCGGACATTGCTGCCCGGTCGCGTTCGGCCCGTTCAGCGTACCTTTGCACTTGCGCCGGTCGAAACTCGCGAGGTGCCCGCTTCCGAGCGCGACCCACACCACGTTGTGGCGATCGATATCCATCCCGCGCGGCGAGTAGCCCTGTACCGGCGCCTTCGGATTATTGAACGGCACCTCGTAGTATTCGGCGAGCGCCGTCTCCGGCGGATTCGATCCCGGATTCAGTCGCACGACGCCGCCCGGAAATCCCAGCACCGTGCCCCAGATCATTCCGTCCGTGCCGATCGCCAGCCCGTAGAATGCCGCGTTCAGGCGCGTGTCCTTGTGCGGATCGGGAGCGGCATTGAGCGCCTTCGACGTCCCCAGGCTTTCGCCGCTCGGCGCCGTCAGCACGCGCTGCTCGGCCTCGACGTACGCGTCGCGCTTGCCGTTGCCATTGGTATCGAGCACCAGCGCGGTCCATCCCTGCGATTTTGCCGCGTCGTGCGTCTGGTCCCACATCTTCGTGTTCAGCCATCCGACCACCCCGCCCCCGCCGCCGCTGCTGGTCCACAGCGTGTTGTTGGCGTCCTCGGCGAACAGCAGGTGATGCGTGCCGAAACACGTGTCGATCATCCCGGTTTTTCCTGTTTTCGGATCGTATACCGCAAGCTCGCGACCGGAGCGCTCCGTCGGGGTGAGCTGCGCTGAAATGAGCGGCGATCCCGCTTTGCAGAAATCCGGATTGTTCACCGCGCGAATCCGCGAGGTGTACCACAAGCGTCCCTGCGCGTCGAACATCGGATTGTGAACCGTGGTATGGCTATCCCAGATGGCTTCGTCGCCCCAGATCGGCGAAGGTTGAAGCGGCTTAGGCTGCCCCGGCGTATCCGCATCGCGATACGGAATCGTGACCCGGCTGAGCTTATTGTGTACGGGGTCGAGCACCGGCAGATAATCGCGGCTCTCCTCCGGTGACCCGTAAATCAGGCCATTCGCATTCACGCGCGGATTGCGTTTGTCGGTGGAGATTTCGTCGTGCAGGTACGCTTTTGGATCAGCCCAGTCCCATTGCGTGATCACCACGTTGCGCTCGACTCCGCGCGGACGCGGCGGCGCTTCGTGGGGAAGCTCGCCATGCGCGATGCGCGTCGACCAATCCGCAAATTCGGCCGTGGCGCGCTGGGCCCCAAGCTGATTGATCCCTCCCATCATCGCGTTGCCCGCCTGCCCGGATTGGATCCGCCGCATCCACGCCTGCGCCGGCGAATCGAGGCTCGCGAACATCTCTGGAATCGTGCGCGTGTACTTGTTCCCAAGCTGATGGCAGGATTCGCAGCTATCGGTCTTGACCAGGTGAATCCACTGCCCCTGCGTCTTGACGTTCGGCGAAATCCCGTTTCCGGCCGGTCCGGTGCCGGGAAACTCGCTTTTTTCCGGAATCTTCATCAATGCGTACCAATAGTTCGCCGGATAAATCTGCGCCGCGGTTTTCTTGTCCGGCGCGATCGTCGGCTTCAGATCCACCCGCTTGCCCGGCGCAGTTTCGACCTTTGGTGAATCCACCAATCCGTAGCCGCGCGCCCAGACCCGGTAATGCGCGCTGGGCAGATCGGGAATCAGGAACCGGCCGCGATCGTCGGTGACCACCTCCTTGATGTAGCCGGTCGGCAAATCGCTGGTCTCGGCGATCACCCATACGCCAGCTTCCGGACCCTTGGGGCTCGAAACGACGCCTCCAATATCGCCGGGTTTGATTTTGATCGACGCGGCGGGTTGCGCGAAAACAGCGCTGGCAAACACAACCGCTCCGGTAATCCGCAGTAGCTTGAGATTCATTTTGCACCCCCAAATCTCGCATCAGTATATCCAAGAGGCATCTCGCGACCCGCGCGATCACTTGATCTTCGCGACGCGGCCGGTTGTCGGAAATTTGCGGAATTGCAACGCGTCGTGGCCCGGCACCACGCGGTCGGGCGAACCCGCGAGCTGGATCATCCGCTCCTGGCTGGCAACATTGGCGGCGTGATCGTCTTTGCTGAAAGTTTCGCCCGGCTTGTGCTCGGAGAGATTGCGGTACAGATACACGTTGTCCGAGGCCAGCACGAACGGCAGGTGCCCATCGATTCGCACAAACTGCGAGGCAAAAGTGTGGCGCCCGCCGGTGTATGCGCGGATGCCGGGAAAAATTTCGACGTCGTCTCCCGCGATCAGCCGCACCCGGCCTTGCGTGTTCAGCCGCACCAACTCCTGCACGTCATCCGGATCGATGCCGCCGTGATGGCCGCCCGGTTGCCACGCTGGACCGGTGTAGTAGCGGAACTCCTCGCTCTGGATCCACACGGTCGCCTTCGGGAAAAGATTGATGCCGCCCATGTGGTCCCAATGCGCGTGGCTGACCACGATGTCGGTAATCTCCTCCGGCTTCACGCCGGCCAGGCGGACGGCTTCATCGGGCCGCACGTAGTCTTTGATGGTCCATAGCTTGAACCAGCGCTCGCGATGAAAGCCGCTGTCGAACAGGATGTTGCGTCCGCCGCCGCGGATCAGCCAGACCGCATAAATCGTGTCGATCTTTTCGGTGCGCGGCGCGCCGATCAGCATCTCCGCCAGGGAATCGCCGGGCGAGTTGGCGATCAGGATCGCCTCGATCGAATATTCGGGAGTGGGCTGAGCCGCCGCCGCGAGCGCCGGCAGCAACGCGATCATCAGAACGCGCCTGAGCATGTTCATCGAGACGAGTGTACGGCATCGGCGGGCTACAATAAAGCCAGTGGAAAAGCGCCGCATGTGCCCGAACTGCCGGGCCTTCATCACAACCGACGACAAAATCTGCCCGTATTGCCAAACCGAAGTGGGACCGCGCGCGGTCGACCGCAGACCATCGCGCGACGGCGGCGGCCTCATCCCGCAGGCGCGATTCACCACCGTGGTGATCATGCTGATCAACTTCGGCCTGTACATCGCCACGGTATTGTACGCTTCGGGCGGCGATCTGGCGCCGACCGGCAACGCCCTGGTCGCTTTTGGAGGTAAATATTATCCGGCCATCGCCGCCGGCCAGTGGTGGCGATTGATCACCGCCGGATTTCTGCATGGCAACATCCTGCACATCCTGATGAACATGTGGGTGCTGTTCGACCTCGGCGCGCAGGTGGAGGAAGTGTGCGGCACGGGTCGCTTTCTCACCATCTACCTGATCTCCAACATCACCGGCTTTCTGGCGAGCTTCCTGTTTGCGCCTTTCTCGCTTTCAATCGGCGCCTCCGCGGCGATCTTCGGGCTGATCGGCGGAATGATCGGCGTGGGCGTGCGTGATCGCACTTCTTACGGCCAGGCGATCCGGCGATTTTTCATGCGCTGGGCGATTTACGGCCTGGTGCTCAGTTTCCTTCCCGGCATCGACATCTGGGCGCACATCGGAGGCATCATCGGCGGATTCATCGTCGGATTTATCGCCGGCACTCCGGGCTATTCGGCCGCATTCGAGCGCGTCTGGCAGATCGCCGCGGGCGTGATGATCGCCATCACGGGGCTCGCATTCGTCTATATGGTCACGAATCTCCTGCGTCCGGCGTGAACGTCAGCCAGCCGGGACACGCTGCGCGCGTACGATGAAGCGCTTCGGCGCCGGGCCGACGTAGTAGAAGGGATAACAGGTCACCAGCGTCAGGCTGTCGTGCGGCGTGGGAAGAAGCACCTGATTATCCTGAGGGCCGACGATCTGGACCGAGGTCACACGATAAGAGTAGTACCCGCGCAGGGTCTGCACGTCGATTGCGTCACCCTGACGAATCCCGCGCAGCGGGCGAAAGTAGGTGTCGCGATGCGCGGCGATTCCCATGTTTCCGGGCTGGCCAGGAAGCGCGGTTCCGGGAATGTGGCCGGCCGCGCGTTTGAGATCGTGGCCGTCATCGCCCTCGACCACCATCACCGATAGCGCCAGCCGCGGGATCTCCAGGCGTCCCATGATCTGGCCCATTTGCGGCGTGGGCGCCGGCGCGCCGGGCGCGGCCGGAGCGTGAACCTTCAGCTCGAAACTCCGCTCACCGGCGATCTGAAACAGTCTCGCCTGGATGAATACGAAAGCGCAGTAGCCCAACAGCAGAACGCCCGCCGCCGTGAGCGCATTCGCCAGATAATTTCCTCGTTTCGAGGACTTCATCGCCGCGACTCCCCGGTTTTTCCCTCCGCCGACGCCATGTAACCGGTCCGCGTGCGCACCACGTATTTGGCGTGATGCGGACCCGTCGCCTTTACCTGAATCGAACGGTAGCCGCTGTTGAAGTTTTGGTTGGAAGGAAGATATCCGATGGTGTACTGATTGCGTATGTCGCGCGCGATTTCGTCCGAAATCTCGACGACCTTTGCAATCTGCAACGGCAGGAAGCATTCGCCTCCCGTGGCGCGCGCGATCTTCTTGAGCACTCCCGGATTGCGGTCCTCGTCGTATTCGTCGAACAAGCCCACAGTGTAGATGATGACGTTGGAGCGCTCGGCTGCTTCGAGCACCTGCGGGAGCGTGTGCCGGCTCGCGTTATCGCCGCCGTCGCTGACCACGATCAGGACCTTTTTATCCAGGCTACTTTTCTTCACATGATCGAGACCCATCAGGATGGCGTCGTAGAGCGCCGTTTTCCCGCGCGCCGGAACTCCGTTCAACGCCTTTTCGAGATCCGCCACGTTGGCTGAAAACAGCTTGGTGTTTCCCAGGCCGAACGTGGGGTTCTCGTTGAAGTTGATGATGAACATGTGGTCCTGCGGATTGCTCGCCTGGACGAAAGATTCAGCCGCCGCTGTCACATCGGGACGCTTGGGCCGCATGCTACCGCTATTGTCTACCAGCAACCCGACGGCCACGGGCACGTCCTCGTGGCTGAAATACTGGATCGTTTGCGGTTTGCCATCCTCGAACACTTCGAAGTTCTGCTTGCCGAGATCCGAGACGAAACCGCCTTTTTTGTCGACCACGGTAGCGTGCAGCACCACCAGGTTCACGTCGACCGAAAAGGATTGCGCCGAAACCTGGACCGCCGCGGCAAGCAGCGCGAGCGGAATCGACACAAACTTCCACTGGACCGAAATCGCGGTCATGCTTTTCACCCGCTTTCATCTTAGCGGGTGCGGACGCCGTTATTCTGGTGAAACCGCACCAATCTCGCAGACCGAAGCCTGTGCCGATCCGTCACGCGAACCCGGCCGGCACCGGCTTCAGCCTGCGAGTTCTCGATTCTTACTTCGATCTCGCGATTCGTAACCGGAGCGCACCCGCCGCGCTCAGGGATGCCAGTCCGATCAACCCGATCAGCGGCAGTGAGCTGGCCGTGTGCGGCAGCGGAGCGGCATTAGCCGCACTATTGGCCGGCTCGGGAGGCGGCGTGTTCTGAGCCGTTTCCTCAGGCGCCCGGCGATGATGATGTCCTCCCGGAGGCTCCGGGAAAACCTCGGTTATCTGGACTTCCTGCTTCGAAGGCTGCTCGGCCCTCAGCGGAGTTGTCTTCAGCTCTTGAACCGAAGCTTCATTCCCCGTCTTGGCCGGCTTGGTCGTGTTCGCCGCCATCGCAGCGGGCATCGACGCCACGGGCTGATTGTTCGCCTCGGCCAGCGCTAGCGCCTTGGGCTTCCCGTAGACGAACTCGTGTCCGTAGTTATCACCGGGATAGAACCATGCCTTCACTGCCGGAGGTGCGCCTGCCGCGCGCTCCTCGAACGTGATGATGGTCTTGCCGCTAGGCCTGAGATGATAATCCGGAATCGCCAGGAACGTTCCGTACAGGTGCGTTCCGTTCTTGTTGAACACCTGCACAATGTCGCGGTCGGATAGCGAATTGAGCAGCTGAAACGTGTAAGTGCCCGCAGAGAGCACCTGGCCGGGGATCTCCACCGGCTGGCTGAATGTGAAGGTGGTCTGTTCGTTCCATTGGTCTGCCTTGACCTGCGACGGAACGAGCAGCAGCGCGCCGGCGCACACTAGTCCCAGTATGGTCGCTTTCTTCATTGAATCTCTCCTTTCGAAAAACTAGGAATGTCGTTTTGGATGCGATCGCTTGCATTTGCATCCGCCCTCCTCAAATCCGGATGATTTGAGCCGGCCCTCCAGAGTGGGGCCGTGTCACGGCGAACTCTATAAAATAGACTCGCGGCGTTTGGGGAGTGATTCGCGGGAATTTAGCTCGCACAGCGCGTGACCGTTACGCGCGGCGCCGCTGCGAAAAAGCTGATTGTGGGGCAAGCGCATGAACCGGTTGGGACGCTTTCCGCACGGGATCTCTGTCGAGATGCCCGGCCCGCGGCGGAGATGTGACGTTGCGTTTTACCGCGCGAGCCACCCGCCGTCGATCGTGACAATTGACCCGTGCATGTAATCGCTCGCGCTCGATGCGAGGAACACCGCCGCGCCCGCGATGTCGGCCGGCCGTCCCCATCGTCCTGCCGGAATGCGCTCGAGAATCTGGCGGCTGCGCAGCGGATCGCGATACAGCGCCTCAGTCAGATCGGTCTCGAAGTATCCCGGCGCGATCGCGTTCACGTTCACACCCTTGGGCGCCCATTCGTTCGCCAGCGCCTTGGTAAGCTGCGCCACTGCACCCTTCGCAGCGGCGTAAGCCGGAACCAGAATGCCGCCCTGAAACGAAAGCAGTGAAGCGATGTTGATGATCTTGCCGCGCCCCCGCGCCAGCATGTGCTTCCCCGCAAGCTGCGAGAGCTGGAAGACCGCGGTGAGCTGGACCCGCAAAACATCATTCCAATCTTCCAGCGAATAATCGGCCGCCGGTGCGCGCCGCACGATCCCCGCGTTGTTGATCAGAATGTCGATCGACACGAATTCCCGTATGGTTGCGTCGATCAAGTCCTGCGGCCCCCGAATCTCGCCCAGATCGGCGGCGAAGCTCGCTGCCTTGACGCCCTTCGCCCGAATCGCATCGGCCACGCCATCGAGCCCCTGCGCCTTGGATCCGTGCACCATCACGCTCGCGCCGGCCTCTGCCAGCCCCAGCGCCATCGCCGCGCCCAGACCTCTTCGCGATCCGGTCACCAGCGCGTTTTTTCCCTTCAGGCTGAATGCGTCCGTCATGCGGCGATGTCCGCCGGCTCCAGGCGCGGCGCGAGCGCATGGATGATCACCAGCGCCAGCAGGTAAGCCGACGCTGCGATCGCGAACATCGGCATGTAGCTGTGCGTGTACTGGAGCACCAGCCCGGTGAGCGTCGACATCACCACTCCCCCGATGGACCCGCCGAATCCACCGATCCCCACCACGCTCGCCACGGTGCGTTTGGGAAACATGTCGGAAGCGAGCGTAAAAATATTCGCCGACCATCCCTGGTGCGCCGCTGTCGCGATTCCGACGAGCATCACGGTCACCCACAGGTGCGTCGAGGTCGCGGCGAAAATCACCGGCGCCACGGCCACGGCGCAGATCGCCATGGCGGTCTTGCGCGCCCGGTTCACGCTCCAGCCCAGTTTCAGAAACATCGCCGACAGCCATCCGCCGCCCACGCTGCCCACCGTGCTCACGTTGTACACCACCACGATCGGCCAGGCCAACGCCGTGAGCGTCAGCCCATAGCGCACGGTCAGGAACTTCGGGAACCAGAACATGATGAACCACCAGATGGGATCGGTCATGAACTTGCCGATCACGAAGGCCCACGTCTGCCGGTGCGCCAACAGGTTCGTCCACGGAACCTTGACGCCGGGCTCAGGAGGTTCGCTCTGAATAAGCGCCAACTCGCCCGGCGAAACGCGCGGATGCATCTGCGGCGGCCGGTAAATCATCAGCCACGGGACGATCCACAACAGGCTGATCGCCCCGGTCGCCAAAAATGCCGACTGCCATCCATAACGGTTGTTCAGCCACGGTACCAGCAGCGGCCCCACCACCGCGCCGATGTTCGCCCCCGAATTGAAAATTCCCGTGGCGAGGGCGCGCTCGCGCTTAGGAAACCACTCGGCGATGGTCTTGATGGAGGCCGGAAAATTTCCCGATTCGCCGATGCCCACGAAAAATTGCGCGAAACCGAAGCCGAATACTGTCCGTGCCGCCGCGGTGGACATGATCGCCACGCTCCAGAACCCCACCGCGCAGGCGTAGCCGATGCGCGTCCCCACGCGATCGATGAACCGCCCCGCGAGCAGCAGCCCGATGGCGTAAGCGAGCTGGAACGAGTTCACCAGCGAACTGTACTGGATCTCGTTCCACCCGATCACGTGCTGCAATTCCGGTGCAAGCAGGCTGAGCACCTGCCGGTCCGTGTAATTGACGGTGGTTGCGAAAAAGCACAGCGCGCAGATGCGCCAGCGATAGCGGGTGATAACGTCGTTCGCTGCCTGAAGGCCCGCCGCAACTGGTTTGGACGCCGCCACGCCTCGAAGCCAAAGACATGTTATCAGGACAACGCCGGCGAGTGCCAAACTTTAGCGCTCGCGCCGCGATCGGCTAGATTGGAATATGGGATGACTTCCTTCCGCATCGCGCTGGCCAATCTGCGCATTCCCGCGACCCGCGACGAATCCGTCGCGCTCGCTGAACAGGCGGTCGCCGAGGCCGGACTCGCTCGCGCCGGCATCATCTGCTTTCCCGAGTGCTTCGTCCCCGGCTACCGCTACCAAGACAAGCCCGCCGCGCCGCCCGACCCTGCTTTCCTGGACCGCGCATGGTCATCAATCGCCGCGTCCGCCCGCAAAGCGAACCTCACTGTGATTCTCGGGACCGAGCGCGTCCTTGAAGACGCCCTGCTGGCGACCGTGCTGGTGATCCGTCCCGACGGATCCTTCGCCGGCTTTCAAGATAAGGTTCAGATCGACCCGTCGGAAGAGAGCACCTACGCGCCCGGTTCCGGCCGCTGCATTTTCGAAACCGGACCGCTCAAATTTGGCATCGCCATTTGTCACGAAGCCTGGCGCTACCCCGAAACGGTCCGCTGGTCCGCCGTGCGCGGCGCGCAGGTCGTGTTTCACCCGCATTTCCACGAAGCCGGTCCGGACCGCTACGCGCCGTCGTCTTTCGCCGATCCGGCCAACACTTTTCACGAAAAAGCCATGTTGTGCCGCGCGGCCGAAAATACCTGCTGGTTTGCCTCTGCCAACTGCGCCAGCCCCGGCTCAGCGACTACGTCCGCCGTCATTCGCCCTGACGGAACTGTGCTCTGCTTTCAGCCATACGCGAAAGAGGGCCTGCTGATCGCGGACATCGACCTTGACGCCGCCACCGGCCTTCTCGCCAGGCGCTACAAGCCGCAATAGATCCGAGCTTTGTCCTATCGCCGCCCGCCGAGCTCCTGTTTCATCAGCAGATTGTCGCGATACGCCTGATTCTGCATGGGACTCTTGATCCCCGCCGATTTTTCCACGAGTTGTTGGCCGGCCTGCATCCTCGTGCGGTCGTTAATCTGCTTTCCGAACGAATACTTGCAGAAGCCCAGCTCGTAGTAAGCGACTCCGAGCTTGGATTCGTTGCCGGCGAGGAGCGGAAGCGCGGCGGTGAGGTTCTTGTCGCAGTCGACAAAGGAGCGCCGCTGTCCGTCAGCGATACCTGCGTAATAATAGCCGTTCGCCAGGGCTTCGTTCTTCGTTTTTTCCCACTCTGCTTCGGGGATGTTCTCCGGTCTCGGCTGCTTCGAA
>Ga0335077_10001519_pt1 | contig 27627 bp, 27 predicted proteins | sample Lox_Sample_31_FD_207151 | JGI IMG/M metagenome (GOLD analysis project Ga0335077, IMG submission 207151) | Soil microbial communities from Loxahatchee National Wildlife Refuge, Florida, United States - Lox_Sample_3.1 | ecosystem: Environmental > Terrestrial > Soil > Wetlands | place: USA... | reverse complement strand
TCCTTGAACCACAGCCACACGGCGTACACGATGACCAGCGGCCACGCCTCGGGGCGGAGCAGCGACGTGGCCACGCCGAACGCGAACGCCCAGCCGCGCCGGCCGTCGAGGAAGGCGAGTACCGCCCACAGTGCCGTCGCGATCTCCAGCGGTTCGGAGGTTCCGCGGAACATCTCGTTCCACCAGGCCTGGGTGATCACGATGCCGGCACCGGCGATCAGCCCGGCCGCGACCTTGGCCCAGCGCGGACCGCGAATCAGCCGCGAGGCGAGCAGGTACGCCGCCACGATCCCGAGCAGGCCGCCGGCGCGCGCCGTGATGACCCATAGGGTCGGCGCGGCCGTGCTGCCGAACAGCCCCCAGATCGTGGTGAACACCACCGGCAGCGGCTTCCACGACGGTCCGCCGGTGACCGTGAAGCCCAGATGGGGATCGGTGACCTCGCGGCCCCAGGAGATCCACGCCCACGGGTCGTAGCTCGGGACCGTCGGCAGGACGGCGGCGGAGATGGCCGCGAGCACGATGCAGCCCAGCACCGACCACAGGAAGGGGCTGTACAAGAGCCCGTGCCAGTCCGGCAGCCGCGAGCGCGACGGCGTCTCGGTGTCAGAGCGCGGCCGCTCGGCGGGCGTCTGCGTGAGGACCTGACCCTCCACCCTGCCGTCGCCTCACGTCCGGACGTTGGGAGTGCCGTTCGGGGTGAAGCGGCAGCGCATCAGCGTGCCGAGCACCCGGAAGCCGTCGACCGCGGTCAGCTTCTTGCCCTCGTCGGTGGCGCGCGCCCGATAGTGCACCGGGACCTCGAAGATCCGCTCCCCGCGCTGCACGAGCCGGGCGGTGATCTCAGGCTCGATGGCGAAGCCGGGCGAGCGCAGCGGCAGGCTGCGGAAGACGTCGGTCCGGATCATCTTGTGGCAGGTCATGATGTCGTGCAGGTAGACGTTGAACAGGACGTTGCAGGCGAACGTCACGCCCTTGTTGCCCAGCACGAACAGGAACGAGTGGCTGGTGTAGCCGTCGAATGCTCGCACGCCGAAGCAGGCGTTGGTGCGCCCGTCGAGCAGCGGCGGCATCAGCAGCCCGAGGTCGGTCGGGTCGTACTCGAGGTCGGCATCGAAGATCGCGGAGTACTCGCCCTCGGCGTGCGTGAGCGCGGTCTGGACCGCGGCGCCCTTGCCCTTGTTGTGATCGTGCTCGAACAGTCGGACGCGGTTGGGCGGGTGGGTATCTCTCACCACGCTGCGGAGGATCTCGCGCGTGCCATCCGTCGAACCGTCGTCGACGACGATCAGCTCGAACTGCGTCGGCAGTGGCGTGTCGAGGACCTCGGCGATCGCACGCTCGACGCGCTCGCGCTCGTTGTAGACGGGCATCAGGATCGAGAGCATGTGGGCGTTGTGGTCGGGTGGAACGAAAGTAAGCGGGCGGCTCCGGTCACAGCGTTATGCCGCACTGGCCGGGATCGCACCCACGAGGGCGTTCGATGCTAGCCGATCAGTCGGGCGGTGCGAACTAAGCGGTTATGCGAGCTCGTGAATTGCGCAAGGATGCAGACGTGGATTTCAGCACGCTGCTCGACGGACTCGAGGGTGAGGACCGCGCCGCGCGCGAGCGGCTGCTCGAGCGGCTTGCCGACGCGGGCTACACGTTCGCGGAGCTGAAGGCCGCGGTCGCGGAGGACCGGTTGGCGCTGCTGCTGGTCGAGCGTGTCCTCGGCGGTCGCTACACCGCCAAGGAGCTGGCCAAGGAGAGCGGGCTTCCGGCCGCGCAGATGCTCCGGATCCGGCGTCTGCTCGGTCTCCCAGAACCCGCGCCCGAGGAGCGCGTGTTCGGCGAGGAGGAGATAGACGCCGCGAAGGCCATCAGCATGTTTCTCCAATCGGGTCTCGAGGAGGAGTCGATCGCCGAGATCACGCGCGTCCTCGGCGAAGGGATGGCGCGGCTGGCCGCCACCACGGCGGCCGCGTTCGTCGACGCCTTCCTCGAGCCGGGGGACGACGAGGACGAAGTCGCCGAGCGGTTCGCCGCGCTCGCCGAGCAGCTGATCCCGGCGTTCGATCCCGTGCTGCGGGCGGCGTACCGCCAGCACCTCGCCGAGAGCGTCCGCCGCGGGATGCTCAGCCCGGCCGAGCGCCAGTCGGGCGAGGTGGCGGGCGCCCAGGAAGTCACGGTGTGCTTCGTCGACATGGTCGGGTTCACGCGCCTCGGGGCCCAGATCGAGGCCCAGGAGCTCGGCAGCCTCGCGAGCAAACTGGCCGAGCTCGCGACCGACGTGACTCGGCCGCCGGTCCGACTCGTCAAGACGATCGGCGACGCCGCGATGTTCGTCTCGCCGGACTGCGCGGCGGTGGTGGCGGTGGCGCTATCGCTGCTCGAGGCCGTCGAGGCGGCGGATCTGCCGAGCCTCCGGGCCGGCGTCGCGTTGGGCCCGGCGCTCCAGCGCGCCGGGGACTACTACGGCCACGCCGTCAACCTGGCGAGCCGGGTCACCGGCGTGGCCCGGCCCGGGAGCGTCCTGTGCACGGAGGAGGTCCGCGACGCGGCCCCCGAGCAGTTCGACTGGTCGTTCGCGCGCAAGCACAAGCTCAAGGGCATGAAGGACCCGGTCTCGCTCTACCGCGCGCGGCGCCTCGACGACGCGGCCTCTGAGGAGAGCGCCGAGAAGCCTAAGAAGAAACCGAAAGCAGATCGACGACGAACACGAGCGGCGAGTTAGGCGGGATCGTCGGGGGACTGCCCTGTTTGCCGTAGGCGAGGCTCGCCGGGATGATCAGCTCGCGCCGGCCGCCGACCTTCATCCCGGGGATGCCCTGCACCCACCCGGGGATCACGCTGCCGTTAGTGAGCGCAGTTGTGAACGGCTGGTTGCGGCTCCAGGAGGAATCGAACTCCTTGCCGGTCTTGTAGAGGACGCCGACGTAGTTGACGGTGACGGTCTGCCCGGCCTTGGCCGTCTGACCGGTACCGGTCACAAGGTCCTTGGTCACCAGCTTGGTCGGCGCCGCCCCGGTCGGCACGGTGACGACGGGCTTCTTCGAGATCGCCGGCGCGGGCTTCGGCGTGGTGGTTACGGGGGCCGCGGTGGCCCCCTGGGCGGGCACCTGCTCAATGCCCGTGGCCTTGGAGCTGCTCCCGCATCCGGCGAGGCCGGCCGCGGCCACAGCGAGTACCGGCAGGACAAGTGCTCGTTTCGACATCGCGGTGAGGCTAGCGAAGGTTGACGAAGAAGCCGGTAAGAACCGGCTACCGGGCCGGTTCAGTCACTGCGCGACGCGCTCGAGCACGGCGCTGTCGACGTCGAAGTTGGCGTGGACGGCGTTGACGTCGTCGTTTTCCTCGAGGGCGTCGATCAACTTCATCAGCTTGCCGGCGTCGCTCTCGTCGACCGGGACGCGGGCCCGCGGGCGCTGCGTGACGTCGGCGCTCTCGATCTCAACCCCGGCGTCCGTGAGGGCATCACGGGCGGCGGCGAGGTCGGCGGGCTCGGTGATCACCTCGTAGACGTCCTCGTCGAGCGAGATGTCCTCTGCGCCGGCATCGATGGCGGGCATCAGATCGTCCTCGCCGTAGCGGTTGGCGTCGACGACGACCACGCCCCGCTTGTCAAACAAATACGACACCGACCCGGGCTCGCCCAGGTTCCCACCGTGCTTACCGAGGATGTGACGCATCTCCGCGCCGGTGCGGTTGCGGTTGTCGGTCAGCGCCTCGATCAGGAGCGCCACGCCGCCGGGACCGTAGCCCTCGTAGACGACCGACTCGATCTGGTCGGCGTCGGCGCCCTCGCCGGTTCCCTTGGCGATCGCACGCTCGATGTTGTCCTTTGGCATCGAGGCGTCGCGGGCCTTCTGGATCGCCAGCGCGAGAGTCGAGTTCCCGGTCGGATCGCCGCCGCCCTCACGCGCGGCGACCGAGATCGCGCGCGCCAGCTTGGTGAAATGCTGGCCGCGCCGCGCGTCGACGACGGCCTTCTTGTGCTTGATCGAAGCCCATTTGGAGTGACCTGACATATCCCTTCAGTTTAGGACGAGGCGTGCTGTGGCGGGCTTGCTCGCGGAGGAAGGCGGGCACGTGAGGGTGCGCCGGTGACGCCTCCCGGGGCGAGCGGTCATGCGGCATGCATGACACGACAATCGAGCCGCTTCCGGCGGACCTTGTCGTGCGGTGCACGATAATCGCGCGTTACACGGCAACGTCGCCAACGATCGCGTCGATTGTCGTTTTATGCAGGTATTTTGAGGTGTAGGGCTACCGGGTCCGGGCGGCGGGGTGGTCGCGATACCACTCGATCGTTCGCCGCAGACCTTCTTCCAGCGTCACCTCGGGGCGCCAGCCGGTGAGCTCGCGGAGCTTGGTCGAGTCGAGCCACTGGCGGTCGATCTCGCCGTGCGGGACGCCGTCGCCCCTGATGTCCGGCGCAGCTCGAGAGCCCGCCAGCCGGCAGATCAGCTCGATTACGTCGAGCACCCGGCGGGGCTCGCCTCCGCCGGCATTGAACGCCTCGCCGTGCGCCGCTCCGGCGCCGGCGCCGGAGCCGGAGCGGGAGCCGGCCAGGGCCTCCCAGACGGCCAGATACGCCCGGGCAGCGTCCTCGACGTACAGGTAGTCGCGCTCGGGCGAGCCGTCGGAGCGCACGACCGGCGCCTCGCCGGCGAGGGCGGCGCACACCGCCTCGGGGATCAGCCGGGCCCGGTTCGTGTCACCGCCGCCGTAGACGTTGGCCAGCCGGGTGACTGCCACCGGCAGCTCGAACGTGTGCCAGTAGGAGCGGGCGAGCATGTCAGCGGCCGCCTTCGAGACGTCATACGGATACTGCGGGTCGAGCGGGTGCTCCTCGCGATAGGGGAGCTCGGGCTGGCGCCCGTAGGCCTTGTCCGAGGAGGCGACCACGATCCGCTCCACCCCGTGCGCGCGACAGGCCTCGAGCACCAGCCACGTGCCGCGGATGTTCGTCTCGAACGTCGGCACGGGCGAGCGGTTGGCGGATCCGACCTGCGTCTGCGCCGCGAGGTGGAAGACGCTGTCGACCTCGTATTCGTTGAGGACGCGCGCCACGAGCCCGGGCGCGCAGATATCCCCGTCGACCACGTCAACCGAATTCAGTAGCCCGAGCTCCGCCAGCGAGGACACGGCCGGCCTATCCCGCCGGATCACCACGACACGCGCGCCGCGGTCGACCAACGCCCTGACGAGCCATGCGCCCACGAGACCATCGCCCCCGGTCACGAGCACGGATGAGCTCAACTCCACACCTTCCACGGCGCCTGGCCCCTATCCCACAGGCCGTTGAGGGTGATCGCATCCTTGTAGGTGTCCATGCACTCCCAGAAGCCGCGGTGGCGGAACGCGTGCAGGTCGCCGGACGCGGCTAGCCGCTCGAGCGGCGTGCGCTCGAGCACGCTGCCGGCCTCGACCGCTCCGAGTGCCGAGCGCTCGAAGCAGAAGAAGCCGGCGTTCACCCACAGATCGCTCCTCGGCTTCTCGGTGAAGCCGAGCACCGACCCGTCGCCGTTCAGACGGGCCACGCCGAATGGAAGCTCCGGCTGAACCACGGCCATCGTCGCCGCCCCGCCGTGCTCGTCGTGGTAGGCGAGGAGCGCCCCGAGGTCGATGTCGGCCACCCCGTCGGCGTAGGCGAGGCAGAACCGGTCGCCGTCGAGCGCCGGTCCTGCCTGGTGCAGGCGCCCGCCCGTCGGCGTGTCCTCGCCGGTGTCCAGGCAGGCGACCTCGGCACCGTCCGGCCAGCGTTCGCCGGCCGCGAACGCCGCGACCTGCTCGCTGCGGTATCCGGTCAGCAGCAGGAAACGCCGGAAGCCGTGCGCCAGGTACATCCTGACCACGTGCCAGACGATCGGGCGCCCTCCGATCTCGACCAGGGGCTTCGGCACCGAGGAGGCGTGCTCGTGCAGCCGGGTCCCGCGTCCGCCGCACAGAATCACGACGGTTGGCTTGTCCGCGTGCACTAGAGGACCAGTATTCACGAAGCTTCGCGTGGGTAGCATGCCCCGCGGTGAGCCCCGTCGCGAACCCCGACATCTTCAAGGCCTACGACATCCGTGGGCTGTACGGCAGCGACATCGATGCGGCCGCGGCCGAGGCCATCGGCCGGGGCTTCGCGCGGGTGATCGCCGAGCTCGAGAGCAAGCCGACCACCGAACTGCGGCTCGGCCTCGGACGAGACATGCGCCTAACCGCGCCCGAGCTGTCGAGGGCGTACTGCCGGGGGATGTGCGCCGAGGGCGCGACCGTGTTCGACGCCGGCGAGGTCGGCACGGAGATGCTCTATTACCTCGTCGGGTCCCGCGAGCTCGACGGCGGCCTGATGTGCACGGCATCCCACAATCCCAAGCGCTACACCGGCGCCAAGCTGGTGCGGCGGGGCGCGATCGCGCTGTCGGGAGACGCCGGCATCGGCGAGTTGCGCGCCAAGATCGAGGCAGGGCTCGACGACCCTCCCGGCGGGGGCTCGGTCGAGCACGTCCCGGTCTACGAGGAGTTCCAGCGGGCCGCGCTCGAGTTCATCGATCCGGCGTCGGTGCGGCCGATGCGAGTGGTCGTGGACGGCGGCAACGGCATGGCCGGGCCGATGGTCGGGCCGCTCCTGCGCGGCCTGGGGCTCGATCTGATCGAGACCTACTGGGAGCCGAATGGGCATTTCCCCGATCACGAGCCGAACCCCCTGCTGCCCGAGAACCGCGAGTTCATCATGCGAGAGGTGGTCCGGCTGGGCGCGGATCTCGGCATCGCCTGGGACGGCGACGCGGACCGCTGCTTCTTCATCGACGATCGGGGGTCGTTCGTCGACGGCGACTTCCTGACCGCGCTGCTGGCCGAGTCGATGCTCTCAAAGCATCCTGGCGCGACGATCCTCTACGACGTCCGCGCGAGCCGGGCCGTCGCCGACGTCACCGAACGGGCCGGCGGTCGCGCCCTGATGAATCGCGTCGGGCACGCGTTCTTCAAGACGCGGATGCGCGAGGAGGACGCCACCTTCGGCGGCGAAGTGTCTGGCCACTATTACTTCCAGGACTTCTACTGCGCCGATTCGGGCACGATCCCGGCGCTGCTGATCCTCGAGCTGCTCTCGATCCGCGGTGGGCGCGTGTCCGAACTGCTCGAGCCATACCGCTCGCGGTATTTCATCTCAGGCGAGATCAACTCCGAGGTCTCCGATCCGGAGGCGAAGATCGAGGAGCTCGCCGCCCGCTTCAGAGACGGCAGGCAGTACCGCCTGGACGGCATCTCGGTCGAGTACGACGACTGGCATTTCAACGTCCGCCCGTCGAACACCGAGCCGCTGCTTCGCCTGTGCCTGGAGTCACTGCGCTCGCACGAGGACATGGAGCGTCGACGTGACGAGGTGCTGGCAGTGATCCGTTCGTGACCACGCCCGACCGGCGAGCGACCAGCGCCGAGGACGCGCTGGCGCTGGCGCAGCGAGCCGGGATTCACCGGCTCGCACTGCCCACTCCGTTTCTGGTCGGCAGGGTCAACTGCTATCTGATCGAGGACGAGCCGCTCACCCTGATCGACACCGGCCCGAACTCCGGCAAGTCGCTCGACGATCTCGAGCGCGCGCTCGCCGGGCACGGGCGACGGATCGAGGACCTCGAGCTGATCGTGCTCACCCATCAGCACATGGACCACCTCGGGCTGCTCGAGATCCTTGCCCGCCGGTCGGGCGCCGAGGTCGCCTCGCTCGACCTGCTCGCGCCCTACCTGGCGAACTTCTCGCGCAGCGCGGCGGCCGACGACGAGTACGCGCAGGGGGTGATGCGCCGGCACGGCGTGCCCGACGACCTGGCGACGGTGGTTGGGGCGATGGCGGCGGCGTTCCGGGCGTTCGGGTCGAGCGGAAGCGTGACCCGCCCGCTGCGCGACGGAGACGAGCTCGCCTTGCGGGACCGGACCCTGCGCGCACTCCACCGGCCCGGGCACAGCCCGTCGGACACGATCCTGTGGGACGCCGAGCGCGAGATCCTGATCTCAGGCGACCACCTGCTCGCGCACATCTCATCCAATCCGCTGGTATCACGCCCGCTGTCGGGCGACCCCGACCAGCCCCGGCCGCAGGCGCTGCTCCAGTACATCGAGTCGATGCGGACCACGCGCGAGCTCCCCGCTCGGCTGGTCCTGCCCGGCCACGGCGACCCGATCCTCGACCACGTCGAGCTGATCGACGAGCGGCTGCGGATGCATCGCCGCCGGGCGGCGCGGATTCATCAGCTGCTCGACGCCCGGCCCCTCACCGCTTATGAGATCGCGGTGCAGATGTGGGGGAACGTCGCGGTCACGCAGGCCTACCTGACGCTGTCCGAAGTGCTCGGCCATCTCGATCTGCTCGTCGAGGCCGGGCAGGCGACCGAGCACGAGCGGGACGGGGTCGCCGTGTTCGAGGCGAACTAGCCCTACTGCAGGCGTGTCACTCTGCAGACCAAGTCGTCCAGAGCCGCTACGGCTTCGGGCGGGAGTGGTCGATTAGCAGGGGACATGGTCGGCGACAGCGACACCGGCATGATGCCTGGGGAGCCCGCGCCGCGGCCGGAGGCTGGCGGCATCGCCGCTTCGGAGTATCCGAAACTGCTGGAGCGCGTTCCGGCGATCATCTACGTCGCCGACACCGGTGGAGACGGCCGCTGGCACTACGTGAGCCCCCAGATCGAGACGATCCTGGGCTACTCCGCCGCGGAGTGGTGCGCCGATCCCGGCCTGTGGGCAAAGCGCCTGCACCCCGAGGACCGCGACTGGGTTCTGGCACGCGAGAACGAGCATCACGGCATCACGCCGGAAGACGAGGCCCTCGAGTACCGCATGCTTCATCGCGACGGGCGGTGCGTGTGGATTCGCGACGACGCTGTGCTCGCCCTGGGCGAGGACGGCGAGCTCCGGTGGCACGGGATGCTGCACGACGTCACCTACCGCAAGGAGGTTGAAGCCGAGCTCGAGCGACGCGCCGCCCAGCAGGCGGCCGTGGCGTTGCTGGGAGAGCACGCGCTTGAAGGGGCGAGTACAGCCGATTTGATGCAGGAGGCCACGGCCAGCGCCGCCGGCATGCTGGGCGCCGAGATCTCAGCGGTATGGGAGTACCTGCCCGATGAGGACTGCCTGATGCTCCGCAGCGGGATCGGATGGCCGGACACCGAGTTCGGGAAGCTGCGCTACCCGGCCGGCGTCGGATCGCAGGCGGGATACACGCTGCAGGGGGGCGCGCCGGTGGTCGTAGAGGACTGGAACACCGAGACCCGATTCGAGCAGCCGGACTTCCGGGGGCGGCGGACGGGATCCGGGCTCTCGGTCAAGATCGAGGGAGGGTCGCGCGGGCCGTTCGGCGTCCTCGTCGTCCAATCGATGCGGTCCCGGGGATTTGCCCCCCGTGACGTCGACTTCCTGCAGGCCCTGGCCAACGTGCTCGCGGATGCGCTCGAGCGGCAGGCCGTGGAAGATGCGATCCGCGAACGGGCCGTGCACGACCCCCTGACGGGACTCCCCAACCGCGTCCTGTTCGTCGACCGGCTCGAACACGCACTCTCGCGCCTTGGCCGGCAGGAATCGCTGGCCGCGATCCTGTTCCTCGACCTGGACCACTTCAAGCTCGTCAACGACAGCCTCGGGCACCACGTCGGCGATGAGCTGCTGGCGGCGGCCGCGCCGCGTCTGAAGCACGCTCTGCGCGGCAGCGACACGGTGGCCCGGTTCGGCGGCGACGAGTTCGGGATCCTGCTCGAGGACATCGCGTCCGAGCGCGACGCGATCGAGACCGCCGAGCGGATCGCGGCCACGTTCGCGCGGCCGTTCGTGCTCTCCGGAAGCGAGCACTTCGTCACCACCAGTATCGGGATCGCGCTCGCCACCGGCGGCGAGCGGGCCGACGAGCTCATCCGCGACGCCGACGCGGCCATGTACCGCGCGAAGGACAGAGGCCGCGCCCGCTACGAGGTGTTCGACGAGGGCATGCGCGGCCGGGCGATCGAGCGCCTGCGGATGGAGAACGACCTCCGCCGGGCGCTCGAGCGCGACCAGCTGCGGCTCGAGTATCAGCCCGTCGTGTCGCTTGTGAACTTCTCGATCGTCGGGGTCGAGGCGCTGCTCCGCTGGCGGCACCCCGAGCGAGGCGAGATACCGCCTTCGGAGTTCATCCCGATCGCCGAGGAAAACGGCCTGATCGAGCCGATCGGCCGGTGGGTGCTCGAGAATGCGTGCCGCCAGGCCGCGCAGTGGTACGCCTCGCGCCCCGACTCCGCGCCGATCGCGATGTCGGTGAATCTCTCAGCCGTCCAGGTTGCCCGTCGCACGCTGCCCGAGGTGGTCCGCGCCGCGCTCTCGAGCACCGGACTCGATCCCGCGTGCCTCAGCCTCGAGATCACGGAGACGGTGATGGTGCGGGACGCCGATGGGCTCACCGAGATCCTGCAGGCGCTGAAGGCGCTCGGCGTGCGCCTCGTCCTCGACGACTTCGGCACCGGCTACTCGTCGCTCAGCTATTTGACCCGGCTGCCGCTCGACGTGCTCAAGGTCGATCGGTCGTTCGTCGACGGTCTCGGCAACGAACCGCGCGACACGGCGATCACCGAGACCATCATCGCGATGTCGCGGGCGTTGTCCTTGGACGTCGTCGCCGAGGGGGTCGAGACCCCTGAGCAGGTCAACGAGCTGAGCCGGCTCGGCTGCACAGCCGCCCAGGGCTTCCATTTCTCGCGGGCCGTGCCGGCGCGCGAGATCACCGATGCGCTAGAGCACGGTCCGGTGTGGTTGCCGCCGGTCACGGCCGACGACTGAGTCTTCTACGGATATGCCGACTCGCCGGAGCGCAGCGGCGAGACATTCGCGTCACGGCACTCGTATGACCCGTTCGGGATCGGCGTGCGGAGCGTGGCGGTGTCGTTGGGCGGAATGACCTGGAGCGCGTACGCGGTCGCGCACCCGTTCGACGTCGCGACCCCGTGGCCGACGTCCAGCCGGAACGACGCGCTCCCGCTCGGGGCGATCACCAGCGGCGCAGCCGGCGTGGAGCCGAAGAAGTCATTGGTCGTGTGGTGCGGGATTGTCGGCAGCGGGTGCCCGGCCTGGTCGAGGAATTGGATCCCCGGCCACCCGTAGGTCCGGCAGGGCACGCTCCCCGTGTTCTTGAGGACGAAGCCGATCTCGCCGTGGCCCATCCCGCCCTGCTGGCCGAGGAACCCGAGTGACAGGTTGGATGCGCGACACGGCGGTTCGTTCCCGCCGTTTGACGCCGCCGTGGTCGTGGCGCTCGTGGTGGTCGCCGTGGCGGTGGTCGAGGTCGCGGGCGCCGCCGAAGTCGTGCCTGTCGTGCTTGTCGAGGTGCTCGTCGGCGCCGGGCTGCCGGCGGCGGTGGCGGTCGTCGATGGCGCCGACGAGCTGCCCGCACTTCCGCAGGCGGCAAGCAGCATCGCGGCCGCGGCGACGATCACTAGGCGTCTCAGATCCTTCCCTTTCACTCCGGTGCGCGGGGTCGTGCCAGTATCTCGGGCGCACCATGGACCGTAGCGAGGAGCTCCGACAGACGCACCGCCCCCCACCCCGGAACCGGTTGCTCGCCAACCTGGATCGGTACCTCCCGTTCTGGGAGCCGCAGCTCGTCGTGGCCTGCACGATCGCGCTCCAGCTGTCGCTGTCCAACGAGGTGACGATCGGCCCGACGTGGCTGCTTCCGGCCCTCGAGGGCGCGCTTCTGATCGGCCTCACGATCGTGTCGCCGCGGGCCAAGGCGCGACACTCGCCCCTGCGCCGCAAGGTGGCGATCGCCATGATCGGCCTTGTCAGCGCGGCGAACATCGCCTCGCTCGTGATGCTCTCCCATCAGCTTCTGCACGGCGGCAAGGAGAACGGCCGGCAGCTGATCCTGTCGGGGATCGTGCTGTGGTGCACGAACGTCCTGCTGTTCGGTCTGTGGTACTGGGAGACCGATCGCGGCGGGCCGGTCGCACGCGAGAAAGGCGAACGGGACGTGCCCGACTTCCTGTTCCCGCAGATGACCTCCCCGCGGTGGGCTCCCAAGGATTGGATGCCCAGCCTGATCGACTACCTGTACGTCTCGCTCACGAACGCGACCGCGTTCAGCCCCACCGACACGATGCCGCTGACGCCGACCGCAAAGTGGCTCATGAGCGCTCAGTCGATAGCCTCGCTCGTCACCGTCGGCCTAGTCGTGGCCCGCGCCGTCAACATCCTGTCATGAACGATTCCGTGGCTGACGTGCAACACGGTCCGGCCGCCGACGATCTCGAGCGCTCGATCCACGAGGTCGGCACCGATCTGGCCTCGGCGTTCCCGTCGGGCGCGCGGCATCCTCTGAGAGCGCTCGACCAGCGCGCGATGGATCTGGCGTCCGCCGACCAGGAGCTCAAGGCCGCGCTGTTCCGCTTTGTCGACGTGACGCCGGCGTGCCGGTCGCTCGACGATCTCGCCCGGCATCTGCGCGAGTTCCTACGCGAGGTGCCCGACGCGCCGCCGCCGCTCGCCGCCGCGATGCGGATGGCCGACAACCGGGCAGCGCGGACCGCGATCGGCGCCGCCGCCGCTGCCGGGGTCAAGCACATGGCCCACCGCTTCATCGTCGGCGAGACGCCAGCGTCGGCGCTCGGCGTGCTCCGCGATCTGTGGAACCGCGGCGTCACGAGCTCGGTCGACCTGCTCGGGGAGGCGACCGTCACCCAGGCCGAGGCCGATCGGTATGCGGCGCGCTGCGACGATGCGCTGGTCGAGCTCGCCCGGGTGCAGCGAGGGTGGCCGGCGCGCGATGTCCTCGAGCGGGACAGCGTCGGGCCGATTCCCCGCACGAACGTGTCCGTGAAGATCTCGGCGCTCACGCCGCTGCTCCGGCCGGATGCGCCGGATCGCGGGCGCCGCGACGCGACTGAGCGGTTGCGCCCGCTCCTGCGCAAGGCCGACGAGCTCGGGGCCCACGTCCACATCGACATGGAGTCGCTCGACTCGCGCGAGGCCGTGCTCGACCTCGTGCTCGAGGTTCTCGCAGAGGAGGAGTTCTTGCGCGGCCCCTCGGCGGGTCTCGTGTTGCAGGCATATCTGCGGGACTCGCCCGAGCAGCTCGATCGGGTGCTCGAATGGGCAGGCACCTCGGGTCGCACGCCGCCGCTGACGGTCCGGCTGGTCAAGGGCGCCTACTGGGACCACGAGCTCGTGCAGGCCAGCCAGCACGGATGGCCGACCCCGGTATTCGACGTCAAAGCCGAGTGCGACCGTAACTTCGAGACGCTCACCCGCCGGCTGCTGGACGCCCGCCCGGCCGTGCGCGTCGCGGTGGCCTCGCACAACCTCCGCTCCGTGTCCCACGCGATCGCCTATAACCGCCTCTCGGGCGGGGCCGATCAGGACCTCGAGCTCCAGATCCTCCGCGGCCTCGGGGACCAGCTAGCCGACGCCCTCGCTTCCCGCGGCTTCCGCGTGCGTGCCTACTGCCCGGTCGGCGACTTGGTCGCGGGCATGGCCTATCTCGTGCGCCGGCTGCTCGAGAACACGAGCAACGAGTCGTTTTTGCACGAGCAGGCCGTCGGGACCTCGCTCGACGTGCTGCTCGCGGCGCCGTAGGGGCGCGGTCTAGCGCTTGAACCGTTCCGTCAGACGGGCAATGTCGCCGTGGACGCGGTCCACCCGCGCACCGACGATGTCCGCGAGCACCTTCATGAAGCGCACCTCGTCGGGGCCGAGTCCCGGGCGCGTCGCTCGGCTGACACAGCACAGGGTGCCGTGGACACTGCCATCCGACAGCTTTACAGGGACGCCGACGTAGGCGTGGAACTCGGACGTGACCGGCAGCTCGCTGATTGCCGCCTCAGCTCGGGTGTCGGGCACCGCGCTTGGGATCTCGCCGCCAAGCATCCGCATGCAGTAGGTCTGCTCCACCGGGAACACCGTTCCCTGGTAGCGATTGACGGTGTCCGGATCGCTGACCAGAGCGTGGATCGTCTGGATCCGCGAGTCGATCGTCGTGATGTAGGACGCATCCATCCCGAGACGCTCCCGTGCGGCGACGAGCGCGAGTTCGACCACCTCGGCCTCCTGCGCGGACTCGAGCTTCTCGAGAAGCTCGTCGTAATCCGACAGCGCGGGCACTGTCCCACCTCCCTCCATGAAAACCCGATACTAGATGGACGACCGGGCCCTGGACAAGCGGCCGGCGGTGCAATAGCTGATGCAACTGCGGGCGTATGCGGGAACTTCAGCCATAGTTCGCCCCTGCGATGAAGCGTTCAGCACGCTGGAGGAGGAGGCTTGCGCGCTTCCTCCTGGTGATCTTAAGTCTGGTCGCGGTGGCCGGACTGGCCGCGCTTGTCATCAGGTTCGCGCCGCCGTGGCTCGTTTCGACCAAGGGGCTTACAGGTGCCGCTCGGCTCCACGAGCTGAGTCGCGTTCGCGTGGCACTGCTGGTGATCGTTCTCGGCGCGGCGGCGTCCGCCGTATCGGTGTATGTGGTCATCGCCTCGTCGCGTGACCGCAGGCAAGAGCACACCGAGCGCCAGCTCAACGAGCGGTTCATGCGCGCGGTCGATCAGATCGGGCATCCGGCGCTGGACGTACGCCTCGGCGGTATCTATTCGCTCGAGCGGCTCGCGCAGGAGTCGCCCGACGACCACGGCCCGATCGTCGAGATTCTCGCGGCGTTCGTGCGCGAGCACGCGCCCTGGCCCGTGCGGGCGGGCGCTTCGCGGACCGGCAACGGGGCCGGTGGCACCGATTCTCGGGCGCGCCCGGCCACCGACGTCCAGGCCGCGGTCACGATCCTCGGGAGGCGGACTCTCGCTTACGACCAGGACAGGACGATCGGGCTCGCGCATACGGCGCTCGCCGGCGCGAGCCTGACGGGGGCGCACTTCGAGGGCGCGGTGTTCAGCGGCGCCAATCTCGAGGGGGCGGATCTGTTCAAGGCGAACCTGCACGCCGCCGACCTCGAGGGCGCGAACCTCCGCGGCGCCGGGTTGCTGCTGGCGAATCTGAACGACACCGTCCTCTGGGGCGCAAACGGGGAGGGCGCACGGCTGTACGGCGCGAATCTCGAGGGGGCCGCGCTCAAGGGCGCGAATCTCAGGAGCGCCGGCTTGACCGGCGCGAACCTCAAAGACGCGGGTCTCCACAGCGCGGTCCTCACCGGTGCCGACCTCACCGGCGCAAACCTCGAGGGCGCCGGACTCGACGGCGCGAACCTCGAGGGCGCCAACCTCGACGGCGCGAACCTGAAGGGCGCCGTGCTGCTCAATGCCGTGTACGACGCCTCGACGATCTGGCCGGCCGGCCTCGATCCCAGCAGTCAGGGCGCGGTCGCCCGAACCTGGCCCGACGAGCTCAGCCAAGTGGTCCATCACGTAGAGAACGCACCGCAGCAGACATACGGCGCCTGGGCCCAGGAAGCCGAAGAGCGGGCGCAGCCCGAGTGGACGCACGAGCCCTCGCCGGCGCCCGAAGCTGCACCGGAGGCCGCGTGGTCGCCCGATCCGGAGCCGGCACAGCCTCAGTGGTCGCATGAATCCGGGCCGGCACAGCCCGAGTGGTCACACGAGCCCGAGCCGGCACAGCCCGAGTGGTCGCACGAACCCGAGCCGGCACAGCCCGAGTGGTCGAACAAACCGGAGCCGGCGCCCGAAGCGGAGCCGCGGCACGAGGCGTCGGCCGGCGAGGCGCACGAGCCCGGGCCGTTGCCGGAGCAACAGCCCTCCCCGGACCCGCAGCCGCCACCCGGGCCGCCGCCGGGGCCGCAGCCGCCACCGCCGCTGCGGTGGCCCCCACCACAAGGCAACGGCGCGGACGAGCCGCCGTCGGGGTAGGGCCGCGGGGGTCTGCGCCCGGCCGGGGTCTGCGGCCGGCCGGGGTCTGGGGCCGGCCGGGGTCTGCGGCCGGCGTGTTAACGTCGGACGCCTATGCCCACGCTGCCCTCATTCGTCAACGAGCCCGTGCTCGAGTTGCGCCGTGCGCCGGTCCGGGCGCAGCTGCAGGACGCGCTCGCCGGTCTGAGCGGGAAGCTGCCGCTGCGCGTGCCGGTGATGGTCGGAGGCTCCGAGCGGTCCGGCGGGGAGCTGCTCTCTACGGATCCGGGAGCGCCCGACAACGTCGTGGCGGTGGCCGCACGCGCCACCGACGCGGACGTCAGCGATGCGGTCGACGAGGCCGAGCGCGGCTTCAGGGCGTGGCGGGCTCTGCCGGCCGAGGATCGTGCGGCAACGCTCGTGCGCGCCGCGGCCTGGCTGCGCGAGCGCCGGCTTGAGCTCGCGGCTCTCGAGGTCCGGGAGTGCGCGAAGCCGTGGCCGGAGGCCGATGCCGACGTGTGCGAGGCCATCGACTTTCTCGAGTACTACGCCCGCGGGGCGATCGAGCTCGCCGCCGGCCCGTCGCTGTTGCAGGTTCCGGGCGAGCGGAACGAGATGAGCTACGGGCCACGCGGAGTGGTGGCCGTCGTCTCGCCGTGGAACTTCCCGCTCGCTATTCCCTGCGGCATGACCTCCGCGGCCCTCGCGACCGGCAACGCAGTCGTGCTCAAACCCGCCGAGCAGTCGCCGGGGTGCGCGTTCATGCTGGTGCAGGCGCTGCGGGCGGGCGGCGTCCCGCCGTCGGTGATCTCGCTTCTCCCGGGGGAGGGCGACGCCGGCGCCGCGCTGGTGGCGCACCCTGGCGTGCACACGATCGCGTTCACCGGTTCGATGCCGGTGGGAGTCGAGATCGCCCGCGCGGCCGCGGAAGTCGCGCCGGGACAGCGACATTTGAAGCGCGTGGTGTCCGAGCTTGGTGGCAAGAACTGCGTGATCGTCGACTCCGATGCCGACCTCGACGAGGCGGTCCCCGCGATCGTGTCCTCGGCCTTCGTCTACGCCGGCCAGAAATGCTCGGCCGCGTCGCGGGTCCTGGTCCACGAGGCGATCGCCGATCAGCTGATCGATCGGGTGGCCGGCGCGGCGAGCGTGCTCGTTGTCGGCCAAGCCGACCGGCTCGACACCGACGTGCCCCCGGTGATCGAGCAGGCCGCACGGGAGCGGGTGAATCGGTACGCGTCGATCGCCCATGAGTCCGGGCGTATCGTCGCGCGCGTGGACGACGTCCCGGCTGGCGGCTGGTTCTGTCCACCGACCGTCGTCGCTGATCTGCCGGCGGATTCGCCGGTGCTGAACGAGGAGATCTTCGGGCCGCTGCTCGCGATCGACCGGGTCAAGAACGTCGAGCACGCCTGCGAGGTGGTCGACGGCCTGCCCTTTGCGCTCACTGGAGGCCTGTTCGCCCGCGATCCTGCGACTGTCCGATACGTCCGCGAGCGCTCCCCGGTCGGGAACCTGTACGTCAACCGCGGGATCACCGGCGCGATGGTCGGCCGCCAGCCGTTCGGCGGGAACCGGCTGTCCGGGACCGGCAGCAAGGCCGGCGGTCCCGATTACCTGCGTCAGTTCGTCGAGCCCCACGTGGTGACCGAGAACACCATGCGCCACGGGCTGGTTGTCTAACCAGCAAAAATCTCGAATTTGGGGTTGATTTGAGGGCCGCGGCGGTCGATGATCGACGTAGGAGATGCCGCTGCCGCCCTCAGTAGCCTGGAAGCTGTTGCTGGCGATCGTGCTCATCGGGGCGATCCTGCTGAGCGCGTGCGCGAAGGCGCCGCGCCGGTCGATGCCCCGAGGCGAGCTGCGCCGGCTCGTGCTGGCCGCGCTGACCCTCTATGCGGTCGGCGTGTTGGCCTCGATCACCCACCACGCGATGCTCGCCGGCGTCGTCTACGCGGCGGGGATCGCCGCTTGCGCGCTGGCGGCGTGGCTATCCCGCGGCAGCGACTCCGAGGATCCGCCCCGCGGCGGCGACGATCCCATCGACGAGCAGCCGCCACCCGAGCCGGACGGGATCCCTCGCTTCGACTGGCAGGCCTTCGAGCGCGATTTCCGGACGTACGCCGAGCGCGCGCGCACGCCCACGAGCAACGCCTGACAATCGCGGCCGACGTCGGGCAGACGCCCGCGGGCGACGACCGCGAGCTAACGCCCGCGGGCGACGGCCGCGAGCAGGAGTTCGTGAAGGCGGCTATCCCCGGACAGCTCGGGATGGAACGACACCGCGAGCACGTTTCTCTGCCGTATCGCCACCGGGTGCTCGCCCACGCGGCCGAGCACCTCGACGTCTGGGCCGTGCTCGCTCACCCAGGGCGCGCGGATGAAGACGGCGTGCATCGGGCCGCCCTCGATCCCGCCGACGTCGATATCGGCCTCGAAGGACCTGACCTGGCGTCCGAAGGCGTTCCGCTGGGTGCTGACGTCGAGCACGCCGAGATGCTCGCGGTCGAGCATGATCATTCCGGCGCATGTGCCGAGGACGGGCGTGCCGGCGCGGACGAGCTCGCGCAACGGCTCGGCGAGACCCTCGCGCTCGATCCCGAGCGTCATCACGGTGGACTCACCCCCGGGGATGATCAGCGCGTCCAGGCCGTCCAGGTCGGCGGGCATCCGGACCTCCCGCGGCTCCGCCCCGATCGCCCGCAGCAGCTTGGCGTGCGCCTCGAAGTCGCCCTGGAGCGCCAGGACCCCAACCACGTGGTCGGCATTCCGCCGCGATGTTTCGCCGTTAGGCGAAACTCGCAATGCCGACGAAGTCGGCACCAGCACTACCAGCCGCGGCCGGCGAGGAGCTGCTCGGACTCGAGCTTGGACGTCTCGAGGCTCACCATCGGCTGACCGAGACCGTTCGAGGCCGCGGCGATCCGGGCGGGATCGCGGTAATGCGTCGTCGCCTCGACGATCGCGCGCGCCCTGCGCTCGGGATCCTCCGACTTGAAGATCCCCGAACCGACGAAAACACCCTCGGCGCCCAGCTGCATGACGAGCGCCGCGTCGGCGGGCGTGGCGATCCCGCCGGCGCAGAACAGCACCACGGGGAGGCGCCCATCGGCCGCGACCTGACGCACGAGATTCAGCGGGGATTGCAGTCCTTTGGCGGCGGTCGCGAGCTCGGCGTCGTCGAGCGTGCTCAGCCGGCGGATCTCGCTGCGGATCACGCGGAGATGGCGGACGGCCTCGACGATATCGCCGGTGCCGGCCTCGCCCTTCGAGCGGATCATCGCCGCCCCCTCGCCAATCCGTCGCAAAGCCTCGCCCAGATTGGTGGCGCCGCAGACGAAGGGCACGTTGAACGCCCACTTATCGATGTGGTTGGCCTCGTCGGCGGGGGTCAGCACCTCGGACTCGTCGATGTAGTCGACCTCGAGCGCCTCGAGCACCTGCGCCTCGACGAAGTGGCCGATCCGGGCCTTGGCCATCACCGGGATGGTCACCGCCTCCTGGATCCCCTGGATCATCGCCGGGTCGGACATGCGGGCGACACCGCCGTCGCGGCGGATGTCGGCGGGGACGCGCTCGAGCGCCATAACCGCCGCCGCGCCCGCGTCCTCGGCGATTTTGGCCTGGTCAGGCGTCACCACATCCATGATCACGCCACCCTTGAGCATCTCGGCCAATCCGGCCTTGACGGTGAACGTCGCCTCGTCCCGTGGGGTCTCGGAATTCTCGTCCATCCAGCCTGAGTTTAGCCGGGCGATAGCTTTACCCGCGATGTCCACACCGTCAGTGTTCGAGGGCTCGGATGGCCGTTTCGTCGCGACCGAGTTCGGCCGCGGGCCGTGGGACCCGCAGGCGTTGCACGGTGGCGCGCCGGCGGCTCTGCTCATGCGCGCGTTCGAACAGCTTCCCGCCGCCGACGACCTGAAGCTGGCCCGCGTGACCTACGAGTTCATGCGTCCAGCGCCGGTAGGGGCGCTCGAAATCCGGGCCGAGGTCGTCCGCCCGGGCCGCCGCGTGCAGCTGCTGGAGGCCTCGATCCTCGCCGACGGGACGGAGGTGGTCAGGGCGCGCGCGCTCCAGATCAAGGAGGCCGATGCCGGAGACTTCCGTGACGGGAATACGCCACCGCCGCCGGGACCCGAGGAAGGGCGGCTGGCCGAGCTCCGTCTGCCACACCGCCCGATGTTCTTCCCTGACGCGATCGAGATTCGCTTCGTCCGGGGCTCGTGGGGCGGTGGTCCGTGCACGGCCTGGTTCCGCCTCCAGAGCCCGATCGTCGGTAGGGAGACGCCCTCGGCGCTCCAGCGCCTTGCGGCGGCCGGCGACTTCGGCAACGGCATCAGCGCCAACCTGTCCTGGGACGACTACCTGTACATCAACCCCGACCTGACGCTGTACGTGGAGCGCGAGCCGGTCGGGGAATGGATCTGCCTCGAGTCGGAGACGCGGATCAGCACCGACGGTGTCGGGATGGCCGAGAGCGTCCTGTATGACCAGCGCGGCCGGGTGGGCCGCGCGACGCAGGCGCTGCTCGTAGCGCCCCGCCGTTGAGCGATGCGACTGAGAAAACCCGCGAATATCGCGGGAAAACGCAGTCGCGTCCGGGTTACTCGTGGTGACCGCCGACGCCCTGGCCGTCCCGCTCGCCGGCGTCCTCCTGCTCGGCTCGTCCGCCACCTGACTCGGCTTTCCCGCTCGCGCCGTTCTTGCCCTGCCCCTCTCGCAGGTAGGACAACAGACCGCCGGCAAGCAAGATCTCGCGCTCGTGCTCGGAGAAGTCGTGGCTGAGCGTCACCTCGTCGCCGCTGTCCTCAATCCGGGCCGTGATCGACTCTGAGCCGTTCTCGAGCTCGGAACGCAGCTCCGGCAGCAACCACTTCTGCCCCACCTCGGCCTTGTCGTAGTCCGACTCGTCCGAGAACGTGAGCGCGACGATGCCCTGAGCGATCAGATTCCGGCGGTGGATCCGCGCGAACGACTTGGCGATCACCGCTTTGACCCCGAGGTGCAGTGGCGCGAGCGCCGCGTGCTCGCGCGATGACCCCTGACCATAGTTGTCGCCGGCGACGATGAACCCGCTTCCCCACTCCTTGAGTCGCTTGCGGAACTCGGGGTCGCGGTGGCGCAGCGTGAACTCCGCGATCGCGGGGACGTTCGAGCGGAAGGCCATCACCTCGACGCCGTCGGGGGCGAGGTCGCCGGTCGAGACGTCGTCGGGCTGAACGGTGGCGATGCAGGCCTCGAGCGAGTCGCCGAGCGGCGTGTGCTCGGGCGGACGCTTGATGTTCGGGCCGCGCGGGATCTCGATCGCATCGGCGTCCTCCGGGGAGGCCGGGGCGAAGATGTGGACATCGTCGACGTACGGTCGGAGCTCGGGCATCGGCAGAAGCTCGGGCGCGTCACCGTACTCCCGCGGATCGGTGATCTTGCCGCTGAGAAGCGACACCGCCGCCACCGCCGGTGAGCACAGGAACACCGAGTCCTCGGGCGTGCCCGACCGCCCCGGGAAGTTCCGGTTGAACGTACGCAGCGAGTTCGAGTCCGACGGTGGCGCCTGGCCCATGCCCACGCACGGGCCGCACACCGGCTCGAGCATCCGCACGCCGCCGTCGGACAGCTGGCGATACACGCCCGACTCGGCGATCGCGGCCAGGATCTGGCGCGATCCGGGCGTGGCCGTGGCCGCCATCGACGGGTGCACGATCTGTCCGTCCTTGTCGGCGAGGATCGCGCCGGCGAGCGCCAGGTCGTTGTAGCCGGAGTTGACCGAGGAGCCGATGCACACCTGCGCGATTTCCGTGCCGGCGACCTCCTCGACCGGCACCACGTTGTCGGGATTGTGCGGCTTGGCCACGAGCGGCCCGAGCTCGCCCAAATCGATGTCGACCCGGTCATCGTATTCCGCGCCGTCATCCGCGGCGATCTCGACGAAATCCTCCTCGCGCCGCTGCCGCGAGAGCCACTCCCGGGTCGTCTCGTCCGGAGGGAATACCGCGGCGGTGGCGCCGAGCTCGGCGATCATGTTGGCGATCGTTGCCCGCTCGGGGATGCTCAGGTCGGCCGTCCCCGGTCCGGTGAACTCGAACACCTTGTTCTTGCCGCCGCTCGCACTCAGCCGGCGCAGCAGCTCAAGGATGATGTCCTTGGCCTGCACCCAGGGACGGGACAGCTTGCCCTCGAGCCTAACCTCAACCACCTCGGGGCACGCGATCTCATATGGGTGGCCGCCGAGCACGACGGCCACGTCGAGCCCGCCGGCGCCGATCGCGATCATCCCGAGGCACCCCGCCTGCACGGTGTGGGAGTCGGCCCCGAGCATCGTCTGCCCCGGCTTACCGAACCGCTCCATGTGGATGTAATGGCTGATCCCGTTGCCGGGCCTCGAGAAGTGCAGCCCGTACTTGCGCGCGAGCGCCTGGAGCATGCGGTGGTCGTCGGGATTCTTGAAGTCGAGCTGGACGACGTTGTGGTCGACGTATTGCACGGCGCGCTCGACCTTCACCCGCGGCTCGCCGAGCTCCTCGAACTGCATCAGCGCCATCGTGCCGGTGGCGTCCTGCAGCAGGGCCTGATCCATCCGGAGCGCAATCGGCTTCCCGGCCTTGAGCTCGCCGTCTACGAGGTGCTCGTTCAGGATCTGACGGGTCAGGCTGTCCGGCATCGGGTCGGCTCCTCTCGCGACGGAATCACGACCGGAACCTACCCTGGGCTTGGGCCACCATGCGCTGGTCGACCGTGGCGGTGGCGCTCGTGTTCGCGATCGGACCGTCGCGAGCGTCAACCCTCGCGACGACCGACACGAACGCCCCGACCGGAGCCGGCGACTCGAGTGACACCTCGAACGAGACGGCACGGGCGCCCAGGCCGCACGCCAGCCCCATCGCCTCGACGAGCGCGGCGCCCACGACCCCGTCGTGGGCGCGGCCGCGGTCGGCCCCCTGGTGATCCTGCTTGATGAAGCATCGGCCGGAGACCTCGCCCGGGCCGACCTCCTCCACCTCCAGCAGCAATCCGAACAGGTTGGTGCGCCCGCACCCGAAGCACAGCTCGTGGTGCACCAGCGGCACGCCGCCCACCCCCGAAGCTACTTCAGGCGAAACGCCTTGATCCGCACGTCGTACTGCTGGGCGTCACGCGAGTACACCCCGTACGCGAGCGCCTGGATCAGCGACAGCAGCGCGGTGTGCGAGCGGACGAACGCCGGCGTGTTCGACGAGTAATAGAGGCGAATCCGCGCGAGGCGGGCCACTTCGGACAGCGTGGCGTCGGTGATCGCGAGCGTCGGCGCCTTGCGGTGTCGGGCCAGCTTCATCGTCCGTGTGATCAGCGGGTGCGGCCGACCGGCCGACAGACCGATCACGAGCGTCTGGTCGTCGATCCGGCTGAGCCGCCCGAGTGCCTCCTGGGACGGACTGGCCACGATCTCTGCGCGCAGGTCGAGCAGCATCAAGAGGTGGCGCAGGTAGCTCGCGAAAAACGCCATCTGATCGGTGCCGGCGATCAGGACCTTGCCGGCGGACACGATCGCGTCGATCGCGGCCTCGACGTCACCTCGGGAGAGCTTGTGGGCGGTGTCCTCAACGTTCACGTGATCGGCGGCGAGTGCCGCCTCGAACTCGGTGTGGTCGAGCGAGAACAGCGGCGTCACGCCGGCGCTCTCGCCATTCGTCTGACCGGGCGGGCGGCGTCGGTACTCGTCGCGCGCGGCCTGCTGAAGCTCGGGGAAGCCCTCGAAGCCGAGCGCCTGCGAGAAGCGCACCACGGTGCTCGACGAGGTGCTGGCCCGCCGCGCGAGCTCCTCAGCGGTCTGGAACGCCGCCTCGTCGAGGTGATCGACGATGTACTGGGCGACGTCCTTCTGGGAACGCGAGAACTCATCGAAGCGGGCGCGGATATAAGCCGACAGCGCCTGGTGGCCGGTCGGCGAGGCGGTCGCGGTGGGAGTGGCTGAGGGCTGCTTCATCGGCAGCCGTCTGATTCGACGCCTTTGCCCGGCGTCCTTCACCACTCTTGATTTCAGGTCGGTGAAACCCGCGCGCCGGGGCCGGCGCTACTGGCGCTCGAGGCGCTCCCGGTTCTCCTTGCGCTCGGCGAAGACCTGGGCCACGATGTAGATGATCAGCACGTTCGCGATCACGCCGATCCCCAGGAACGTGAGCAGCAGGGCGATCGTGACACCGAGGGAGCTCGGGCCCTGGCCCAGGAGGCTTGCGATGGCGAGCATCTAAGACCGGCAGCGTACCTCACGCGACTGCTAGCGTCGCGCCCGATCGTGGCGTGACATCGATCCCGGCCCTGTAGCTCAGTCGGTAGAGCAGCGGACTCATAATCCGTCGCGCCCAGGTTCGAGTCCTGGCAGGGCCATCGCGATCCGCCTGCACCCGAGGACGTCCGAAAGCTGACCGATGTCCTCCATTTAGCTAAAACCTGACTAAAGCCCCTAAAGGTCTGCACTCGGACGTTCGATACAGGCAGTACTTGAGTTGTAAAAAGGCAAACCCGTCGCGAGGCGGGGACGCAAAGCAAGAGGTCTCGTACCCCGAGATAGCTCAGCCGCCTGCTCATCATGTTCGACTCCAGTTCGTGAATCAATAAGGAGGACAAGGATGTCCAGGTTCAAGTTTCGCCACGCTCAGCTGATGCTGTCGATCATGGCTCTGGTCGCGCTCGTCGTGGTCTCGGGAGCCAGCTGGAAGTTCTAGTTCGGAAAGGCGACGGCCGGGCGCTCCGGCCTTCACCGGAGCGCCTGGACCGTGTCCATGAAATCCCCTGCCCTCGAGCCAGTTCGTCTTTACTGCATTGCCGTCGCACTGGTGGGGGCGGCGGTCCTGGCGACCCTGGTCGCCATCTCTCCGGTTGACCTGGACGGTCACTACCGGACCATCGAGTTTCTTGCGCTCGCCGGCAGCGTGATGATCGGCGAGCTGTTCCCGATCGAGGCGCCGCGCCGGTCGGGAGACGGCGAGATCACCGTCTCGGTGATGTTCTCGTTCGCCCTGCTCCTCGGAGTCGGTCTCGTTCCGGCGCTGGCGGCACAGCTGATCGCGTCGGTCGTGCAGGACGGGATCGCGCGTAAGCCGTGGTGGCAGATCGGCTTCAACATCGGTCAGTACACGCTGTCGCTGGCTGCGGCCGCCGGCGTGCTCTCGCTGTTGGGGGGTTACCCCGCGTTCCGGGCGGGTCACTTCGAGGCGGCCGATCTGTTGGTGGTGGTCGGTGGCGCCGCCGGCTACTTCGTCGCGAACCTGCTGCTGGTCACGCGCGCCACGACCCTGTACATGGGGACGCCCTTCTCGCACGCGTTGCGCAGCGACCTGATGTTCGGCCTGTCGGTGAGCGCGGTGCTGCTGTGCCTGGCGCCCGTGGTCGTCACCGTGCTGCAGTTCAGCCCAATCCTCTATCCCCTGCTGCTCGTCCCGCTCGTTGGCGTCTACTTCTCAGGGCGCCAGACCGTCCGCACCGTGACGGCCGAGCATCTCGCCCGCCACGACAGCCTCACCGAACTGCCGAACCGCCGCTGGTTCCTCGAGTCGGTCGGGGTCGCGCTGAAGAACCCGAACCTGTCGGCCGGAGGCCTGCTGCTCGTCGACCTCAACGGCTTCAAGGAGGTCAACGACACGCTCGGCCACCACCACGGCGACCTCGTGCTCCAGGAGGTCGGGCCGCGTCTGCGTGCCGCCTTCCGCAGCGAGGACCTCGTCGCGCGCCTCGGCGGCGACGAGTTCGCCGTTTTCATGCCCGGCGCCGACAGCGACGCCGCCCAGGCGGCCGTCCAACGACTTCAGGACGCGCTCCACAAGCCGGTTGACGTCGACGGCATCGACATCGAGCTCGATGCGAGCATCGGGCTTGCGTGGTATCCCGATCACGGCGGCGACGTCGACACCCTCCTCCAGCGGGCCGACGTCGCGATGTATCGGGCCAAGGCGAGCCACCACCCGCTCGTGACCTACCGCGCCGAAGACGACTACCACAGTCCCGAACGGCTCGTGATCGCGGCCGACCTGCGCCGTGCGCTGGCCGCGGACCAGCTCGTGCTCCACTACCAGCCGCAGGTAGAGCTCGGGCACGGCCGCCCGGTCGCCGCCGAGGGGCTCGTGCGCTGGCACCATCCCCAGCGCGGCCTGCTGGGGCCGCCCGAGTTCATCGAGGTCGCCGAGCGCACCGGCCTGATCAAGGACCTGACCTACCGCGTGCTCGACCTCGGCCTGAACGATCTCCGGCTGTGGAACGACGACGGACGCCAGCTGTCGCTGTCGCTCAACGTGTCGGTCCGGAGCCTGCTCGACCGCCGCTTCCCCGAGGAGGTGGAGCGGCTGCTCTCCCGCCACGGCGTCGACGGCGCCGCGCTCACGCTCGAGCTCACCGAGAGCTCGCTGATGGTCGATCCCGAGGTCGCCAAGAAGACCATGCGCCACCTCGCCGAGCTCGGCGTGTCGGTCGCGATCGACGACTTCGGCACGGGCTACTCGTCGCTCGCATACCTGACCGATCTGCCGATCGGAGAGCTCAAGATCGACAAGTCGTTCGTGCGCGCGATGGGCTCCGACGCCCGCAATGCGATCGTCGTCCGGTCGACGATCGAGCTCGCCCACAACCTCGGGCTCCGGACGGTCGCCGAAGGGATCGAGGACTCATTCACGTTCGACCGCCTGCGCGCGCTCGGCTGCGAGCTCGCGCAGGGCTTCCATATGTCGGAGCCCCTCCCCGCCGCGAGCCTCGTGACCTGGTGGGATGTCCATACGGCCCCTGCGACCGCCATGACACTCGAGCAGGCGCGGGCGCCTCGCCCTAGGACTCGACTGAGCATCGCCTGATGCTGCTCGTGGTCACCGCCCTGGCGCTCGTCTTGAGCGTTCCGCTCGCCGGGGGGCGCCTCGGCCGTCTCGCGGACGTCCGCCCGCGCGCGGTCTGGGCTGTGCTCGCCGCGGCGGCGATCCAGGTCGGGATCACCCAGATGCCGGGCGGGAGCCACTTCGTCCACGTCGCGCTGCACATCTTCTCCTACGTGCTCGACGGCTACTTCCTGTTCGCGAACCGCCGCCTGACCGGCGTCCCGGTGGTCGCGCTCGGCGCGGCGCTGAACGTGATCGCGATCGCCACCAACGGCGGCGTGATGCCGGCGAGCGCAGCCGCGCTGCGGATCTCGGGGGTGGCCACCCGGGCCGGGTTCGACAACTCCGCGCACCTCGCGCACGCACACTTGGCGTTCCTCGGCGACATCATCCCGGTGCCCGGGCCGTGGCCGATCGGCAACGTCCTGAGTATCGGCGACCTGATCATCTTCGTCGGCGCGCTGATCGTCCTGCACCACGCCTGCGCCTCTCGCCTCCTCCCGCGCGCCGCAGAACGCGCCAGAATCTCGCGTGATGCGCGAGGTTCGACCGCCGGAATCTGAGCTTCCGCCCGAGACGGCGTCGTTCCTGGCGTGCGTGGCGACGATCGTCGAGTTGGCCTTCGACGAGCTGCCGCGTCCGGGGGCCGGCGAGGATCCCGCCACCGGATGGACAGTGTCGCGCTGGCTCGGCGGGCTCGGGCTGGGACTGGCGCGGATCGCCGGCGCGGCGTCGTTTTCATGGCCGGGACCGTGGATCGCACGCACCGCGGGCCGCTACGTCGTCATGTACGGCGTGCCCTCGGGCGTCGTGTGGGACCCGCTCGGCGGGCCTGAGGTCGAGCCCGAAGAGGGGTTCCTCATCGCCGCGGCCGACATCGCGCTGGCGCTTCCTCCACGGCCAGAGGCGCCCCGCGCGATCGGCCGGGTCGAGACCCTGGCGGTTGCCGAGTCGGCGGGCGAGCCGGCGCGCCTGCTCGACACGGTCCGTGCGCTTCCCGGCCTGGGACTCGAGGG
>Ga0335077_10001518_pt1 | contig 27669 bp, 26 predicted proteins | sample Lox_Sample_31_FD_207151 | JGI IMG/M metagenome (GOLD analysis project Ga0335077, IMG submission 207151) | Soil microbial communities from Loxahatchee National Wildlife Refuge, Florida, United States - Lox_Sample_3.1 | ecosystem: Environmental > Terrestrial > Soil > Wetlands | place: USA... | reverse complement strand
CCAGGTCCTGGGCGGCGTAGAAGCCGCTCCAGTAGCCGATCCACGGGCCGTAGGAGAAGGCCGCCATCACCATGTCCGTCTTCCTGACGCCGTAGGCGTACAGCGATCGCGCGTAGGAGTGGTAGAACCCGTGCCAGTCCCCGCTCGTGTCGAGGAAGGCGAGCGGCCGGCCGGTGGTTGCCGACGTCAGGTGGACCCGCACCACCTCGGCGAGCGGGACGGCGAGCACGTCGCCCCACGGCGGTCGGCTCGCCTGGTTGTCCTTCAGCTCGTCCTTCGTCGTGAAGGGCAGGCGCGCCAGATCATCGAGACCCCGGATGAGCGCCGGTGTCACGCCAGCGGTCTTGAACTTGCGCCGATAGAACGGGCTGTGGGCCCCCGCGTGGCGCACCTGCTCCCGCAGGCGGCTCGATTGCCACCGCGACATCGCGGCGCGCGATCGGCGTTCGATCTCGGGCTCGAGGTACCGGGAGGCCATCGCGATGCTCCTACTTATACCTCGGGCGCGACGTGACGTCACGAGGGTCACGTGGTTGACACTCCGACCGGGGCAGCTTACTGTACCGCAACACACGATTGGGAGGGCCTCGCGCCATGTCGACGACCTACCGCTACCAGATGCCGGTCGAGCAGACGCAGTGGAAGTTCGAGGGACGGGCGGACACCGCCTTCACCTGGGAATACGACGACGGGCGCGAGAAACTCCTGAACCTCTACGACAAGGGCAAGAAGCAGCAGTGGGATGCGGCCACCCGCATCGACTGGTCGCAGGATCTGGATCCCGAAAATCCGATGCTGCTGGACGATCGGGCGGTCCAGATCTGGGGCACGCCCATCTGGGAGCGGCTCACGGACAAGGAGAAGGCGCGTGTGCGGCATCACCTGCAGGCGCAGACGCTCTCGCAGTTCATGCATGGCGAGCAGGGCGCGCTCATCGCGACCGCGAAGATCGTGCAGACCGTACCCGACGCCGACGCCAAGTTCTACGCCGCCACCCAGGTCATGGACGAGGCGCGCCACGTCGAGGCCTACGCGCGGCTCCTCCACGAAAAGCTCGAGATCGCGTACCCCATCACGCCCGGTCTCAAGGCGCTCCTCGAGCAGACCATCAGCGACCGCCGCTGGGACATGACCTACCTCGGCATGCAGATCCTCATCGAAGGTCTCGCCCTGGCCGCCTTCCAACGTATCCGCGACACGTCCAAGAACCCGCTCGCCGCGGCGGTGAACGCCTACGTCATGCAGGACGAGGCGCGCCACGTGGCCTTCGGCCGCCTGGCGCTCCGCGATTACTACCCGCAACTCAGCGACGCCGAGCGGGACGAGCGCGAGGAATTCGTCGTGGAGGCCTGCTATCACATGCGCGACCGCTTCAACCAGCGCGAGGTGTGGGACCGGGTGGGGCTGCCGGTCGAAGAGTGCGTCCAGGCGACCCTGCAGTCCGATCAGATGCGCCAGTTCCGGACGCGCCTGTTCACGCGCATCGTGCCCACCGTGAAGGACATCGGTCTGTGGGGCCAGCGCGTGCAGAAGGCCTACGCCGACATGGGGGTGCTCGACTTCGCCACGGTGGACTCCGAGGCCTTGCTCGAAAACGATGCGCGGGTAGCGCTCGACTTCGACGCCGGGCGCCACTGACGGGCGGACGTTCAGCCCCGCCGACAGGCCCCGCTCGGCTCACGGGTGAGTCGCTCGAGGGAGACTGAGGCACTACCGCGCGTCACGGGCAAGAGCGTCTCCAGCAGCGCCTTCATCGCGGTCGCGTTCCATTCCCGGGCCCCGGTGGCCATGCCGGCGACGTCGCCGTCTGGTCTGATGATGAACGTGGCCGGCAGCGCGGCGACGTGCCAGCCGTCGGCGGTCTTGAGATCCGGGTCCACGAGAACGGGAAACGTGAGCCCGAGACGCTTCACGTAGGGATCGAGCACGGTCTTTGGAGCGCCCCGATCCACCGAGACGCCGACGACCACCAGACCCCGTGCCCGGTATTGCTGCCACAGCGCCTCGAGCGTGGGCATCTCCAACGTGCACGGCTCGCACCATGTCGCCCAGAAGTTCAGCACGACGAGCTTCTCCTGAAAATCCGCGAGCGACGTGTAGCCATCGCTGGCGAAGGTGCGCAGCCGGAGCGTGGGAGCGCGCTGGCCGGCCTTGAATTTGACGACGCCGGCGAGCTCGAAAGCGTCGTGCACGGCCGAGTGAGAGGCACCCGGGTCGTCCGCTCGCTGGCCCGGGAGCATCCACAGTCCCGCCGTGAGGAGGACGATGACTGCTCCGAGCCGCGCCAGGGTGCCGCGACGGCTCGTGCCGAGCAGCGTGGTAGACACCGAACCCCGCGTTTCACGGGTCACGGGGCTATCCCGGCGCTCGCGGCCCATCCCGGACACACGCGGCCACTATAACAAACGAGCGTCTCCGGGCCTCACGGCCGACGTGACGTCGCGGCGCTCCGCTGTTGTTAGCGGCGCTCCGCTTGACGCTGTCCCTGGACCTGGCTAGGATCACGCCCGTTCGGTCCAGCGCGGGAGCATGGCAAGGAGGAAAAATCTAGCGATGCGATTCGGGCTGTTCGGAAGCGCCTCGGCGAGGCGCGGCGGAGCCGAGTTCGACAGCAGCGAAGGATTCCGTGATTTCATCGAGTACAACGTCGAGGCGGAGGCGCTCGGCTTTCACAGCACGTTCGTCGTCGAGCACCACTTCACGGGCTACGGTCAGGTCTCGGCCACGCTCAACCTGCTGACGTGGCTCGGAGCGCGCACGAGTCGGCTGCGCCTGGGCACCGCGGTGATCGTGCTGCCGTGGCACAACCCCGTGCTGCTGGCGGAGCAGGCGGCGACGCTCGATCTCCTGTCCGGGGGCCGGCTCGATTTCGGAGTCGGCAAGGGCTATCGGTACAACGAGTTCGCCGGCTTTTGCGTGCCGATGGAGGAGGCGGACCGGAGATTCGACGAGTGCCTCGACGTCATCCGGAAGGCGTGGACCGCGGACGAGCCCTTCTCGCATCGGGGGCAGTACTGGGAGTTCGACAAGATCGTCGTCGAGCCGCCGCCCGCGCAGCGACCGCATCCGCCGATCTGGATGGGGGCGGGCACCGAGGGCTCGATCCGCCGCGTCGCGGCCCAGGGCTTCAACCTGCTGCTGGGCCAGTACGCAAGGCCGGCGGACGTGGCCGCCCACATCGCCGCCTACCGGTCCGAGGTCGAGGCGCGAGGGCGCCGCTTCGATCCGATGCAAGTTGGTGTGACCCGCGCGTTCTTCGTCGCCGACAATGCCAGCGAGCGGGACGCGGCGCTCGAGCGCCGGCTGCAGAACCGGATGCGCCAGCTCAAGCTCGCGACCCGGCCCGACGGCACGGTGCACGGGGGACCGGACCGAGCGACCGGCGATCCCCGGACGATCAACGAGCAGAGCGCGATGTACGGCGACCCTGACGACATCGCGAAGAAGCTCGAGGCCCTGCGCGATGCCGGCGCCGGCTATGTCCTGATCAATGGCGGCGGCTCCGGCGGCGGCGCCCGAGGTCGCGAGAGTCTGCGTCGCTTTGCCCGTGACGTGATGCCGCGGTTCGCCAAGGAAGAGTCGGAGCGCGCCGGCGACTGACCGCCGGCCGCTCGTCCGTCTCGCCCGCCGGCGGGAAATCGACCGTGACAAGCGCGCGCTGATGGAATATTCTCGGCGTGCCGAATACGGAACGGCATTCGGGAAATGAGCACGGCGAGGATGCGGACCATTCGGGGGCAGGTCGCGGTCGTCGGGATCGGCGAGACGGCCTACTACAAGCACGGCCAGTCGCCCGAGCCCGAGTTCCAGCTGGCCCTGCGCGCCGTCCTGCGCGCGTGCGAGGACGCGGGCATCGACCCGCGGCGCGTGGACGGCTTCGCCTCCTACAGCAACGACCGTAACGATCCGTCGCGCCTGACCGCCGCCCTGGGCCTGCCCGAGCTGCGCTTCTCGAACATGCAGTGGGGCGGAGGCGGGGGAGGCGGCTCCGCCGCGGTGGGCAACGCGGCGGCCGCGGTGGCGGCGGGCTATGCCGACTGCGTGGTCGTCTTCCGCGCGCTGGCCCAGGGGCAGTTCCAGCGCTTCGGCGCCGCCCCGCCGGGCGGCACGGTCACGGGAGAGGCGGCGCTCACCTTTCCCTACGGGCTCATCTCGCCGGCCCAGCGGTTCGCCATGCGGGTCATGCGCTTCATGCACGACCACGGCGTCCGGCCGGAGGCCCAGCGGGCGATCGCCCTCGCGTCGTACCACCACGCGCAGGCCAATCCGCGCGCCGTCATGCACGGTCGCCCGCTCACTCCCGAGACCTACGACGCCTCGCGCTGGATCGTCGAGCCATTCCGCCTGTTCGATTGCTGCATGGAGAACGACGGCGCGGCCGCCCTCGTGCTCGTGTCGGCCGATCGCGCCCGCGACCTGCGCCGACCGCCGGTCTATCTGCTGAGCGTCGCGCAGGGCTCCGAGTATCGCAACGCCGCCCGCGGTCACAATGCGCCGACGTACGCGACCTCGAGCTTCACGACGGTGGCACCCCGTCTGTGGGAGATGGCCGGGCTCGGACCGAAGGACGTCGACGTCGTCCAGAGCTACGAGAACTTCACGGGCGGCGTGCTGATGAGCCTGGTGGAGCACGGCTTCTTCGCCCCTGAGGAGGCCAACGACTTCCTCACCTTCGACAACCTGGTCGCGCCCTCCGGCCGGCTGCCGCTGAACACGAGCGGCGGCAATCTCGCGGAGTGCTACATGCACGGGCTCGAGCTGCAGATCGAGGCGGTGCGCCAGCTGCGTGGCGAGTCCACCAGCCAGGTGCCGGGTGCGCGAGTGGGCCTCGTGATCTCCGGCCCCATGGTGTCACCGGTCTCCAGCTTGCTGCTCGGCACGGCAGACACGCTGTGAGTGCCGCAACCTATCTGCCCGCTGGCATGCCGAGGCCGGTACCAGAGGCGGACGGCCTCGACGCGCCGTACTGGGACGGCACGCGCGCGGGTGAGTTGCGCGTGCAGCGCTGCCGGAGCTGCCGCGCATTTCAGTGGGGACCGGAGTGGATCTGCCACCGGTGCCTGGCCTTCGACCTCGAGTGGGTGGCGGTGGCCCCGCGCGGCCGCATCTACTCGTGGGAGCGTGCCTGGCATCCGGTGCATCCCGCGCTGAAGGGTCACGGGCCCTACATCGTCGTGCTGGTCGAGCTGCCGGGGTCCGGCGGGATCCGCCTGCTCGGCAATCTGCTCGGGGATCCCCGGCAGGCCGTGGAGATCGGGGCGGCGGTCGAGGCCGTCTTCGAGCACCACGCCGATGCCACGCCGCCGTTCACGCTCGTCCAGTGGAGGATCACGCCATGAGCCCTCGCGAGGTCGTCGTCAACGAACCGAACCGCTGGCGCCTGGCGTCGCCAGGCCATGCGGGCTGGCCCCGCAGCGCCCGTCACGACGATCCGAAGAAGTACTTCATGGTCTCGGCGGATTGCCACGCCAACGAGCCCGCCGATCTCTGGGCCACTCGCGTCGACGTCAAGTACCGAGCGCGGGTGCCGAAGGTGATCACGGACGAGAACGGGGTGAAGTGGCGCGTGTCCGAGGGGCACCGGCCGGACCGGCTGCGCACCGATGCCCTCGACGGGGAGGATGGCCTGCGCCAGCGCGTGGGGGCCGACCCGGTGGAGCGCCTCAGAGACATGGGCGAGGACGGCATCGACGTCGAGGTGATCTTCCCCAACAAGGGGCTCTCCATGTGGGCCACCCCCGATTCCGTTTTCGCGATGGCCCAGTGTCGTGTCTACAACGATTGGGCCCACGAGACGTTCGGTCCTTTCCGGGATCGCATGCTTCCCGCAGCGGCGCTCGCCACCGGGGATCTCGAAGGGTCGATCGCCGAGGTGCGGCGCTCCGCCGAGCGGGGCTTCCGCCTCCTCACCTTGCCGTGCAAGCCCATCTGGGGCGGTCACGACGTCGATCACCCGAACTACAACCTGCCGATGTTCGATCCACTGTGGACCGCGATCCAGGATGCGAACCTCCCGGTCACCTTCCACGTCTCCACGGGACGCGATCCGCGCGCGGCGAGAGGCAACGGCGGCGCGGTGATCAACTACGTCTCGCACTCGCTGTCGCCCACGATCGAGCCGGTGGCGAATCTCTGCGCGTCCGGAGTGTTCGAGCGCTTTCCCCGACTGCGTGCGGCCACCATCGAGGCGGGCATCGGCTGGGTGCCGTGGTTCCTCGGAGCCATGGACGAGGCCTATCGCAAACATCACTTCTGGGTGCGCCCGAAGCTCAAGAAGCTCCCCAGCGAGTACTACCGCGAGCACTGCTGGGCCTCGTTCCAGGAGGACCCAGCCGGCCTCGCCCTCGCGGAGCCGATGAACCTCGCGGATCGCTTCATGTGGGGCAACGACTACCCGCACCACGAGGGCACGTGGCCCCACTCGGCCGAGGCGATCGAGCGCACCATGGGCCAGCTCTCCGAATCGGCTCGAGCGAACGTGCTCGGGCTCAATGCGGCGCGATTCTTCGGGCTCGAGGTGCCGGCGGACCGCCGGTGAGCCCGGCCGCGCGGGGAGGGCGCGAGATTCACCGGTCGGCGGAGGCCCACCGCGCGGCCGGGCGCGTCCTCGACGTGCTAGAGCTGGTCGTCGCCACCCGCGAGAGGCTGCCGCTGCGCGAGCTGAGCGCGCAGCTGGAAGTGCCCAAGAGCAGCCTGCTCCCGCTGCTCCGGACGCTCGTCGCGCGAGGCTACCTCGAGCACGACGACGCCGGCGACTACCGGCTCGGCAGGAAGGCGCTCGAGCTGGGTCTCGGCTCCCCGGCCGACCGGGGACTGCCGGAGATCGCGCGCCCCTGCTTGCGTGCGCTGATGCAACGCACCGGCGAGACCGTGTTCCTGGCCACGCTCGCGAGGGACGGCGCCGCGGTGGTCTTCGTCGACAAGGTCGAGAGCGAGCAGGTGATCCGCTACACGGTCGGTGTCGGCGATCGGCTCGCACTCCATGCCACGTCGAGCGGCCGCGCGATCCTCGCGTTCCTGCCTGCCCCCGAGCGCGAGAAGATCCTGCGTGCGCTGCCCCTCAAGCGCTACACGGAGCGGACCATGACCAGCCTGTCCGCCCTCCGCGCGTCGCTGGAGGAGGTGCGCGAGGCAGGGCTGTGCCTCAATCTGGACGAGCTCGCGGTGGGGGCCGCCGGGATCGCGGCGCCGATCTTCGATCGCGACAATCGGGTGGCCGGAGCTTGCGCCATCGGCGGGCCCACCGACCGGGTCCGCCCGCGCATCAAGGCGCTGGCCGCGGATGTGAAGGACGCGGCGCGCGCCATCTCCGCGCTTCTCGGCCATCGGCCGCCCACGGCGGGCCGGGACCGCGCGTAAACGCGTCCTCGGCCTGGCCACAGACCATGGAGCCTTCATGACCGACCGGATCGACACGGATCTCGCGATCATCGGCGGGGGCGGGGCAGGAGTGGCCGCGGCGCTCGAGGCCCATGCGGCGGGCGCCCGTGTGGTGCTGCTGGAGCAGCACGACGCGCTCGGCGGCACCGCGGCGACCTCCGGTGGCGGATGCTTCATCGTGGGGACGCCGCTCCAGGAATCTCAGGGCATCCGCGACACACCGGATCTCGCCTTCGAGGACTGGATCGCGTGGGGCGGAGGCGCCGTCGACGAGGTGTGGGCGCGCTACTACATCGAGCACACCCTTCACGATCTCTACTTCTGGGCGGAGAAGCACGGGGTCCGATGGATGGACTTGAAGTTCCAGGAAGGCAACCGCGTGCTGCGCTGGCATCGCCCCGACGGCAACGGCTTCGGACTGATGAAGGCCCTGGTCGACTCGCTCCACTCGAGCCGCGCCGCGGACGTTCTCACCGGCGCGCGGGCCGACGCGCTCGTGACCGAACATGGGCAGGTCTGGGGAGTCCGGGCGGTCGTCGACGAGCGCGCCGTCGAGATCCGGAGCAAGGCCGTCCTCGTCGCGACCGGCGGCTTCAACTCCAACCTCGAGATGGTGCTGGAGGCGAAGCCTGCGCTGAAGGCGGCGCGGGTGATGGAGGGCTCGGGACGAGGGGCGACGGGATCCGGTCACAAGCTCATCCGCGAGCTGGGCGGCTACTTCACCCACATGGACGAGATCTGGTTCTACGTGTACGCGACGCCCGACTATCTGGATCCTACCGGGCGGCGCGGCCTCGTCTTCCGCGGCACGCCCGGCTACATCTGGGTGAACCAGCAGGGGCGCCGCTTCCACGACGAGTCGCTGACGGGCGGCGCGTCTGCCTCGCCCGCGCTCTTCCGGCAGGATCCTGCCCATGCCTGGGCCATCCTCGACACGCCCATGACCGCGTCGATGGAAGTCGCGGATCCCTACTACCGGCGCGCAGGCGAGGTCCGGCGCGACAAGGTGCAGGAGCTGCTCGACAATTCGCCCTTCATCAAGAAGGCCAGCGCCCTGGACGAGCTGGCGCGGAAGATCGACGTCGACGTGCGGACGTTCCTGGGTGAAGTGCAGCGCTACAACCAGGCGTTCGAGGCGGGGCTCGCGCGCGAGCCGGCCCTCGGCAAGTCGCTCCAGCTCTCCAAGCCTTTCGACACGCCGCCCTTCTATGCGATCCAGCTCTTCCCGCTCGCCCGGAAGAATTTCGGCGGCGTCAAGACCGATCTCCGTTGCCGCGTGCTGAACCGTCATTTCGAGCCCATCCCGGGGCTCTACGCGGCGGGCGAGGTCGCGGGCATGGCCGGCGGCCACATCAACGGCAAGGCGGGACTGGAGGGGACGATGCTCGGCCCGGCCATCTTCAGCGGACGCGTCGCGGGCGGGTGGGCCGCTCACGAGGCCGGCTTCGGTCCCGGCTTCATCGGTCGGGCCAACCGGCAGGAGTGAGCGCAGCCGGCGTGACCTAGCCTCAAGCATCACGCGGTTCAGTTTGCCTCGACCGAATCACCCGTGAGGCGGGCGGGGCCTGTCGGCGGGGCGCCTGTGGGGCCGGCCGGCTCCGTCACCCACTCGCCCGAATCGCAGCTCTTCGCGGCCGCGCTCTTCGCCTCTCTTTTCGGACGAGTGCTGAACGGCGGGCCCTCGCCAGCGAGAGGTTCTGAGCCCGATGTGGCATACTGCTCTGCGTGTCATCGGCCAGGCGACCTCTCCGCGTTCTGCACACCGCCGACGTGCATCTCGGCAGCGACGGCTACGGAGATGGCCGGCAGCAGGCGGCGCACGATGAGCGCGCGCGGCGCGCGTTTCGAGGCATCGTCGATCGCGCCCTGGCCGATCGAGTCGATCTGGTCCTGATCGCCGGCGACCTGTTCGATCACAACCGGGTGCCCGACGAGCTCGTTGCCTTCGTGCGCTCCGAGCTCGGTCGGCTCGATCAGCCGGTCGTCATCCTGCCCGGCAACCACGACGTCCTGTCGAGTGGTGCGGTCCACGATCGACACGACCTCGGCGCCGGCGCGAGTCACGTGCACGTGATCCGCAAGCACGACGGGGAAATCGTCGACTTGCCAGCGCTCGACGCTCTGGTGTGGGGCCGCGCCATGGAGGACCACTGGCCGGGCTTTCATCCGCTCGCCCACGTCCCGGGGCGCGACGAGCGTCGCTGGTGCATCGTCATGGGCCACGGCTTCTTCTACGAGACGCGGCAGCGGCCGGACCGGTCGTCCCCGATCTTCGCCGACGAGATCCGAGATACCGGCTGGGACTATGTCGCCCTTGGTCATCAGCACGTCCAGACCGACGTGAGCCAGGGCCGGGTAGCGGCCTACTTCTCCGGAGCTCCGACGCTCGAGTGGGATGGCCCGCGCCCGGCCGGCTCGGTGCTGCGCGTGGATCTGTCCTCGGAGCACGGCGTGCGCGTCGATCCTCGCCCGATCCTCTAGGCGCTGATGGCCGGCTTCAGGCAGGTGAGTGGACGAGGACCTGACCCAGACACGATGCGCGCATACGACGACGGTCTCGGCAGAAGGAACGGGCCGGGAAACCGGCGACGAGCCGGGACGGCAACGCCGTGGCTGGCGTTCGGCCTCCTGCTGATCGCCTCCGGCTGCGCGCATCGCGACTCGATCGACGACTTGGTGGTGGCCGTCGATGTCACCGGAGTGTGGGTGGGAACCTACGGGAGGGGTGGGAGCGCCTATTCAGGCGGCACCGCCGTGTTGACGCTGCGTCAGAACGGACCCAAGGCGAGTCTCCACGCTCGCCGTAGTGCCCTGATCTGAATCCTGTCCTATTTCTGGGGTGGTCCGGTCGGGGCCGGCGTCGGCACCACGACGCCCGGCGCCAGAGGGATCTCCTCCACGAGCGTCACCTTGGTGATGTAGTAGCGGGTCTCGCCGAAGCAGGTCGTTGGCAGCCCGACCTTCTGTTCGTAGTGCAGCGCGACCCGTCGGCCCATTACCCGGTTGATGTCCTGAGCGACCGAGTCGTCCCACACCGTGAAGGGGAATTTCTCGGTCGTCGACCCGGGCATCGACACCATCGCCAGCTCCCCTTCCCAGGTCTTGCAGAACCAGCCCTTGCGGGAAAACTTCTGGACCCATCCGGCCCGCTCGCCGGACGCGTACGTCCAGGTCAAGGCAGCCCAGAAGTAGGCCGCGACCACCGCCGCGATCAGCACCAAGCCGACCAACAGGCGGAGCACGCCGATGCCCCGGTCGCCGCGCGCAATCATCGAGCCTTCCTCCTTTGCCTGGTGGGGCAGGCTCAGATTATGCCCCACGACGGCCATCGGGCTGGCCGTCGATTTTCGCTCCGTCAGAACGACTATCTGGTGGACGTGGCGGCCGCGCAGCCACGACAGGGGAGGGGCCATGAAGTACGTCTGCCTGGTCTATCTTGTCGAGAAGGACATGAGTGCGATGACCCGGCGGGAAGCGGAAGCCTGCACGCAGGAGAGCCTCGCCTACGACGACACTCTCCGCCACGCCGGCCGTCTCATCGTCGCCCATGCTCTGCAACCGGTCGAGAGCGCGACCACGGTCCGGGTGAGGAACGGTAAGATGTCCACCACCGACGGTCCGTTCGCCGAGACGAAGGAACAGCTCGGCGGGTTCATCCTGGTCGAGGCCCGAGACCTGAACGACGCCATCCAGGTGGCCGCGAAGATCCCGCTGGCGCGCCTCGGCATCATCGAGGTGCGGCCCATCAAGGAGCTGCGGCCCTGAAGGAGGATCGGATGAGATACCTGATCACGATCTACCACGACGAGCACGAACTGGATGCCTTGCCCGACGACAAGAGGCGTGCCCTCGTCGATTCGGCCCTCGAATACATCGACGAGATCCGGCACAGCGGCCACTTCATCGCCTCGAACGCGCTGCAGCGCGCTCGCACCGGCAGAATCATCAGGGTCCGCGGCGGCAAGGTCTCCACCACCGACGGACCCTACGCCGAGACGAAGGACCAGCTCGGCGGCTTCATTCTCATCGAGGCCAGGAACATGGACGAGGCGTGCGAGATCGCCGCGAGATTTCCCCCAGCCCGCATCGGGGTCTTGGAGGTCCGCCCGGTCGAGGAGCTGAAGCACTCGAGCCGTACGCTACACCTGTGAACGACCCCGCCGTCGATGTCCATGAGGCGGTGGCCGCGGTCTACCGCTCCGAGTCGCGCCGCGTGCTCGCCACCCTCATCCGCCTGCTCGGGGGCTTCGACCTCGCGGAGGAGGCGCTGCACGACGCGTTCGCCGCCGCCGTCGAGCAATGGCCGTGGGAGGGCTTGCCGGTCAATCCACGGGCCTGGCTGATCTCGACCGGCCGCCACAAGGCCATCGACGCCATGCGCCGGCGAGCCCGGTTCGATGTCTCGCAGGCGGAGCTCGCGGAGCGCCTCGAGGCGGAAACGAGTCGCGCCAGGCCGGGAGACGCCGAGGAGATCGTGGACGACCAGCTGCGCTTGATCTTTACCTGCTGCCACCCGGTCCTCTCGCCCGACGTCCAGGTGGCGCTGACGCTCCGCGAAGTCTGTGGCCTGACGACCGAGGAGATTGCGCGAGCCTTTCTCGCGGCTCCCCGGACCATTGCCCAACGCATCGTGCGGGCCAAGGCGAAGATCCGCGACGCGAGCATTCCCTACGAAGTCCCGTCGCGACCGGAGCTCCCCGAGCGTCTGGACACGGTCCTGCACGTGATCTACCTGGTGTTCAACGAAGGGTATGCGGCCTCGTCGGGCCAGTCGCTGACCCGCCCGGATCTCTCGCGTGAGGCCATTCGCCTCGGGCGACTCCTCGTCGAGCTGTTACAGGAGCCCGAGGCTCTGGGCCTGCTGGCGCTGATGCTGCTGCACGAGGCGCGCCGCACCGCGCGAACGTCGCCCACCGGCGAGCTGATCCTGCTGGACGAGCAGGACCGCTCGCTGTGGGACCGCGGGCAGATCGCCGAGGGCAGCGCGCTGGTCGACCAGGCATTCGCGTCGCGCCGGATCGGTCCGTACACGCTGCAGGCGGCGGTCGCGGCGGTGCACGCGGAGGCCCCGGTCGCCGCCGCGACCGACTGGAATCGAATCGTCGGCTTCTACGACGTACTGGTGCGGGCCGAGCCCTCGCCGATCGTCGAGCTGAATCGTGCCGCCGCGCTCGCCATGCGCGATGGGCCCGCGGCAGGGCTCGCCCTGATCGACCAGATCCTCGGACGCGGTGACCTGGCCGACTATCCTCTGGCGCACTCCGCTCGCGCGGATCTTTGCCGCAGGCTCGGGAAGATCGCTGACGCTCGCGCCTCGTACGAGCGCGCGCTCGATCTCACGCGGCAAGAGCCGCAACGGCGCTTTCTCGAGCGACGCCTGGCCGAGCTCGGGGGCTGAGCCGGCGATCAGGAGCTCGCCCGTGAGGGTCGGCCGGAGCGACCCTCCGGGGGCGGTCGTGGCGATGCGCAGACGCCTCAATGCAGCAGCAGTGGTGCCAACCTGTCGGTATTCACTGGCGATCCGGTCACGGGGTCGAGCAGGAGCCGGCGCATCTTCGGGCGCGCGAAATCGAGCATGTCGTCCAGCGAACCGGCGAAACGATCGAACGAGATCTCGCTGATGCGCTGGCCGCCGAGCCAGTTGTCCTCGATGAAGCGAAGGATCGACGTCTGGTCGGTCAACGCGTGGCTGACGTAGTTCTCCTTGGCGTAGATCGAGACCACCAGCAGCGGCAGACGCGGCCCGTACCCGCACCGCGCGCCCGGCCCGTCGGTCCGGCTGCCGCACAGCACGTCGAGCGGCGTGTTCGACTGATTGACGATGGGCGGCATCACGTGGTCGTACCAGCCGTCAGAGTCGTCCGCGGCGATGATGACGGCCATGCGGGGCCATTCCGGCAGCTGCTGGAGGCGGTTCAGCGTGGTGACGACGAACGTCTGCTCGTCGAGCGGATTCGAGTTCCCCGGATGTCCGTTCTGGTACGCCGGCGCCTTCAGGAACGACACGGCGGGGAGATTGCCCGTCCGTGCCGCCTCCCAGAACCACGATCGGTCATAGAGGTGATTGGCCTGATCGGTCTTGCCGATCATCGCCACCGACGTGGGCGGGAGGTGAAGCGGATTCGCGGTCGACGCGAAGTACTGAAATGGATTGTGGTGCGGCACGTAGTCCACGAAGCGCAGGGGATCGGTGGCCGGGTCCACGCCGATCGAGCGATCGAACGCCTCGAGCGGGTGGCTCTGCGAGCACGTGCCGTCGGCCGCCCGCTCGAACCCGCCCTGGAACCAGCCCCATGTCACGTTCGCCGCCGTGAGGAAATCGCCGATGTTCCGGCCCGTCAGGGCGGCCGGGTTCGTCTGCGAGCACACGTCCCAGAACGGATCCGTGTCGTCGACGAACGTGCCGAGCTGCCCGTTGCTCGGCGGGGACGTCGCCGTCGACGCGGCGGGCAGCCCGCATTCCGGTACGTTGCCGTAGACCGAGCTCTTCGGGCCGCACAGCACGCCGTAGGTGTCGCCCGCGACGAGGTTCAGTGCCCCGCGCGTCGACTGCCCGGACATGGTGGCGAAGCTGTTGTCGCTCAGCGTGAAGTGCTGCGCGTAGTTCCAGTACGCGGTGACCGTGTTGCCGTCGAAGTAGCCCATCACGGTGTCCCATTCGCCCGTGATGGACTTCCGGCAGAACTGGCGCGCGTTGGTCGGTGGCTGCGCGGCGAACCGCGGGTACTGGTCCATCAGCCCGCCATTACGCGCGCGTTGCTCGTCCGTGTACTCGTGGTCCTGATCGCACGTGTAGGCCTCGGTGCGGTCGAGGCGAAAGGGCTTCGACGAGTTGGGATTGCGCTCGATGAGGGTCGGCGTGAGCCCGTTGACGGACGGCGTGTCCGCGCGCGCGTGAAACGCCGGCTGGTCCGGCGGGTTGAGAGCGAGGGGGTAGGTGGCGAAGTAGACGTCGAACGAATGATTCTCCTGAAAGATGACGACGAGGTGCTTGATCGGTGTGCGCGGCGCGGGTCCGGAGGGAGCGGAGGTGGCGCGGGTGCCGGGGAGCAGCAGCCCCGCAGCGAGGGCGATGGCCAGGCTGCCAGTGAGACGCGCCCGTGGGCGCGATGCTTTCGTGTGGAAGAGCACGCTCGTCATGCCCGTCGCCTCACGGTTGAGTCATCGCCAATGGGGGATGCGCGGGTGAAGTGCTGGGAAGTACCGTAGCATCAATCCTCGGGACCGTGGAACTCCTCTTCCGAAACCACCAATCTCGTGGCTCGATCGAGCGGGCGCCGAAGGGTGACGAAGGAGGGTGGCCCGCCGGGGCGCCCCGCACCACCCGGCGATCCGGTCACGCAGGCGCACGATGCACGAGCCTGGGGTGCTCCTTCGCGACGCGGGACGGTTCCCAGGAAGTCGAGAGACCTCATGCTAGGATTGCGAGCGCGTTCGGCCCGGGCGTCGAGCGGCGATGCTCCCGGCTCGCGCGGGGCCGCCCGGCGTGACACCAGACTCGAGGAGAGCAGACCATGACGAGCGACGGGGCGTTCGGTCCATGACGGACATCCAGTTCGGACTGATGCTGCGAGCGCAGTTTCCCGCGGGCGACGACATGCAGGTGCGCTTCGCAGAGCTCGTCGAGCAGGCGCGCCTGGCCGACCGGCTCGGCTTCGCGTCCATCACGAAGGGCATGCACTACAGCGCGGCCCCGTGGCAGGATCTGCAGCAGTTTCCGTTCCTGGCCCGGATCATGGCCGACGCGCCCCACCTTCGTCTCAACTTCGGCCTCGTGCTCCTGTCGCTCCACAAGCCGCTCGACATCGCGGAGCAGATCGCGAGCGTGGACGTCATGAGCGGCGGCAAGGTCATCTTCGGCGTGGCGCTCGGCTATCGCGACGTCGAATACCTGGCCTTCGGCACGACGCAGAAGGAGCGCGTCCGGCGGTTCGAGGAGAACCTCGAGGCGATCAAGCGGCTCTGGACCGAGGACGTCGTGCACATGACCGGCTCGCACTTCACCCTCGACGGCGCGTCGGTCGGCACCAAGCCGGTGCAGAAGCCCCATCCGCCGATCTGGATCGGCGCCAACGCGGACCCGGCCATCCGGCGCGCGGCCCGGCTCGGCGATTGCTGGTACGTGAACCCGCACAACCGCATCGACACGATCGTGCGGCAGGTCGACGTCTACCGGCGCGCGCTCCATGAATACGGCAAGCCGTTCCCCAAGGAGTTTCCCGCGCGGCGCGAGGTGTTCGTGGCGCGCTCGCGCGACGAGGCGATCCGGCTGTGCGCGCCCCACCTCGGGGCAAAGTATCGCGCCTATCAGCAGTGGGGTCAGGGCCAGGCCATGCCGGAGGGCGACAACGATCTCGGCGTCGAATTCGAGGAGCTCATCCGCGATCGGTTCTTGCTGGGATCCCCGGACGAGGTGGCCGAGCAGATCCTCCGGCTGCACCGGCAGACCGGGATCAACCATCTGATCATGAGCGTGCAGTGGCCGGGCATGTCGCAGAGTCTCGCTCTCGACGAGCTCCATCTCCTGGCCGAGGAGGTCTTTCCGAGAGTGCGCCGGGCCTGACCGGTCGATGAACGAGACGCGCGCCCTCGCCCGCTTCGTCGTGGACACACGTTTTTCCGATCTACCGACCGGCCTCGTGGAGAACTGCAAGATCGGGGTCCTCGATGCGATCGGGGCGGGCTTCGTCGGATCGGTGCAGCCGTGGGCCCGGCGCATCGTCTCGGTGATCCAGGGGCTCGGCGGCACGCCGGAGGCGTCGGTCATCCAGCAGGAGTGGCGCACCGACGTCTCGCGCGCCGCCTTCGCCAATGGCGTCCTGATCGGCGCGTTCGAGTGCGAGCCGCTCACCGGGTCGCACGCGAGCGGGACCGTGCTGCCGGCGGCGCTCGCAGTGTGTCAGCGAGAGCACATCGACGGGGCCCGGTTCCTCACCGCCCTCGCGCTCGGATTCGAGGTGTCGGCGCGCATCGCGCGCACCGCGGTCGGGCTCGAGACCGTGCGCGGCTTTCACAACCCGGGCACGCAAGGGCCGTTCGGGGCCGCCGCGGCGGTGGGTCGTTTGTACGCCCTCGACGAGGAGCGCGTCACCAGCGCGATGGGTATCGCCGGGTCGTCGAGCGCCGGCCTGCTCGAGTTCGCATGGAGCGGCGGCGATACGAAGCGTCTGCATCTCGGACGCGGCAGCCAGCTCGGGCTGGAGAGCGCGCTGCTGGCGCGCGAGGGCGTGCGCGGCCCCGCGACGGTCCTCGAGGGCCGCTCCGGGTACTTCCACGCGTTCTCCACGCCTCCGAGGCTCGAGACGCTCCTCGCGGGGCTCGGCACGCACTGGGCGATCGAGCCACCGTCGCTGAAGTCGTACCCCACCCACGTGACCCACCAGGCGGTGGTGGACGCGATCCAGCGCTTCAAGCTCGAGCATCCGCTGGATCCCGCCGCGATCACACGCGTGGTGATCCGCGGCGCGCCGCGGATCATGGAGGAGCGGCACGCGGCGCGCGCGCCGCACGACGTCCTCGGCGGGCAGTACAGTCTGCCGTTCACGACGGCCGTGGCGCTGACGCGGGACATGTCGCAGCCGCTCCTCTACGACGAGGCCGCCGTCCAGGACCCGCTCGTCCGCGACCTGGCTGGGCGAGTCGAGCTCGACCCCCGCGAGGACGCCGGCCACCCTCCACCGTACGTCTGGCCCGCGGATGTGATCATCGAGGCCGGAGGCCGATCCCACACGTTGCGCACCCGACCCCACAAGGGCGCGCCCTCCAATCCGTTCACCTGGGCCGAGGTGTGCGAGAAGTTCCAGCGGTACACGGCGTCGATCGTCGCCACGTCGCGGGCCATGGCGCTCATCGACGTGGTGGGGCGTCTCGAGCAGGTGGCGAACATGGCCGCTGTCGCCGAGCTGCTCGCGGTCGCGTGAGCGGCCGGGCGTCCCGCCCGCGCCACTTCTTCAGCGCGCGATCTTCGCTTCCATGTGGCCGAGGCGCTCGATGGCCTCGTTCAGGATCAGGGAGACGTGCAGACGCCAGTGGTAGACGTCCCGTTGCCGTTGCACGGGGAGCGTCCGGGCGCGCGCCTGTACCTCCATGCGGAGCGCCTCGAGCGCGCTGATCGCGGCCCTGAGCTCGTCGGGTTCGTGCGCCGTGGCCACCGTCGTTTCCGCGTCGCGCAGTCGCGCGTAGTATCGCCGGAGCCACCGGTTGTTCCGCCACTCGACGATCATGGGGGCGATCTTGAGCGCCGGCACCCACACCGCGAGGAGCGGCAGCACGAGGAGCTTCAGCAACAGGACCCAGCGGAGGGCGCGGTAGGGCAAGTTGCGGGAGAGGAATGACTCGCCCGAGGTCAGGTACGTCTCGGCCGCGTCGTTGAGGGGCACGTCCACGCCCTCGCTCGTCGGAAACCTGAGCGGTGGGTCGATCAGGCTGCCCGGACGATGGACGGCCTGCGCCACCTTGAGGACGAGCTCGACCACTCGCGGGTTGAGATCCGCTCGCCCGATCAGCATGGCCGACGGCGAGAGGAGCGTCACGCTCTCGGGCGGGATATTGTCGCGGAGATCGAGCAGGCCCTCGGAGACCCGAATCGCCGTCAGCCCGGGCAGGCGCCGCGTGTACGCGGCCTCGCGCCGGAAGGTCATCAGCTGCAGATCCTTGCGTCGCAACAGTGCCGTGACGTCGGGATCACGGTAGGAAGTGACGAAGAAGGCGACGTCGAGCCGGCCCGCGGTGAGCTGCTCCCGAGCCTGAGCGAAGGTGAGGTTCACGATGGCCGGCGTCGTGATGTTGTAACCCTGCTCGGCCAGCATGGCCTTGGCGACGGCCTCGGTGCCGCTGCCCAAGGGTCCCACCGCGACGCTTCGCTCGCGGAAGACGGAGGTCTCGTCGAGTACGAGCCGGCTCTTGAGGAAGACCCAGAGCGGCTCGAAGTAGATGGCGGCGAGCCCCGTCACCTTGTGGTCCGGATCGGCGATCAGCTGGTAGGTGCCCGACTGGGCAAAGGCCACGTCGACCTTGCCGTCGACGATGCGCCGGAAGTTGTCGACGGAACCCGCCGTGTTGACGAGCTCGACCTTGAGCCCCTGCGCGCCGAGCCGCCGAGCGTACTCGCGGCCGAAGGTATCGTACATGCCACCCGGCTGCCCGGTCGCCATCACGATCTTCTTCGGCGGCGTGCCGCCCATCAGCGCGATGCTGACGACGATCAGCACGCCCGTGAGAATGACCGCCGCGATCCAGGCGATTTCACGGCGGCGGGCTTCGCGTGACCCCGGCGTGAGCATGGATCACCACCGCTCGCGTGATGCGAGGCGAGCGACACGCCCCTGCTCGCCGTCGTTTCGGATCGTGAGAATGCGCGTCGTGCTAGTTTTCAAGCGCGGCTCCTTGAGCGTGGCCGTCCTCGCGCGGTCATTCTACCGCCTCCGCGCTCGGCCGGCGTCGCCACGACGTCCCGTGGCGGGTCGCGGCGTGGAGCGCCAGCGGTATAATCACCACGCTCATTCCATCAGAGGAGAACGGCCAATGGACGCGAAACCGCTGGTGAAGACGCTGCTCGCGCGCAACCGGGAGGTGTTGGAGGGCACCATGGCCGATGTGCAGAACGAGCACGCGCATTGGCTACCTCCGGGCAAGGCGCTGCCGCTGGGCGCGCTCTACGTGCACGTGCTGACGGCGGAGGACTTCTTCATCCAGGGCTTGCTCAAGGGTGGAACGCCGATGTGGGATTCGAGCTGGAAAGGCAAGATGGGACTGAGCGAGCCTCGGCCGCCGCGCGGTGAGCCGTGGGAGGACTGGGCGCGCCGGGTGCGGATGGACCTGCCGAAGCTGCGTGAATACGCGAAGGCCGTGTTTGCCGAGACGGACGCCTACGTCGATAGCCTGAGCGAGACCGATTTTGCCAGAGAGATCGAGTTCTTCGGTCGCAAGATGCCGCTGGTCGCCTTCTGCCTCGGCGTGATGTGCACTCACAGCGCCAACCACGCCGGCGAGATCTCCACCCTCAAGGGACTGCAGGGGCTGAAGGGCTATCCCTTCTAGACCGCCGTCTTCTTCGACAGCCGTCGCGGCCGCATGAAGCGAGTCGGCCTCATCGGGTGCGGAGCGATCGGCCGGCCCGTGGCCCGGGCCCTGATGGCCGGAAAGGCCGGACCGCATTCGCTCGCGGCGGTGCTCGCCACCTCCGCGCGTCGGCTCGATGGGTTCGAGGTGACGGCCGACGTCGAGGCGTTCCTGACCGGCCGCCACGACCTGATCATCGAGGCGGGCGGACCGGCGGCCTTCCGCGCCCTGGTGCCGGGGGCGCTCGAGCGCTGCGAAGTCTGGGCGGTGAGCCCGATCCCACTCGCTGATCCGGCGCTCGAGCAAGAGGTCCGGCGCATCGCGGCGACCACCGGACACGCGCTCCGCATCGCCCCCGGGGCGCTGGCGGCGTTCGACGGCATCGCCACGGCGATGGCGGCCGGGCTCGAACGCCTGGACGTCTTCGTCGATCTCGGCGCCGGGGAGTTATCGACGCCAGAGCTCCTCTTCGAGGGCACCGCGCGCGACGTCGGGCTGCGCTTTTCCGAGGGCGTCAACGTCGCGATCGCCGCGGCGCTCGCCGGCCCGGGCCTCGACCGGACCCAGGTCCGCGTGATGCGGCCGCCCCGGGGCGCCGCCGGCCGGACGATGGGATTCACGGTCCGCTCCCGCGCCGGCGTCTTCGAGTTGACCGCCCGGCCGCGTGTCGTCCCCGCCGAGGACATTCACACCGTCGCGGCCAGCCTGATCGCGATGCTGCGCCATGAGACGACCGGCATCGTGGTTGGGTGACGGTGCCCTTGAACGGAATACCTTGATGTCGTCTGCGCCCGCCGAGATAATCACCAGGCGGCACGGCCGCGGACCCGGACGCCAACTCGACATCGGTGGAGGTGTGCTATGGCGCGCAACGGCTATCTGATCCTCGACAGCGACTTGCACATGATGGAGCCGGACGACCTCTGGGCCCGCTACCTGGAGGGGCCGCATCGAGCGCATCCGCCGCGGTTCTTCGGCGGGCAGCAGCAGGGACTCTCCGCCAGCTCCGAGGACAAGGGCAACGCCGACACCATCATGGGGATGGAGGTGCAGGGGCTGGCGATTCCCGCCTTCGCGAATGCGATGGGCGCCACCGCGTCCAGCCGCGAGCTGCGGCGCCGGAGCCGCGCACGACACCCGCACTTCCAGGTCGCGCGCGGGCGCGGCTTCGACCCGGAGTCGACCCTCACCGCGATGGACATCGAAGGCGTCGACGTCGCCGTCATGTACGGCACGCGCGGCCGGCAAATCTTGATGCACGACGATCTCGCGCCGGATTACGCGGCGGCGCTCGCGCGCGCCTACAACAACTGGGCCCACGACTATTGCCGGACCGAGCCTGGGCGGCTCAAGTTCGCCGCCCAGGTGGCGATGCACAGCATCCCGGCGGCGATCGACGAGGCGCGCCGATGTGTCAGGGACCTCGGCGCCGTCGCCATCATCGGCACCCCGAACCCGGTCAACGGCCAGCACCTGCACGACGAGGCGTGCGAGCCGTTGTGGAGCGCGCTGGAGGAGCTCGGCGTGCCGATCGGATTTCATCCGACGGGCAACTCGTCGCTCAAGGACGACGCCGGGCGGCGCTTCGTCGGCCACGCCAACTTCCATCCCATCGCCCATGCCATCCGGAACCCGGTGGAGCTGATGGGCGCCATCGCCAGCATGACCACCGGCGGAATCCTCGAGCGCCACCCTCGGCTGCGCTGCGCTTTCCTCGAGGGTACGGCGGGATGGCTCTACTGGTGGCTATGGCGCCTCGACGACCAGTGGGAGAAGTTCGGCCCCGGATGCGAGCACCAGCTCTCGATGCTCCCCAGCGAATACTTCAAGCGCCAATGCTACATCGCCCTCGACGTGGACGAGGAGCCGGCGGTCGACGTCGTCAACAAGATGGGAGCCGACTACTTCGTGGTCTCGACCGACTATCCGCATTCGGACGGGGCATTTCCCGAGGCGATGGAGGAGTTCTTCGGGCTCCCGTTCGGTCCGGACGTCCGCCGCAAGATCCTCTGGGACAATTGCGCGCGCCTCTACAACATCGAGAGACCGGCTGGCGCCTTGACGAGGAACACCGATCGCGTCTCCGCCACTCGCGCGTAAGCCTCTCCCCGAAGCGACCCGGTGAGCCGGCGCTCCCAGTCCGGGAGCGCCGGTCCTGGGCGAACGCTCGCCCCGTCGACGCGGCGCCCTCAGCCGTTGTAGAACGGGCGCCCGCGATCGCGAAGCCAGAGCCGCACGAGGTGCCGCTTGCGCTCCGGCTCCGGCCAGTCGCGGAAGGCACTCCGCTTGTGGGCGATGCAGCGGTTGTTCAGGAATTGCATCTGCCCCGCCTCGAAGTGGAAATCGACGGTCATGTCAGGGCGGCTCATGACGTCCTCGAGCGCGTCGAGCGCCGCGATGCCTGCGGCGTCGAGCGGCACGCCGGCCAGCGCCTGCCCGTTCATGACCTGAAAGCGCGAAAGGCGGCCAGTGAGTCGGCCCCCGTCCAGTTCGAATAGCGGGTGGTCGATCACCATTGCGTCATCTGGCGCGTGCTCGCGCTGCCGGTCGAAGATGAACGACCGGTAGAGACGGGGCAGGAGATCGGGATGCCGCTCCAGCATCACGTTGTGCGCGGCGAGCAGGCTCACGATGCGACTCACGCCCCCCTCCATCGCCGGCTGCAGGCAGAGCAGGCCGACGTGCTCGGGAGGGCAGAGGTTGTAGCTATTGTCCGTGTGAAAGCTCAGCTCGGCGTTGGTGATGTCCGGCCGCACGCCGTTGCCGGGCGGCCGGCCGCGGTCGCGCACGTCATAGACCATGGTGCCGTCCCACTTCTGGGCGACGGGCCGCGCGATGAGCGAGGACAGGAGCCAGAAGACGGCGACGGCCTCGTCGCGCCGGAGCCGGTCGAGGGGCAGGCGGTCCACGATGACGAAGCCCGGCCCCTGCTCGAGCGCCGTCTTCACGCGCGCCGCCGCGCGGCGGCAATGGGGAAGGTCGAAGCCGGCGGCAGAGAGCGCGAGCACGGGCAGGGGATTGGCGCGCAGCGTGCCCGCCACGTTCTCGATCTCGGCGAGACAGTCCCGGTCGAGCGGGAGCCATCCCTCGTCCCGCGCCGCGGTGGCGCCCGTCCACGCGGCCGGCGACTCGATCTGCCGTGCGATCATCGTGGAGCCCATCCGCTCGCTCCTCCCTCGGCTGGCCGGTCCGCGCCGGTCACCGGATAGCGTCTCAGTGTGCCCATGCCGCGAGTGCGACCGAATCCGCGGGCGGCGCGGGGGGCGGTCTCGCGGGACCACGCTACTTCGATATGCGTTGGCGCCCCTTAAATCGAGCGACGGGATGACCGTTTGTGGCTTCGGCACGCCGCAGAAGCCACGGGTCCCGCGAGACCGCCCCCCGCCCCGCCCGCGGATTCTACGTAGTAGTTTCGTCCAAACTGAGGCACTGCCGATCGCGGCGCGGCGTTGCGTCAGCGTAGCACACCGGTCACGCGGTCATCCGTGAGCGCTCGTGGTGGCTCGTCCGGGCTGCCGCAGGAGCGCGACGGCGATGCCGAAGTTGAGCAGGTTCCACACGAAGCCGTTGAAGAACGCGGCCTGGTACGAGCCGGTGAGGTCGAAGATCACGCCCGATAGCCAGCCGCCGAGCGCCATGCCGAACACGGTGGCCATCAGCACGGTGCCGACGCGAACCCCGGCCTCGTCGGCCGGGAAGAACTCCCGGATGATCACGGCGTACGCGGGGACGATCCCGCCCTGGACCAGGCCGAACAGCGCCGACAGGATGTAGAGCGAGGCGAGCCCGTTGAAGGGCAGGAAGAGCGCGAGCGCCAGAGCCTGGAGACCCGAGCCGAGCACGAGCGTGCGTCGCCCGCCGATGCGATCGCAGATCCACCCGGACACGAGACGGCTCACGACGCCTGCGCCCAGCATCAGGGACAGCATCTGCGCGCCTCGCGCCGCCCCGTAGCCGAGATCGGCGCTGTACGCGACGATGTGCACCTGCGGCATCGACATCGCGACGCAGCAGCACAGGGCGGCGATGACGAGCACCGTCTGCAGCGCCGCGGGCGACATCTCGAGCGGACTCAGGGCCCACGGCCTGACGGGCGCGGTACCAGTGGCGAACGACCGATCCGTCAGGGGCGACCGCCGCCGGAGGCCCAGAGCGAGCGGCAGCATGGTCACCACGCAGAACACGGCGATGCCGAGGTACGTCCGGCGCCAGCCCACGCTCGCGATGAAGTGATGCACGACGGGTGGCCAGACCGTCCCCGCGAGATAGCTGCCGCTGGCGATGATCGCCACGGCCACGCCGCGACGGCGGGTGAACCACAGCGAGGTGTCGGCGATGATCGGCGCGAACGCGACCGAGCCGGCGACGCCCACCAGCAGGCCCTGGGCGAGGGCGAACTGCCAGAGGCTGGTCGCCTGGCTCGCGACGCTGTAGCCGAGCCCGAGGACGATGGCCCCGCCCGTGACGGGGACGAAGATGCCGAAGCGATCCGAGAGGCGCCCCATCAGGATGCCGCCAAAGCCGAAGCAGATCATCGTCATGGTGTAGGGGAGCGACGCGGCCGACCGCGCGACACCGAACTCCGACTGGATCGCAGGCAGGGCCACGATCACCGACCACATGCCCACGCCGCCGATGGCCGACAGCAGGAGCGCGACGAAGAGCCGAATCCACGCGTAGACGGATTCGGGCGCGTCGCCGAAGACGCGCACCTCGAGGCTCCCGACGTCGATGGCGGGCTCTGGCATGGCGCGCTGCGTTTCAGTATGCGGCGCGCGTCACGTTTTGTACCCAGCCAATGCCGCATGTTCCGGCGGCCTCGACCTCGACCAGGCACCCGCCGCCCCGCGCGAAAGAAGAACCATGTCAGGAGTGAGCCATTCCGAACACATGGCCCGGAGGGATGGCCTCACGCTAGCTGCCCTCTCGCGTGCGGGCGGACTGGCAGGCAGCGACGCGGCTACGTCGATGGTTTCCCCTGCACGACAACGCCCGTGGCAAGCAAGCGGTCGATCTCGGCGTCCTCGTAGCCGACCTCGCGAAGGATCTCCACCGAGTGCTCGCCGAGCTCCGGGGCGAGCCGCGGCGGGACCTTGTCGACGCCGTCGAGCCAGAGCGGGCTCGACACGGTCAGCGGCGCGCCCGCGCGAGGATCCGCGATCGGCACCAGCGCCCCGCTGGCCGTCATCTGTCTATCGTGCCGCGCGTCCTCCACGGTGGCCACGGCTCCGTGTGTCAGGTTGTGCTTCGTCAGGAGGTTCTGCCACTCGCTCCAGGGGCGGGCGCCGAACACGCCGTCGAGCGCCACGGTCAGCGCGCGGGCGTTCGCTCGGCGCGCCGAGCTGGTGGCGAATCGCGCGTCGTCTGCCAGATCCGGCCGCTCGATGGCGCGCAGGAGCAGGGGCCAGTCGGTCTCGTCGCTGATCGCGTTCAGCAGGAACCAGCGGCCGTCGGCGCAGCGGTAGAGGTTGGCCAGGGCGCTGGCGGCCGCTTCGCGCGCGGGCCGCGGCTCGACGGTGGCGCCCGACAGGGCGGCCTGGATCTGGATCGCGTTCATCCAGAGACCGTTGGCCAGCAGCGACGTGGACACCATGCTCCCGTGCCCGGTACGTTCGCGACGGTACAACGCGGTCATGATGGCGCCGAACAACGCAACCCCGGTGGGATGATCGCCCATGCCAGGCAGCGAGCGCGCGGGCGGTGAATCGGGCGCTGGCTTGACGAGGTCCATCAACCCCGCCCGCGCCCACAGCGCCGTGGCATCGTAGCCGGTGAGCGGGGCCTCGTCGCCTCGCTCGCCGTACGCCGTGATCGAGGCGTAGATGAGTCGCGGGTTGAGGGGCGCCAGATCCTCCCAGCGCGTGCCCAGGCGACGGCGAGACTCGAGCGGGTTGTTGGTGACATAGATGTCCACGCGCGCCACCAGCCGGTGCAGCACCTCGCGACCGGCGGCATGCCTGAGGTCGAGCGAGAGTCCGCGCTTCGTGCGATTGTCGACGATCCAGCGGTAGTTGTAGGGGCTCTCGGGCACGCCGGGGCCGCTCGTCCGGTGCCGATAGGGATCGCCCTGGGGCGGCTCGATCTTGATCACATCGGCGCCGAGATCCGCCAGGATCGTCGTGGCCACCGGACCGGCGATGAAGCTCGCCGCGTCGATGACGCGGAGGCCAGACAGCAAGGTTCCCTCCGCTTCGGGCATCAGCGGGCCTCCCTCTGCGTCGTCATGGTCTTCACTTTGAAGCGTTCGCGGCAGCCTGACGCATCGTCTTCAGATAGGCCTCGCTGCTCTGCTGGAGCAGACGGCCCACCGTGCTGTGGAAGTATTGCACGCCGAGACCGAGGAACTTGGGGATCAGATTGTCGGGACAGCTGCACCCGGCGATGCGGCCGGCGCCGGTGATCGTCTTCACGCCCCGCTCCATCATCTGCTGCACGTCCGGGTGGGTGGGCTGGCCGGTGTAGCCCATCGATTGCGACAGGTCGCCGGACCCGATGAAGTACACGTCCACCCCGGGCACCGCGACCAGCCCCGGCAAGTTCTCGATCGCCTCGACCTCCTCCAGCATCAGACACACCAGGGTCTGCCGGTTCGCTTCGCGCGCATAGTCCGCGGTCGTGCCCGTGAAGCCGTAACCGGCGGGCCGGCCGCCGCTGAAGATCCCCCGGTGACCTTCCGGCCCGTACTTCACCGCGTCCACGGCGGCGCGGGCCTCGTCTGCCGTGTTGACGTGGGGGACCTGCACGCCCCACGCACCCCGATCCAGGAACGGGGCGATGATCTCCGGCCGGTTCCCGACGGGACGCACGATGGGCGCGATCCCGCTCAGCTCGGCGGCGGCGATGCACGCCTCCGCGGTATCGACCGTGATGGAGCCGTGCTCGTTGTCGAGCAGGACCCAGTCGAACCCGAGATGGCCCAGCATCTCCACCACCGGGGGCGACGGAAAGGTGCACATGACGCCGAACGCTGCCCGTCCAGCGTAGAGCCGTTGCTTGAGCGTGTTTTCACGCATGGTGCCGGCAACCTCCTCGGGAGTTCGGGGTGGTCAGGCGCTCGATGGACCGTCCGCGAGCCGGATCAGCGCGTCATGGATGCGCCGGTCGATCTGGATGCCTTCTCGTGCCCGACGCGCGCGCTCGCGATACGCACGCTCGCCCGGAATGCGGATCTCGTCCACGCCGTTCTGCCGCGGCGTCGCCTTGATGGCGGCGATCTCCGCGGCCAGCGCGCGCCGGTAGTCCTCCAGGGGAACGAACAGATCGGGCCTGAACGCGATGAGAACGTATCCGGCATCCCCACCGCCGCAGAGCACACCGAGCGCGTGCGTCGCGAGCGCCAGCGCATACCCCTTGTGCCCGCCGAAGGGCAGAATCGCGCCTCGTCGCGCCGCATCCGCGTCAATCGTTGGACGGCCGTGCTCGTCGATCGCCACGCCCTCGGGCAGCGGGATGCCGAGACGCTGCCGGAACTGGAGATCCGTGCCCATGAAGGCGGACGTGCCCAGATCGATCACCAGGGGGTCGCCGTCCATCGGAAAGCCGAAGGCGATCGGATTGGTGCCGAGGGCCGCCCGCGCGCCGCCCAGCGGGGCGACCATCGGCGGTGCGGCCACCGTGTGGATCCCGATCAGGCCGGCGCGCGCCACCATCTCGACGTAGTAGGCGCTGCGGCCACTCATCCAGATGTTGTTGATGCCGACCAGCGCCAGGCCGTGCGGCCCCACCCGCTCGATCGCCGCGCGCGCGGCGTGGTACATCCCCAGCATGCCGCTCTGGTTGCCGCCGTCGAAGAGGACCGACACGGCCGTCTCGCGGAGCACGCGCATCGCGTGGCGCGGAGCCCTGAAGCGCGGGTGGTCGGCGACGTTGAGCAGCTTTGGCAAGCCGGAGTACTCGTAGCCGCACAGCGCCGCATCGATCACGTGGTCGGCAAGGATGCGGGCCTCCTCGGGCTCGTACCCGATCCCGCGCATGGCGCGCTCGGACAGCGCGTGCGCCGCGGCGACGCTCAGGTGGACGCGTTCGGTGGTCTCGGCTGGCATGCGGTGCGTATTCTCTCACCTAGCGTTTGGCCGCGGCCATCTTCATGAACTCGTCCGTGATGAAGCGAAGCCGATGCCGAACCACACCACGGCGAGCGGCACCCAGGCGAGGGGCGGGATCTGGCGAACCGTGTGCACGCTCCGACGATCAGCCGCGCGTGGGGACTAAGACGGGCACACGAAGAGG
>Ga0335077_10001517_pt1 | contig 27677 bp, 23 predicted proteins | sample Lox_Sample_31_FD_207151 | JGI IMG/M metagenome (GOLD analysis project Ga0335077, IMG submission 207151) | Soil microbial communities from Loxahatchee National Wildlife Refuge, Florida, United States - Lox_Sample_3.1 | ecosystem: Environmental > Terrestrial > Soil > Wetlands | place: USA... | reverse complement strand
GGGAATCTCGAACGTCCGGCGATACCAGCCGACGCTGGTTTCCGGATAGCGCCGTCCGAGCGGCTTGTATCCGTGCGACTGCTGCTCCTCGTCTCGCACGAAAGGCAACTCCACGGCCCAATCGTGCGGCAGATTCAAGTCCCGCCACTTCGAGTCGTCGAATTTCTGCGTAGAAAACCAGAACTCGCCGCTCTTGGAGAAATCGCCCTGGCCCATGCCGAAGCCTAGATCGCGCGCTGGGTCCGAGCCATGTCCCTGAAAGAATTTCCAGCCAAAGTCGAAGAGAAGACGCTCGCGTGGTGCCAAAGCGCCCGCAGGTTCCGGAGCGGGATAACGCGCCAGTAGAGCACGCGCACGTTGTACGGAACCAGGCACCAGCGTGGAAGCGGAAAGAGCAAGACCGGAAACAAGCAGATCACGGCGGGTGAGGGAAGTCATCGATGGCCTCGGGATGAACTTGACCGTATGTCTCAGGCGCCGCAGTCGCAACAAGCATCGGCCTCGTGCGTCGGGACCCCGCATTATAAAGCCTGAGCAATCTCTGGGGAGGGCGACTGCGCCGCGTCCCGGTGAAACCGCACTACATCACGGTACCTGCGGCCGGGACGGTAGCTGTTGGGGATCAGAGGCGTGAAACACGAGTCTACTTCTGCTCCTGCACTTCTCCGATTGCCACAATTTTCGAGGAAGTGCGGAACTTCTTGTAGTCGCGATAGGTCTGTTCGCCATCGATGTTGAAGCCCTTCACCAGGCCCAGCCGGGCGTTGAATTTGTAGTTGATCTGCTTGGGGAGCCAGACTTCGTCGTTGACCCGGGTCTGCTCGAGAGAAAACCGCGTACCCTTGTGAATTCGTGCGAGGACGAAGCCGACCGAAACCGTATCGAGCGTCTCCACATCCATTTTGGCGAGCTGCAGATCGTCCTTGTCAATCCAGACCCGTCCGTGGAATTTCGGGAGGAATTTCGATTCCTTCATGTGCGGCACGAATCCTGGCCGCGGCTCCCCATCGATTACCCAAGTCTCGCGCCCATTCACCTGCTCTGTTCCGATCAGCTTAAAGTCGTACGCATCTGCGATTTCACGGACGAACTTGCGCCCGTCTTCGCGCTCCTTGGCCTCCTTCTCCTCGCGTTTTCTGCGCGCTTCCTCCGATTCGTTCTTGCGCTTGTCGATGATCTTCTGAACTTTTTCTTCTTCTTTTGCGGCATCCTTCGCACTTAACGGTTTGTCGTCCTTGGCGATCAGGCGCTCGACCTGTTCTCCATAGATTTCCAGAATCTCGTATGTCTTGATCTCCGTGGATTTGTTGTTTCCGTTGCCATCGAGATTGTTTTGCACCTGGCGTTCGACGTAGGTGTAGTCGCGCTGCCGCTTGTCGTTCTCCGTGTCCTTGTCGGCTACCACGCGGAACAGATTCTGCATTTGCTCCTGCGAAAGCTTGCCCTGCGGGTCGGGAGTCAGGTCAGGACGCTCCGCGCGGACTGTGGGCAGGCTGCCCGATTCCCCATCATTCTTTTCGATGGCAGGTTGGGCATTCTCGGCTGGAGCCTGATCTGGGCTCTGCCCGGCGGCACAGCTGAAGCAGACCAGCAGCCCTATAGCAAGGATCAGGCAACGGCTCCCCATATACTTCATCTCAACCTCTTAACAAAAGACGGTTGCGCGTGCGACTTTCTTACACTCACCCATGAATAATCTAAGCTATCAGGAATCGAACCCCAAGCACCGCCGAGAGTTGCTAGGATTCCAGATCCCGTCCCGTTGCCTGCGCGACCGCCAGTTGCCGGCATGCACGTTGGATGATCTCAAGCTGGGAAATGGCTTCCAGGAATTCGAAGCCGTAGCGGAAGGCATTGCGCTGGCGGGCGAGAGCGTGAATCGCAACATCGCCGGTCGGAACCGTAAACTCCAGCCGAACAACCTCTCCCAAACGCACTTCCTCGCGGAGCATAGCCGAAATCCCGGATTCGCTGATGTCGACCGAGTGTCCTCGTACTACGGCGGAGTTTCGCGGATAGATGCGGACATCGATTTCGAGCTTGTAACGTGGATGACGGCGGGCTTCGATCACAACTAATCCCGGACTTTGTACGCCTTCCCCAGGCATTCTGCCTGGAACAATCTCTCATCTACCCGGTGTAACCGTTTCTCTTGCGCTTTGGTGAGCAGGGGATAGTGCTTGACCTCAAAAAGATGATAAACGATGAACCACACTGGTTTATCGGTCGTCATCCAGTGCTGCGAGTCGAAGCGGCGCAAGTTTACCGCAAGAGAATAGCGGCGTAAAGTGCGCTCGCGGCGGAGATTGAAGTAGCTGTTGAAGTAGCTGAGCGCGAGTTCGCGAAGGTTGCGGTACACGGGTTCGCGCCAGCGGCATCCCGTGTAATTGGATTTCGCGACGGCACCCCAGCATCCGTCCTGTCGATAGATCGCGATCACATGATCGGTGTCGTGGTCGGCTTCGAAGTCCAGCAGCAGCGGCGGATATCCGTTCACCCGCAGTGCTGCGGCCCCGAAGATGGCGCCTTCGAGGCAATGCGAGGACTCTTCCGCCAGCACCTTGCGCGGAGACCAGGCGGTATCTTCCAGGTGGTACGGCATGTCGTCGAGAAATTTCTGAATGCCGTAGGGATTCTTCATGCTGCGCAGCTTGCGCAGTTCCTTGTTGGTAAAACCGAAACTGTCGGTCTTCATCTTGTGTGCGGTCAGTTCTGGGACAGAAAGACTTTACTCAATTCCTGTGGCGTGTCCACCTCAATGTCCGGAGCCTCGACTTCCAGCGTGTGAGGCGCGAATCCGTATTTCACCGCTACGGTCCACAAGCCTGCGTTGCGCCCGGTACGGACATCGACGTGCGAATCACCTACAATGGCAGCCTGTTCTGGACGCACCCCGGTTTCACTCACCAGTTTCAACGCGCCCTCCGGATCGGGCTTCTTGGTGGCGAAACTGTTGCCGCCATAGACCTGCGTGAAGTAGCGACCCAGCCCAAGTGCCTCAACGATGGCCCGCGACGGATTTACCGGCTTGTTGGAAAGGACAGCCAGCTTGCGTGGCACACCGTTGCCGGAACTCTGGATGGAGGCGAGCCCTTCCTGAATTCCCGGATAGACCGTTGTATGGTCGAGCTTGTGTTCGCGGTAGTAGGTGAGAAAGAACTCCAGACCCTGGCGAACCAGGCCCTCGTCCACAGCCTCGCGCCCCAAAGCTCGCTGGATTAGAACGGGGGCTCCATCGCCGACGTAACTGGCGATGACGTCATCGGGAAGCTCTGGCCGCTGAATATGGCGCAGCGCGGCATTCACCGAATGCACCAGGTCGAGGCGTGAGTCGATCAGAGTGCCATCAAGATCGAAGATGACCAGTTTTACGGAATGCGGATCAAAAGCCCTGCGAATGCGAATCATGAACTATCCAGAATAAAACAGACAGCGGTCGTGCGTCAGCATTCTGGGGGACGCGGTTGGTGTTGGCGCGTCGGTCATTGTCTCTGTTTCAGAGGCTAGGCGTTTTTGAACTGGACTTGACATGTTTATATTTCTGGTATTATCGAAATATGGCGCCGGTTAGAACGGATCGCACGGTCAAGTACGCCGACATGTTCTCCGCCATGGGCACCGAACCACGGCTGCGCATCATGCAACTGCTGCTCTCGGCTCACCCGGAAGGCCTAGTAGTCAGCGAAATTCAGGACGAACTCGCAATCCCCAACTCCACCCTCTCCCACCATCTCGACAAACTCAGAACCGAAGACCTGGTCGTTGTGAAGCGGGAAGGCACATTTCTCCGCTACACGGCGAATACCGAAGCTTTGCAGGAGCTTCTGCAATTCCTCTACGCCGAATGCTGCACCCGGAACAAGGCTGTGAAGCCGCAAGAGATCGTCCAAATCTGTAAATAAAGGAGTCATACATGAGCACTACTCAGGCGACAGATATAAAGGAAGTCGTAAGACAAAAGTACGGCGAGGCTGCCTTGCGCGTGAAAAGTGGCGGGAATTCTTGTTGCGGTGCTACCACGGCTAACGGATGCGCCGATCCCATCACCAGCAACCTTTACGACGCCTCCCAGATCGGACAGCTCCCGCAGGAAGCCGTTCTCGCCTCGTTGGGATGTGGCAACCCGACAGCCTTGGCGCAATTAAAGCCGGGAGAGACTGTGCTGGATCTCGGATCGGGTGGAGGCATCGATGTTCTTCTGTCGGCTCGCCGCGTCGGACCAACTGGCAAGGCCTACGGGCTCGATATGACCGACGAAATGCTCGCTCTGGCCAATGAGAACAAGCGCAAGTCCGGCATCGCGAACGTGGAATTTCTGAAGGGTGAGATCGAGAGCATCCCGCTGCCGGATAACTCGGTCGACGTGATCATCTCGAACTGCGTGATCAATCTCTCCGCCGACAAGAGCAAGGTCCTGCGTGAGGCGTTCCGGGTCCTCAAGCCCGGAGGTCGCTTTGCCGTCTCTGATGTGGTCACACGCGGCGAGATTCCGCCTGAGATTCGCCAAAGTGTCCTCGCCTGGGTGGGATGCATTGCCGGTGCCCTCGATGAAAGCGACTACCGCGCGAAACTGGCGGCTGCGGGGTTCGAGCAGATCGACATAGAGCCCACGCGGACCTACACCGCCGCAGACGCCCGGGAGTACCTGTCAGGCCAAGTGATGCCGATCAATCTCGATCCCGCGCAGATTGATGGAAAATTCTTTAGCGGCTTTGTTCGTGCCGTCAAGCCAGTTGGCGCCACTGGAGCTTGTTGCGGTCCAACCTGCTGCAACTAAGAAGAGGCCTCCATGAAAGATCACTATAACGTCCTCTTTCTGTGTACGGGTAACTCTGCCCGTTCCATCATGGCCGAGGCGATTCTGAATCAGAAGGGACGAGGACGGTTCACCGCTTACAGCGCAGGCAGCCATCCTTCCGGCACTGTCCGGCCGGAGGCCATTCGGCAATTGGAGCGGGCACACCTGCCCGCGACTGGCTTGCGCAGCAAGAGCTGGGAGGAATTCGCAAAAGCCGGCACCCCGGTGCTTGACTTCGTATTCACCGTTTGTGACAACGCTGCGAATGAAGTGTGTCCAGTATGGCCGGGGCAGCCCATGACCGCGCATTGGGGCATTCCTGATCCCGCCGCAGTGCAGGGCTCAGAGGAAGAAAAGGCCAAAGCTTTTCGCGACGCCTTTTTCCTGCTGGACCGGAGAATCAGCCTGTTCCTGTCACTGCCGATGGGGAGCTTGGATGGCCTCTCGCTGCAGCAGCAACTGGATAAGATCGGGCAACAACCGTCGCAGAAGCTCGACGAGGATTAAGCGCATGAATGCCACCATTGCCTCCCGGCTTGGATTCCTGGACCGCTACCTTACGGTCTGGATTTTTGCAGCCATGCTAATTGGTGTCCTCGCAGGATGGGCGCTACCAGGCGTTGTGCCATTTCTCAACCGCTTCAGCGTGGGCACCACTTCCATCCCAATTGCCGTGGGTCTCATCCTGATGATGTATCCGCCCCTGGCCAAGGTGCGCTATGAGGAGATGGGCGAAGTGTTCCACAACAGGAAGGTCCTCATACTGTCTCTCGTGCAGAACTGGGTGATTGGCCCTGTTCTGATGTTTGCGCTTGCGATCACTTTCTTGCGTGGATATCCAGAGTACATGGCGGGTCTCATCATGATCGGACTTGCCCGCTGTATCGCCATGGTGATCGTGTGGAACGAACTGGCCAATGGCGATTCCGAGTACGCTGCCGGCCTCGTGGCATTCAACTCTGTCTTTCAGGTCCTGTTCTATTCAATCTATGCCTGGATTTTTGTTACCCGGCTTCCACCCTTGTTTGGACTGACGGGCGCAATCGTGGATGTCCCAATCCGCGAAATTGCGAAGAGTGTCTTGATCTATCTGGGCATTCCATCTCTCGCGGGATTGCTCACCCGTTTTGTGCTGTTGCGTGCGCGGGGAAGGCAGTGGTACGAGACGAAATTCATTCCGAGGATCAGCCCGGTTACCCTGATTGCGCTTCTCTTTACCATCATGGTGATGTTCTCGCTGAAGGGGGAATACATCATCCGCTTGCCACTGGACGTGCTGCGAATCGCCGTTCCGCTTCTAATTTACTTCGTCGTTATGTTCCTGATCTCGTTTTCTATGGGACGCAAACTGGGAGCGGACTATTCGAAGACGGCAACCCTTTCCTTTACGGCTGCCAGCAACAACTTCGAGCTTGCCATCGCGGTTGCTGTAGCTGTGTTCGGAATCAATTCGGGTGCGGCGTTTGCTGCGGTGATCGGGCCGCTCGTCGAAGTGCCAGCTCTCATTGGACTGGTCAACGTAGCGTTGTACTTTCAGCGCCGCTATTTTGCGCAGGCTGGAGGGGGCGTCACTCCCGAGACGGTGTTATCTCAGAGCCAGTCTTGAAGCCCCAGGTCGCCAGAAAATCTAACCCCGGCGACTGCGGTCGCCGGGGTTTCTTGCGGAGCTCGTTCGGTGGGGAGGACCACAAACTTATAACGTGCTCGTTGGGAAAAAACTGTACGGTTTTGTAGAGTGAGTTGTCTGTGATTGCAATCACACTGGGCGTGTGACCTTGGTCGTGCGATCGGACCACGATCGGCGCCCCGTTCGATTTCGCCCGGAACTACGGAACGTAATCGCGTCTGAGTCCAATCCAGCTCGCGCAAGCCACTTCCTACCGGATACTACCTACTTTGCCAACCTCATCTGACCATATACAATTCAACAAGTTCCGCTCTTCAAAGGGGAATCACGTTACTACCGGCCGAATCTAAAACTTACAGGAACCCATAGCGCGGATGGCGACCACAAAAACCGACCCCAAGCTGGCCTTAGCCAACGGAACCAAGAAGTCCAGGGTTCAGGACGGGCTCTCCCGCGAGCAACTCATCCAGGCTTACCGCCTGATGTATATGTCCCGGCGCATTGATGACCGGGAAATCCTGCTAAAACGCCAGCAGAAGATCTATTTTCAGATGTCCGGCGCAGGGCATGAGGCCATCGGCGTCGCGGCCGGGCTCGCTCTCAGGTCCGAATATGACTGGTTCTACCCCTATTACCGCGATCGGGCGATATGTCTCGCCTTGGGCGTCGAACCCTATCAAATGTTCCTGCAGGGTGTGGGTGCGGCAGACGATCCCAGCTCCGGAGGGCGCCAGATGCCCTCGCACTGGAGCTATCCGTCGATGCACATCGTGACCCAGTCGTCGCCGACGGGATCGCAGATTCTGCAGGCGGTCGGTTGCGCCGAGGGCGGGCGTTATTTCGCCCGCCGTCCAAAAGCCGCCGAACTTCCCCCGGCCGGAGCAACCGACTATCGTCGCTTCAAAAACGTCAGCTTCCAGAATGATGAAGTCACCTACGTCTCGCTAGGTGATGGGACTTCCAGCGAAGGTGAATTCTGGGAGGCGATGAACGCCGCCGCTCTGGGCAAGCTCCCCATCATCTTTTGCGTGCAGGACAACGGCTACGCGATTTCCGTTCCTGTGGAAGTGCAAACGGCTGGCGGCAGCATTTCCCGCCTGGTCTCCGGTTTCCCCAACTTCCATTTCGAAGAGGTCGATGGCACCGATCCCATGGCGAGCTACGCGGCTTTCCAGCGTGCTTCCCGCTATTGCCGACAGGGACTTGGTCCGGCTTTCGTCCACGCGCACGTAATTCGTCCGTACTCGCATTCTCTGTCCGACGACGAGCGTCTCTATCGGCCTGAGTCGGAGCGCGAACGCGATGCGCAGCGGGATCCGGTGACGCGTACGCAGATGTATCTTCTCCGCGAAGGCATCCTCGACGACAAGGGAATCAACCGCCTGGAGAAAGAAGTCGAAGCCGAATTGCAGGCTGCAGTCGACCGTGCTCTCGAAGCGCTACCCCCGGCACCGGAGTCGGTCACGAAATTCATCTATTCCCCGGATGTCGATGTCACGTCGTCAATATTCGATACGCCCCCGGCGTCGGAAGCCACGTCCGATGGCAAGAAGGCCACTCCAAAGACCATGGCCGATCTGATCAATGCGACGCTGCGCGATGAAATGAAGCGCGACGAACGCGTCGTTATTTTCGGGGAAGATGTTGCCGACTGCAGCCGGGAAGAGTACCTCCGGCAGAAACTGGTCAAGGGTAAGGGCGGAGTCTTCAAACTCACCTTCGGCTTGCAGTGCGAATTCGGTAACGATCGCGTGTTCAACTCACCCTTGGCCGAGGCTGCAATTGTAGGCCGCGCCACCGGCATGGCCACGCGTGGGTTGAAACCCGTGGTTGAAATCCAGTTCTTCGACTACATCTGGCCGGCGATGATGCAGATCCGCGACGAACTCACCACGATTCGCTGGCGCTCGAACAATGGATTCTCGTGCCCGGTGGTAATTCGCGTTGCGATCGGCGGATATCTCACTGGAGGCGCGATTTATCACTCGCAGTGCGGCGAAAGCATTTTCACGCACATCCCGGGCTTGCGCGTCGTGTTTCCGTCGAACGCGCTCGACGCGGCGGGCCTTTTGCGGACGGCGATTCGCTGCGACGATCCAGTGCTTTTCCTCGAGCACAAGCGGCTCTACCGCGAGTCTTACGGACGAGCCGCCTATCCCGGACCGGAGTACATGATCCCGTTCGGCAAGGCGAAGATCGTGCACCCGGGAACCGATTTAACGGTCATCACCTATGGCGCGGTCGTGCCTCGCGCTCTCCAAGCCGCGCAGAAGCTGGAACGTGAGCAGGGAACGAAAGTGGAGCTGATCGACCTGCGCACCCTCAACCCGTTTGACTGGGAGACGATTGCCGCGTCAGTCGCGAAAACGAATCGGGCTTTGGTGGCTTACGAAGATACCCTCAGTTGGGGATACGGTGCCGAAATCGCCGCCCGCATCGCCGATCAACTCTTTGATCAGCTCGACGCTCCAGTTCGCCGCGTTGCCGCCAAAGATGTATTCGTCGCTTACCAACCCATCCTGGAAGATGCGATCCTGCCTCAGCCGAATGACCTGTATCTGGCGATGAAGGAACTGGCGGCATACTGAACCGGAAGTGCTTTCTATCAAAAGACTTACAAGCCAAAACCAGAAGTTTTCCACAGTGTTCCTGACGGAACACTTTTCTTACAATTTTGTACGTACATTTCGGAAAGTTCCTGCAAGTACCCGAGAAAGAGCGAGTTATAAGGGTGTAGACCTGTGACTACGGGTCAGAATTGGATCGGATGGCGTGGGGACTTTGGGTTTTGAAATCTCTTACTGCCGGCAGTCTGATTCCCGCCCTTGCAAAAAACGGAAGGATGGGCACGGGGCATGGCGCCCAGGACATTTGCGATTTCGCCCCCACAGTGACAATCGTACCACCTTCGGGGAGGCTTAAGGACTGATGGTGTTTGTGTGGAGCACAGATTGTTAGATCCCCTCACGGCTTAACTCGATCAACCGGAACGAGTGTATGTCCGCCAATTCCATCAGACTCTTCTTTCATCGCTAACGACGTGCTAATGATGTAAGCCGGAACATCGGCGTTGTAGCATAGATCATAAAGGATGGGGCGCTGGGTACTGGCGAACGCCTGTTCTAGCAGTTCGCGGGCCTTGATTTTTTCGCCTCCGATATTGACCTGTGTGTTAATAAATAAGCTGTGTGATAGTTCGGCAAACACTATTCTTTTGCCCGTGGCAGACTCCAATGTGGCAAAAATCAAGTTAATCGTTTCCTCAACGGTCCGCTCGGCTCTGGTGAGCGTAATCGGAGTATCTAGAACCGGAGATATCCTCCGTAAGGCGCCGGTTTCGCCCCGTACCTGCTCACCAATCACTGCAAGCTGGCCATTCGGTTCTGCCCGCAGGACGTACCTTCCAGGATTATCAGTTGCGTTATATTTCTCGACTAATCTAGTTATGGCAAGTCGTTCTGCGTCCGGATCTGAGGTATCCGGTTCGGGAAAAGTCGCCGTGAATACGCCTCCTGCCGGACGTGTTACACCCGGCTCGGTCGGATGAGCAATCCGCCATTTTGGAGAGGTATCGTCGACCAAATCGAAATCGCTGTAGCTGGGAGCGGATTCCCAGTTTACCTGCCAGCCATACTCAAGCCGGAGGGCGTCAATCGCCTGGAGCAGCGGGAGAGAATCATTGGCGACCACTGTGACCTGATGGCCGTCATGCCTTATCACTGCACGATCTAAAAAGTTCAGGACGGGCGCTGATTGAGCCGCGGCTAACACCACCAGTCCCATCCCTGCTGTGAGCCATAATATCGTCTTGGACATGTTACTTCTCCTGATCAAAAGGGAATCTTTCCGCTGCAAACGTCGTTATTCCTGCATACCTGGACGGTGGTGGAACCGACTGTTTGTGTCAGCAGATTGAAGGCGTACGGGTCGATGCCGTCGTAGTTCATCGCCTGATAAATATGTATATTGCAGGGAAATTCCACTCCATGTGCTGCTCCCTGCTGCTGAATCAGGCTAACGACAACACCCGAGCCATAACCAACAGTGTCAAACCCATACTGGTCGTGCCCAGCATTGCCGTTTGCTACAACCCAGGTGCTTGCTTTCACGGTCGGGTACTGCTTCATGCCGGAACCGTTCCACCAACATTGATTTGATCCGAGCCAAGGACTACTCTCCGTAACCGAGTGCCCGTCATAGTTATTGGTGTCCGGTTCGAGGGTCATCAGAAATTGTCCAGCGGTGATATCGTATGCACCCACGAATTCCGTCAGCTCAGAGTAGGGTACGCTGTGCGGGGGAGACTGATCCTGATTTGAGCCTCCACCGCTGCAGTGCATGTTTCCGGAGTTTTCCCATGCGTCGCAATCGGCTGGGTCGGCCTCCAGCAGACAGGTAAACAAGTCTTGCGGGTGAGCGATAACGGTTGCCGTCGCCCCCCAACTTCCCGGCCCGTTCCAAGGCGTAGCGTGTGCTACGGCTCCGGTCGCACCTCGCCCAAAGCTGATTTGTGCTTGCGCTGTGTGATTGAACTGTGCGCAAATCTGCTGTCCGTAGGGCGGAGGCACGGCACAGGTGAGTGATCCGCTGTAGGTTCTGCTGAACTGAATGCTGTTTTCGGCAAAGCGGTAATCGTTGTGGCCGCCTGAGGTGGGTCCGACTCCCCATACATTCATCGGGTCGCCAGCACTGATATAGGTGAAGGGCGATCCATTGAGATCATCCCACCCGGTTCCTGCGTTGTTCAAATGATAGACATGACGGTCCATGCCGATCACATAGCAGTCCTGAACGTTTTACACCGCAAGCGGCCATGTAGCCGGCTCCGGGGAGTTGCCTGTATGTGACGTTGGTCCCGCCAGTCCAGGTGGCGATCCAAATAGTGTTGTCGTTGCATATCACCATGAACTGTCCCGCCTGTGAACTGATCTCCGATACGGAGAGAGCCCAATTGCGGTCATAGCAAGCCTGCAGCATAGTCCCGCTCTGCCAGTAGTTCGTAGAGCTCCAGACGGCGTTTTCAGTTCCGATCGCGACAGACATATTTCCACCAGCTTGATCGAGGGAGAAATCTGGTCCACAACCGCCAGTGTTGGCCCAGGCCGATCCGCTCCACTTCGCTATCCAGTGATGCGTGGAGTCGCACATTGCTGACGAAAGCGCGTAGATGTTTCCATCCCTCCGTACTCCACTTTCAGCAGCCCACAGCCCCAAGCAGTTTGTACGCTCCAAGTGCCATGGGTTTGGTTGTAGAGATTCGGGCAGACACTGGTGTCGATCGGTGTCGATGGCAACTACATGGCGTCCGGTAGACACATTGACGATTGGAGCGTAGCCAGTCGTCAGATACCAGCAGTTGAACCTTCCATGATTAACGGAATCATTGGCGAAATCGGGAAAGCTTGAAACCAAAGTAGACTGGTTCCACCTTCCCGGTCCGGTTGACGACATAGACTGTCCCAGCGCAAAGGTTGTACACCACAGTAGCAGAACAAGCCACACGAACTTCTGTGTGATTCTTTGAGCCATTCGGCTTTCCTTGTGTGTTAAGAATCCAGAAGAATCCAGGGACAGGCGGGACGTACGCCAGCTTAGAACCATGCACCTCCTCCGAACGCAAAACGGTTGAGAGCGGCGCGGGCCACTCGTGCACGGCTTTTGTTGTCCGCACTGTGATCGCCACTGGATCACGCAACACGCTTCACTTCATAGGAAGCAGCGATAGCAGATCGCTCACTGTTCACGGATGGAAGTTATCCCCTCTGAACAAGCTGCGCTCGCTGATGTGGGGCAGCTACTTAGTATGTTCACTTGCCGATGTCAATGGACAATCGGCTGCTTGTGTCGCCGATCACTAACATGCGTGACGGCAGACACGACGCCCTTCGGCTGGCCCGGCCTTTTGATCTCGCAGATAGCAACAACGCACTGGGTGCCCCATCCTTGCGTTGTTTGCAAGTGTGGGTACGATGCTGCCGAGAGCATGAGGTTTGGAGCTGACCCTCAGTCTCGTCTTCAAGTCTTTGGCAAAGGTGAGTAGTGGTTCTAGAGTTCGATTTCAACGGCCCCAGCCTTACTGGTCCGCGCTACCCACCTTTGCAAAAAGCGCAGATGGGTACCCCTCGTTCGTGGCGGTACCAGCAAGACCGAAGAGCGGGCCAACACATGAAGATTGTAGGGTGTGATAGAGCCGACACGGTTATCGAATTAGCCCCATCCCCCTGGGGGTTGAATTAAATGGGGCTCCTTCGACTGCGGCTGTTCTTTGCGCTAATCGCGCAAAGAACAATCCTCGCCCAGGATGGCAATTTGATCTTGCGAACTCCTCCTACTCAAGGCAAAACGCGGCATGAGAGGCCCACCGGTCCTGTCGATTTCCCACGGCTCATTTCTTGTGCGCGGGATCGCTCCCCTCTTCCGGATGCTCTCCCCTGTAGGCCTTCCATGCGCCGTCAATGACGTACGCGTGAATCGCATCCGCTTGCTGTGGGGTCATGGTGAGGGTGGGGAAGGCGAACTTCGGCGGATTCAAGAACCCGGGCATGCCATTCCTCCAATGCGTGCCCCCAAGTACAATGGCGTACCAGCCCTCATGCACCTCGGGCGGCGCGTAGCGCAGGTCGGGAATGGCGCCGTTCTCGACCCAGGCGCCGCTGCCATCCAGATGCGGAGAGTGGCAGCCATCGCAATAGAAGGTCTTGTAGAGCTTTTCGCCTTCCTTGATGGTCGCCGCGTCGGCGGTCTGCGCCGGTGGCTTGGGAACCGGCGGAACGATGTCGGGAGGTGTCGGGAAGGGAATCTTTCCGGCCAGCTTGAACGCGAGCAGCCGGGATGGGCCTCGCTTGGAGCGCGGCGTGGCCATGGTCCACCCGGGAGCGAACAGGCGCGAGCCTGATCCCCATCCCACCGGCAGCAACACATATTGCTCGCCATTGACCGAATAGGTCACGGGAATCGACTCTATCGCCGAGCCCGTATCGATCGACCAGACTTTTTTGCCTGTGTCGGCTGTGTAGGCGGCGAACTCACCATTGCCCTGTCCCTGGAACACGAGGTTGCCTGCAGTCGAGAGGACACCACCATTGGTGGCGATTTCTTCCTCGACGGACCATCGCTCCGACTGGTTCACCGGATCCCACGCAATTAGCCGACCCTCGGTCTGCTGCATCCACTCGCCAGTCTCGACCTGGGAGTGCGTGTCGGGCTTACGATCTGTCGCAGGAATATAGACGAGTCCCGTTCCCGCGTCGTAGCTCATGGGCCACCAGTTGTGCACGGTCCATTGTTTGCCGCCACCTTGCGATGCGGGCACCTCGACTGCTTTTCCCGTAGCGAGATCAATCGATGTTGCCCAGTTCAATTTCACAATTGGTTTGGCCGACAGAAGTTTCCCTGTCCATGCGTCAAGAATGTAGTAGAAACCATTCTTCGGGACCGTCATCGCGACATGGTGCTTCTCGCCCTTGATCGGAAGGTCGGCCATCAGGATGTGATTATTCTCTGTTTGCAGTCCGGGCGAACTGGTCTGGTAGTGCCAGATATATTCGCCGGTCGTAGCTTTCACGGCTACGATACAGCCGGCGAACAGCTTGTCGCCGCCCGCACGCAACGCCGTAAGTTCGCCGTAGTCGGCGCCGGCCCCGGCGGTCCCGAAGATCACAAAGTCCGTCACGGGATCGTAAGTGATTGCCGTCCATACATCCGCTCCGCCCATTTTCCAGGCGTCGCCACCCGGCCAGGTCTTGGCTGCGATTTCCTTCAGAGCTTTTGATTCGAACGGCTTTTGGGGGTCGCCGGGAACTGTCCAGAAACGCCAGAGCTCTTTGCCGGTGTTGGCGTCGTAGGCGGCGATTGCCCCACGCACGCCATCGTCGGAGCCGTTGTAGCCCATGAACACCATGCCTTTGGCGACGTGCGGCGCGTTGGTGATGCCGGTCTGTGTCGGCTCGCAAACCAGCGCTTCCCAGATCTGCTTACCTGTGGCTGCATCAATGCCGATCAGGCGGCAATCACCAGTCCCTACGAAAACCTTTCCCTCCCATACTGCGACTCCGGCGTTCGTGCGCGCCGAGTATGACCCGTTGAGCGCCTGATCCAGCCGAATCTTAGGATCAAACTTCCAGATCAATTTTCCAGTGGCCGCATCGACGGCATAAACCTTCGACTGCGGCGCGCTGACATAGGCGACGCCATCCACCACGATCGGCTCAGAAACGATGCCCATCGCGCTGTCGACATCCATATACCAGGCAAGACCGAGGCCGGAAACATTCTGATCGTTGATCTGCTTTAGAGGACTGAAATGGCCCGAGTCGAACGTACGGCCATTGAGCAGCCAATTGACGCCGTCCGCATCCGCGGCGACGCGTGCCGCGTTCACATTGCCCACTTTGGCGGGACTATCGGCCAGCGTGGAGGAAATAACCACCATCGCTGCCGCAAGGCAGAGTGTCGTAATCGAGAAAATTATGGAAACACGAGATGGTCTAGGCACGGCCCGCTTCCTGGTTACCGAGAAGTTTGTGGCCACGGATCTCCGCGGGCTCAACGATGAATCCCGTGATCCGCGGCCACTGATTTGTCTCCAGCTTACTGCCTGAGGAACCAGAACGTATTTTAAGAGCGCGTTACTCTTTTGCTCGGGTCCCAAACAGCGTGTTGTAGACGATGCCCCCGATGGCTCCGCCGATGGGTGGCGCGATCCAGAACATCCACAATTCCTGCAGCGCCCAGCCGCCTGCGAAAACCGCAGGGCCAGTGCTGCGCGCCGGGTTCACGGACAGATTGGTCACCGGAATGCCAACCAGATGAATCAGCGTGAGGCAGAGCCCGATCGCGATCGGGGCGAATCCCTTGGGCGCACGCTCGTCGGTTGCCCCCATGATCACGATCAGGAAAAATGCGGTGAGGACGACTTCCGCCACGAAGCACGCCAGCAGCGAGTACCCGCCAGGGGAGTGCAGGCCATAGCCGTTGGACGCGAACCCGGCATGCACATCAAAGCCGGCAGATCCGCTGGCAATAACGTAGAGCACTCCGGCCGCCGCAATGCCACCCAGTACTTGCGCGATGACGTAGGCAAGCAAATCCGAAGCCGGAAAGCGCTTGCCTGCTACAAGACCGACGCTCACCGCCGGATTCAAATGGCACCCGGAGATGTGTCCAATGGCAAATGCCATGGTCAGCACGGTAAGCCCGAAGGCGAGCGCCACCCCGGCAAATCCGATACCGAGAGCCGGGAAAGCCGCCGCCAACACTGCGGATCCACATCCGCCAAATACCAGCCAGAATGTTCCAAAGAATTCCGCTGCTGCGCGTTTACTCATAGGCATGAGAACCCTCCTTGCAATTACGCGATGGCTTGAGAGTCGGAAAACTTCGCGGACAGCGTAGCACAGGGTCCCGGGAATAAACAGCAGAAGGACTAACAGGGGACTATCAGACCCCGGTGCTGTTGCAGGCGGACGATCGATCCTCCCACTCGGCCGTCCGAAAGCCTCGAACGGAATCTTTAGGAGGCATATACTGATGCGGTTTCGCGAATGCATCGTGCCCTTAGCTTGTTGTTGCTGATCTGCTCTGTCAGTCCTGCTGGGGTTACCTCCCCAGTTGACGCGCCGGCACCCTACCAGTCTCCCGGCACAAAGAAGATGGCGGCACTCCTGCAAAAGATTTACGAAGAACAAGACTGGGAGACCGACCCCAACAAAGACGCCGTTCGAGCGCAATACTTCAAGAATCTGCTGAACGCAAAACCTCCGTTCGAAAAAGAGATTCAGATTCGAAAAGCGATTGCCGATTGCCTGTTGCGCGCCGGTGACAGCGCCGGTTCCGTTGAGCAACTCGAGAAGATCCGCGCCCTGAGTCGGGAGGAGGAAACTCCCCTCGATGCGAAATTCGAGAAGGAAGTACGCGATGCGCTGGCCATTTCGTATCTGCGTCTGGGTGAGCAGGAGAATTGTCTGGCGATGCACGGTCAGCAATCGTGCATCTTCCCGCTGAAAGGATCCGGCATCCACAAACTGACGCGAGGCGCCGAAGGAGCGGTGCACGAATTCACTGCCGCCCTCGAGAACAATCCGAAAGATCTCAAATCGCGGTGGCTCCTCAATATCGCTTACATGCAACTCGGCCGCTATCCGGAAGGGGTTCCGCTGCAATGGCTCATTCCGCCAGGCACGTTTGCCTCCGATGCTGATATAGGCCTCTTCAAAGATATTGCCCCGGCCGCCGGCATACTCACCAACGGCCACTCGGGCGGAGTCGTCATGGAGGATGTTGATGGAGACGGGTTGCTCGATCTGGTGATCTCCTCGTCCGGTCCCCTTGATCAGATCCGTTACTTCCATAATGACGGCGACGGATACTTCAGCGACCGCACAAAAGAATCCGGGCTGATGGGGGAAATCGGAGGCCTCAACGTTATCGGCGGGGACTACAACAATGACGGCCACCCAGATCTTCTCATCCTGCGCGGCGGCTGGTGGGCGGAGCACGGCAAATATCCGATGTCGCTGATGCGCAACAATGGCACCGGCACTTTCGACGATGTGACGGAAGAAGCAGGCCTGCTGTCGCTGCATCCGACCCAAACCGCCGCCTGGGCGGATTTTGACGGCGATGGCTGGCTCGATCTTTTCGTGGGACATGAACAGCAGGCGAAAGAAAGTCATCCCTCGCAGCTCTTTCACAACAACCACGACGGCACATTCACCGAAGTGGGAGCGGCAAACAAAATTGCTGATCTCGGGTTCGTCAAAGGAGTCGCATGGGGAGACTTCAACAACGACGGACGTCCCGATCTCTACATCTCGCGCAAGGGCCAACCGAATATTCTGTACCGAAATGATGGACCGAAAGATAAGTCGCATCCCCGGCCGGATCGATGGCAGTTTACCGATGTGACGGAACAAGCTGGCGTAGCCGAACCGCTGCACAGCTTCGCCACGTGGTTCTTCGACTACGACAACGACGGCTGGCCTGATCTGTTCGCCGCCGGCTTCTGGTACGACACGTTCAACGATATCGCCGCATTCGAGATGAAGAAGTACTTCAAGGCCGAGACCCCCCGGCTTTACCACAACAACCGCAATGGCACTTTTACCGACGTGACCAGGCTGATGAAGTTGGACCGCGCCATCATCGCAATGGGCGCCGGTTTCGGCGATCTGGATAACGATGGCTGGCTCGATGTGTATCTCGGCACCGGCGATCCTGCCTATGAAGCCTTGCTCCCGAACCGGATGTTCCGCAACAACGAAGGCAAGAATTTTCAGGACATCACAACCTCCGGCGGCTTTGGCGAACTCCAGAAGGGCCACGGGATTGCATTTGGCGATATGGGAAACAACGGCCAGGAAGATGTCTTCGAAGTCATTGGCGGGGCCCTGCCCGGCGATATTTATCAGAGTGTTCTGTTCCAGAATCCAGGGCATCCCGCGAACCACTGGATCACGCTGGAGCTTCAGGGCGTTCAAACGAACCGGGCGGCCTTTGGAGCACGCATCTGTGTCACCGTGATCGTCGGCAAGAACAAGCGCCGCATCTGCCGCACGGTCGGCTACGGATCGAGCTTCGGCGGCAACCCCATGCGCCAGCACATCGGCATCGGCCCGGCGAGCGAAGTCGAAGACATTGAAGTCAACTGGCCGGTCTCCAGATCCACGCAACATTTCAAGCACGTCGGCGTCGATCGCTTCTTCCAGATCATGGAAGGGAAAGACATGCTCACACCAGTTCAGCGTAAGAGCTTTGTGCTGGCTCCCTCCGCGATGCAGCATCCATCCGGTCTGGAGCACTGAAAGCGGCTTCCTTTGAGGTTACGAACGCTTGCCCTGCAAGTTGTTCCAGATTGTCCGTTCTGCGGAGGGATGCTAGCCTCGGATTCAGTGGGTTCTGCCGCTACCAATCCGCGCCGATCCAGCCTCACCGAGTCCGGCCGAGTCTTGCAATGGCTGCAATCGGCCTCTGCCGAGGTCTGGATCAAGTTTTTGCTGGCGCTCGCCGGCCTGGCACTGGCGTTCACAGCAGCATTGTTCTCCACCGTATCCCGCGATGCCGGCAACGTGTGGGCCACAATAATCCTGGCTTCGGTCTCTCTGGTGCTGGCCACGCTGGTCGGCCTTGTGACCGTCCCTTATTTGGCACGCCGTGTTGCGGTCGAGCGTCTCCGCGAGTCATTCGACTATGACGTCACGCGTGCCGGAATCGTCTATGTTCTCGTAACGCTGGTTATTGGCATCGCCGCTCTCAACACGGGCAACAATCTGCTCTACATCGTCGTGGCGGCTATGCTCGCTGCAATCGTTGTTTCCGGATACGTCTCGGCCGTGGTACTCCGCCAACTTGAGCTCGACATTCACCTGCCCGATCACGTCTTCGCAGGGCGGCCTGTACTCGGCCGTATCGTGCTGCGAAATCCGCGGCGTGTGCTGCCATCTTTCTCCATCCGGGTTGTTTCTGCGCGGAAGAAGCGGGGAAAGCCAGCCAAACACTGGCAATGGGAGAACGCAACGTTTGCCTTCCCGTTTAATCGGCCTACGGAGAGGCAGTGGCTGCGCTTGCCGGATCGACGGCTGCGCCGGGTTATGCCCGTGGTGCCTCCGCCTGGAATCTTCCAGGGAATGGCCTATTTCCCTTTTCTACCAGCCAAGAGCGAAACCACAGCCGATCTGGAATTGAAATTTGACCGCCGTGGCCGCTACCGGGAAGACAGTTTTGGCCTGGCTACTCGCTTTCCTTTCGCGTTTCTCACTAAGACGCGGCACGTTGCTCTAGCTCGTGAGATTCTCGTGTACCCGCATATCGAACCGACCGACGAAACCTTCGAGATTCTTCCGCTGGTTCGCGGCGAGTGGGAGAGCTTCGTGCGCGGACGTGGTTCGGATCTCTACCGCATTCGCGAATACATGCCCGAGGATTCAGCCCGCCATGTGGATTGGAAAGCGACGGCGAAGTCAGGGTCGCTAAAAGTCCGCGAGTTCGCCCGCGAAGACGAGCGCAAACTCTGTATTGCGTTTGATAACCCCGAGGCCGGCATGCTTTCCGAAACTGATTACGAGAAAGCCGTTGACCTGGGTGCCTCGCTTGCCTGGCACTTCTTCACGCAGGATGCTGAAGTCTCGTTTCTGGTTCCAGGGCGGCCCCGCACACGCGATCTGCACGAGTTCCTGACCTGGCTGGCCGAAGTCGCGCCGATCGAAAGGAAGTCGTGCACAACGACCGGCCACCCAGCGCACGCCCTCGAGCATCCATTGGACGAATTAGGCCAAGGGTCTGCACACGAGTACAACATCGTGATTACTGCCCGGGAACGCGGCACGATTCCCACGTCCTTGTGGAACTCGTCCTACTTCGTTTTCGTCGGTAACCGGGAATCAAGATCGGTCTAGTTTTCCGGTGGCCATTCGTAGGGGAAGGCCTTGCCCGCTTCTTCCGGAGTGATTTTGACTCCCACCAACTCTGCCGCGCGGGCCAGAACCGGATCGCGACCAGCAGCAAGATCTTGCCCGGTTGGCAGAGCAATCTCATCCGGCGTTACTCCCACGTGCTCCAGACTTTTCCCGTCCGCCATGACCAGGTCGGATTCTGTGATCGATACTCCGTAAAAGACATATGTACCGTCCCCCGAGCCCATCTGCTCGCTATAGTGTTTTGCTTCCATCACACTTCCAGACGAGCGGTCCCCGATCACGATGCCCCTTTTTTCCAACTGCATAACTCGGGCAAATAGTTCTGCGGCCGACGCCGAAGCGGAGTCTATCAACACGACCAGTTTTCCGTTGAAATGAGTGTGCATGGCCTTGCTGGCTTCGGGTGGCAATTCTTTTCGCCCGACCCGGTCAGCGATTTTCACTTCCTGCTCAAACATCGCGCCAACCCAGAACTTGAGTGTCTCAATGCTGCCCCCGGGGTTCCCACGTAGATCAATAATCAAATTCTGATGCTTGGCCGCCTTAGAGATCACCCGTCCCACTTCGTCCTGAAAAGACTGAAACCCCGGCAATTTGACGACGAGCAACTGATCGCCAAACTCGATGGAGCGAGGACGCGTCTTGTTATCCTCGGCCTCCCACTGTCGAACGACATCCCAGAATTCAGCACCGGTGAGATCTGTGACTTGTTTCTGTTGGTGAACTCTTGCCACTGCATCCACTGTGCGCTGGCCTCCACTCGGATCTTGTAGCTCTAAGTGCAGCTGCGGCTGAGGACGAAGCAGGGAGAAGACGTACTGCATTTTCCATAGGTCGTCGCGATTCACGCCGTAACCGTTGATTCCGAGGATCTGGTCACCGTTTCGTACACCCTTGGTTTCAGCATCACTTTTTGGTCGGACGCGAGTTACAAAGCATTGTTGCCCTATGATCTGAAACTGAAAGCCATAGTCAACACGAACACCGTGTTGCGGTGGAACAAAGAAGGTGTGTGAGTCATTGAGCGCGTCCAGCGCACCAGCTATATAGGAAAGCGCCATGCCGAGTGAGTCGACCTTTCCGATTTTCTGTTTCGCTTCTTCAACTCTGGCATCCCATTGCACACCGCGAAAATTGCGATCATAGTAGTGTTTTGTCACCTCTCCACTAACCACCTTTAACATCCCCTGGGCACGATCCCGATCAAGTTCCGAGATTGGTTGTTGGCACCAGAGGCGACAGACTATCGAGAGCATAATTGCGGGGACTACGCCGATGTTCTTCATGCGACCTATCCTTACGGAGCTTTACTGGAGGAATTACCTCGCGAGGTCGCCCGCATCTTAGGCCCAGGTACCCTTTGGGACAGTGATCGAAGACACAAATCCCCCTCAATAACGCCACAAGTCAATGTTCCCATGCGAGCAGTGTTGACGACGGTCGGAGGATACGGCCTATATCCCCTCGATGCCTCAAACTATAAGTTGTTCAAAATATTTGAATTAAAAGCTAAAGCTCATGTTTCGCGCTAATCACGCCCGGGCTCCTGCGAACCCTGCAGAAAACGAAAATGCTCGCTGCCGGTCGCTGTGATTCCCTTCAATGCCTGCCCTTCTTTGCCTGGCACGAAGGTAACTTGCCCAAAAGGCCGTGCAGGGGTAACGTTACGGGCGGTTACTTCTGTGCATTGAACGCCGGAGTACGAAACGTTACCCTGATTCCATCCCAGCCGACCACGCATGTCGTGGCAGGCCGCTTTTGGTGTTTCCGTCGATTGTGTCGTTTCTGCCGTTAGAGAACGTGTCCGCGACCTGAGACTAGAAGCGTGAGCGAAAAAACCAAGGTTCTTTACTACGCGCTGTGGCTCATGCATCCCCTCCTCGAGGTGGGTATCGCAGGGCTCATGCTCACACGCGGGCTGCTCCGCAACTTCAAGTTCTTTTTCGCTTATGTCATGACGCAATTGGTAACCTTTGCCGTCGTGTTTCCCGCCTACGTGTGGCGGGGCTACGATGCCCTCTTTCTTCTGTACTGGTGCTGCAATGCCATCAGCGTGACCTTCGGTTTTCTGGTGATCCACGAAATCTTTGTCGACGTTTTCCGCATGTTCCACACCCTGAGAGATCTGGGAACGGTGTTGTTCAAGTGGGCCGGCCTGGTAATGTTGCTCGTGGCTGCGGTGGTCTCGGTATCGACTAACTCATCCGACCTTGCACCCATGATGCAGGCAATCGTCACCCTGCAGCGCTGCGTGCGCATGATTCAGGTTGGAATGGTATTGTTCCTGCTCTTCTTCGCCCAGTACGTGGGCGTCAGCCGGCGGCAGCATAGCTTCGGTATCGCGCTCGGCTTCGGATCATTCGCCGTCATCGAATTGATCTTGATCAGTTCCTGGGTGGGAAGCCATCTGGATGGTCCCTGGATGAGCATTGCCAACATGGTTGCATACAACTGCAGCCTGTTTTTGTGGATCGGCTACATGGCGGTCAAGCGCCCGGCGCGCGACAATTCCCGGTCTCTGCTGCGGACCAAACGCTGGGAGCAGAGCTTGTCGGATATTCATCATCCTTTGCCCGCGGATTCCCTCATCCCGATGTTCGAAGGCATGGTGGATCGCGCCCTGTCGCGGACCCAAGATACCCCACCGCCACTCGCCGAGAAGGCGGCCGCAGGGGCCGACGGCACGGGCGCCAGCAGCTTCGTGGCGGCGATTCGCGGTACATCCAAGTCCTAGCGCTCGCGGCAATCACTTCCCCGGCGACTGAGCTAGAGCACTTACGGTCTTTTCCGGAATTCGTAAATTTCCAACACAAAGAAACGTACCGGACACACGATTCCTCGGTTCTGCAGTTATCCTTTCAGTTTCTCTTATAATCCACTGTTTTCGGGATAGTTCAACTTAGAAACGACGGGGTAGGGCAGGCTGCGGCTCCCGGGAGGTACTAGTGAGTGTGAAATTCTTTGCGCAGAAGGCTTGACATGTGCCCTATAATGCCTGTCCGCGTGGAATGCAGTTTTCCCCAAGTTCTGCGCGGCAGGAGACGAACCCATGAAACGCGCTATCAGGATTACCATCCTGATTGTCGGACTAGTGGGCACATTCTTAACGGCCACCGTTCCTTTGGTTCCCGCCGCGGATGGCGGCCCGCTCCTCTTGTGCCCACCCAGATCAACTCACTGCCAGTCCAGCTTGCCGACCTAACCTAATGGGAAGCGAGATCGGACTGCAAGGTAACCAAGGTAACCTGTCGTAACTAGGCCAAGCTCAAGGGCTTGCAATCTTCGGGCTGACGAAACCTCATACTAGTTCGTCAGCCCTCATTTTTTGTCTCGGGTAATTCCTGTAGCGATTTCTCTAAGCGGCCAGGGCCTTCGGCAAGTCCGCGGCGCTGAATATAGGCGGTCGGCAAGTCCCCGCGGAACACACCACCGCAAAGGAATTTTCTGAAGCAAGCTGGGGAAAGTTCGGTATCGTGACCGCCAGCGCTGGCGGGAGATTTTCTTTGACAGCCTGATTCGTGGTGAGCCGCAGAGTACTCTTCGCCAAGGCAAACGCGACGTCGGCCGCAGCTTGCAACTCATCCGCTTTTCCATCGCCACTGTCGATCACCACCACCTGCACGGGAGCTTCGATGAGATAGAGAACCGCGATGCCAAACGTCGCTGCGAAGATTCCGTACTGTTCCGCAACGCCGGCGAGCGTTTCCAGCGTCTGCTCGGCCTTATCGCGATACGCCTGAGCGCCCGTGTAGTGGTGCAGGCGAATCAAGGCGATCGCGGCCATAGGATTTCCCGCCGGAGTCGGCGAGTCTTGCAGCGGTTTGCGGCGCGTCGCAAGCACACCCAGATTGCAGCCAGCGGGTTCGCTGTCGAAGAAGCCGCCAGAGGTCGGCTCAAAGAAGCGCTCGATCATAGCGTCGGCGATCGCTTGTGCGAACTTGAAGTAACTGAGATCGCTCGATGCCTCGTAGGCATCCAGACACGCAATTGCCGTAAAGGCGTAGTCATCGAGGAAACCCGCGATTTCCCGATGCTCCGCGTCAGGATCGGAATATGCGATCACATGAAGCAGCGACCCTCGCGCCGCGCCCTCCGTTCTTTTCCATGCCACGGCCAACAGTCGATCCAGAGAACGCAACGCAAACCGCCGTGCTTCTGGCAAATCAAGGACTCGGGCCGCCTCCAGATAGGCCGAAATGCACAGGCTGTTCCAAGTGACATAGACGGTTTTGTCGATAAAAGGCGTTGGCCGTTGCAGCCTCGCCGCATACATTTTCTTCTTGGCCGACTCCAGGAGTTCGTTCACTCGTTCTGACGACGGATTCATCCGTTTTGCGATCTCGTCGAGCGAAGCCCGCACATAGAGCACGTTCTTCGCGGGATTGTGATGCATTTCCCCGATCTCGTTGATGTCATATCGAAGCGTTGCAACCTGCGCTTCCTGTTCGGTCAGCACGGCCCGTGCCTCGTCGACAGTCCAGGTGAAGTAATCGCCGTCATCATCCATGTCGATATCAGCGTCCTGCGAAGCATAGAAGCCGCCGCGCTCGCGATCGCTCAGCCATTCATCCATCCAGCGAATGATGTCTCGCGCTACATAGGCGAAGAACTCCTCGCCCGTCGCCTGGTATGCGTGCACATAGTTCTTCAGCAATTCCGAATTGTCGTACGACATCTTCTCGAAATGCGGAACCACCCAACGCTCGTCGACGGAGTAGCGATGAAACCCGCCGGCGAGCTGGTCGTAAACACCTCCGTTGGCCATATTCTTGAGCGTGGTAACGATCAAATTGCGGAGCTCATCAGGCTTTGTGGAGGGGCCGACGCCTTCGTCCGCCCCGCGGAGCGAAGCTCCGCGTGCATACCTTTCAATGAGCAGATCCAGCACCGATGGATGCGGAAATTTCGGTGCCGATCCGAACCCGCCATGCAGGGAATCAAACATCTTGAACGCCGATTCCTGAATCGCCTCAATGATTCTCGGCGAGACTCGTCCGTCGCGGCCGTGGAATGACTCCGCCTGCACGATCGCGTTCTCGACCATGGCAGCCTGCTCGACCACGTCGCCGTGTTTTTCCTTGTAAGCATTGGCGATGCTCAACAGCACGCGCCGGAAACTCGGACGCCCATAATGATCCTGAGGTGGAAAATAGGTTCCCCCGTAGAACGGCTTCCCGTCGGGAGTGAGAAATGCGGTCAGCGGCCATCCCCCTTGCCCACTCACCGCCTGCACCGCCGCCTGATATCGGCTATCAATGTCGGGACGCTCGTCCCGATCGACCTTCATGGCGACGAAATGCTCGTTGACAATAGCCGCAATCTCCGGATCGTCGTAAGACTCGCGATCCATCACGTGGCACCAATGACACCATACCGCCCCGATGTCGAGCAGCATGGGCTTGTTCTCGCGCTGCGCGGTGGCAAACGCCTCCGGACCCCACTCATGCCATCGGATGGGCTGGTGCATGGCCGAACGCAGGTAAGCAGAAGAGGCGCGGGAGAGGGAATTCAGCGTCGTTGTGCTCATCCCTTCAGTCTAGCTGATCTACACTTATGCCGTGATTGCGAAGGGATTGACCACACGAACCGCTCCGTATGTCTGTCCTGGCGCCAAGTCCTCCGAATAGAGAACACTGGCCGCCGCACTTTCCGCTGCCTGCACAATCAGCGCATCCCAGAAGGAGGAGATCTTGTGTCGCCCCTGCAGTTCCAGCGCCCGAAGGATCGAATCAGGCGTGTTCACGACAATCCGCCAGCGCAAGTAGTCCTGCATAATTTCGCGAACCTCTGCCAGCGAGAATGGCTTCGCCATCTTACCCATCAGATTGATGCAGAGTTCTTGAAGCACTTGTGTGCTCAGTACACCATCACCGTTTGCCCAAAGCTCTTCGACAAGGCTTCGCGCACGCAGGTGCTTTTTCCCTTCGGAACGATCATGTGCGTAAACCAGGATGTTGGTGTCCACGAAGTATGTTTCCGCCATCGGGTTCAGCGCTCGTGCAATTCGTCGCGCGATTTCGGCCTCTTCCAGTGGCGGTCGGTCGCCTCACGGAGCCGCGCCAGCGCCCGGCGCCGAGCCTGGTCGTAGGCCTTGCGTTCGCGCACTATCTGCTCCAGTCGCTCAGCCAGCATTGCGCTGATCGAGGTTCCCTGTTCTGCAGCCAGAATTTTGGCTTCGCGCAACAGGGCGGAATCCAGTTTCAATGTGATGTTGGTCTTCATGGCGCACGCAATTACGTGTAGCACGATTATACGTGCTTCTCCCTCAGGTTGTGGCGTCTTTCGTGTCGTGCCTTGCTTTTTCCGTTACGGCCCTGAGTCAGCATTTTCCGTGCTAGCATCGCAATCATCTGCTCCGCTGTTTGAGGTCCAATCGAATGAACTGCCGGTTCGCGCCCGGTGTTGTCTGGTTGTGGCTGCTGAGCACTCTAGCCTTCGCGAACCATATCACCGTCCATGGCTTTGTCACCGCTGTGGACTCACCCACCAGTTTCCAGATCGACGACTACAAGATAACTCGTGACAAAGGCACGTCCCTGGAACTCGATCGGCAGCCGGGCGACACCTCGTTGGCCACCTTCAGGCCAGAAGATATCCGGATTGGAACGGAGTTGGAGATCACTGGCGAATATGATGAAAATTCGTCTGAGATCAGGGCCAACTCGATTAAAGTTTTTTCGTATGACACTCTGACTGTGAAGCGGACTGCGCTGCTCGAAAAGCTGCCGTCACTTACCAGAAGTGATTCCGGATGGAATGGTGTGATCTACGCCGACGGGCAGAGGATTACGGTCTCCCCTGCGACCGCCATTACGCTGAAGCCGAATCAAGCCGAGCGCAGGAATGCTGGCCAACATGACGCCCCAGAAGCGCTGACGTTCGTTCCCGATTCTCTGAATCTGGATACTTTCGTCCATTACGAGGGCGCGCGCGAGTCCGGCGGCTCCATCAAGGCCCAAAAGGCTGAGTTCGAACACGCAGAGGTCGAGGAGCGCGAAGTTAGAATGTGGAGCCGCTTCGCTCCCAAAGTAATCCTCCCGGACTATGTCAATCACCAACCTGGTGAACTTGAGACGTACAGAAGGGAATACAAGATTCTGCCCAGTCAGGAAGCGCAGCAATATATCAGCAGGTTGGGAAACAGCCTTATCCCAGCCCATCAGAGGGAGCTTCCGGACAATAATCCTTTAAAGATCCCGTTCCAATTCTTCCTCGTGGAACAGGAAGGCTTCAACGCGCTTACCTATCCCAATGGCGTCGTGATCGTGTACTCCGGAGTTTTCGATGTGCTCGAAAACGAGGCGCAGCTCGCCTTTGCACTCTCGCATGAAATCTCACATCTGGTCGAAAGGCATGCGTGGCAGCAAGACCAACATTTCAGAGATGAATTAATCGCGCTCAGGGCACGCGGAGTATTTGTCCCCGACAGGATCTTGTTGGCGAATCTGCGCGCCTCCGGCTTTTCCAGCCAGTATGTCCAGACACTCGAAAACCAGGCCGACCGCGTCGGACTGGAATGGATGCTGGCCGCCCGATACGACGTTCGCGAAGCCCCGCAATCATGGAAAGCCGTTGCCAGAAAAATGCGTGATTCGACGAGCAATCCATTTTGGTCCAGCCGCGAAAATTACACCGCTCGCCGTTCGTATTTAATGTCTGAGCTACGAAACAACTACTCCGACGTGGACTATTCGACCCTCAAGAAGGACAGTGACCAGTTTGTCCGGGTCGTAGATATCGTTAAGGAATTCGGCAACGCCAAAATTCAAAGACCCGCCGCTACGGCAAAGTGAGCGGTGGCTGCTCCTAGGCGGAGTTTTCCACAGCCGAAAAGCACTTT
>Ga0335077_10001516_pt1 | contig 27682 bp, 29 predicted proteins | sample Lox_Sample_31_FD_207151 | JGI IMG/M metagenome (GOLD analysis project Ga0335077, IMG submission 207151) | Soil microbial communities from Loxahatchee National Wildlife Refuge, Florida, United States - Lox_Sample_3.1 | ecosystem: Environmental > Terrestrial > Soil > Wetlands | place: USA... | reverse complement strand
CACGCCAGCCATCTGGAAGTCGGCGCCATACAGCGCCCGGCCGGTTACCTTGTCCGCGCCGTCATGCCGGACCGGGCGGGTGCCGATGACCGTGTACTCTTGCGTCTTCATGCGTTCACCTCCTGCGTTTTTTCCGCCGCCTGCTTCACCGCGCGGATGATTTTGTCATATCCGGTACAGCGGCAGAGATTGTTGGCCAGCCACAAACGGATCTCGTCTTCGCTCGGATTTGGCTGCTGATCGAGCAGGGCTTTGGCCGCCACGATGAATCCCGGCGTACAAATGCCGCATTGCAGCGCGGCGTTTTCCAGGAACGAACGCTGCAGCGGATGCAACTCACTGCCCTTGGCGATACCTTCAATCGTTGTGATCTGGCAACCTTGCGCCTCCACGCCCAGCACGAGGCAGGACGTCACGACACGGTCGTCCAGCAACACCGTGCAGGCGCCGCAGTTGCCGTCGTTGCAGCCCTCTTTGGTGCCGGTCAGCCCAAGAATGTCGCGCAGGCACTCAAGCAGGCTCTGGCGCGGCTCGCACAGAAATTCCTGCGGCTCTCCGTTGATAGTGGCTTCCACTCGAACCTTGGCATGCATGGTCAGTTCTTCCCCCTGGCTCTGGCGACCGCGGCCTCGAGCGCGCGCCGCGTGAGAACCGCGCACAGATGGCTTCGGTAATCAGCCGTCCCGCGCATATCAGTAATGGGCCTGGCGCTCTTGCGCGCAATTTCGGCGGCTGCTGCGATGCTGCCTTCATCCACCGCACTGCCGGCCAGCGCCTCGCCGGCTTCGCGGACGAAAAGCGGCGTCGGCGCAACGGCAGCCAGTGCGACGCGTGCGGATCGAAACCGGCCGTTTTCCAGAACTACGTCGACGCCCGCGCCGGCCACCGCGATATCCATTTCGTTGCGTGGAATGAAGCGCAGGTATCTCGCCCCGGAATTGGGTAGAGGTGCCGGCAGGTGCAGCGAGACCAGCAGTTCACCGTGTTCCAGCACCGTTCGCCCGGGGGCGGTGCAAAAATCTTCCACCGCGATCTCGCGTGAGCCTCGCGGCCCGCCTATACGGCAGGTGGCGCGCAACGCGATCAGCAAGGGCACCGAATCGGCGCTGGGCGCGGCATTACAGAGATTGCCGCCGATCGACGCACGGCCCTGAATCTGCGTGCCGCCGATCAGCGAGGCGACTTCAGCCAGCGCGGGATATGCGCCGGTGACATTCTTGTCTTTATAAATTCGATAGCAAGGCACGGCAGCTCCCAGCGTCAGGCCCTTCGCCGGGTCGTAAAGAATGGCATTCAACTCGGGGATGTGCTTGGCATCCACGACCAGGTCTGTCTCCTTGCGGCCGGCGCGAAGTTGCACGAGCAAGTCGGTGCCGCCGGCAAGCAGGCGCGCTCCAGGATGCGCTGTCAACAGCCCGATCGCCTCGGCCACAGAGGCAGGGGCGGCGTAGTCAAACCACTTCACAGGCGATGTCTCCTCGGTTTGGGGGATCAGACGTAAATTAACAGCGTATAACGAAAAAGGTCTGGAAGTCGCGGGATTATAATCGACTGGTGTCTCACCCCTCTGTATTCAGACTGTTTCTCGCCGCGTTGTCGCCAGCGCTGCTATTCCCGGCTGATGCAATGCGCACCCGTTCTCTGGCATTCGAGTACTCGGCACTGGTGAAAGACGTCCCTGCCGAAACCCGGCAGGTCGACGTTTGGATGCCAGTGCCGCATGACGATCCGTACCAGCAAATCTCAGACTTGCGAGTCGATTCCACTTCGCTGTATCAGATAAGCGCCGATTCGTTGGGCAACCGGATCCTTCATTTCCGCGCAGAACATCCGGGAGCTTCGACGATTCAAGTGACTCTTCGCTTCAACGTCACACGTCGTGAGCATAGGCAGGAGCTTGTGACCGTCTCATCCGGAAGCGTCAAACCGGCAGGCGACGATCTCGCACGCTGGCTCAAGCCCGACCGGCTTGTTCCTCTCGACAATCAAATCCGGTCCTGGGCCACAGAAGTTGTAGAAGCGGCGCATGCGAAAACCGATCTCGAGAAGGCTCGATCCATCTACAACCATGTGGTGGCAACCGTGAAGTACGACAAGAGCGGCAAGGGCTGGGGTCGCGGCGACATCTATTACGCCTGCGAGAACCGCCGCGGAAATTGCACGGATTTCCACGCGATTTTCATTGGCTACGCGCGCGCACTGGGAATCCCGGCACGGTTCGCCATTGGCTTTCCGGTCCCGGCGGAACGCGGTTCGGGTCAGATTGCCGGATACCACTGCTGGGCGGAGTTCTATGCGAAGGGCATCGGCTGGGTGCCGGTGGATGCGTCCGAAGCGGCGAAGGATCCTTCGCGCCGCGAATATTTCTTCGGGGCGCACGATGAAAACCGTGTCGAGTTCACCCGCGGCCGGGACCTGGTGCTGAGCCCGCCGCAGTCCGGCGAGCCGCTGAATTACTTCGTGTACCCATACGCGGAAGCGGATGGTAAGGCGCTGGCGACGATCGATCGCACCGTTTCATACCACGATCTCCCGGCAGGACCTAGCGCGGTAGGAGAGTAGAGGCAGCGCACAGCGCCGCATTCACAGAATTTCAACCGGCAAATTCAACAGCTCGGCCACTTTCCGGACTGCGGCGCGCGCACCCGCTTCGGCAACTGGCGTCAGTGCGGTACCTGGGGTGAAATCCTCCGCGGGGACGTGACATAAATAAGCTTTTCCCTGAAATCCGTAGAGCCGCCCGGCAAGCATCACGAGTTCGTTCGGCGTCATCGTATGGGTGATCGGCGCAGGCTGCGGATGCACCGTCACACGTTCCAGCCGGGCGGCGCTCGCTTCCATATCCGCATCCACAAACACCACGACTCCGGCGCGCCCTATCTCTTCCGCGAGTTCGGGCGTGAGTTGGTGCACACGGAGCAGCTCAACGCCCGGGTGCGCGCCGAGAAGATCCGCCACTCGGTGTGCCACACCGTCATCGCCGCGCAGCGTGTTGCCCACGGCGACGACAAGGGCGGCCACGCCCTAGCCCCTCTCGACGCGGTCGAGCAACTCGCCGGAACACTTGCGCACCTCGACGATGAGCGGCATTTGTCCGATGGCGTGCGTCGAACAAGACAGGCACGGATCGTAACAGCGGATGGCGGCTTCCACGCGATTCAGCATGCCTTCGCGCAACTGGCGCGGCAGAACGAAATGCTTTGCCGTTTGCTCCACCGCCTGGTTCATGGCCAGATTGTTCTGAGAGGTAGCAATGAGCAGGTTCGCCTTGCGGACTAACCCATCGGCGTCCACGAAGTAGTGATGGAAGAGCGTGCCGCGTGGCGCTTCGCAGGAGCCGATGCCCTCACGACGGTTTGGAATCGCCTTAGTGCGCACATCTTCACTCAGCAGTTCCGGGTCGGCAACCAGCTCCTCGATTCGTTCCACCGCGTGCAGCATCTCGATCAGACGCGCGAGGTGATAGTGAAACGACTGACACACCGCCCCCTGAGCGCGATGTTTGAACTCGCGCAGTTCGCGGTCGGCGCGCGGAGTGCCGGTGGAACTGGCCACGTTCAGCCGCGCTAGAGGCCCCACCCGGTACCTGCCGCCGGGATAGCCCAGCGGCTTATAGTACGGAAACTTCATAAACGACCACTCTTCGCTCGCCTCACCCAGGTAGGTGTGATAGCGCAGCGGGTCCAGGCCGTCAGCCACCGTGTTGCCTTCGCTGTCCGAGATGCGGATCCGCCCGTCGTAATATTCGAGCGCCCCATCGTCGTTCACCGTGCCAAGGAAAAGCGACGGGAAGTTCCCGATGTGTTCGATCTCCTCTCGAAACGAGTCGATGAGCGACTTCATGCGGTCGAGCGCGATTCCCATCGATTCCAGCGCCTCCGGCACCCAGGCGGCGATTTCATCCCGCACTGCGGCTGTTACCGCTGTCTGTACGCCGCCCGGCACGCTCCACCCAGGATGAATGCGCTTCCCACCCACGAGTTCGATGACCCTCTGCCCGAACTGCCGCAGCCGGATTCCACGCCGCGCAAACCCGGCATCCTGCTCGATTACGCCAAAGATGTTCCGTTTCTCCACCCCGGCGTCCATGCCCAGCAGGAGATCGGGCGACGACAGGTGGAAAAAGCTCAGCGCATGCGACTGCAGCACTTGCGCGTGGTTCACCATGCGCCGCTGTTTGACCGCCGCTGGAGGCACCTCGACACCCAGCAAAGCGTCGCCCGCCTTGGAACTCGCCACAACGTGGCTCACCGGGCAGATGCCGCACACCCGCGCCATCAGCCCCGGCATTTCGTGCAACGGCCGGCCCTCGCAGATTTTCTCAAAACCGCGGAACTCGGTCACGTGGAATTGGGCGGACTCGACCTCACCCGAGTCGTTCACCCAGATGGAAATCTTGGCGTGGCCCTCGATCCGCGTCATCGGATGAATGAGTATCCGTTCCGACATTTATCCGAACCTCTTCACTTCACCCGCTGGCTCGCGTCCCTCCAGCAGGTCCACCAGGCATGCGTGGATCGCATCCGCTGATGGCGGGCAGCCTGTGAGGTAATAATCCACCTTCACCACCTCGTGTACCGGCCGGACCCTGGCCAGCAGCTTGGGCACGACGTCATTGCCAGACGGTATGCCTACGATGACTGTCGCCGTTTCCTTGTAGGCGCGGTTCAGCACGTCCTCGACGCCGAACGCATTCCGCATGGCGGTCACGTTTCCCGTCACTGCGCAATCGCCCAGCGAGATCAGAATCTTGGTGCGCTTGCGGATGGCGTGGATCGTCTCCAGGTGCTCCTCGTTGGCGACGGCGCCTTCCACCAGCGTGATGTCGGCTTCGGGAAAATCCTTGAGATCGGTGAGCGGAGACGCGCAAAACTCTGCGCGGGCCGCCAGATCAATCAGGCGCTCATCCAGATCGAGGAACGACATGTGGCACCCGGAGCAGCCGCCCAGCCACACCGTCGCCAGGCGCGGCTTTTTCGTCACTCGATCCATTGCTTCTTCTCCCGGGCCGTCACAATGTACTTGAGGAAGGTGCGGTCCTTGCGCATCTCACCCACGGCTTTGCCCTTGGCAAACAGCGCGCCGGTGGGGCAGACCTGCACGCACTTCCCGCAGCTCGTGCAACTGTCGGATGCGCCCCAGGGCTCGCCGAGATCGGAGATGACACGCGAGTTCGTACCGCGTCCCAGCATGTCCCAGGTGTGCGCGCCCTCTACTTCGTCGCACACTCGAATGCAGCGCGTGCACAGAATGCAGCGGTTATGGTCCAGGCCAAAACGTTCGTGCGTGATGTCCACCGGCAGCGACGGAAACTGGTAGCGGACGCGCACGTGATCGATGCCCAATTCCGTGGCCAGGTCTTGCAGTTCGCAGTCGCCATTCATCACACACACCGAACAGATGTGATTGCGCTCGGCGAACAGCAGCTCGACAATCAACTTCCGGTGCGCGCGCAGCTTCAGCGTATCGGTGTGCACCACCATGCCTTCTTCAACGGGCGTGAGGCACGATGCTTGCAGCTTCTTCTGGCCCTCGATTTCTACCAGGCAGAGCCTGCACGCTCCGACATCCGAGATTCCACCGATGTGGCACAGACGTGGGATACGGATGCCTTTGTTCCAGGCCACGCTGAAAATCGTCTCGCCGGCGACACCGGTCAACATCTTATCGTCGATCTGCAGTGTCTTGACGCTCATGCCGGCACCCCCGCTTCAATCTGACAATGTCCCGCCGGGCAGCGGCGCTCGCGGATGTGCGCCTCGTATTCCTGCCGGAAATAACGGAGCGTGCTCATGACCGGATTCGGAGCGGTCTGTCCCAACCCGCACAGGCTGGTCTCGCGCAGCAACCCCGATAATTCCTCGAGCATCGCCAGATCATCGTCGTTCGCCTCGCCCAGCGTCATACGTTTCAGAATGTCGTGCATCTGCACAGTGCCCGCCCGGCAGGGAATACATTTGCCGCACGATTCGTCCATGCAGAACTCCATGAAGAACCGTGCTACGTCCACCATGCACGACGAATCATCCATGACGATCAGCCCGCCCGAGCCCATGATGGAGCCGATGCGCGTTAGCGATTCATAATCCACCGGCGTATCCAGAAACTGTTCGGGAATGCATCCGCCGGAAGGTCCGCCGGTTTGCGCTGCTTTGAAATTGCCCTCGGGAATGCCGCCGCCGATGTCGAAAAGAATCGTGCGCAGCGCCGTTCCCATGGGAACTTCGATCAAACCCGTGTTGGCGATCTTACCGGCCAGCGCGAACACCTTCGTGCCCTTGCTCGAAGCTGTACCGATTGACGCGAACCATGCCCCGCCTTTTTCGATGATGGGCGGGATGTTGGCAAACGTCTCCACGTTGTTGATCAGCGTCGGCTGGTTCCACAGACCGCTTTCCGGCGGATAGGGTGGACGCTGCCGCGGCTGCCCGCGTTTGCCTTCGATGGAAGCGATCAGCGCCGTCTCCTCGCCGCACACAAACGCGCCCGCGCCAATCCGCAGGTCGATGCGAAATCCAAAACCGCTCTCCAGGATGCGCGAGCCCAGCAGGTGCTCGCGCTCGGCCTGTTTGATCGCAGTTTGCAGGCGCTGGATGGCGAGACCGTACTCGCCGCGCACGTAGATGTAGCCTTGCTGCGCGCCCACGGCATAACCGGCAATCGCCATGCCTTCGAGCACGCGATGCGGATCACCTTCCAGCACGCTGCGGTCCATGAATGCACCCGGATCGCCTTCATCGGCGTTGCAAACGATATATTTGGTGGGCGAAATCTGCTTCGAGACCAGTTCCCACTTGAGACCCGTTGGATAGCCCGCGCCGCCGCGTCCACGCAAGCCGCTGGTCTTGACCTCTTCGATCACCTCCGGCGGCTTCATGTCGGTGAGCGCGTGCGCCAGCGACTGGTACCCGCCGGCCGCAATGTAATCGGTGAGCTTCTCGGGATCCACGTGCCCGCTGTTCGCGAGCACGATACGCATCTGCCGTGCGAAGAAAGGGCCGTTCAAATCGATATGACGATCCGCAAGGCTGCGGCGGTCGACCGGGTTGCCGCTGGCCAGCGCCGGAGCATCGGACGGCGTCAAGTTTCCGAACAGCGCGTTGGCCGGCGACGATAGCACCAGCGGTCCGCGGCTGCACATCCCCATGCACCCGGTGCCGCACACCTCCACCTTGTCGAAGCGGCCCTGCTGCTTGACCTGTTCGGCGAGGGCGCGCCGCAGGTCTTCGGAGCCGCAAGAGATGCATCCGGCGGCCGTGCAACAGTAGATGCGCTCCTCGAGTGCCTGTTGCCGGGCGATCTCGTCGGCCTGTGTTTGGTTCAGCTCTTCGATGGTCATGTCAGCCTATCCGGTCCAGTTCGGCTCCCAGACTTTCCTTGGTCACGCGCGCCAGAATCTTTCCGTCTGCGATGACCGCTGGCGCCAGGCCGCACGAGCCGATGCAGCGCGCCGTTTGCACGCTCACTTTGGAGCTTGCGCCACAGCGCCTCTGCAGCACTTCCACCAGGCCCAGCGCGCCGGCCACGTAGCAGGCCGTTCCGAGACACACGACCATGGTGTGCTCGCCCTTGGGTTCGAGCGAAAAGAAATGATAGAAACTCGCGACGCCCAGCACGCGGCTCGGAGGCAGGCGCAGCTTGCGCGCAATCGTCTTCAGACGCTCCGGGGAAAGAAACCCGTAGAGTTCCTGAGCGGTGTGCAAAACTTCAATCAGCGCATCGCCCGAGTACTGGTGGCGGGACATCGCGCGTTCCAGCAGCTTGTCCCGGTTGTCCTTCACCGCCGCAACCGGCGGCTTTTCCGTTTCTGCGATTGGCGTGGGGTCCCCCTCTCCCAGGAAACGAAGTGATTTGAAACGGCGAAGCTCCTATTCTTCCACAGTGCCCGCCCACCGGCCAATCACCCCAAAGGGATATGCGGGAACACTCCGTAACTTTTCGCCCTTACCGCCGGTTATACCTGATAGAAGATGGCGCATGGGCAGCCATTAGTGAAAGCTCGCGAGAGCCTTGCTGACGACCGCCTTCTCATCGAAGCGGCCCAGCGAGATCCTCGCCGCTTTGCCGAACTCTACGAACGCAACTTTGAACGCGTGTATGCGTTCATTGCTCGGCGCGTCCGAAACCGCGAAGAAGCGGAGGACCTGACATCCGAGGTATTTCAACACGCGCTGGCCAATATCCAGCGCTTCGAGTGGCGCGGCACTCCGTTTGTGGCATGGCTTTACCGGATGGCGGCCAATGCGATTGTGGACCGCTGGCAAAGCGTGTCCAAGGACCAGGTGGACCCCAGGCGCGATGCCACGGACGCGGCCTGCCTGGACGATATCGAACAACGCGCCATGCTCTTCCAACTCGTCGACAGTCTTCCTGCGGATCAGCGCGGCGTCATCATCGAGCGTTTTGTCCAGCAGAAAAGCACGCGCGAAATTGCGGAGGAGCTCGGGCGCAGCGAGGGCGCCGTAAAACAACTTCAGTTCCGCGCCATCGAGAATCTGCGGAAGAGAATGGGGGGTGCCCGTGGCTAAACGGTCTCTCAGCGATCAACTCGACCAAGCCGTTCGAGCCATCCTCGCCGCTCCCGCATCCGCGCTCCCCATCGTCGATGCGCGCCTGGTACCGCTCGTGCGCATCGCCGCGGATCTGCGCGATCTTCCCAGGAGTGAGTTTAGAGCACGTCTGAAATCTGACTTAGAAAGGAAAGCATCGATGGCAACCGCAGCAGTCAACCCGATCCCCGAGGGTTTTCACACCCTCACGCCTTATCTGATCGTCGAAGGGGCGGACCGGCTCATCGAGTTTATGAAACAGGCCTTTGGCGCAGAGCAGAAGCTCCGGGTGCCCAAGCCCGACGGAACAATCATGCACGCCGAGGTCCGCATCGGCGACTCTCCCGTCGAACTGGCTGACGCGAACGACCAGTATCCGCCGAGGCCCACGGCGATCCATCTTTATGTGAGCGATGCCGACGCCGCATACCAGCGCGCGCTCAAGGCGGGCGCCATCTCGACGCACGAACCCGTGGATCAGCCATACGGCGACCGCGAGGCCGGCGTGAAAGACCCCTGCGGCAACTATTGGTACATCGCCACGCACAAGGAGGCCGGCGCGGGCAAATTCATCCCCGAAGGTCTACGCACCGTCAACATTTACCTGCACCCGAAAGGAACGGCCGAATTGATCGACTTCCTGAAGCGCGCTTTCGATGCCGCGGAAGAGGCGCGCTACGCATCGCCCGAAGGGACCATCGTGCACGCCAAAATCCGGATCGGCGATTCGATCCTCGAAATGGGCGAGGCTCACGGCCCTTACCAGCCAATGCCTGCCGGGATCCATCTGTATGTGAATGATACCGATGCCACATATCGCCAGGCCCTGGCGGCAGGCGCGACATCCATCTCCGAACCGGCAGACCAGCCTTACGGAGACCGCGCCGCCGGAGTGAAGGATCCCTTCGGCAACTCCTGGTTCATCGCCACGCGTATTAAGGACGTGCAGTTCTAGCGGCGAACACTACACGCGGGGGCCACGGTCTCCAACCCCTGCTTTCTGCTATATTTCGTTGCAGGTGGGAAGCGCCAACCTGAACGCATGGCTGGTACATCAGTCCGGGCGGCTGGCGGGTACACGTCACTCGCTTCGCGATGACATCACGCGTATCGGCCGCAGCTCCGATAACGACGTGGTCATTACGGACGCAGCCATCGTCTCTTCGCACCACGTCGAGATCCGCAAGGAAGGCGATGCCTACCGCCTCTGCGATCTCAATAGCAAGAACGGCACGTATCTGAACGGCCAGCGCGTTTCCGAGGAAGTGTTGCTCACGCCGCCCTGCGTGATCCGCCTGGGGGCTGATGGTCCGGAGCTGACCCTCACTTTGGAAGATACGCCGCCTGTCGATTTGAATCAAACCATCCTGGCTCCCTCGGCTCCCCTGGTTATTCCGGAAAAAGAACCCGAGCCGGCTGCCGGCGGCAAGGAACATGACGAACTCCTCTCCCAAGCTGTGGAGCGGGCTCGCATGGCCCGGCATATGGGCAGTGGCGACTCCACCATCGTCATCATGCGCGAGATGCTGGATACCGCACTGCACCGAACAGGCCGAAAATTTAAGGTGGTGATCGCCGTACTTGTGTGCGCACTCGTCGGCACCAGCGCGTACGGCTTCTGGAAGATCCAAGGGCTTAAGAAGGAGAAGAGCCAGATTGACGGGCAGATCCAGCAAGTGGAAGTTATGCTGGCCCACGCTAAGGAAGACTCCCCGGAGACCGATCAGCTCATTGACCAGCTCGACCAATATGAAGACCAGGCCGTGGCGCTGCAGAGCAACCTTCTTTTCCGCGTGTCCTCATTCGAGCACGAGGAAGCCATCAAGCACGAAATCCGCGCTCTGATGAAAGAATTCGGCGCCGAAACGTACAGCATCCCACCGGAATTTGTAGCCCGCGTCAAGCATTTCATCGAGCAAAATCAGGGACCAGACCGCTCCAACATGGAGCGCGCGTTGGGCGAAGCCAGCAAGCAGATGGATCTGATGCGCCGGATCTTCGAGGAGAATAACCTGCCGCCCGACCTGGCTTACATCGTCTTGGTCGAGAGCGCCCTCAGGAGTGACAGCAGCAGCTCGGCAGGCGCCGTGGGACTCTGGCAGTTCACGCCGGCCACGGCCAAAGCCTACGGGCTGAGAGTGGACAACCACGTGGATGAGCGGCTGGATACTGCCAAGTGCACACGTGCGGCGTGCAAATACATTCGCGAGCTGATTCTGGATTTCGGCGCCGGCAGTTCAGTTATGCTAGCCCTGGCCGCGTACAATCTGGGCCCGGCGAAGGTCAAGACCGCCATCCGCAAGGTCAACGATCCGATCAAGCAGCGCAATTTCTGGTACCTGTATCGCGCTCGCGCCGTACCACCGGAAACGCGCGAATACGTGCCGAAAGTCATCGCCGTCATGCTTATCGGCCGCAACCCGGAACGATACGGCTTATAGCTATGCGCTGCCTGCTTGTTCTGTTCGCCGCTACAGTAGTTTCGAACTCCGCCCAGTTCCCCGGCCTGCGGACCTTGCGGGTCGACTACGTTCACACCGGCACGGCCACCGACGAGCAGTTCGCGCTCGATGGTATCACGCTGGAAGGCGACTGGCCGGGGCCGCTCAACCGCTGGATCGATGAGACCAACCTCGGGCCCTATCGCTTCCAGGTGCTGGACCGCGCAACGCGGCGCGTCATCTATTCCCGCGGTTTCGCCAGCGTTTTCGGCGAATGGCAGGAAACCGAGGACGCCAGGCAATTGCGGCGCGCCTTTCATGAGAGCGTCCGCTTTCCGGCGCCTGCATCGCCGGTGGAAGTGGTGGTTCAGAGCCGGGGTTCGGCCAATGAGTTTCGTGACCTGTGGTCGGTGACCGTCGACCCGTCCGATCCCGCCATCGACCGGAGCAGTCCGCCCAAGCTGAAAGTCTGGGCCGTCATCGAAAATGGCGCTCCTCGGGACAAAGTCGACCTGCTGCTGCTCGGCGATGGATACACTGCCGCGGAGATGAACAAGTGGCATCGCGATGCGCGCCGCACCGCCGAATTGCTATTCGCGGCATCGCCTTTCAAGGAGCACCGTCAGGATTTCAACGTCTGGGCCATCGATACCCCGGCCGAGGAGAGCGGCGTCTCTCGCCCTTCTGATGGCATCTACCGCCGTTCGCCGCTCGGTGCAACCTACGATGCCTTCGGTTCAGAGCGGTACGTGCTCGCGTTCGACAACAAACGGCTGCGGGAAATCGCTTCAGCCGCGTCGTACGAGTTCATCGAAATCGTGGTCAACGGCCGCAAATACGGTGGTGGCGGCATTTTTAACCAGTACGCGACCGTGGCCGCGGACAATGCGTTCACGCCGTATGTTTTCGTCCATGAGTTCGGGCACCACTTCGCAGGATTGGCCGACGAATATTACACCTCCGACGTGGCCTACTCGAATGACGCCAAACGGCCGGAACCTTGGGCTCCAAACGCCACCGCCGACCCGTATGCCGCCAAATGGAGTCAACTGCTGAGCCCCGGCATCGCGCTGCCCACGCCATGGCCCAAGCAGGCATTTGAGCAGATGGAGACGCAGATCCAACAGCGCCGTCGCGAGATCCGCGCGCAGCACCGTCCCGAAGAGGAGATGGAAAAGTTGTTCGCCGAAGAGCGCGATCGCGACACGAAACTCCTGGCGTCCGGCCCGAATGCAGGGAAGGTCGGGGCATTTGAAGGAGCGGAGTACCAGTCACGCGGCTACTACCGGCCTCAGCAGGATTGCATCATGTTCACGCGCGATGAAGTCGGTTTCTGTGCCGTCTGTCGCCGGGCGATCGAGCGGATCATCGCCTTGTACGCTAAATGAAGAGCCCGTTTGCATTTACCTCTTGCTTTTCCCCTTTTGTTCGCCCATAATCGTTCCAAATGGCACTCACCAAGCGGCAAAAGGAAGTGGTCGATTTCGTCGCAAAATTTGTGGACGACAACGGCTACAGCCCCAGCTATGAGGAAATCGCACACGGGTTGAAGCTCGCGTCGCTCGCTACCGTCCACAAACACATTTCGGCGCTCGAAACCAAGAACTATCTGAAGCGCGGCTTCAACCGCAGCCGTTCGCTCGATCTCGGTCCGCGGTACGTGCAGGAACACAAGCGGCAGCGGGAACTGGAGGTGCCGCTATTGGGAAAAATTGCGGCCGGACGGCCGGTCGAGGCCATCGAGCACCGCGCAACGCTCAGTTTTGCGGATTTCGCGGGAAACCGGGACACCTACGCCCTGGAAGTCCGCGGCGATTCAATGATTGAAGATCACATCTGCGACGGCGACATGATTCTGGTCGAGCGCACCGCCGAAGTACGGGATGGGGATATTGTGGTTGCTCTGGTTTCCGGAGTGGAAACCACCCTCAAACGCATCTACCGCGAGGCCGGCGACCGCATTCGGTTGCAGCCGGCCAACTCATCGCTCGCGCCGATTTTTGTGCCGGCGTCGGAAGTCCAGATACAGGGACGGCTTCTCGCCGTGCTTCGGAAGTATAGATAAGCCCGCGTTAGGCTATCGCGCCTTCTGCCTTACCATTGCGAAGTTCCTGCTCCGCCCGCAGCCAGTCTTCTTCGGCCGATCCGCCGGTAAAGCCGCGTGCTTCCCAATACGAATACGCGAGGCGGGCGATGGCCTCCCGCTCAATCACCGTTTCCGGGTCGACCGTTCGCTCTGAATTCTGGGGGGAGGTCTCAGAAGTTGAGGAGTCCGAGCTCTTGGTGCGCGTTGTGCGGCGCTTCACGGGACTTGCAGCAGCCGCGGCGCCTGTGGGATCGGAGTAAATTGCGTGATGCTTTCGGTTCATTGAAGATTCCCCCTTTTTTGGTCTTCCTGATTATTTTATCAGAGCACCGGCCTTCTTCCGAGCAAAACCTTTTTATCAACTCGATAACGGAGCGAACGGCTGCTGTGTCACCTTCATCTCCCAGCCGAGGTGATTCAGATAAAACAGCAGCAGTGGCTCCGGATAGGATCCCCGAAATTTCTCGAAAGCGCGCGCAGCCCACCCCTCGGTCAAGTAGTGGCTGGCATCGAGGTCTTTCTCAAAAAATCCGTTCTGATTGGGAATGCCCAGGAACTCAAGCACAGCCGCGATCATGTCCAGGTGCGACACCAGGACGGCTTGTGCGAAATCTTTGGCAAACTCTTCGTCGTTCTCCAGGATGCGCGCCCACAAACGGGGGGTGGCATTGCGCAGATGCTCGGTGTTGAGCTTTACCAGATGCGTTCGTGTCTTCAATGCGTCGTAGAGCTGGTACGTCTTCAGCTTCCCCATCGAGATCCCTCGAACAATTTGAGCGAAACCCGGCTCTCCGAGCTTCTGATACACCTCGCAAAGCTGCATGCTCGCAGCGTAGCACAGCCGGGCGGAAACCCAGACTGAATGAGCGTGGACGCGCCGCACGCGCTACAATAATCGGGGTTTGATCATGAGTAATCTCATTATTTTGGGCGCACAGTGGGGCGACGAGGGCAAGGGCAAAATCGTCGACCTGTTCTGCGAGCGCTTCGACATCGTGGCGCGATACCAGGGCGGGCATAACGCCGGCCACACCGTTCAAATCGGGGACAAGAAGTTCGTGTTGAAGCTGATTCCTTCCGGGATCCTGCACCCTGGAAAGCGGGTGGTGATCGGCAACGGTCTGGTGGTGGACCCGGCGGCGCTGCTCGCGGAGATCGAGTCGCTCGAGCAGGTCGGCGTAGACGTCAAGGGCCAGCTCGCCATCAGCAACCGCGCCCACGTGCTGTTCCCGTTTCATCGCGCCATGGAGAAGCTGCTGGAGGCGATCGGCACAACCTCGCGCGGCATTGGCCCGTGCTACGAGGACAAAGCCGGCCGCCGCGGGATTCGCATCGCCGACCTGCTGGACCGGGAGCGGTTCGGCGCACAATTCAGCGATCGGGCCGCGGAAAAGGAAACCGTGGCCCGTGCGTTCGGCGTCGCGCAGGAACTGGATTTAGCGCGCATCCGGGCCGACTACGAAGGTTTCGCCGATCGCATCCGGCCGATGGTGTGCGATACCGCGCGCCTGCTGAATGACGCTATCCGCGCGGGCAAGAGCGTCATGTTCGAGGGCGCACAGGGGACCATGCTCGATCTGGATCACGGCACGTATCCTTTTGTGACGTCTTCGAGTGCGTCCGCGGGCGGAGCATGCACCGGTACCGGCGTACCGCCGACGCGCATCCACGCGATTGTCGGAGTGGCCAAAGCCTACACCACGCGCGTGGGCGGCGGGCCGTTTCCGAGCGAGGCGCTGGATGCCATGGGTGACGAGATCCGCCAGCGCGGCAACGAATTCGGCTCCGTGACCGGACGCCCTAGGCGCTGCGGGTGGTTCGACATCCCGCTGGCCCGCTATGCCGGCATGCTCAACGGCATCGATTCGCTGGTCGTCACCAAGCTCGACGTGCTGGATGAGCTGGAGAAAATCCCGGTCTGCGTGGCGTATCGCACGGGCCGGCACGAAGTGACGGAGATGCCCCCCACGGTCGCGGGCCTCGAAGCCGCCGAGGCGGTGTACGAGTGCCTGCCGGGATGGCGCTCTTCGACCGCCGGCATCTCCAGCTTCGAAGAACTGCCGCAGAGAGCCAAGGATTACCTGGCCTTCCTGGAGAGCCGGACAGGCATCGAGGTGGGATGCATTTCCACTGGGCCCGAACGGAATCAGACTATCGTGCGCCTAGGCTCGAGGTTCCATCAGCTTTTCTCATAGCTTGTCTCCGGGAAATACCGGTTGGGAAGAAGCCTGTACACCAGGCCGACCGAAAGTGGGTGCATCAGGCCCGCCATGAAGAATACCGGCGCGTAGGAAAAGTGCTGCACGATGTAGCCGGTCCCGAGATTCGCCAGGATGCCGCCGATCGCGCCGCCCATTCCTGAAAAACCGGATGCCGTCCCCACCTCGTTGCCGCGGAACAGATCCGTCGGCAGCGTCTGGATGTTGGCGACAAAGAATGAGTGCCCGACGGTGATGCAACAGGTTGCCGCGATGGCCATCCACGCACGGGGTACGAGCGGCGCCAGAATCGCCGCGGGCATAATCAGCGCGCCCAGCAGCATGGCGAATTTGCGCGCATCCGGTAGTTTCCAGCCGGCGCGCATCAGCCTGCCCGATAGCCATCCTCCAAACAGATAACCGGCTCCGCCGACGGTGAACGGAACCCAGGCATAATCGCCCACCATTTTGAGATTGAAGCCTCGCTCCTTTCTCAAGTATTCCGGCAGCCAGAAGATCACGAAGTAGATCACCGGGTCGGTGAAAAACCGCGCCAGGATCAGCGTGTAGCACTCTCGCATAGCGATCACTTTTCGCCAGTCGATCTTCGAGCGAACGGCGGTCGTTTGTTCCGGCGGTTCAACCTGGTCTTTAATGGCGGCATATTCTTCAGCGCGTAGCAGGCGGTTGCGATGCGGAGGCTGGTAGAAGAACAGCCACGCGATGAGCCACGCCAGGCCGAGCGCTCCGGTGAATAGGAAAGCGAACCGCCATCCGTATCGCAACGTCAAGTACGCGACCATGGGCGGCGCAATGGCCGACCCTAGCGACGATCCTGCATTGAAGATCCCGACCCCGAGCGCGCGCTGATGCGGTGGAAACCATTCGCCGACTGCTTTGGCTGCTGCGGGCCAGTTCCCGGGTTCGCCCAAGCCGAGAAGGAAGCGGACTGCCGCCAACGACCACCTGCCCGCCACCACCGCGTGCAGCACGGCCGCGATGGACCAGGTCGAGATGAAGACAGCGAAGCCGCGCCGCGTGCCCAGCCGGTCCACCAGATATCCGGAGCCGGCGTACATGACCGCGTAGGCCACAAAGAAGGCCGTGATCACGTAGGAGTAATCCTGCTCGGTCATGTGGAACTCGGTCCTCAGGTCGCGCGAGACGATCGAGAGCGCCAGGCGGTCCGCGTAGTTGATCATCGTGGAGAGGAACAGCAGGATGGCGATGATCCAGCGGAGCCTGGGAATCTTCACCGGCTTGTTTCCAGGGAACCCTTGTAGGCTGCGCGATTGAGGAGCAGGAAAAGCGCCAAAGCCGCAATGGTGACGGCCCAGCCGGCCCGTTTGTTCATTACGAACTATTGTAGAGGCGGGCGGCTTCAGCGGGGACCGCCAGATGTTCCAGTTCGGCAAGAAATTGCCGCGCTACGCGCGGTGCGTCGAACTGCTGGACAGCGGCCGCTCCGGTAGCCGCGATGGAATGGCGCAACTCAGGCTGCTGGTAGAGGGTCTCGATTCCCGCGGCCAGCGACTGGTAGTTGTCGGGCTCCACCAACAACGCATGCGGAACCACCTCGGGGACAGCCGCGGCACGCGCTGCGACGATCGGCCGCGCTGCCGCCATGGCCTCGAGCAATACGATGCCAAATCCTTCCTGTACACTCGGCAGGCAGAACATGTCGCAGCGGTTGTACTCGCGGGCAAGCGCCTCCCGGTTGAGAGTGCCGAGCCAACTCACCTCATCGGTGAGCCCGAGCGATCGCTGCAAGCGTTCCAGCGCCTTGCTCTCCGGTCCCTCGCCGGCAATCCGGACTTCGAGCTGCGGGATGCGCGGCTTCAGCTCTGCCGTTGCGCGAAGCAAGACCTCTACGCGCTTCCGCCTGTAGAGGCGGCAAACGCAGAGCACGACAAACCGCCCGGCATCAGGGGTGCCGCCTTCGCGGCGAAACGCCTCGCGCCATCGATCCAGTTCGATCAATTCCGGGATTACGGCGGGCGCCTGCTCGAGTCCGTAATACTGCATCAGCCGGCCGGCCGAGTAGCGGCTGGTGGTCACGATGCGGTGGGCACGGCGCACGTGAAGCGCTTCGCGCCGCGCTTGGAGCGCCATGGTGGCGCGCGTCAAGCCGCGCTCATATTGCATCTCGTCTGCGATCACTCCCTTGATGGAGGCCAGATGGGGGCGGCCGGTGCGGCCCGCAATCCGGTAACCGTCCAGGTCAAAGCCGACGGTGACGTCGTAATGGTCCCACCGCCTGAAACGCAAACCCGCATTGAACAGTAGCCGCTCCGCCGTCTTGACAGGCAGATGTTTGTCCGGCGCCACCAGATCGACTTCGACACCCATAGTCTGCAATGCGTCGGCCAGCGTCCGGATGGCGACGAATGTGCCGCTCCCCTCGCGCACATTGAGTGGGGTCGAAGTGATAAAGGCCACCCGCAGCGCTGAGTCTTTCCGGCGTCCGACGTCCATGAGATCAACATCGTACATCAGCGGGGTTCACCGGTTCGGCCTGTCGCGCTATTCGTCCGCGCCGGCGAGCATCCGCGCCGCGATGCTTCGCATTCGAGCCAGCTCGCCCGATGCGTCACGACCTTGCGAATCTTTCTTTACCCAGTCCGCGATAGACGCCATCAATTCTGAGGCTTGTGGGTGACTGAGCAGCGGGTGCGGTCCTTCGAACGGTTCAGCGCTGGCCGGCGATGTCTCCTTCTGGTCGTCTTCGAGGATAACCGCGCAAACAGCGATGCACTGGTCGCAGATGAACACGTGCCCGCCCGGATCGGAGATCAGTTTGTGCGCAGATTTTTGACAGAAGGAGCAGACCCCGGCGGAAACACCGCTGGAACCACTGTGGCGCCTCGCAACACGTGCCATCAACGATCAGCATAACGCCTCTGCATCAACGCCGGCGCGCATCACACCGCTATAATGAGCAAGACACCCGCGGCATGCCTCCCAAAATAGTCCTGCTCGAATTCAGGCCCCAGGCATCGCTCGCTCCGGTAGTGCGCGCGACGTTCCTCACCTTTCTTCTGTTCTGTCTTGGCCATTTCTTCATCGACCTCTACTCCGGCGCGTTGGGCGCGCTGCAGCCGCTGCTCGTCGACCGCTTCCACATGAACTTCACCGAGGCCGGGATTCTCGCGGGCGTTCTCTCGTTCTCTTCCTCGGTTTTGCAGCCCGCATACGGCTATCTCTCCGACCGGTTCCATTCGCGGTTGTTTACGGCCCTGGCTCCCGCGGTAGCTGGAATTTTTATCTCCGCGGTCGGCTGGGCGCCAAGTTACGCCGCGCTCGTCGCGATGGTGTTCCTGGGCGGAGCCGGCATCGCGTCGTTTCATCCCCAGGCCGCGTCACGCGCCACAGAAGGGATCGAAACGCACCGTGGCCGCGCCATGGCCATCTTCATCAGTTCGGGAACGCTGGGTTTGGCATTGGGTCCGTCGTTTTTCTCGGCGGTCGCCGTGCGGGCGGGCCTGCCGCGAACCGCGTGGGCGGCGCTGCCCGGCGTTGCGCTCTCACTCGTCCTGCTGGCGTTTCTGCGGCCGCCCGCCCGAATCGACCAGAAGCGGCCGCGGTTCGACTGGTCGCCGTTGCGCTCCGTCTGGAAGCCCATGACCATCCTGTTCTTTCTGGTGTTCATCCGCTCCATCGTCCAGGTGACGTTCACCCAGTTTTTGCCGCTCTACCTGCATACCCAGCGCGGCTACTCGCTGGCGAATTCCAGCCTGCATCTCACCCTCTACCTTGGATTCGGCGCGCTGGGCGGCATTCTGGGAGGGAATCTGGCTGACCGGTTCGGCGGGCGGCGCGTGATTCTCGCTTCGATGATCGGCTCGGTACCGTTTCTCACGGCGTTCGTCTTGACCACCGGAATCGTCTCCACCATCAGCCTGATCCTGGGCGGGCTGATCCTGCTGTTTACGACTCCGGTCAATGTTCTGATGGGCCAGGCGCTCGCTCCCACACAAACCGGCACAGTATCGGCCTTGATGATGGGCTTCGCCTGGGGAACCGCCGGTATGCTGTTCATTCCGCTCACCGGATGGATCTCGGATCTCTTCTCGATGCAGGCGGCATTCATCGGACTGGTCCTGTTTCCTTTGGTTGGATTCTTTCTGGCGCTGAAACTGCCTCGCGAGCAGCGCGCTTAAATATGAGCGGCGGGTTTAAAGCCGTCTGCCTGCTCAGCGGCGGTCTCGATTCCTCGGTTTGTCTGGCTCTGGCGCGCAGCCAGGGTTTCGAGTGTTATGCGTTGTCGTTCGATTACGGGCAGCGGCACCGCGTGGAACTGGAATCGGCGAAGCGCGTGGCAGAAAGCCTGGGCGCAGCGCAGCATCTGGTCGTGCCTATCGACCTGCGGGTGTTCGGCGGATCCGCACTCACCGGCGACCTCGCGGTTCCCAAAGGCCGGTCGCCCGATGAAATGACTGCCGAAATCCCCATCACCTACGTGCCCGCGCGCAACACTGTTTTTCTCTCGCTGGCGCTGGCGTGGGCTGAAGTGCTGGGCTCCGCCAACATTTTCATCGGTGTGAATGCGCTCGATTACTCCGGGTACCCGGATTGCCGCCCCGAATTCATTGAAGCTTTCGAGTACCTGGCCAATCTCGCCACCAAGGCCGGCGTAGAGGGACGGATGGGCCTGAAAATCCACACCCCGTTGATCCGCTTGTCGAAAGCTGAGATCGTTAAATTGGGAGCCGAGTTGGGTCTGGACTTCAGCCTGACACACAGTTGCTACGATCCCGATGAAGCCGGGCGCCCCTGCGGCCAGTGTGATTCGTGCCTGCTGCGCCGTAAGGGATTTGAAGAGGCGGGAGTGAACGACCCGCTGAGGTTCTAGGTTCCAGGTGTCAGGTTTCAGCACGCTGCAGTTTGCTGGCACCTGAAACCTGGCACCTGACACCTAAAGCTATGAAAATCGCCGAAATCTTCTATTCGATTCAGGGCGAGGGCTCGCTAATCGGCGTGCCGTCGGTCTTTGTGCGGACCAGCGGCTGTAACCTTCGTTGCTCCTGGTGCGACACGCCGTACACCTCCTGGCAGCCGGAAGGCGATGACCTTTCGCTCCCGGAGATTCTCGAAAAGGCGGGTGCATACCCAGCGCGGCACGTGGTGGTGACGGGCGGCGAGCCGATGATCGCTCCTGATATCGTGGCCCTCACCGAGCAACTGCGAGCGAGTGGTCTGCACATCACCATCGAGACCGCGGGTACTGTGTTTGCGCCTGTCGCGTGCGATTTGATGAGCATCAGTCCCAAGCTCGCCAATTCGACACCAGAGGGCCGCCTGGCGCTCCAGCATGAACGGTTGCGATTCCAACCGGATGTCTTGTGCCGCCTCATGGCCGCTTACCCTTATCAGCTCAAGTTCGTGGTGTCGCAGCCCGAGGATCTCAACGAACTGGAACTGATGCTGAATCGGATTCAGGCTGACCGCGCCCGCGTGATCCTGATGCCCGAAGGGGTCGAGCCGGCGCAGCTGCAAAAACGGGGTGTCTGGCTGGCCGAAATCGCGAAGCGCCAGGGGTTCCGGTTTACTCCTCGCCTGCACGTGGAACTGTGGGGCAACCGCCGCGGCGTGTAGAACGCTTCCTCAGGACGCCCGCCTTCCCCAGCGCCTCTAAACCTGACCTATACTTTCCTTTTCACATCTCTTGGGAGGCACCATCCATGAATCGCCGCCAATTCCTCACCGCCGGCGCCGGCCTGGCGCTTGCTACGGGCCGCGGACTCGCCGCACCGTATGCTGACCAGAAGCCGCGGCGCGTGGGGCTGATCGGCAGCGGATGGTACGGCAAATCGGACATCTTGCGGCTCATTCAGGTTGCGCCGGTCGAGATTATCTCGCTCTGCGACGTCGATAAACAGATGCTGGCCGAGGCCGCCGACCTGGTCGCATCGCGCCAGCGCTCCAAGAAAAAGCCGCGGCTCTATCACCACTATCGCGACATGCTCAAGGAGAAAGACCTCGATATCGTCGAGGTGGCGACGCCTGACCACTGGCACGCGCTGGCGATGATCGCCGCCGTCCAGAGCGGCGCGGACGTCTATGTGCAGAAGCCCATCAGCGTCGACATCATGGAAGGCCAGGCGATGCTGGCCGCGGCGCGCAAGCACCGGCGCGTTGTTCAAGTGGGAACGCAACGGCGCAGCACACCGCACCTGGTGGAAGCCATGAACGAGTTCATCCGGCCGGGGAAGCTGGGCAAAATTGCGCTGGTGGACATCTGCTGCTACTGGCACATGCGCGCGACGGAGAATCCGCCGGACACCGATCCGCCGCCGTATCTTGATTACGACATGTGGACCGGCCCGGCGCCCATGCGCCCCTATAACAGCCTCGTGCACCCGCGCGGCTGGCGTGCGTTTATGGAATACGGCAACGGCATCGTGGGCGACATGTGCATCCACATGTTCGACATGACGCGCTGGATGATGAATCTCGGCTGGCCGACGCGCGTTTCTTCAACCGGCGGCATCTTCGAAGACAAAAAGAGCAAAGCTAACATTACGGACACGCAGACCGCGACCTTCGAATATCCCGACCTGCGTATCGTCTGGCAGCACCGCACGTGGGGCGCTGCGCCGGACCCGGATTATCCGTGGGCGGCGACGTTCTATGGCGACAAGGGCACGCTCAAAGCCAGCGTATTCAGCTACGATTTTATTCCCGAGGGTGGCGGCAAACGCGTCCATCGCGACGTGACCTACGAACTCGAGCAATATCCGGAAGACAAGACCGAGAAGGATCTCGAAAAGCATTGCGCGCCGGCCATCCGCCATCACATGATGGATTTTCTGGCGGCGATCGATGCGCGGACGAAGCCGGTGGCCGACATCGAGCAGGGCTACATTTCGACTGCGAGCTGCATTCTAGCCAATCTCTCGATGCAGCTCGGCCGTACGCTCGCGTGGGACGCCGCTGCGCAGCGAGTGAAGGACGACGAGGAAGCCAACCGCCTCTTGCGGCGGCCGTACCGGAGTCCATGGGTGCACCCGGAACCGGACCAGGTGTGAACTGAGGCCTGGCCTAACAAAGAAGCCAACATCAGCTGTTACTTTTTCTGCCTGCCCTGCCGTCTTCTTAGAGATAGGAGGTTCTGATGGAAATCCGCCCGCGGATTTGCGTCCTGAGTGTGCTGGTTCTGCTTGCCCTTACGTTACCCGGTTTCTCGCAGAGCCGCCGGATGCGAGGCGCGCCGTCCGCAGGGAGTGCCCCTTCTGTGAATGTACCCCCAGCCACATTTACCGGCTTAGTGCAGAGTATCGACAAGGGATCGCTTACGCTTCAGGAAGACGACTCGAATTCGCTGCGATTTGTTTGTTCCAGGAAAACCCACTACTTCGTCGGCGATAAGAAGATCAAACTGGCGGATGTCAAGCCAGGTGATCGCGTCACGGTGGAAACCAAACGCTACGCTGACGGAGAAATGGAGGCGATCAACGTTCGGATCGAGCACCCGGGAACCCCCAAGCCCGCGGACCCGAAAACGTCTTGAGAACCACGCATCTCATTTGCGTCCTCGCTGCTGCGCTCTTCTGGAACCCCGCGCTGGTAGCCGCCGAGGCGTCCGAGCCGGTGGTCCGGGTCTGCGACGTCATCCGCGACCTGCCTCTGTATGCGGGCAAAGTAGTCGCGATTGTCGGGCGATTTTCGTACCGCGAAGAGGGCCGGTTTCTCAGCGAGGAGACGTGCGAGGGATTGAAGTCTGGAGAGCTGGAGCCTTCCAACGCGATTCCCGTGTTTTTCGACACAAAAGCCGCTCCCAAGCCTCCGCAGGGTTTGTCCATCGATCGCCATCTCGTCTACAAAGAGCTGGAAATCATCAAGCGGCAAACCTCGCTCGCCAGCTTTCGATTCGGATCTGAGGATTACGACCGGTGGGCTGTCGCGTACGGCCGGGTGGAAATGATGAAAGGTTCGCCCACCAGGCCCAAGAACTCGGGCAAAAAGTTTGAGCCCGCTGCCGCGAGACTTATCTGCGCCAGCGCGAGCATGATTATTTTCCTGACAGATTAGATTCCACCTGGTAAAGAGTAGAGCTCGCATGTCGAAGGCCCTGGCAGTCGCACTGGTTCTTTGTTCCGCAGTTGCCGGCCGCGATCGCGGTGGCTCAAACTACGGCTGGTATCATCTGGACCCGGGCTGTTTGCGAGGTCCGTACGGCGTCGTCGCCAATTACGACAAAGCCGGGCCGGAGATCGATCGGCAACTGAAGGCCATGTATCAAAACGGGCAAAGAAGGTTGCGCATTCCCATTTATTTCGGGCGCGGTTTGGGCGGCGGCACGGTTCTCGATTCGACAGGCGGCCATCTCGCGGCCTCGTACCGTGAAAACCTTACGAATCTTTTGCGTACGATTCGCAAAACCGGGTTCAAGGAAATCATCGTCGGCTTCTTTCCTCTGGGCCCAAACGAGCCTTCGCGATGGACCGCGTTTCAAGAAGACTACTACGAGGAGAACTGGGCGCTGATCCGGAACCTGCGGCCGCTGATCACCGGTGCTAAAATCCCCTACCGCATTGATCTCGGAAACGAGGGCAGTCCCTCCGCATCCCAGCGCGTTGCACTCGAATACTGCCAGCGGCTGTGGAACCAATATGCCGCTATGTATGGAACACTCGACACCGTTGGCTTCTCCATCATCCCTTCACCCGACCGGCTAAGGCTCGTGAGCGCGGTTTACGGTGACAGCCTGTTCGGCAATCATGGGGAGCCGCCTGCGTTGGATCTTCATTTTTACCGGGCCGCGCAGCAAAACTTTAAGTTAGCCGCCGGGATACTACGCGGCGCCGGTTACCGCCAGCCCTGGATCCTCGGCGAGTGTTTTTTCAATGATGCCGAGGAAGCCGAGGCATTGCGGCAGGCGATCCGCGCCACCGGTCAATACGTGCTGTTCCTGTTACAATGGCCAATGCGCGCGAACTCTGCGTGCCACGAACTCGATGTAGCTCCGCCTCTCGATTTTGATCAGTACCGGTCCCGCGGATTCTGAGATGGATTATCAAACAAAAGGCCGGGCGCAACGAGTTCCCCGCCACGCGAAGGCACGGTTAGCGGGTCCCGCAAGTATCCATCTCATAACCTTAGCCAACCTTGAAAAATCACGTTTCAAGGCGCAGCCTGTTCGTAGACCTTACTTTGAATGAAGCAACCGCAGGAAGAGGCATGAGCCGGCACCTGATCAGCGCTGCCCTTATTGCATTTCTCGATTTGTCTGCACCGCGCTCCGCTGTGGGCGCCACCAGTGCGTGCGATGTGACGTCCGATGGCTCAGTCAATGTGGTGGATGTCCAGCTTGTGATTAATCAGGTATTGGGACATGTGGCCTGCACAAACGGCGATCTCGATGGTAACGGCCGGTGCGACGTCGTAGATGTACAAAGAGTTATCAATGCGGCTTTGGGCGGCATCTGCCGGCTAGGCTCCGGAACAGCCTGGTACGTGTCACCTGCCGGCAACGATGCGAACGCGTGCTCGCAGGCCAGCCCGTGCCGTCAAATCACACGGGCGCTCAGCCTGGTGCGAGCGGGAGACACGATCATCGTGGCCGACGGAAACTACAACGCTTTTACCGTCGACAGCTTGAATGGGACGGCAACCAATCCCATAGTCATCGCGGCCCAGGGTCAAAACGCCAACATCCAGCCTGTTTCCGGAGTGCGGGACACCATTTTTGTCACGTTTTCTTCCTACATCATTCTGGACGGCTTGCGCTCGTTTAACGCCAATCGCGCCGCGGTGCGAATTGACAACAGCCCGAATGTGACGGTTCAAAACGGCGTCTTCGGTAATAATGCAACGTGGGGCATTTTCACCGATTTTTCTGACCATTTGCTCATTCAGAGCAACGAGTGCTACGGCAGCCAGACGCAGCACGGCATTTATGTTTCCAACAGCGGCGACTGGCCGGTCGTCAGAAAGAATCTTCTGCACGACAACGCGGGCGCCGGCCTGCAACTGAACGCGGACGCCTCCCAGGGCGGAGATGGCATCATCACCGGCGCGTTGATTGAGGACAACGTGATTTATAACAACGGATCGGCTGGAGGCAGTGCCATCAACCTCGATGGCGTCCAGAACTCCACGATTCGAAACAACCTTCTCTATAACAACCACGCTTCCGGCATCGCCATGTTCCACGGTGACGGCGCGCAGGGCCCGGCAGGAGATCTGGTCTATAACAACACGATCAACATGGCCACCGATGGCCGGTGGGCGCTGCGCATCGATTCCAGCGTCGGAACCAATACGCTTCGCGACAACATACTCTACAACAGCAACCCAAATCATGGCGGCATCGACTTTACGAACGCCGCCGACGTGGCCGCGACCAACAGCGACTACAACATTTTTGGCGGCGGGAACTGGGCCGTTACTCCGGACGACGGCAGCACGTTTTACACGCTATCCCAATGGCAGGGATTATCGCATGAGCAGCATTCGCTGGTAGCCACGCTCTCCGGCCTTTTTGTGAATCCATCTGCGAATGATTATCATCTCCTGGCAACCGCTCCAGCCGTGGATAGGGGGCAAACGCTGACAACGGTTACGGTCGACGCCGACGGTAGACCGAGACCCGAAGGCGCGTCGTCCGACATTGGCTGCTATGAGTATCCGAAGTAGCTGCTGAACAAAAAACCGCTACAATAGGATTTCCACTTCGCTCACCGAACGAGAAAGCTCTTTCAATCGCGCATCAAACGTGACCAGGACCGCCCTGTGATGGCGGGCAAGGCTGAGCAGATACGCATCGGTCACCTGCCCGGGGCCGAGGAGTGTGTCGAAAATAGGCCGCGTTTCCGGTTCCGCGGGCGAAGCGAGCGATGCCAGGTACTCATGCCGGTCATCGCTGACAAGAACTGCCAGCAAAGCGAGTGCCTCTCCCGGCCTCTTCGCGACCGTGACCACTGCGGGATTTGACGAAAGCCGGACGAAGCCGAGTTGAGTGAGTGCACAGGTGGCCCAGCGCGAGCGAGTCTTTTCCAGGCGTCGCCTGGCTGCGGCGTGAAACTGGTGGTTCGGCCATGCGATCGCCAGCAGAACGTTCACATCGAGCAGGAGGAGTTCAGAAGAGGCCTTCTTCATCGATCACCCGCTGAACGCGGGAAGCTGGAATCACCGGTGCGTTGGCTGGCACATCAAAGGTCGGAAACCGTTGCGATTTCTTTTTCCTGGGGGGCTGGGGTGGCGCCAGGCCGCGGCGCGCCAGAGCGGACAGCGTCTTTCCCAAGCCCTCGCCGGCAACCCGGGACAGATGCAGCGCGGCCTCATAAACGTCGTCATCCAGCGTCACCGTAGTCCGCACCATAACCAGTTTGATACGCTGATACGCTGATGTCAAGATGCCGCCTCGAGGTGACCGCGGTCATCGTGCCGCGACCGAGCGGACACCATCGCTCTTCTGGCTCCTGACTTCTGCCTCCTGGCTCCTCAGTTCATTCATCCGCTCGATTTGCTTGACCAGGAACGCGGTGTCAGAGAACGGGTCGCCGCCCATCCGCGCCCAGTAAACGCGGCCATTGCTGTCGATCAGGATAGTTGAGTGCAGTTCGATGTCTTCGAAGTCGTCGTAGGAATGGAAGCGGCGCGCGTTTTCGAACTTGTCGTCGGAAAGGACGCGCACCGGCAGGTCGCCGAACTCCTTCGTCGCGGCCGCGTTCTTTGCCGGCGTGGCGCTGCTGACGGCAAGCACGACGGTGTTGAGCCGTTCCCAGTCAGCCTTTTTCCCGCCGATGTCATGCAACTGCCGCATGCAGTGCGGGCATTCAGTCCCCAGATAGAAAACCAGCAGCACATTTTTACCGCGGTAATCTTCGAGCGTCACGCGCTTCCCCTGCGCATCTCGTACGTCCAGTTTGGGAGCCTCATACGGTTCCCAACGGTTGGGGCCGAAGCGCTCGAGCGAAGTCAGCACGTAGTTTCTTTGCGGCGCGGGAGAAGAATCGCGTGGTGCGGCGTTAATGCAGGTGGCTTTGGCCTTCTGGAGGATGGGTAACCCGGGGTCGGCGTCGGAAGCCAGGAATAGAAGCCGTGCCATGGCGTCTTCGGCTTTCGCTCTCTCGCCGAGCGCCGCGTAGGCCCGGACTAGGCCGGACAGCGCAAACAGGTCGTTGCGCGTCAACTCCAGCGCTTTCTCGAATGCCCGCGCGCCAAGCACGGGGCTCTTTGCGTCCAGATACGCTTCGCCCAGGCTGCTGTAGAGAGCCTGCGGATAGAACGGAGGGTCGGCGTAGCTTTTCTGTATGTCGAATTCGCGTTTCGCGGCTTCGGCCAGCAAGCCCAGCCCTTCGATGGTTTCGCCGCGGGCCAGAGCATAGCGGCCTTTCAGTTCCTGGGCCTGAATTTCGTAATACTCCTCTTCGTCCTTGTTCTTCTCCAGGTCTTTCTTCAGCG
>Ga0335077_10001515_pt1 | contig 27687 bp, 24 predicted proteins | sample Lox_Sample_31_FD_207151 | JGI IMG/M metagenome (GOLD analysis project Ga0335077, IMG submission 207151) | Soil microbial communities from Loxahatchee National Wildlife Refuge, Florida, United States - Lox_Sample_3.1 | ecosystem: Environmental > Terrestrial > Soil > Wetlands | place: USA... | reverse complement strand
GCCCGTGATCATGACTAGGTTCTTGTGATCAGCCATTACATTGTTACCGACGACTGGTTGTGAAACAGTCAAGCTCAGAGCAATGTCATATAGGCCCTGAGCTGAAAAACTCAAATGATCTGCATCGTCCGGCTCGGGAAAGCAGAAGGGCTCACCTTTCCTCGAGATCTGCTCATGCAAGTTGAGGCAGCCCACATAAAAGCCAAGCTCTGCCCGCAACATTTTGAAGAAGTCCAGAATGTGCTCGGTTGACTCGGCCAGTGCGCCAGCCACATGTCCGATTCCCAGGGTTCGGATGTCATCCAGTGCTCGCGCCCCCGCCTCATCGCGAGGATCAACTTCATACGCCAGCCTGGAGGCTCGTGAAAGCTGAGATTTCATCCAGCCGTGAAGCCGTTCCCTCCAGTCGAGGTTTTCTTCCCGTGGTTTCCTAAGAATGTAGTTGGCGCTTTTGGCGCCCTCAGTAATCTCAGCGCTCAGAAGCACACCGTCTCGAAATTCCAGCATCCGCAGATGGTTTTTGACAGTGCTCATGTATTCGTCGCTGAGTTCTGTCGTGATGGTATTAAAAAGTCTCAAGAAGCCCGGCGATTGGAACTTTGTTCCATGCTCATCAGAAATCCGTCTTAGCGAAACAAGAAGCTCCACGAAAATCTGCAAAACCTCGACTGAGCGGTGTAGCATTGCGCGCGGCGACGAGCGTAGCGACCAGCCCCACACTTGTCGCTCGCGTTCAATGGCTTCAACGGCGATTCCATACATGGATCTGACGATCTGTGATCGTGCCACGCTGTCCTTCAAAATTTCCTGACGATATATGATCTCTTGCGAATCGGAAAGCGGACTCAGCACTGCCTTCTTTGCTACTTCAAAAAGGAAGGGATCGCCAGATGCCATCGCACGAAACAACATCTCTAACTCGAGGTCCTGAACCAGGTCCGCGGTGGTTTCCGAGAACTGGCTGGCGGGCTTGTTACTGTGGCGCAGGTACCTTATCTCGTCAAGATCTCGACCACCATATTGCGTGTAGCCAAAATCGCGGTCTTTGTACATCAAAAGCGCTTTCATGTCAGGATCGCCCCTTTTCAGGCTCTGCAATTCTTCGTTTCACATCGCCGTAGCAAAGGCCGTATTTGTGCGCTAGCGCATCGGCATAAGCCAAGCCGTCAGCAGGTTTGCGCACAAGCTTAAACGTCCTGATTGCCGGGTCTTTGGGATCTACCGTACTGACCATGCTCACCGTGCTTTTGTCCAGGGAAGCTAGATCGTCCAGAAATGTGACACATACGCACATCATGTCGCGGTTAATCACTTTCCGCATCACTTCTTTGCTAAGAAAAAGTGCATCGCTCAGCGTGGTAGAGAGAAAGCTTTCGTTCATGATGAGAATGCCGCGCGAAGTGGCAGAGTCGAGAATCTCGCGGATTCTGAGCAAGTCATCTTCGAGCTTTCCGGTCAGATTGTGAATGTCTTCCTCTCGCTCGAAGTGGGTAAATATTTGGTCGCAGAAAAATAACTTGGCTTCCCTGCCAGGGACCGGGCAGCCTATTTTAGCGAAATAATGAAGCTGTCCGAGAGCGCGGGCAAACGTTGTTTTTCCGCCTTGGTTTGGTCCGGTAACGACCAATATCCGCTCTGGACCGGTCAAATGAAAATCATTCACTACTACCCGTTTGTTCTCGGCCGCCAATTTATTGGCCAGCGCCAAATCAAACACATCTCTGGCGCACACCTCTCTTGATCTATCACTCACAGTCGGCAGGCAGAAGTGCACGCCTGATTTCCGAAGTCGCTCGGTGTGCTCGATAACGGCGATATAGAACTGGACCTCTCGGTCGAACCTCACAATCACGCTATCCAGGTAGTTTCGATGGCGCTCAGAATACTTGTCCAACCGCTCGAAAATTTGCGGATGCAGCTGCGCTACGAGGTCGAGGATCGCCGCCTCAACATGATTCATTTCCAGGGTGGTATCGACGCGAAAGCGATAGCCGTGCGACTCGGTCTGCCTGAACTTCTCGAATGTTTGCAAGACGTCAGCACCATAATCAGATTCTGAGTTATATGGTGCAACTTCGACCCGGTTTTCGTGTATATGCAGTGAATATCGAATACCCAGGAGATCGCGCTTGAGATCCTGAGTCTCCGCTAGCAAGGACGCCAGCTCAGGCGATGCGGTGTATGCACTTATGTACTCACGAAACAGCACCAGACCCGCTGACGCGAGGGTTGCCCTCTCTAGCGCGCTCGTTAAATCACGTAGAGCATCGCCGTATGCCGCGACGGCTTCCACAAACCAGGCCTGCTTCTGGCGTTTGTAGGAGAGTTTTTCCGATAGAGCCAGGTCGCCCCGCATAACCCGCATTTTTTCTCCAAAAGAACGGATTGCGGTAAGCGTTTCCTCATCCTTGAGATCGCGAAAAACATTTTGGCGATGTTCAACGAGCTCCCACGCGTCCAACAGAGTGTAAAAAAAAGGCGCCAGACTGTATTCATCGCGTCCACCGGTCATCGACGCAACGACCTGATCGAGGTTCAAATCTCGAAAGAATTCAGGTGGCTCAAACTTTACGTCGGTGGTGGTGAAACCGAAAAGGATGCTCTGAAACTGCGGGTGAGATTCAACTTCTAGCGGGTTGGCGATGCTGGTCGACTCCTGAGACAAGACAATCCTTCACAGGAGTCATCAGCCATTCAGACTTCGGAAAGGAATGGCGGTTAGCGGTGGAACTCCTTCACCGGTAACGACATTTCTAGTTTTCCGCCAGAAGCTGCAAATGTCAACGTCCGTGGCACTTCTCGCAATATCAAAGAATGTCTCTGACGACAAACACCGAATTCACATTCCTATGCCCCACGAGCAGTTGCAGCCCGAGCAGCGGCGCATCATTCTCCTCTTTGCTGGCGAGATATCGCCGCAGGGCGTCGTGCTTGATGGCATAGCGTTGCATGTCCTCTCCGATCCGTTCCATAATCGCGGCTTCACGAAGCAGCAAAGTGCGCCGCACAGAACGACCGACTTTGGCCAAAAGCATGTCAAGGTGAGGCAAACAGAAAGCCGCGGTCTGACCTGCACCTGAATCGCTTTGAAGTTTACGGGCAAGTACTTGGACGACCCTAGCCTCTGTGTTCCATCGAACTTTGCAGGCCGGGCAATTGGGATTCATGGCAGTTGTCGTTTCCACACCATTGTCGGACTCAGCAAATGCTCGCAAACACTTTGCGGTATGGTTCAATAATCGTGGATACGCGGTACACACGCCACGCGGAGATGCCACCTGCTCGTAATGCCATGTGTGTTGTGGACAGAAGCCACCGGTTTCTGCGTGTTTCTGCTGAGTTTCAGAACTGGTGCTGAGGTCGTATTGATATTGACGTAAGAAATCGAGAACATCGTGCAGAACACAGCGACATATCTCACATGGTGTCACTCCGCGTGCATCCACTTGAGTGTGCAGTTTTGTCGCGGCAGCTAGGCTAGGCTTTTCCGGTAAGGTTCGCGATGAACCGTCAATTCGAGTGCGGATGTGGCTGAGCTTAGCGATCAGGTTTGCTGATTCCGCTGTGTCTGGCAGGGATTCCAGTTGTGAGAGGACGCGATCACAAGTAGTTTCTAAAAAGATCTCGCTCCGGTGGGTTGTTAAAAAACGCACGAGTTCGGATTCAAAATCAGTCATTCCACTGGTTTTTAGGAGTTCTTCGTTTTTCGTCTCCTTTGCGATCAGCCCGTCCCGGGCTGAAATTGAAAAAGGCTTTGACTCTGTTCCATTGAAGAGGGTTCCTGCAGTGCGGGTGACGTACTGTAAGACTTCCTTCCGGGTTTCATCTGAAACTGTGTCTTGCTTGTTTAGAACGACAAAAACCGCGCGCACCGAAGAGGACGCTTGTCGCAAAAAGCGGATTTCATCTTCGGTGAATGGGCTCTCATAACTGGTCACCAGAACCAGAACGTCGATTTCAGGGATGAAGCTTTCTGTGGTCTTGGTGTTTTCGAAAATCGCCGAACCGAGGCCCGGCGTATCGACCAGAAATACACCTCGGCGTAAAAGTTCTGCAGGCAGTTGGATCTCCGCTGAACGCAACCGTTTGACGTTTGCAGGATTCCCCTTCTCTGTGACGTAATCCGGCAATTCTTGAAGTTTGGCCTCACCACGCAAACGCGAGCCTTGGTAATCGAGTAGCACTCGCTCACCAGTTCCGTATCGTACGTAGGTAATCACGGAGGTGAGTGGAACAACACCGGTGGGAAGCCGATCCATACCGAGCAGAGCATTCATCAAGGAAGATTTTCCACGGTTGAATCGGCCAGCGAAAACCACCGTGAAGCGATCATCGGCCAAGCGGGCCAGGAGATCCCGCCAAGGCCGCTCCGCGTCGTATTGCTTTTTCGAATCCTTCTCGCGCTCCGAAACGACCAGTTGTCCCGAACGCACTAGTTCCGCCAATTCAAACTTGATTTGCTCGTAGCTTTTCAGGTCCATGACTGCAACTCCATTGGACGATCAATGTCCAAGGACAAATGTGACTCCACTGATCGAATGAAAAATTCTAGGGAGGGACTTGCCCGAAATGACTCTATGCGCAGGTCTCCCCTGCCAGGAGTCATCATCTGTTCAGCTATCGGCGGAACAGCGGTTACGAGCACTCAAGCCGACGTTGCAATGATGGATTGAGTCTCAGGGCGAACTCCTTCGCCACATGTGAACATTTTCGCACACGGTTGTGGTCTAAATGGAAAACTCTTGGCGACTCCCGCGAGCTTGAGTAGATGGAAACAGACTGGGCACTTGAACAGCTTCCATTACAAGATGCCAAGGAATTCCGTATGACAATAGTTGTGCAAGAAATGCGACTATTTGGCCAACAGGGCATACAACTGGCGCACTCTTGCGGCATCACACCACGGATATTCAGCATGATTGAAGATAGAATGGATGATCGGCCATCAGTCCAGTCCTCCCCGCCGGTCCTGATCGGCACCATCCATGCACTGCATTTTGCGGGGCAAGGAAATCCAATGAGCACCCTTGTTGCACCCGGAACTCTTGGCGTCATTGGTGCAACGGCCTACAAATCACGTCAATTGCGAGATTTGGGCGTGCGGCCTCTGCCTGGAGCGGGCACAGTCCTAATCGCGCTCTGGGATCAGTCCGATGCTCCGCTTCAATTCGACTAGGCGGCTTTTCGTCCGCGGGCCGACGAATCTCCTGATTTCATTTTGACAAAAACCACAGAGAGGCGGCTTCTTATTTCGACCAAGACCGCATGATAGCTCTGGCCGAAGAGGTACTGTCATCAGGGCCGAAAGAGGGCTTTCCTCTCACTCGATTCTCGGTGGTGTGCTACAGCGGAACCCCTTCTTCGTGTCGCCAGCGGAGTTCCTCGCTGAACTACGGGAACGTGGCACTTGATTCACGTCCGGCGACGGCATAGTCCGAAATGGTCAGCAGAGGACTCTGTTCGTTGCAGGACCGTGCACCTGTGGCATAATTTGCCTGTGGGAGCACGAAAGCATGAAAGACGATTTTGAAGCCTTCCCCCTGCGCGGCAATGATGCTGCACACGTCGTCCAGTTCTATACGCAAGACGAGTCCCTGCTCGACGGACTTTGCCAGTTCGTTCGAAGTGCATTGAACGAGCATGAGTCCGCCGTGCTGGTCGTGAGCGAATCTCATCGCCACGAACTCGTAGAGCGACTCCACAAGTGTGGTAAAGATGTGCGTGCAGCAATGAAGAACGGGCGCTGCGTTATTCTCGATGCATCCGACACTCTTGCTGAATTTATGGATGGCGATGAGCCGAACGCTGAGAAGTTTTTCTCGATCATTGGATCCGCAATAGAGGGTGCTCGCTCGAAATCTCGTGCAGAGCGAGTTGCGGTGTTCGGTGAAATGGTCGCTGTCCTCTGGGCTGAGAAAAGGCTTAATGCGGCGGTGAGGTTGGAGGAACTGTGGAACGACCTCGCAAAGCGTCATTCATTTCATCTTCGCTGTGCGTATCCCGCTGGCTCATTTCGAGATGAGAACAGCGAATGGTATACCACAATTTGCAGCAAGCATTCGGGAGTTCTTCCCAATGCCGCTGCGTGAATTCCAGCCTAGGCGAAATTTATAGATCGTCGTGCGTGAGCTCAGTATTTTCGGTTTTGCAAACGTGATTAATCGTGGACTCTAGATGGGGATTCGTTATGGCCTCATCATTGTACACGTCGCTACGAAGGTAATGCGGGTTGATGCGGGACAAAGTTTCATTTTCAAATATTGAAGGGTGCGTAAGTAGACCTTGACGCAAGACTTCACGCGGTAGCGTGTCCGCGTGGTATTGGCAGATGCCACTGAGCGCGGGATGTGCGCGGAAGAACTCCTCCAATCGCCATTCATACTCTAGAAGTTTTGAAAAATCTCCTTCTGGGCCTAGCTCCCACGTCATGTCACCTGTGGCCCAAAGACCATCGTAGCCGTCTCTCAGCGCTTGTCCCAAGGCCTCTTCGAGAGCATGCATCATTTGACCAACGTCAAAGTGCCCTTTTACCAAGTGCGATTGCTCTGACGACAACAGTAGATTTGTTTTTTCGAGTTCATGGGTCACATCGACACCGGCGGCGGCTAAGTAGCAGCGTATGCCCGCTACCATGACGGGACTATTCAGATAAAGGCACCGGAAATTCTCATTGAGCTTCCGGCGAACCAGCGCTGCCAATGCGGGCAACTGTCGCGACGGTGAACCTTCATAAATAAGACACTGATGACGAGTAACTGTTTCCATAACGACCTTGCCAATGGATCTAGACAATCCTAGAATGCGCTGCGCAGATTTTTGCTAGCGAGTTCGATGGGTCGTCAGTGAGTCCAGCCTTTGGATAGGCACAGAAAAGCGAAAAATCCTGAGCCCGACACAACTGCTGCCAAAGAAATTCGAGCCGAACAGTTGCCGCTGAGTCGCCCCTTGCCCAAAGAATTGCGACCATCTCACCAAAAGCACGAACACGTTGATTATGCTTTCTTGCGAGACTGATTGTTTCCGTAACGAAATTATTGAAGAGCTGATCGTCTGGCCAGCCGTTCACCATGAATTTAAGAAGGGCTTCATTGGCGAGCATATCAATGTATTGATGTCTTGATCGGGCGGCAGCAACATCAATGCCAGAATCACACAATCGTTGTTCCAGGATCCTAAGATGGTCCGCAGTAGCGATCACAATAGTCGCCTCGTCGGCCTTTAGTCCGCCCCCAATGAATCCCGTAAGGGAATCGAGTAGCACCCCATCGTCTGCGTAAAACTGCGCAATGTGTTCGCACGGAGCGATCTCGCCCCAAAAGACATTTGAATCACCAGATGGAAAATTCGGACCACCACTCATGGTTCCTCCGACGACAGTCGACCGCAACAATGATCCCGGTCCAACGGGTGTTGTGTATACACTAACGCGCAGTACCAAGCACAAGTATGCACTTCGGAAGCCTTCCGGCGCATACAGTAAGCACTGTATAGGCAATCGGTTTGTCACGACTGCACTCTTTCGTGCACTGGAAATGCCCTCAGCCGTCCACATTTGCCGAAAGAGGAATTAAAGGCTTCCTTGGTCGTTTGCATGCTTTTCCGCAAAACGAAGGCCAGCAGGTTCCTGGCTGCCGTTTGGGAAGTGAATGCAACGGCGCTACGAGTCAATACAGAAAAGACTGTATAGATCAGAGAAGTTGGGTCGTGCATCCTCTAATAACGCGCGACTGGACATTGGTGTGCCTCGGCATAGAACTCCACGCGAGGCTGCATTTGTGTGGCAGTCTCCTGCCCCGGAACAGCGGGGAGAGAAGTAGGACGCCAATGAGTTTCCTCGAAGTTTTAATTGCTGATGATCACGACTTGTTTCGGCGCGCAATTCGGTCCGTTATTGAGTCCGAGGCAGCCTATCGAGTCTGTGGCGAAGCTTGCGATGGAATCGACGCCATCGATAAGGTGCGAGAATTGCGTCCTGACATTGTCCTGATGGACATCAACATGCCGCGGATGGACGGCTTACGAGCAACTGAAATCATTCGGCGTGAGATTCCAGATTGCAATGTAATCATCGTCACTCAGAACGAAGCGACAGTCGCGCGCGAACAAGCGCGCCTCGTTGACGCGGGAGGGTTCGTAACTAAATCGGGTCTGACCCGAGATTTGCTTCAGACAAGGGAGGGTGGCAATGCAAAACAACAAGGCCGTGGTTCCAAGAGAAAGCGAACGACGAGTTAATCCAAACCAGAACCCGAAGAGCGCTCACGATGTCACAGCGAACGAAGGCGAGCCTTGGCACGGTCTGTTAACGAGTGCCGCACCGAGTGATCACATCGTCCAACTCTATCAGGATCAGCAGTTTCTCAACCGGGCGGTGTGTCGCTTTGCGGCTGCAGCGATTACGAACGGCGAAGGCGTAATTCTAGTTCCGACCGTTGCGCACTGGGACGCCTTTCGGCCTCGTTTGGAGAGCGAGGGCGTGGATGTGAAAGCCGCAGAAAAACGGGGACAACTTACCGTTGTGGATGCGGACAATCTGCTGCCCACCTTTATGCGTGACGGAATGCCGGATTCTCCGGTGTTTCTGGGCTTGGCCCAGAACGTAATCTCAGAGGCCCGCGGAGACGGTCGTTACCCGAAAGTACGTTGGTGGGGTGAGATGGTTAATATTCTTTGGGAGCGAGGCGACGTCGCTGCCAGTATGGCCCTCGAAGATCAATTCGATCAACTTGCGCATGAGCAAGATATTGCGATTTTCTGCTCGTTCCTAATGGACAACTTCGACGGAGATGTCCACGCCCGCATGCTGCCGAGGCTCGGGGAGAACCACTCTCACCTTATTCCTGTCGAGGATTACTCTCGGCTTGAGAGAGCGGTATCCGAGGCACTCCAGGACGTTGTGGGACCTGATGAGTCACGGGTTTTGGAAGGCGAGCTCCTGTCGCGCTTTGCCGCTCCATTCCAAATGCCGCGATCTCAGGCTTTGCTTTTGGCATTGCGACAGACTCTGCCCGTCGTTGCCGATAATGTGCTGCAACGAAGTCGGGCCCTGTATGGGGCTACCGGTTAGAATTTTGGATGAAAATCCAGGAAGGGATGGCAATGGGCGCGAAGAACGAGTTCGTGAGAGACGGCACTGTATCGGACACGGCTACTCTTGACGGAATTCGCGGTGAGGATATCTACCTGCTTGATGCCGTCGACCTTCCGATCATTGTGCTTAACCGCGACTGTTTCATCACCCGCATAAATCGAGCGGCCACAACTGTACTTGGATTACAGGCTACCGACGTCGGTCGTGCTGTTAAAGATTCTCTACCCAATGTGGAGAACCTAGACAAGATCTGTACGCGAGTGATTGCTGATGGAGCGGCCCACAGAATGGAAGCCCGCGACGGCGATAGATCTTATCTCCTTCGGATAGCTCCCTACACCGCAAGAGATCGCCGGGTAGCAGGTTCTGTGCTCGCATTTACGAATATCACAGCTTTTCGCGCAAGCATCGATCAAGCGATCTATGAACGGGAATACACGAAGGCAATTCTCAACACGGTGGTCGATCCACTGCTTGTTCTCGACACCAAATTGCAGGTACAGACAGCAAACCGTGCATTTTATTCCCTATTCGGGCTGTCGCGGAATGAGACGAATGGCGTTTCAATTCGGAACCTGGGTAGCAGCGATTGGCAAAACTCCGAGGCGTGGAAATCGATAGAAGCGACTCTTATTCTTTCCGACGACGCTCAATTTCAGGCTGTCGAAATTGATTGCGAGTTTCCATCAATCGGCAGGAGGACCATTGCGCTCAACGCGCGGCGGTTGCCGGGAGACGGGAAGGTTCTACTGCTTCTGACGTTACAGGATGTCACAGAACGAAAAAAGGCCGAGCGGACAAACTCACTTTTAGCGGCTATTGTCGGTTCTTCAGATGACGCCATCATCAGCAAGAAGCTCGATGGCACGATTACCAGCTGGAACAATAGCGCTCAACGGCTCTTCGGATACACCGCAGAGGAAGCAATCGGCCAACGTATTACGCTCATCGTACCGTGGGAGCGACGTTCGGAAGAAGAAGAAATTCTTAGGCGCCTCGCACGCGGCGAGCGGGTTGACCATTTTGAAACTGTGCGAAGGAGCAAAGAGGGCAAGCTTCTGGAGGTTTCGCTTACGATTTCGCCCATCCGGGATGTAAACGGAGAGGTGATTGGAGCATCAAATGTCGCCCGTGACGTCACGGAGAAGAAGCGCGTTGAACGGGCGCTTGAGAAAAGCGAGGAACGATTTCGGATCCAGCTGAAAGAAGATGCGGCAGCCCTCGCCAAATTGAACGAGTTGAGCCTGCGATTGTGGCGTTGTCTGACCATGGAAGAGGGACTGAATGAAATTTTGGTCGCAGCAATCGAACTTCTTGGCGCAGGCAAAGGGAACATTCAGCTCCTAGATCAGAAGCGTGGCGTCCTTACGATATCGGTTCAGCGTGGTTTTCAGCAGGAATTTCTGGATTTCTTCCGTGAGGTGTCGACAACAGACGATTCGGCGTGCGGCAGGGCGCTGAGGTCGGGCCAGCGCATCGTAATAGAGGATGTGGAACAAGATCCGCCGTATGCGCCGATGTGTTCGATTGCTCAGACGGCCGGCTATCGGTCTGTGGTTTCTGCGCCGCTGATTAGCGCTGATGGTGAACCATTGGGCATGATTTCAACGCACTTTCCCTCTCCTCACAGGCCCACTGATCAGGAGCTCCACCGATTAGATTTGTATGTGCGCCAAGCTGCCGATTACATCCTGCGTTGCAAGGCCGATGAAGCGTTGCACCAAAGCGAAGAACGTTTCCGTGCTCTGGTGACGGCCAGCTCGGATGTGGTGTATCGCGTGAACTCGGACTGGAGCAAGATGCACCACCTGGATGGGAGAGGCTTCATCGCGGATACCGGCAAGCCGATAAAAGATTGGTTGGATGAATACATTCATCCTGACGACCAGCTAGTTATGCTGGGAGCTATACGCGAGGCTGTGCGCACAAAAAGTATGTTCGAGCTTGAACACCGCGTCCGGCGAACGGACGGATCGCTGGGCTGGACATCTTCACGAGCCGTTCCGCTGTTGGACGCAAATGGCGAAATCGTGGAATGGTTCGGTGCCGCAAGCGATGTGACCGACCGGAGAGAAGCTGAAGAAAAATATCGAAAGCTGGCCCAAACGCTCGATGGAGAAGTGCGCGCTCGCACCCGGGCGATGGAGGAACAATCCAGTCAGGTGCGAGACCTTTCCAGGCGCTTGCTAAGAAGTCAGGATGAAGAACGACGGCATATCGCGCGGGAATTGCATGACAGCGCTGGTCAGACATTGACCCTACTTGGCATCAGCCTGGCACAGCTTGCTCACAAGGCGGGGCGGAATGCACCGGAGATTGCCAGCGACGCTGAACAGATTCAGGAAACAGTTCAACAGCTACACCGCGAGATACGCACGACTTCTTATCTGTTGCATCCGCCGCTTTTGGACGAGAACGGATTGTACTCTGCGGTCAGTTGGTATGTACAGGGGCTTCAGGAACGCAGCGGCCTGCGAATTGATCTTGACATACCAAAGGATTTTGGGCGATTGTCGGGCGAAATGGAGCTCGTACTTTTCAGGTTGGTGCAAGAATGTTTGACGAATGTTCATCGACATTCGGAAAGTAAGACTGCTGCAATCCGAATAGCTCGGGAATCGAATCAGGTCACGTTGGACATTCGAGATGAAGGAAAAGGCATGTCCGGCGTTCGGTTGGCTGAGATTCAGGCGGGGCTCTCAGGTGTGGGGATTCGAGGGATGCGAGAACGCCTCAGTCAATTTAAAGGAAAGATGAACATCGAGTCAGATAGCTCAGGGACTAAAGTTCTCGCCATAATTCCCGCTCCAAAAGTTACATCTCCAGAAGAAAACGGTGACGTTGATCGTGTGCAAGCAGCCGTTTGAGTTTTGCGAATATCAAGCTCGTCTATGAGAGTCCTTATCGCGGATGATAATCAGTTGATCCGGCGTGGTATAGCTGGCCTCCTTTCAGGCGAAAAGGACCTTGAGGTTTGCGGAGAAGCGTCAGATTCCGCCGAAACTCTTAAGAAAGCTGACGAACTAAGGCCCGATCTCGTTCTTCTTGACGTCAGTATGCCAGGAACTAGTGGCTTGCACACTGCGCAGCTTTTGAGCGAAAGACTTCCTTCACTCAAGATTCTCATCATAAGTCAGCACGATCCTACCCAACTACTACCTCGCTCCCTGGAAGCAGGGGCACATGGCTGTATCGACAAGGGGCGAATCGCTACGGACTTGCTCTTAACAGTGAGACGTTTATTCAAGAACTAGTCACGTTCGAGTCGACTCGCAGAGCACCTCTTCAACGGGCTAATTCTCCCTTACATTCGCACAGGCTGCTTCACTCAAATTAGAACGCCTTCCCGTCACGCAGGAGGGAGCGAGTCCCGTCGTCCCCGCCACTCTTCGAATCGGCGCGGCATTTGTTTGTCAAACGTCACAGGTCAAATTACTGGTCCCTTGATTTTCTAAACGCGGAACGCGGAATCCGCATAGAGAAGATGTCGCACTTTTGGCTCACCGGCGACGTAACTGTAGACCAGTTGCTCCAAATTACGATCCGCTTTTGTCTGCCGCTCGTGTTGACGCAGATGTTCGGCCCACGAATGGACCAGAAATATCTCTACAAACCGATTTGCTACCTCGATATCGCGATAGATCCCCCATCTATACGCGCCATCACGACGCCGAACGCGGGCATATTGCCGCATCGTCCTTACGAACTTCGATTCCTGCTCTGCAACGACGGAATATTCGATCGTGACCAACACCGGGCCATCAAGAAGTTCATCGCCAACCTCTTTGACGATGACCGGTGTGCGCCAATGATTCCACGGACTGAGATCAGCCGTGGAATCCGGGAGCCTAGCCCACAGGGCGAGGATCGCGCTCCCGATAGTCCCAACTCCCGAATAGACCAGAGCCAATTGAACACTCCGATGCTGAGCGACCCCGCCCCAGACAGCACTTCCGAGGGCGAAACTCCCCATATAAACAAGTGTGAAAATTGCCAACACTCGCGCTCGAACCCAATCTGGAGCGAGGTTCTGCACCAAAGCGTTGATAAGAGAGATAAAGAGAACCCATGCAGCGCCGGTCACGAAAATATCGAGCGCAAGAGTGCTCAACCGGTGCAACAACGTGATCGCCATGATCCCTGTACCCAAGATCACGACGCCTGCCGAGACGATCATTTCTGTGGAGAAGCGGGCGCGTAACCTCTGCATGAGGAGGGCCCCTCCTATCGCGCCCGCACCAAAGCAACCCAGTAACAGCCCATACCCGATCGCCCTCTTATCGACACTTCTGGCCACCGAAGGTAGCAGCGCAAACAGAGAACTTGAAAAAAACAGAATGGTCCCCGTTCGCACTAGGACCGTTAGTATCGCAGGGGAATTGCGGACGTAGCGAACGGCGGCGGCGGTGGCTCCGGTCAATGTTTCTGCCGGGGCTGTCCGTTTTCGAATTGGTCTCTTCCATCTCGCGACTACGAGAATGACTCCAAGAAACGACACGACGTTCGCGAAGAAAGCGGTCGCCACACCGGCGGCGGCGATCACCGCTCCCGCCACCGCAGGGCCCACCGCTCTGGCCAGATTGAATTCGATTCCGTTTAGGGCTGATGCCGCCGCCAGATCGCCCTTGGAGACCAATTCAGGCAGGATGGCCCGCCAGGTTGGATTTTCAAACGCGTCTCCAGCGGACATGGCAAATGTCAGCGCGAGCAGCAGCCAGGGTGAGGTAATGCCGCTCATGGTGAGAACAGCCAAAATCAGCGCTACTGCCATCATCCAGACTTCTGTAAATAGAACGAGTCTGCGGCGATCGAAGATGTCGCCAGCGGAACCCGCAGGTAGTGCGAGTAAAAAGTAAGGGAGGGAAGCTGCAGTTTGGATCAGAGCGACATAACCCGGGCCAGCGTGCAGCGAAACCATCAACCACGCAGCGCCAACGTTCTGCATGAAAGTGCCAATATCGGAGACAAGATCTGCTATCAGCAGATTGCGAAATATTGGAACCCGAAGTGGCCGCCCTAAGCCTTCCGGCTCTCGTGTCGTTGAATCTTTTGCTGTGTCGATCGCCAATCGAATTCCTTAAACAGGCCTCACTCCAGGATCTTTGACTTTAGCGTACCCAAATCTCTAGCTTATGCGGCTCGGGGGGGGCATATATCGCCTTTGTGGGCTGCTACAGTTCAGCAAGCGCTCGGTGGACGAGATGAATAGCGATTGCACCTTCGCCGACGGCTGAAGCGACTCGCTTTACGTTCCCCGACCGAACATCGCCCACGGCGAATACACCCGGAAGACTCGTTTCCAGCATCTGCGCACTGCGGGCCAGCGGCCAGGCGGGTTGGTCAGTGGAACCGTCGAGATCGCGTCCCGTGAGAATGAACCCTTTGGCGTCGAGCGCGACACAACCCTTCAGCCATTCGGTTCGCGGCGATGCGCCGGCCATGATGAAAACGTGTCGAATGGGGACTGTGGCGATTTCGCTGGTCTGGTTATTGCGCCATGTGACGCGCTCGAGGTGCGAATCGCCTTCGAGCGAGATAATTTCCGTGCGGTAATGAATTTCGATGTTGGGATTCTGCTCAATGCGCTGGATGAGATAGCGAGACATCGTGTCTGAAAGCCGGCCGGAGCGCACGAGTATGTGCACCTTGCGCTGAGTCTGCGACATGTAAACGGCGGCCTGGCCGGCGGAATTGCCTCCGCCGACGACGATAATGTCGTCGTCGCCGCAGAGTTGAGCTTCCATAAAGGTGGCGCCGTAATAGACGCCCTGTCCTTCGAAAAGGGCGAGATTAGCGATGTGCGGTTTGTTGTACTGTGCGCCGGTGGCGATGACGACCGAGCGCGCGGCCAGTTCGACGCTGTTATCGAGCACGACTTTGTAGGGGCGGCGGGCGCATTCGAGGCGCACCACGTTGCGGGCGATCATCATCTTGGCGCCGAATTTTTCGGCTTGGGTGATCGCCCGGCTGGCGAGTTCCTGGCCGGAAAGGCCGTAGGGAAAACCGAGATAGTTTTCGATTTTGGAGCTGGAAGCGGCCTGTCCGCCGGGCGATTCGGTCTCGATAACAAGGACGTCGAGACCTTCGGAGGCAGCGTAAACGGCGGCAGCGAGTCCAGAGGGACCTGCGCCGACAATGATGAGGTCGCGGAGTTGCGCGGTGTCAACGTCCGCGTTGAAGCCGAGGCAGTCGGCGACTTTCTGAATTGTGGGATTGCGGAGGACGTAGCCCTGGCCGCAGATTATGACGGGAATTTCGTCAACCTTGACGTTGAAGCGATCGAGGAGTTCCTGTGAGGCTTTGTCGGTATCGAGATCTATATACGTGTACGGATGGCCGTTACGGGTGAGAAATTCGCGCAAGCGGAGGGTCTGCGCAGAGTGGCGGGAGCCGAGAAGGATCAGGCTCCCATAGCCGCGGCTGATGAGTTCGAGGCGGCGGAGGATGAAAGCGCGCATGAAAATTTCGCTGAGCTCGGCATCTTTGGCGATGAGCGAGCGGAGAGCGTCGCCGGTGAGTTCGATGAAATCGCCGGGTTCGATGACGCGTCCGCGAACGATGATGCGGCGGCCGGAAATCATGGTGATTTCGCCGGTGAAGCCGCCGGCACCATGGACGGTGATGGGGCGTTCGCCGTCAAGGCCCGGCTGCACAATTTCCATGCTGCCGGAAAGGATGACGAAGAAAGGGATATTGGTGTCGCCGACATCGAAAAGAATTTCGCCACGGTCGACGTGACGGACGTGGCCCTGAGCGCGAATCCGATCGATTTGCGATGGCGTGAGAGTCGGGAAAATTTGCGTGCGCGCATCAAGGGCGCTGAGTATCGGAGGTGCAGCCATTTTTCGTTCCTTTAACCCTGCGTTGCGGACTGGATTCATTAGAATACACAGCGGCCAAGAAAGTCGCGCCGCGCGGGATCGTGAGCTGGAGAAATGGGTCCACAGTTACGTCGTCGGCGAGCCGAAGGTACGACATCTGCTCTAAGCGGCGTGCGGTTCACAATAAGCACACCGAAGCGGCACGCGAATGTTCTCAATTCGAAGCTGGGACACCGAATGTCGCGATAGCTGGCGATTTTTCTTCGCCACCGTGTCGACCTGCTGAGGTTGCTTCTTTTGCAAGACTTTCTACTGCCAGGCGAGTTTCTTTCACCATTGTCGCGCACCCGATTACCAAACCAGCAACGCCCACAGTGCCTGATGACAACCCCAAAAGAGCTATGACGATGAACGGCGCATGCAAAGCGGAAGTAGTAAGGACGGCACCCAAAAGTGAAATCAGCGCAGCGGCCGCGAAGGAGCCAAGGGACGTATAGAACAATTTCAGAGCCCGAAGAACGAGTGTCCAACGTGCTTCAAGAACTTGCAATTGATGCTGATAGAACGGACAACTCTCGTCCGTCGGTGCGAGAGACATGAGTTGCGATGACACAATGCGCGTTCTGTCTACGATGCGGCCCAGCTGGTTATTTGTGCCCAGGCACAACATGCTCGACGCGCTGGTCAGAATTGCCGGCGCAACGACGATTGTTAATACAGCGAAAGGATTTTCTGTAAACGAAGTCACTCAAGCACCGGTTCAAGAACGAGTCACCTCAGCGACGAAATCTCTGCTAAAAGGCATCGAGGTCGATTCGTACTTCACAGCAGATCCTCGACCGCAATCGGCAGGTGCCTAATTCTCCTGCCGGTGGCATGATACACAGCGTTGGTAATCGCGGGCGCGACCGATACTGAGGTGAGCTCACCTAACCCTTTTACGCCGATCGGGCTCGCTTCCTCATCAAAATCACCGACGAATGAAACATCAAGTTTTGGTATGTCTGCACACGTGGGGACGAGGTAACCGGAGTAATTCCGATTCAGAAATCTCCCCAAAGCTGGATCGGTTTCCGTCTTTTCAAACAGAGCCTGCCCTACGCCCCAGATAATGCCGCCGATGGCCTGGCTGCGCGCAGTCTTAGGGTTGATAACCCTACCGCAGTCATAGGCGCCGACGAAGCGATTCAGACGCACGAGGCCAAAGTCCGGATCGACGCGCACTTCAGCGAACACAGCAGAGAAACTGAATACAGCTTTCGGTCCTTCTGCCGCCGGGTCGTAATTGCCGTCGCCGACCAAGAATGTCAGATCGTTTCTCGTCAGTAGCTGGGCATATGTGACGCTCACGTTCCTGCTGCGCAGCATCAGCTTGCCGTCTTCGACGAACACGTCACGCGAGTCCGCGTTGCGAAACGGCGAATAGCCGCCTGTTCGAGCTAATTCAATCGCTTGATCACGCGCCGCCTTTGCAGCTAGCATCACCGATCCACCGGCATTGGCTGCTGTGGCCGATCCTATCGACGCGTGCGATGTTGGCAATCTGGTATCGCCAATGCGCACCACCACTTTCTCCGGGAGCACACCCAGCGTGTCGGCGGCGACCTGCTGAAGCACCGTATAAGTTCCAGTGCCCAAGTCGTGAGTGCCAGCTTCTACCAATGCGGAACCGTCCGCTCGCAACGTGACCCGCGCTTGTGCAGGCCATCGCCAATGCGTGTAGATGGCGCCTGCCATCCCCTGTCCGATCAGGTAGCGGCCGTCACGCATTGAGCGTGGCTCAGGAGTTCGTTTCTCCCAACCAAACCGCGCAGCACCTTCCATCAGACATTTGCGCATTGCGCGCGAAGAGAATGGCCGTTGCGTGTGTGGATCAATATCGGTGTCGTTGAGTAAGCGTAACGTGACGGGATCCACGCCAGTCTCATAAGAAAGTTCGTCCAGTGCGGTTTCGATAGCAAAGTGCCCGAGCGCTTCGTGGGGAGCACGAAGGGCCGTCGGTGTATTACGGTTCACATGCACGATCTTGTGATTCGTCGAGATGCCTCCGCTCGCATCCCAGAGGGAGCGAGGGCAAAGCGCAGCATACTCAATGTAGTTGTCGAATATGGAAGTGGGCGAAATACTATCGTGGCGGATTCCGGTCAGCTTCCCATCTCTGCGAGCACCCAGTGCGACGGTCTGAATACTTGCCGCCTGATGTCCTGCCATTGAATACATCTGCGCACGGGTGAGTTGAAGATGCACCGGTCGCTTCAATACCTTTGCTGCGAGCGCCGCTAGTAAGGTGTGCGGCCAGACATAACCTTTGCACCCAAAGCCACCGCCGATGAAATGAGAAATGACGGTGATCTTCGTCAGCGGGATACCGAGCACCATGGATACCAGTTCTCTCGTCCCGAAAATGTGCTGCGTCGATTCGTACAGCGTCAGTGCGCCATCCGCATCCCAAATGGCGGTCGTTGCGTGCGGCTCCATCGGGTTGTGGTGCCGATCGCTTGTGGTGTATGTCTGCTCGATTGTGATTTCTGCGTCTGTAATTGCCGCATCGGCATCTCCAACCGACGAAGCAACCGGCCACAGAAACTGCGGAGGGTCCACGGCGTTCTTTACTGAATCGAGACCAAAAACTGCAGGCTGTTCAGTTTCGCAATCGACTTCAATCAACGTGCCGGCAAAGGTTGCCTGGTCAAGCCTTGCTCCGACTACCAGTGCTATAGGCTGCTCGCTGTAGAGAATCTTGTCGTCTTGCAGAGGCAGATACGATTGGCCATGGGGATGAAGATGGCTCCAGGGCTTCGGCGTCGGGTTCATGCGCGGCATATTCTGATACGTAAATACTGCCGATACGCCAGGAACTCGCTCCGCAGCTCTCACATCGATTGCCCGGATCCTGCCTCTAGCTATGCGGCTACTGACGATTGCAGCGTGGAGGAGAGCTGGGACCGCAATATCTGCAGTGTAATCGGCTTTGCCGGTCACCTTGAGCCGGCCATCGAACCGTGAGATGGGTTGCCCGATCGCTCTCATGCGCGTGCTCCTGCTATCTGCAGCGCCCTTAATACCACGCGCTGCGCGAGTTCGACCTTGAAGGCGTTATGGGTGAGCGGGCGGGCGTCAGTGAACGATGTCTGGATTGCCAATTTCAGTTTGTCCGTTTCATTCAGGGGTATAGCGCGGAGTGCCTCCTCGGCTGCTCTCAGTCGCCAAGGCTTGTGCGCGACTCCTCCCAGGGCCAACCTCGCCGATTCGATCCGCTTACCATCTATTGCAACCGCTACTGCCGCGGCTACCAGTGCAAATTCATAGGACTGGCGATCGCGAACTTTGAGGTAATGGGAAGCGCGCCCTTCTATTCTTGCGGGGACCTCGACAGCGACGATCAGATCGCCGCGTTCGATCACATTATCTCGTTCTGGGGTGTCTCCAGGCAGACAATGAAAATCGGTGAACGGAATTGATCGTTCTCTATCGGGCCCACGTACGATGACATTTGCGTCCAAGGCAGCAAATGCGACCGCCACATCGGAGGGATGCGTAGCCACACAATTATCAGACCACCCAAAGATTGCGTGATTGCGGTTGACACCATAGAGAGCCGCGCAGCCAGAGCCGGGCCGCCGCTTGTTGCAAGGGAGATCATCTTCGTCGCGAAAATAGGCACAACGCGTACGCTGCATGATGTTGCCACCCATCGAGGCCATGTTTCGTAGTTGTCCCGATGCGGCGAACAACAGACTTTCAGATATGACCGGGTAGCGATGCCGCACTTCCATATGGGCGGCGACATCGCTCATTCGAGCAAGTGCACCAATGCGCAACCCTCCATCTGGCAATATTTCGATGGCAGCCATGCCGGGCAGCCCGTTGATATCCAGCAAACGATCGGGACGAGCTGCGCGGTCCTTGATCAAACCGATGAGATCAGTGCCGCCCGCGATGAATGCGGCATGGGAATCCCGTGCATGTGCCACGATGGCGGCCGATGAATCGCTAATTCTTGACAGCGTGAAAGGATGCATAATTCAAGTCCTTCGCGCTGCTTCAGCGATAGCGTCGACGATATTTGGATAGCAAGAGCAACGACAGAGATTGCCGCTCATCCGCTCTCGAATTTCTGCCTCGGAAAGGTCAGTTCCTCGAAAGGGTTTCGTAACGTCTTCGGTGGCGGCGCTCGGCCAGCCCGCTTGTGCTTCCAGGACCATGGCGATTGCCGACATGATCTGTCCGGATGTACAGAAACCACATTGGAAGCCGTCGTACTCGATGAATGCTTGCTGGACTGGATGCAGTTGTCCATCGCGTTCCAATCCTTCGATCGTGGTGATTTGCTGACCAGCGTGCATTGCCGCCAGTGTCATGCACGACAGAACACGGCGACCATCAATGTGGACCGTGCATGCGCCGCATTCGCCTCGGTCGCATGACTTTTTGGGGCCGGTCAAACCCAGTTCATTACGCAATGCGTCAAGCAGGGTGGTGCGCGGCTCAACTGCAAAACTACGTGCTTCTCCGTTGACCTTCATATTGACCTGCACGGTCAATGCCTGACTCGTCTGCGTACCAATCATCTTGTCCCCTTGTTGGCAGCAATCAGTGCCGACGTTTACCGGGCTTGCGCCAGGTGGTTCGAAATTCCGAGATCATCCAGTCGCACGTGAACACTATCAAAAGAGTTGGAGTTGCAGTGTCCCTTCTGCATAAATTGCCATCCAGTGACTTCAGGACTGCAAATGACATGCCAACAGCTGAGCTCGGATTATTCGTTGAAATGATGCAAGTTGGACCAGTTCAATTTGGAGGGCAGCTGTTTGTGTCAAAATGTCAACTTTGCTCTTTGACAGGGGAGTACGAGATTTCCGAAGAGACAAACAACACGATCTGGTTGATCCAGTAAAATCAGCGCGTTGTGTGGAATAGGCTTCTTGCCCGACAATGGAGGTAAATGAATTCCCCGCCAAAACTCGCGATTAGCGTAGATGCGGGTGTTGGGCAGACGAATGGGCAACGCTACGAAGCCGTCCTTCGCCTCAGCGAAGCCCTTTCCTTATGCCAAGAGCCCGAGGACTTGACGAAAGTCCTCTCTGAACAGCTACGCGAATTCCTCGACTTCTTCCAGTTTTATATCGTCGTCTACAAGGAGAACTCCACTGAAGTCGAATGGGCTGTCGTTGGGCGCGAGAAGAACCTCATATCGGCGGCGTACGCGGATCTATCAGTTCAACAGCGGCCATCGTGGCAGGCATACAACAGGCAGGAACCGATCTACATCCGCGACTGGAACACCGATGAAGGAATACCCATCCGCCTCAGGCAAGGAATTACAGACCAAGGACTTGACGTTGGACCGCTCGTTTTTGTTCCCCTCACGACGCCACAGCGCCGCCTTGGTGCTCTGGGCATGTCGGGACACCCTGGGATCAGTTACAGCAGGGATGACATTAGCTTCTTGCGACTCATTGGTCGGGTTGTCGCACTTGCGATTGACGACAATTTCAATCTCAAACGGGCCGAGGCTGCAAACGCGGAGTTGCAACGACAGAACGAGAGACTGCAACAGAGTGAACGAGAGCTACGCGAGATTATAGAAACCATTCCGTGTATGGCATGGTCGGCCGCAGCAAATGGGGCTGCACAATTCTTTAACCGTCGCTGGTTGGATTACGCTGGCCTTACGGCGGACCAAGTGGAGAATTGGGGTTGGACGGTCGCCGTGCATCCGGACGATCTGAACGCGCTCGCGGATTACTGGCGAACCGTTGTGGTCTCAGGCCAGTCGGGTGAAATCGAAGGGCGCTTGCGTCGTTTCGACGGTGTATATCGCTGGTTTTTGTTCCGAGCAACCCCATCCCACGACGACAAGGGCAACGTTGCGAAATGGTACGGTACAAATACCGATATTGATGATCGTAAGAAAGCAGAGCAAGCTCTAACGGTTCAAAACAGCCGACTCCAGTTGCTTCTGAAGGTTACAAATCAGATCACCGCGAATCTGGAGCTGCGGGATGTACTGCGCGAAATCTCAGCCTGCATTCGCGAGGTCATGGACTGTGATGTAGTGCACATCTCGGTTCGGGAGAATGGGACTGGCGAATTCCGGATCTATGCACTTGATTTCCCGGAAGGTAAGGGGCTCATTAAGGAAGATTTGGTGATCACCCCAACGGGTGCGGGCAGAAGAGCTCTTGACACCCTGAAACCTACGATCAGGAGCATAGAACAACGTCGCGAATTTCCGCCCGACTATTATGAATTGCTGGTCGCGGAAGGCGTGAAGAGTCAGTACGTTATACCTCTTGTGAATCGAGGGCAAGCGGTTGGGGTGTTGGCAATTTCTCGGACCACAGACACTCCGTTTACTTCAGAGGACGTCGACTTCGTCAGCGAGGCTTCTGGTCAGATAGCCATTGCCATCGAAAATTCGCTGGCATACCGCGAAGTTTCCGAACTCAAAGAGAGACTAGCCCAAGAGAATCGTTACCTCGAACAAGAGATCCGTGGCGACATAGAGTTCGGACAAATTGTGGGGAACAGTCCAGCCCTCAAACATGTCTTGCGCCTGGTCGAAACTGTTGCTCCCACTGATTCAACCGTCTTGCTCCTCGGCGAAACAGGAACGGGGAAGGAGTTGGTCGCCCGCGCCGTTCACGACCATAGCCGTCGCAAAGATCGCATATTTGTGAAAGTGAACTGCGCTGCCATTCCGACCGGGCTTTTAGAGAGCGAATTGTTTGGACATGAAAAGGGTGCATTCACAGGAGCCATCAGCCAGAAGATTGGGAGGCTGGAGTTAGCCGATGGGGGCACATTCTTCCTGGACGAAGTGGCAGACATTCCCTCCGAGGTCCAGCCGAAGCTTTTGCGAGCACTTCAAGAACAAGAATTTGAGCGACTGGGAAGCACGCGTACTGTGAAGGTAGATGTTCGCTTGATTGCTGCCACCAACCGCGATCTCGAAAAGATGGTTGCAAGCCGCGAATTTCGCAGTGATCTGTATTACCGCTTAAACGTTTTTCCGATTCGAGTTCCTCCGCTGCGCGAGCGCAAAGAAGATATCCCGCTGCTAGTGGGTTATTTTGTCCAGAAATTCGCGAAACAGATGCAGAAGCACATCAAACGAATTCCGCCGGCGGTAATGAAGGCATTTATTGCCTGGGACTGGCCGGGGAACATCCGCGAGTTGGAAAACGTAGTGGAGCGCTCGGTCATCCTAACCCGTGGCAGGGGGCTTGAGACACCCCAGCTGGAATCGTGGAAGTCGAATACTCAAGAGCATGAGCACGAAACGACGGATTCGCGTCATGAGGAAATAGCGAAAATTGTAAGAAATACTCTTCAGGCGCTGAACAAAAAACCGATTCTGGCCGATACCCGGCAGCGGAAAGGCGGAGAACGTGCGGCGAAACAACGAGACGAGATCATGCGTGCGCTCACGGCAAGCAAGGGTCGCGTGGGCGGAAGTGGCGGAGCTGCCGCGCGCCTGGGAATCAATCGCACGACACTCCTAGCGCGGATGAGAAAGCTTGGTATTGATCCCAAAGAGTACGCCGCCTGATCGGGCCGCTCGGCCCGGCGATGTCAAAACTCATAGATTGACACTTCGACTTCATTCCTGCTGATTGCATCCTCTCCTGAGAATTAAAGCCGTTACAACTGCAAACTTTGGCGAGCGTGTTGCATTGTCTCACCTTCACGGAAGTGTGGAATGTTGAAGATTTCTGTGGTGGAGAGCCCACGCCGATGCCGACTGGTGGTCGAGGGTATTCTCGTTGAGCCTTGGGTAGCCGAACTCCTTAGCGAGTACACAAAAGCTAAAGAGCATCTTGATGGCCGTGAACTTGTCATCGATGTCACAAACCTTAGTGCCGTCAGCGCAGCCGGGGAAGAAGCCCTCCTGGAACTGATCGACGATCATGCCAGATTCCACTGTGGCGTCTTTACGAAGCAAGTCTTAAGGCAACTCGCATCGAAGCGACGGTCGAAATGAACCTTGGGAAAATCGCGGTGTCGACGACTACAACGAGGCTGCGTCCATTAAGTTGGGGTACTGCAGTGTCAAGGTTTGAAGTTTGACAGTTTTAACACTTGAGCCCGCGCTTCGCGCTTTGCCTACACCGGTACAGTTAAGGATCAATCAGTTAGCGGAAAAAATTACTTGGCATCGGGATTGCCATTGCCAACGGTATATCAACGCCAACCAGAAACGGGGCTTGCCACCTCTTGAGGAACGTGAATGCAGGTATGGCCATGCTGTTGATGATTGGATTGATGTGGCGATCCAGCTTGCGCCCGGGCGCGCGCCACAGGTGCAATTCAACAGAGCCGAATCGGCGAGACCGCAAACGGATGATCGGTCAATGCGCCAATCCGAACTGCAAGCGTGAACTTCGATACCTGCGAGAAGGAAAGGTTTATGCCTTCCAGTTGTCCACGGAGACGAACAACACGCGGCTCGAACACTTCTGGCTATGCGGTGAGTGCTCCAAGCGGATGATTCTTACTTGCGTGAATCATTCGGAGGTTAAGACCATGATGCAGACAAGACCGCGACAAAACCAAAGACACACATGAACGAGCTGCTTCCAGACGCAATCGCTGCGGGCGCAGCAGAAAAGTAAGAGTAACTCAACCTACAGCTTTGAGCACAGGAGGATTTCATGGCATTCAAAGAGAACTACTTCGATACTTATCGCAGCCTGAAGCTGACTCGAGATGACAAAGGTGTGCTGGTTGCTGAATTCCACAGCGACGGCGGGCCGTTCATTATGAGCGCGCCAGCCCACACAGAACTTGTCGATGCCTTCTACCGGATTGCGCAAGATCGAGCGAACAAGATCGTGATCCTCACGGGCGCAGGTGGGCAGTTCATCACAGATGTCGAGTGGTCCTCTTTCGGCGATGTCGCCGATCCCGGAGTTTGGAGCCAAGTTCACGACGAAGGCGTTCAGGCTTTGGAAAACATAGCCAATATACGCGTGCCGGTCATCGCGGCCGTCGAGGGACGTGCCCATGTGCACTCAGACTACGCGCTGCTTGCGAGTGTAATTGTGGCGGGCGAAGGTGCGACCTTTCAAGATGTAGCCCACTTCTCCCAGGGTGTTGCACCCGGCGACGGAATCTTTACCACTTGGAGTTATCGCGCGGGGGCTGGACGAGCGGAGGCGTTCCTGCTGAATCCGCAGCCCCTGCCGGCGGCTACTGCACGCGAATGGGGAGTGGTAGCCGAAGTTGTGCCGAACGGTAAGGCACTCACCCGGGCGCGGGAATTGGCTGAGCTGTACCTGAAGGCCCCGGAGGTTACGCGCCGCAACACACGCATCCACTTCATTCAACCGCTGAAGGAACGTATCGTGCGAGAAGTTGGCTACGGATTGTCGCTCGAAGGAGCGTCGTCGGCCGACCTCGTCAAATCAATGCAAGCCAACACAAAGCGTACACCTTCCAAAGAACACGCTGCATGAAGGAACGACGGACAAACCGGGGTGGACCGACTATGAAGTTTTCCGAATGTATGGTTCCGTCCGCCGTGCAGGCCCATAAGTAACGAAGCGGAGCCCGGCTAGGCCGGCCTTCGCTTTGGTTATTCGAACAAACAGTGAATGAGATCAAACTCATCAATTTCTGCTTAAGGAGATTTCCAATGAAGATCATCGCGTTAGAGGAACACTACGGGCTTCCGGCTATATACGAAGCCGCTCATAAGGCGAACGACAGGCTCGCGCTGGCGTACGACGTACTTAAAAAAACGGGAAAGTTTAAAGAGACGAAAACCGGGTTTCCAGAAGGCATCTATGATCTAGGCGATGGGCGGATCGCCGCCATGGACGCAGCCGGTATCGATGTCTCGATCCTCTCGTACCCTACGCCGAACGCAGAAGGCTTAGAGCCTTCGCTAGCCAAGGAGCTAACTAGGCAGGCGAACGACACTCTCGCGGCCACAATCTCCAAGTATCCGGACCGGCTCCTCGGATTTGCCACACTCCCGATGCTCGACCCCGCAGCTGCGGCTCGAGAACTCGAGCGCACCGTTCGTGACCACGGCTTTCTCGGCGCATTGATAAATAGCAACATCAACGGGCGTTACTTCGACGACAAATTCTTCTGGCCAGTGTTTGAATGCGCCGAATCGCTCGGCCTGCCCATCTACCTGCATCCCCAAATTCCTCCCCAGCCGGTGGTCGACGCCTACTACAGCGGCTTCGCTCCCGAAATTTCTGCATTTCTATCAATTGCGGGAGTCGGTTGGCACATCGACGTTGGGGTACATTGCCTCCGTTTAATCCTGGGCGGAGTGTTCGACCGGTTTCCTGCGCTGCAGATTATTGTGGGGCACAATTTCGAAATATTGAGTTGGTCGGCATGGCGCATGGACTACTCATTTCCGTTAGGCAAGAACGGTGGACTAAAACGGACCATCAAAGAATACCTTCGGGAGAACTTCTACGGTGGAATCCTCGCTGGTGAGTACGTAGGCCAACAGCCTGGCGCGATGGATAAAAGCTGGAGTTTGGCGTACCAGGCCTATCAGGGCATGGCGAACACAGTCGGCATTGACCGCGTCGTCTTCACCACGGACTATCCATACGGCGACATGAAGGCCGCTCGGCAATTCTTTGATCAGATGCCCATCAACGTGAACGATAAGGAAAAGATCGCGCACCTCAACGCGGCGCGTCTACTCGGTCTCGGTCAGAAGGAACGAAGCGGAGCGGGGCGTCGAGCCGCTTGACCTTGCCAGCGGTTAGCGGGTTGCCCATTGGCATTAACACAAGCCAACGGGCCTCCCGGTCACCATTCAGGCTATGCGGAGTGAGGTCACTCAAAAATGCATATTCGACTTTGGGCTAACCAGGTGATTGACTAACACTAAACTTGCGAGTCCGAATCGATTCCCAGAGGAGGTTTTGTCCTGTGTCCGCCCAGCCAGCCAGTGTTTTCCGAACCGCCAATGTCAAGGTGATCGTCCATCAACAAGATGAACGGATCGTTCATATCGAAGTTTTCGGGCGACACGGCAGGCGCAGCTAGATGTCCCGGACCGACGAATCCAGGTGCCGCTGGAGGAACGTTAAGCACGCGACTGATACTGCGTTGTTGCGACACGTCTTCTCCTTCCGAAATCAATTCCCCGTTCACTCAAAACGCGTACTGGACGGGAGCCTGCGCCATTCGAGTGCCGTATCGCCGATCATGCACTCAGCACGCAAGTACTATTCCTCTCATACTCCGACGCAATTTATGCCTGCGTCGCGGCCTTCGCGCTGAAGATGCCCTTGAAACTTTCGCGGTACTGCAGGAAAACCAGAATCCACAACACGCAAGCGACCAGAGCCGGCGCGATGGTGCCCGGTGACATCGTCAGGTGAAACGCCAAGATGTTGTAGAGTTCCGCAGCCAGCAGTGTCAGCGCAAGTGGCACGAATCGGCCGAAGAGCAGCAAGAGCCCACCAAACACTTGCCCCGCGAAAAAGAACGCAGCAAAATGCGATGCGATGATGGCGCCAAAAAACTGTAACGCCAGCGGATTCGTCGGCGGGGGCTGGTGGATAAAGTTGAGAAATCCGTTCAACCCAAAGACCGTAAACATCAGGCCCAGTAAATAGCGAGCAACGATTGAAGTAGCTTTCATAAGTGTCCTCTCTTAGAAGTTCTGCGCGTGCGTCTGCACGGCTTGAAGGTGTGGTGCGAGAAATGTGTTCCGATCCTTCCCCTGGTTCAGTGCGCTGGTCCCACCTGCGGTGAGGAAGGTCGCGTCCGTTACGCCAAGAAAACCAA
>Ga0335077_10001514_pt1 | contig 27714 bp, 21 predicted proteins | sample Lox_Sample_31_FD_207151 | JGI IMG/M metagenome (GOLD analysis project Ga0335077, IMG submission 207151) | Soil microbial communities from Loxahatchee National Wildlife Refuge, Florida, United States - Lox_Sample_3.1 | ecosystem: Environmental > Terrestrial > Soil > Wetlands | place: USA... | reverse complement strand
CAGGCCGCGCCATTTCGTCGGTGGTTCGCCAGCGGCGCGGCCACAGGTAACGAGCGCGAGCGCCGGCGCGACATGCCGCCTGGTCAACGCGATTTGCGCAGCGGCAGCCGCCCCAAGAGCAGCCGTAACCCCAGGAACAATTTCAAAGCTGATGTTGGCAGCGAGCAAGGCGGCTATCTCATCCCCGGCGCGGCCAAAGATCAGGGGATCTCCTCCCTTGAGCCGCGCCACGGTGTAGCCAGCCCACGCATAACCCACCATCAGCTCGTTGATCTCCTGCTGAGACACCATCTTCAGCCCGCAGCGTTTGCCGACGTTGTGCACACAGGCCGTGGCGGGCACCAGCGCGAGGATCTCCGACGAAACCAGGTCGTCGTGGAGAACCACGTCTGCGACACCCAACACCCGAAGCGCTTTCAGGGTCAACAGCTCGGGATCACCCGGTCCCGCTCCCACCAGATAAACTCGCCCCTTCATTCCAAACGCCTTCCTGCAGCTCTCTTCTGAACGAATCTCTCGAAGGCTTCGCGACTGGCCAAGCGATGCAGCCAGCGGCGTCGGTGGGTTGTGTCCAAGTGCGTGCTGTTCAAGCGACGCCGGGTTTCGCCCAGCTCCTCGAGCCAAGTTTCGTAGTCCGGCGAGAACTGGTTCTCTAATTCCTGGCGCAGCCGCTGGGCGAGCGCGGGGCTCGCCCCCCCGGTGGAGATGGCGATCTGTAACTGGCCCCGGCGCAGCACTGCGGGATAGTAGAAGTCGCAGCGCTCGGGATCGTCCACGACGTTGCAGAGTATCTGGCGTCGTCTCGCTTCGCGGAAAACCTGCTCGTTAATCTCGGGCTGCGAGGTCGCCCCGACTACCATGAAAACACCTTCAAGGTCGGCCGCACAGAAAGGGCGCGCCAACCATGTAATCTTCGCCGTGGAAGCCCATTCTCTGACCTTTCCGGTCACTTCCGGCGCAACAACAACGGTCTCGGCACCGGCCTCCATCAGGCTTCTGATTTTACCTTCGCCGACGCTGCCCCCGCCCACCACCAGGGAGCGTCTTCCCGTCAGCTTCAAGAATATGGGGAACAAGTTCATGAACGCTACTGCACCTCCGCACGCGAAGGCGCGATCATCTCGATCCGTCCCGGCATTTCGAGCTCCCGGGCCGGCGGCGGTACCGCTACCGGCTTCGCCGTATAGGTCAGATACAACGCCAAGCCGGTAAAGAGCGCGCCGGAGACAATATTGCCCAGGGTCACGGGAATCTGATTCCACAGCCACCAGCTCTTAAATGAGACCGGCGCTCTCAGCATCATGCCGGCGGGAATCAGGTACATGTTGACGATCGAGTGTTCGTAGCCGAGCGCAAAGAAGGTCATGATGGGCAGCCACATGGCGGCGATCTTGCCCAGAGTGGAGCGCGAGGCCAGCGCCAGTACCGTTCCCAGAGTCACCATCCAATTGCATAGCATGCCCTTCACGAAAGCCGTGGCCCAGCCGCTGCCGCCCAGAGCCGCGTAGCCCAGGGTTTTCTTTTGTGCGATCTGGCGAAGCTGGTCGCCCAGCACGCCGCCGTTCGAGGTCCCGAAGTTGGTGATCGTGAGATAAAACAGCAGGGCATATAGCACGCTTCCGATCAGGTTCCCGAAATACACCCATCCCCAATTGCGCAGTAGTTGGCCGAAGCCGACCTCGCGGGCCACAAGCGCCGGCGGCAACAAGGCGAAGTTTCCCGTCGCCAGTTCCAGTCCGAGAAGTACTAGCATGACAAAGCCGACCGGAAACAGCGCTGCAGCGGCGATTCCCGGCAGTCCTTGCGACACTATGACCAATGCCAGCGAAGTCGCATAACCAAGGAATGCGCCCGCGAGAATCCCTCGCAGCAACAAGTCGCGGACAGAGAGACCAGCCTTCCGTTTTGCGAGGCTCATCGCATCATTAATCATTTCAGGCGGAGTCACATAATCCATCTAGTCACCTCCAGCGGACAGTTGGCCATCGGGGTTGTGGGAAGAGCCATGCCAAGGATCGTCCATCGCGTTGAGCAAGGCATCCGGCATCGGCGGCGTGATCTCTGGCGGGTTGGAACCGAGGACGTCAATCGGCACAAAGTCTGGCGACTCGGGGGCCGTTGCCGGCCGGTGGCGTTCCAGCAGGCCGAGCTTGGAAACCAGCGCGCCCACTACGTCAGGCAGCGAACTGTCACAGGGCACTACGTCCATAATCTGCTCGCCGGCGACGGAGTCGCGGCCGGTACGGCCACCAGCATAGATCGCCACTGCCTCGATGATGCGATCGCCGACGTTCACCTTCATGCCACGGAATCCAATATCAGCGGCCTGATGGTTGCCGCATCCTGCCGGACAACCGGACCAGTGGATCGTGAACGGATTGCCAGTGGTACCGAATCTCTCCTCCAGTGCCGTCGAAAGTTCGACCGCTAACCTCTTCGTCTGTATCTGGGCGAGATTGCAGAAATCCGTTCCTGTGCATGCGACCATGCCGCGAAAAAACGGAGAAGGCTTGGCGGAGAAATCGCGCAGGAGCGGTTCGTGAAGCAAGTGCTGGACCCGCTCCGCCGGCACGTTGGGAACGATAGCGTTCTGACCGGTGGTCAGCCGAATCGCACGATTGCCGTACTCCTCGGCAAGCGCGCCCAACTGGTCCAGTTGATCCGGATGAAGCCGCCCGTTGGGTACGCACAACCCGACCGAGACCCAGCCCGGCTGTTTCTGAGGTGTCACTCCGATGTGGTCAGCGTGGTAATGGTGGCGGGCATCCTCTCCCGGTAGCTCCAACTCCCGGCCCAGGCGCGATTCCAACTCCGCCCGCAGCCGCTCGATCCCCCACTGCTCGATCAAGAATGCGAACCGGATCTTGGCGCGGGCATCACGCGGCCCATGGTCGCGGAAAATGCGAATCAGCTCGGCGGTGAGGCCGCTAGCCTGTTCTGGCTCGACGAACACCCCGAGCGGTGAGGCGATGGTGAACCCGCCGGAGCCCATCTTCCCCCCGACCAGCACGTTGAAGCCGAGGCGCCCCTTCTTGCGCGCCGGAACCAGCGCGATGTCCTGCGACTCAGTGTGTGTGCAGTTCTCCAGGCAGCCGGTGATGGTGACGTTGAACTTGCGCGGCAGGTTAGTGAATTCCGGGTTGCCATCAGAACCGACCAGCATGCGGTCCAGTTCGAACAGAACTGAAGAGGCATCGAGCAGCTCGTTCGGGGTAAGCCCAGCCAAGGCGCAGCCGTTGATGTTGCGCACGTTATCCATGCCAGTCTGCAGCGTATGCAGGTTGACACCCCGAAGTCTCTCCCAGATCTCCGGCACGCTGCCCAGGGCGAAACCGCGCAACTCGATCTGCTGCCGCGTGGTGATATCCACGATGCAGTTCCCGAGGCGGCGTGACAGCTCGGCAATCGTCCGCAGTTGCTCGCTGCTGGCGAATCCGTTGGGCATGCGGATGCGCATCATGAATTCGCCCGGCGTGGGCTTGCGGAAGAACACTCCTACCCATTTCAACAGCTCTTTATCGGCGGCGCTGAGCGATTCCCATCCTTCCTGCGCGAAGCGAGGAATATTCTCGCGGATACGCAGGGCGTCGCCGCTCTTCGAAGCTTTATACGACTCGATTGTGTTGCTTCCAGCCTGCACGTGCTTGCTCCCCCATACCAAGGTGCTGTCTGGGCGCCAGACCGGCGGAATAGACACACTTCGCCTAGCCACCCGCTTCATCGCTGGTGCACAGAAATGCCTAAGCTGAAACCACAACAAGGTGGAGGGAACGCGGTGTGTTACGACGCAGTTCCAGGACAGGAAGGACTTCGTGGTCCCCCGGACACGAATCAATTGCACAATTAATACGTCAGGGTCTGCGACAAGTCCAATCGAAACTTTCTATGGTGGCTAGAAGTTTTTCCCATGCTATGAAGTCGGCTTTCTCCATTAGAGTGGCATCACATCCCCCACGTACGTTGGATGAATCCGCACAACGCGCCGACGATTCTCTCGTCGATCTTTTGCACGATATCGGCAGCCGCATGGCCGGTGCCGATCCGCTGCATACGGTACTGCAGCGGATTGTCAATCTCATCTCCAGCGAAGTGGAGTGCGACTCCTGTTTTATCTATATCCTCGAAGATGATGAGCTCGTGCTGCGGGCTTCGAAAAACCCTCATCCTGAAGCGGTGGACCGGCTGAAACTGCGCTTGGGGCAGGGCATCACGGGCTGGGTGGCGGAGCACCGTGAACCGGTGGTCTTGCCCTGCAATGCCTTCCAGGATCCTCGCTTCAACTTCTTCACCGAACTGCCGGAAGATCGCTATGAAGCCTTCCTCTCGGTTCCCATCCTTTGCCGCGAGCGCGTGGTTGGAGTAATCAATCTGCAGCATCGCCTCCCGCACGTACACAGACGACGCGACATCAAGCTGATCAGCACGCTTGGGTTCCTGGTCGGCGCCGAAATCGAGCGCGCACGCCTGGAAGGCGAAGTCACGCAGCTTTCGGAACAGCTCCAGAGCCGCAAGACCGTGGAACGTGCCAAGGGAATCCTGCAGCGTGACCTGGGTTTGAGCGAGGAAGAGGCTTATCGCGCGCTGCAGCGACAGAGCCGCCAGATGCGCAAGTCGATGAAGGAAGTGGCCGAGGCGATCTTAATCAGCGACTCCATCAAGCGCGGCCAGTAATTGCCGAACTGGTCGTCGCCTGTTTTCCCAGCAAAATCATGATCCAGTGAACTGAACCTGCGCGTGCCGGGTGAGCCAGGGAAGGATCCGACGCGGCACCCAGGAAATCACATCGAGCGCCGCGCCAACCGAAGCGGTCAGGGTCAGCGGCGGACCCTGAGGCTGATCGTGGTGGTGTGCGTCAAACTGCCTGAAGTGCCGTGCACCGTGATCGTAAACGTGCCCGTTGTCGCCGAGCTGCTGGCCGTAAGGGTGAGAACGCTCGTAGTTGTCGCCGGGTTGGTGCCGAACGACGCCGTTACACCGTTGCCCATGCCCGTCGCCGAGAGCGTCACGGCGCCGGTGAAGCCGCCGGACGGAGTAATCGTGATCGTGCTAGTGCCGTGTGAGCCACGAGTCACGCTAAGGCTGGTCGGCGAAGCCGACAGGGTGAAGTTGCCTGACGATACCGGGTTCACCGTCAGTTGAACCGTGGTTGAATTGGTCAGGCTGCCGGAGGTTCCCTGAATGGTCACGGCGACGGTCCCCGTCGCGGCGGTGCCGCTCGCGGTCAGCGTGAGCAGGCTGGTGGAGGTGGTCGGATTCGTCCCGAAGGTAGCGGTGACGCCCGTAGGCAGGTTCAACGCCGACAGCGTGACGCTACCGTTGAAGCCACCAACTGAAGTCACGCTGATCGTGGTGGTACCGCCCGCACCTCCCTCCGTGATGGTCACGCTGCCGGGCGATGCGGACAAGGTGAAGTTCGGCGATGACGACGATCCGGCAAGGGCACTAATCAACCCGCCGCCGTTCGGACTGCCCCAGCCGGTGGCCAGATCGTAGCCCGTGGTCGCCGAAGTGCCGTTGCTTCCGCTGGTGACGTCGTGGAAATCGGAGCCATAGCTCGATCCCAGGCCAATCGTGTAAAGGGTAGGATTGATGAACCCGACCGGCTTGCCGGTATTGGCAACCGCCTGTTGATTTACCAGCGCGAGATATCCGGCCCACATGGGGGCGGCAAAGCTGGTACCGCCATATTCATTGGCAGTGCAGGTGGTTTGATCAGCGCAGACGTAAAAGGTGAAATTCGCGTTGGCGGAAACGTCCGGGGCATTGCGATAGGTCTTGGAGCAGGCGGAGCATCCGCTGGCCGCCGACGTCTGCCAGGATGGAATCGCGAAATGGTTGGGCGAAATGCCGCCGCCGCCATCGACCCAGGCGGTCTCCGAACTCCAGGGACCGGCGGCGCTCTTGGTCTGCAAGTCGGTGCCACCGACCGAGGTGAGGTAGACATCATCCGCCGGGAAAATTGCGGAAGACGACCTCCACTCCCCACTGTCACCCGCCGCTTGGAACAAATTCTGACCCTGCGCCGCGAACTCCTGGAAGTAAGGGTTATCTGTGTTGGGATCGGCCGGGCTCCACGTCCAAGAGGAGCTCAATTGCGCATTCAGCGGAGTGGCCGTAGCCATGGCGTTAAAGATGGCGGAATCGGAAGACCCCACGTACATCACCAGGCTGGAGAGTCCGGGAGCCATCCCTAGCGCCTGAGTCATGTCGAGGGTCTGCTCGGTGTCGTCGCAACTGGGATAGACGCAACTCGTGCTGGTGCCGTCCGTGGATTTGAGAGTGATCGGAACATTGTTGGTTTGGCCCACGTTCTTGAAGTACGTGGTCAGGTCGGCCAGATCGGTGCCGTAATACTCCAGCAGTCCGAGCGACTGGCCGCTGCCGGTGAGATTTCCACCGTAGTACGCCGCTCTCATATCGCTGCCGAGAAACGAGGCCGACGGGCCGGAGCCGGTAGTGGCATTGGGCTGAGGAGTCAGATTTCTGTTCAGACCGGCTGGATGTGGGAGCGAATAGTTATCCAGGCCCGCAATGTGCCAGAGCTGGAACGGCAAGTTCGGCGTGGGCTCTCGGTCCGGGGCATAGAAGTTGCGGTCCTCGGTGGGATGCTTGTACAGACCCATGGTCAAATGGAACGCGTTCTCAATGGCTGCCACTGGCCCCGTGACATCCACGTTCATGCGATTACGAGAAGTGGCGGCCACCGTAAAACCGTTCGCTTCCGCGAAACGCACTACCGCGTCGTAATCCTGCTGGGTGGGACCAAACCTCTCGGTGAACTGTTCCACGGTGAGGAACTGACGATAAAATACGCTGGAAGGATCGTAGAGTTCCGCCAGCAAGGTATCGAGCGCAGTCTGATCGCGGAGCGGCAGGACCAGCACAATCCGCATGCTCTGTTCTTTGGAGAGCGACCCAACGAGTTGCGCCTGTCCATTGAGAGTCGCCTCGCGGACATGACGCGTCACTACGCTTTGTGCCTGCGCGTGGCAAATGAAACTCAAGCCCGCCACCAGCGCCACGATCACGAGCGAAATTGTGCTGAATCTTCGGATCATGGTTTCTCCTTTTCGCCGGCGTCAGCATGGCATGAATTAACAGCCACCGGCACATGAATCGGTCGGGAATCCCCACCAGCTTGGTACATCCAGGACGCGAGATTGTCACGGATGCTAGCGCAGGCACGATTGGGAAACAAGAAATATCTGGGTGTGTCAGATTGGCTCTGGCGCCACCGAGAAGAACTGCTACACAATGTTCTGGATAATCCCGATCCGCAGACACCGAATCCGCCGGTGCGCGAGCCGGGTCTGCCCCCGATTGCGGCACGCACCGGAGGCCGCGGGTGTGGCGCAGTGCTGCGGTTGCCATCGCTGGCGACGCGGTCGTCTAGCAGTCCCTCGGCTGGAAAAGCTGCAACAGAAGTCAACTTCCAGAATCCTTTCGCTGTTTTTCAATGCCATACGGCAGGCACTGTGTGCCCGGAAACGGCACAGAAAGGCCTTAGCTGGGCAGAGATGTTTCCGTGCTCAGCAGCTTCGGCCCTTGCTTGATCCAGAAATTGCCGTTGAGCGTCTCCCAGATCCACCCGGAGTACCCATAGCCACCGACCGGCTTGGTGACAAAAGCACCGCGCCAGGACTCACGTCGCGCCTGGTTGTAAGCCACCGTACCGAACTTGCCGAAGGTGTAATCGGGTACGGGGTGACAGTAGGGTTCCCCAACCAGCGCCTGGGCTGCCTTGCAGGCTTCGACGCCCCCGAAAATCGCGGCCCTTAAGCCGTACTTGTGGTCTTTGGCGCGACCCACCACTTCTTCACGGGTTGCAAAGCTCGAGGTGAATGCCACTGGGCCGAACACCTCCTCCTGCATGCCCAGCATGGCATCGGTGCAACCCTTCACCACCGTCGGGACGATGAGATTGCCTTGGATGGACCCGCCGGCCAGCAGCCGCGCTCCCTTCTGCAGTGCATCCGCCAGTTGTCGGCGTATGCGCTCGACGGCAAGGTCGCTGATAACCGCAGCCACGTCGGTCTTTGGGTCCGCAGGATCGCCTACCACCAGGCGCTCGACACGCTCAACAAATCGGCCAAGAAACTCGTCGTAAATTGATTCATGAACGAAGATTCTTTTGGGAGCGGTGCAGGTCTGCCCCGAGTACATGAATTTCGCCGACATCAGGTCTTCCATCGCAAGCTCGAGGTTTGCGTCGGGAAAAACGATGAAAGGGTCCTGTCCGGGACCTTCAAAGATCAGTTTTTTTCCGGCCCTGCGAAATGCTTCTTCGTAGGGCATTATGTTTTCGTCGAAGCCGAAAACCACCACTGCTGACACGTCAGGCGCGTTGATCGCCCCTTCGATGAAATCTTTGCCATGCCCGGAGAAAAAGCTAATGTCGCTCCCGAACACCGGCTCATACAGTTCGCGCGTCAGCGCCATGACGCGGCGCCCCTTGGACGAGAACTTCACCGTTACCTTGTTGCCGACCATGTAGATTGAGGTGATGGCGGTGTTCAGCCAAGCGCTGCCGTTGTACGAGAGCAACAGGCAAACCCGCGATCCCGGGCCGCCCAGGGGAACGCGGTCGCGCAGAAACTGCGCCTCTTCGTACATCTTCAGCCGGTCGCGAGCGACTTCGACCTCATGGGCGCTGTCCTTCACGGTGAAATGCAGGTCGGAAACGGCGGCATCGACCATGCGTTCCTGGTTCCGGACCAACGCGCGCATCAGCGCAAGCACTTTTTCGTATCGTTCGTCGAATGACGACATAATCCTGTTCCGTTAACGTTCTGTCTGGTTCAAGGTCTGCCCGGCTTTTACTTGCGCGCCACCCTCTGTTCACGCGGGACTGAAGGCATAGAAATTGCGCTCCCAACGGTGTGTACGCAGCCGGGCGAGCAAATCCCCCGACAGCGGTCCGGCCTCGCCGGCGGCTACATTGGCGGTCACGTGCTCCACCGTCCGCATGCCGGGTATCACCGTCGACACCGCCTCATGAGAGATGGTGAAGCGCAAGGCGACGCTGTGCAATTCCTCGAGCTTTATGCCGGCGTCGGCGACCAGACGCTCGACGTGCTCCCACACCTGCTGCTTGCGGTCGCCCGCGAAGTATTGGTCGCGGAAATCGCCCGGCGCAAACTGTGTGCTGGGGCGGATCTTGCCGGTGAGACTGCCTTCGTCAAACGGCACGCGTGCAATGACACCGATGTTGTGCTGCCGGCAATAGGGGAAGAGTTTGTCCTCGGGCGACTGGTCGAAGATGTTGTAGATGACCTGCACGGTATCGATCAGCCCGGTGTCGAGCGCCTTGAGCACGTTGGTGGGCTCATGGTCGTTGATGGAGATGCCGACAAACCGTGCCTTGCCGGAACTGCGCATCTGGCGCACCGTTTCGAGCCATTCGTCCCGATCGGCCCATTCGTCGCTCCAGACGTGGAACTGGTACACGTCCACCTGATCGCGCCCCAAGTTCTTCAGCGAGGTGTCGAGCGAATCGAGGACGTACCGCTTGGGGAATGCTTCTCGCAGGGGAGTGCCGCGGCGTGCCGGCCAGATAAAGTTCTTGGGCGGCACCTTGCTGGCGATGATTACGTCATCGGAGCGGCCGAACGCGTGCTTCAGCAACTCCTCGCTGTGGCCCGTGCCGTAAGCCAAGGCAGTGTCGAAAAAATTCACCCCTGCGTCGCGCGCCACTTTGAGCGCGCGCAAGGAGACATCGTCGTCCGCGCCGACCCATAAGCCCTTACCGATTCCCCACCGCGCCGAAACCGATAATGCCGACCTTCAGTCCTGTTTGGCCGAGAGTGCGATCGTGCATGCACGGTTCTCCGTTCTGATTTCCGCAACCAATTCTCCGAGGCCAGACATTATTAGGCCCCGCTTTCGTAAAGTACAACTCGAGATGTGGCTGGCGAAACCGCTCACGTTCAGTCTCTCCTCCAAAATCTCCTGAATGGGCGTACAATGCTGGGCCATTTTAGAAATCTAGGGAAGGAAAGGCCGAGTCACTCGCTCGGACGCTTGTGCCATTAGGCGGAGCGCACGTATGCCTAAAACAAAATCGTATCCGGAGCTGACGAAGGAGTTTTTCGACTGCAGCCAAATCTTCGAGAAGCGGGAGCCGCTCCAAGGCATCAGGGTTTTGGAAGTGTGCTACGTGGTCCTTGGCCCGGCGGCGTGCGATTACTTGGCGGAATTCGGGGCGGAAGTGATCAAGTTCGAGGGGCAAAGGGGAGACCAGATGCGGTTCGTGACCCCCTACGCCTACTTCTGGAAGAACATGTCCCCGGGCCTGGAAATAGAAAACCACAACAAATACTGGGTGGGGATGCATTTGGGCAATCCGCGGGCCAAGGAGCTTTTTCTCGACCTGGTAAAGCGATCCGATGTAGTCGTGGACAATCTCACGCCGGGCAGAATGGCGCAATGGGGGCTGAGCTACCGGGAACTCCGAGAGATCAATCCGCGGATCATTCAACTGCACGTCTCCGGCTACGGAAGCTGGGGGCCCTGGACGGGGCGGACTTCCTACGATGCGGTGGCGCAGAGCATGGGAGGTCTTTCCTCAATTACCGGCTTTGAAGAGCGAGGACCGATTAAATCGGGAGTATGGATTGCGGACTGGGTCACCGGGCTGATGTGCGCCGTCAGCATCGTGGCGGCGCTGAATCACAGAGCCAGAACGGGGGAGGGGCAGTTCATCGACTACATGCAGGTGGAAAACGTCATCCGCTTGCTCGACTGGACCTGGCTGTACAGTTTCAAGACCGGCGAAAACAGAAAAAGGTCTGGCAACAGGGACCTCGCGATTTGCCCCTCAGACCTTTTCCAGTGCAGCGATGGATGGGTAGCCCTAGCAGCCTTTGGCGAGGAGGAATTCAAGGGGTTGTGCAAAGCCATGGGTCAGGCCGCCCTGTGCAAGAAATATCCTGATCCTACCCAGCGCCTAAAAGATGAAAACGCGAGAGAAATTCTCGATCGGATCAGCCAGTGGACCAGAACAAAGCAGGTACAAGAGGTGGAGGAACTCGCAGACAAGTACGGCTTTGCAGCCTCACGGGTTCTGTGCGCCAAGGACGCGTATCACAGCCAACACCTGAGGGAGCGAGGCGCGATCCAAGAATACGACGACCCTCTGTATGGTCCTATGGTGCAACAATGCTACCCGCCGAGACTAAGCGAGACGCCGGGGCGACTGAAATGGAGCAGCCGTCCGCTGGGTTTCGACAATGGTTACGTCTTTACCAAGATCCTGGGCCTGCCGCCGGAGGAGGTGAAGAAATTGGAAGCCGAGAAGGTCATCTTCAGGTGGAATCCGCAAATTCCTTCTCACTGTCCTCCGGCGGAGTGGAATGGCGTCAGCGGTGTCAAGCTTCCGTTCTCTTCGGAGAGGAAACACAATGGATGACAAAACGATTGTCGGCATGGCGAAGGACGCGGAGTTTGCCAAATGGGCGTATCGGGAAACCTGCCCGGAAGAAGCATCGAAAAAGCCCGAGGCCCTTGCCCATGTCCGCGTGATTGACGCCAGTTACGCGAATTTTGCCGGCCTCTTCGCTTCCTCGATCTTGGCGGAGATGGGTGCGGAAGTGATCCGCATCGAGCCGCCGGGAGGAGACCTCGCCCGCAAGATGTCCCCTTACGGGACCATGATCAAGGATTCCGGTCTGGCCTACATCGGCGAGGCTCGCAACAAATTCCACATCACTCTCGACCTGAGCAAGGAAGAGGGAAGAAAGCTGTTTTCCAAGTTTTCCGCCAAGGCTGACGTGCTCATCGAGACGTTCAAACCCGGTCACCTGGATGGCCTGGGCATAGGCTATAGACACCTGAGCAAGAAAAATGCCGGTTTAATCTTCTGCGCCATCAACAGTTACGGCCAGCATGGAGAAGATGCTGAGAAGCATGGCAATCAGCCAGCGTACGACATCATCGATCAGGCCCGCGGCGTCATCATGTCCATCACCGGAGAGCCGGACCTGGACCCGGAACTAGCCCAGGAGTATAAGAGGCCGCTCAAGCATGGGAATTGGATGGGCTGGTATACGGGCGGTGCTTGGGCTGCCTTTGGAATCCTGCTGGCCCTCTTCGACCGGACCAGGACCGGCAGAGGGCAACTTATCGATTGTGCGCCTCCGGAGGGACTGCTCGCCATATCCAATTACGTCATGCAGTATTTTCACATGACCGGGGAGCAGATGCCTAGGGCCGGGAATTACGACTATGCTGTCTTCCCTTATACTTACGTGAAGTGCAAGGATGGCTATACGTTCATTTCCGGCTTCACCGACCCTAACTGGACGGCGCTGTGCGAGATCATGCACCGGCCTGACCTGAGGGCACAATTCCCTACTATCAAGGAAAGGCTGGATCCTCACAATCAGCCCACGATCCAGCACGAGATTGAGAAATTCACAACCGAATACACCTCTGATGAGATCCTCGAAATGGTTCAGGAGTACGGCAGGAGACCGGACAAAAAAGGCACGGTAGTCACGGGGAGACTTGAGAGCCCGAATGAAGTTTTGGGAAGAGAACACTGGAGGGAGAGGAAAACCTTTGTCCGTTGTAATGACCCATATTATGGCGAACTCCTGGTTCCGAATTCCACGTTCAAAGCCATGTCGAGAACGCCCGGCAGGGTAAAGTGGGTATGCCGGCCGATCGGCGTCGACAATGAGTTCATCTATCAGAACTACCTGGGAATTGGGGGCCGAAGGTTGAAGCAATTAAGCGATAAAGGTGTGATCTGAAGCAATTACTGGCCTGCAGCACTGTGCCGCAAACAATCGGCGCTGCATGCTTCCTCGTTGGCCCGTTGCGTGTCCTCAATGAATTCCACCACAGGCGTTAACGGTGGGTTGGCATAGCGACCGATTGCAACTAGCCAAAATATGCGTCGTGTACTTCTTGGCGATTGACGAGCTCCGATGAGCTACCTGCCGCGACCACGCGACCCTTGGAAAGCACATATCCATAGTGCGAGATAGCCAGCGTCTGATGCACGTTCTGCTCGACCAGGAACACGGTGATTCCGCGCTCGTTGATCTGGCGAATCATGTTGAAGTTCTCCCTAACCAGAAGTGGCGAGAGACCAAGCGAAGGCTCGTCGATCAGGAGCAGCTTCGGCGCCCGCATCAGCCCGCGCCCGATCGACACCATAGCCTGCTCGCCGCCGGACATGGTGCCCGCAAGCTGTAAACGCCGCTCGGCCAAGCGAGGGAACAAGCGATAGATTTCCGCTAGGCGGTCGTTCGCGACGACATTCGAGGGCTCCTGGTACGCGCCGAGACGCAAGTTCTCTTCAACCGTCAGCTTCGGAAAGACCTTGCGCCCCTCCGGGATGCAGGCGATGCCTGCGGCGATGATCTGATGGGTCTGCAAAGCCGTAATGTCCGTTCCGTCGAACACAATCCGGCCGGTGCGCGGCGGCGTCAAACCGAGGATCGAGCGGATCAGCGTGGTTTTGCCAGAACCGTTGGATCCGAGCAGGCACGTAATGCGCCCGGACTCGACCTTGAGTGAAACGCAGTCGAGCACGACCGCCCTGTCATAAGCAGTGGTGACTCCGGCGATCTCCAGGCGTCCGCTCATCAGGCGACCCCGAGATAGGCTTCTTGCACCTGGCGGTCGGCGGCGATTTGTCGGTACGGCCCTTCCGCGATCTTGAGGCCGAAGTTGAGGACCACGCAGCGATCGGTAATGCGCTCAATCACCCCCATCTCATGCTCGACAATGATGATGGTTAAATTTCGAGCGTGTGCACGAACTTGCAGGATTTCATCCATCAGTGTCGTGGTTTCGTCATGCGTCATTCCGGCGGAGGGCTCGTCGAGCAGCAACAGCTTGGGTTGACTGATCAGAGCGCGGCAAATTTCGATGCGGCGCCGGTTGATCATCGTCATGCCAGCAACTGGTTCGAACATCCGCTCGGCAAGCCACGGCTCAAACACTTCGATCAGCGCACGGGCTGCCCTATAACTCGCCTCAAACTCGCGCTTGAACCCGCGGCGGTTCATCAGGTTGAACCATAGTCCCTGATTCAGCCGCTTGTAGTTGCCGATCATGATGTTGTCGAACACCGACAGCGGCAATGCAAGCCGCGAACGCTGGAATGTGCGTGATATGCCGGCGTGATAGATAGCCCGTGGTGACGCGCGTGTGATGTCGTTTCCTTCGAAGCTCACGGTGCCGGCTTCGGCACGGTAAATTCCGGTGACGACGTTGAAGAACGTCGTTTTGCCCGAACCATTAGGTCCGATGAGGCCGATGATTTCGTTCGGAGCGACCTCGAGATCGAGCTGGCCCAACGCAACCACACCGCCGAATCTCCGGGTGAGGCTGCGCGCTTCCAGCAACGGTGTCATGGCCGCCATCCGGGGAAATAGTTGCGTGCTGGGCGCGGCAGCAAGCCTTCCGGCCGGAACAACAAAACGGCGATGACCATCACGGCATAGAGCAGGAAACGATACTCCTGGATGGTTTGCAGCTTTTCCGGAACCACGATCACAATGGCTGCGGCGACCACCGAACCCCACGGGCTGCCGACGCCGCCGAGAAGAAGGATCGAGACCAGGATGAGCGAATCCGCAAAAGTGTAGTTGTTGGGTGCCACGAATCCCCCGACCATCCCAAACAGTGCACCGGCGATGCCGATCAAAAAATTGCCAAGCGTAAAGGCCGTTATCTTCCACCGCACGATGTTGAGCCCAAAACAGCTCGCGGCGGTCTCGTCGAGCCGCAGTGCATCCAGATTGAGGCCGATCCAGGAACGTTCCAGGCGGCGCACCAGGATGAATGCCACGGCGAGAAGCGCCAGGCTGAGCACAAGGTAGTTCATGTAGAACGACAGTTCGACGTTACCGAGCTCGATATTGTCGTTGAACGCCCAGCCGCGAATCGTCATGCCCTTGACCTGTAGCCCCTGGGGCCCGCCAAGCACGTCATTGACTTCGAGGAAGGCCTTTAGCAGCAAAGCAAAGGCGATCGTGACCAGGGCAGCATAGTGGCCACGCGTGCGCAGAACCGGCAACAGCAGTAGCGACCCGACCAGGGCAGCAATGAGCCCCCCAATTAACAACACCAGCAGAGGCGGCACGGCGGAGTGGGCGTTGAGTACCGCCGACGTATATGCGCCAATTCCGAAGAAGGAGGCGCCAGCAAAATTGAGTACCCCGGCATAACCGAATTGGATGTTGAGCCCCAGCGTCGCCACGGTGTAAAGCACAACAGTGACGATCAGCAGCAGGAGAAAATGATTGTCATGAAAGAAGGCTGCCACAGCGCAGGCAGCCACCAGCGCCAGAACGCCAAGGACGTCCTCTCGGTCGGCAAAGCTCCGATTCACTGGATCGAGCCATCCCAGCCAATAAGCTCCGAGCACGGCGATGACGGCGAGTCCCAACAGTCCGATGATGAGAAGTTGCCTCTCGACCGCGAGCAGGGTAATGAGATAAAGGGTGGCAAGCGCCTGGGCAACGACACCCGGCAGCAAAGAAGTCCGTGATTTCTGTCCCCCTTCACCCACGCGCTCAGACCCGCTCGCTGATTTTTTCCTGGATGAGTCCGGTTGGCCGCCACGCCATGAAGATGATGATCACGGCGAAGGCAAAAACGTCCTTGTAGGCGCTGCCAAAAGGCAGGGCCACGGTTCCGACGGTCTGCAGCGCTGCGAACAGGAATCCCCCGAGGATCGCGCCATATATGCTGCCGAGTCCACCGATGATGGCCGCCGCAAATCCGATGACACCGAGATAAAGCCCCATGCCAAAGTTGACCTCGTTGTAATAGAACCCGTTCATGATACCGGCGAAGGCCGCGAGCCCTGAGCCGATAGCGAACGCGACGAGCACGATCGCGAGGAAATTGATACCCATGGTGCGTGCAGTCTCTTCATCCTGCGCCACGGCGCGAATGGCAAGGCCGAGTTTCGTGCGGTTGAGCAGAAGCTCCACGCCGATAATGACCATCACGCCCGCCGCGAGCATGATGGTGTTGTCGAGCCGCAGGTTGAAGTTCCCAATGTTGATCGAGTTAGTCGGCAACAGCGCAGGAAACGGCTTGGGATTCGCGCCTTGCGGGTAAAAAAGACGCACGGATTCCCGCAGGACCGTGCCCAGCATCAGCGTAATCAGTAAGGTGTTGAGCGCCGGGGCGGTGCGCAATGGCAGCACCAGATAACGGGCGATCAGCATGCCCAGCGCCGCCACCGCGAAGATCGAAACGACAACCATGGCGGACAGCAAGATCGGACCGGAACCAACGCCCGCCGCACGCACCCCCAGGAAAGTCACTAGCGCGGTAAAGGCACCGACGGTGAGGACGTCCCCGTGGGCAAACTGGATAACGTCGAGCACGCCAAAGAACAGGGTGAAGCCGACCGCGACCAGCGCATACATCATGCCCACCATCAGGCCGTTCATGACGTGTTGAGCAAGCAGTCCTATATCCATGACCCTGATTCCTGCGCGCGACTGGAGGAGAAGCAAGGCGGGGCGACTGCGCCACCAGTTCCGCGGCGCAGCTATTTCTGCCGCGGCAACTTGCGCTTTCCGGAGGCGTATTCACTGTCCTCCCACACCACCCACTTGCCGTCCTGGACTACATACTTCGTAATAAGAGAAACCGTGTTCTGACCGTGATCGTCAAAGGTGATTTTGCCGATGATGGAATCCCGGTTTTCTACCTTAGCCATATCTTCGATCACCCTCCTGCGATCCGGTCCGACCTTCTCGATCGAGTCAAGGATCAGGTCCATAGCGGCATAGGCGAAAGCGCCGTAAGCCTCCGGAGGATTGTCGTATTTCTGCGCGGCATATTTTTCCATGAAAAACTTGCCGCCCGGCAGCTTGTCGGTCGGTGCGCCTTCCCGGAATGCGAGCGTACCCTCGGCCAGGGCGCCTAGACCTTGGATGTAGGCATCGGAGACGATGCCCGACGTTCCGTCGAACACCGCTTTGATCCCGAGCTTGTCCATCTGCGCACGGATGCGGACGCCGATCGGTGTGAGTCCGCCGAAGTAAATCACTTCAGGATTGAGCGCCTTGATTTGCGTGAGTTCGGCGGTGAAATCCTGCTGGTCGGATCCCACACCGAACGTGCCCACAATCTTCCCACCTCGCTTGGCGAGCGCCGCGCTGAAATACTCGTTGTGGCCCTTGCCGTAGTCGGTGGTGTCGTGGATCACGGCGAAGGTCTTGTATCCGAGCTTGGTAAGCAGCTCGGCGTTAGTGTCATTCTGGTTGATCATCGTGCCGTTGACGCGGTGCACTTCCGGATATTTATTGCGGTAGGTGATGTCGGGCAGCACCGCGCCCCAGACCACGACCGGCAATCCGAACCTGTGGTAGACGTCGACGGTTGCAATCGCGGTCGAGGAGCAGTAGTGTGTCGCGGCTGCCACGATGTCCCGCTCCGCCGCCATCTTCGTCGCTGCTTGCACCGCTACATTCGGCTTGCACTCGTCATCGAGCACCACTAGTTCATACTCGTACTTGGCTTTCGGATCCGCATTGCGCAACCGCACGGCGAGGTCGGCCGAATTGCGGCCTCCGAGCCCGTTGGCCGAGACGCCTCCGGTGAGGGGTCCAATGAAACCGACTTTGACCTTATCCTTAGCCTCTGCGGGCACAACAGCCGCTAACCACGCCACAGCCAGAATGGCCATTGCAGCCTTTAACGCCCTGGTCATTCATTCCTCCTTATGTATAGCTACACCGCGACACGCACACGGCGCGCTTCAATCAGAATTTTCTTTGCCTTGGAAAGCGGCGATTGTACACCTGTTCTTACTCTCCAGATGGCCAGTTTGAACCGAGTCTTGTCGAGTTGCCGCAAACCGGATCGGCTACGCTGACAGAACTGCCAGGGTCTCCGCGAGGATCAGCGCCCCACGAGTGATATCTTCGAGGGACGCGTACTCATCCGGACGGTGGCTGTACCCGTTGCGGCAGGGAATGAATAGCATCCCAACCGGTACGATCCGCGCCATGAAGAGCGAATCGTGGTAGGCACGGCTAATCATGGGCAGGAATTTCTGTCCGTGTTTTCGGCACGATGCTGAAAGAGCATCCATGACGTCGGGGGCGCACTCGGCGGGCGCATCAGCGTTCAGTAATTCGATCTGTATCGACACCTTCCGCCGATCGGAGATTTGCTCCGCGGCAGTCTCGATGGCACGCATCACCTTCTCCCGCCGCGCCAGGTCCGTGTCGCGTACATCGACGCTGATGCGCACCTGGCTTGGAATACTGTTGACGGCGCCCGGGAAGACTTCGCACATACCGACGGTCGCCACCGTATCGGTCGAACCGCTCGTCCGCGCCGCATTCTCAATGGCCAGAATCAGTTCGGCCGCCGCGCACATCGCGTCACGCCGGTCCGGCATGAGCACGCCGCCTGCATGTCCACCCGCGCCCTCGATCGAAACGCGCGCGCTCGCTGGAGCTGTAATTTTGGCAACAATGCCCAGGGGCACACGCTCACGCTCGAGCACGGGCCCCTGCTCGATGTGCAACTCTATAAACGCCTTGTAATATCCGCTGGGCAGCTGGACATCTTCGAGTCCACCGCTCAATCCCGCCTTGCGGCGCACTTCATCGAGCGATTCGGCGTTCCTGTCGGCCAGCTTTCCGGCAACCGCCGCCGAAAGAGTTCCGGAGAGGAGCCGGCTGCCGAGACATCCGATTCCAAAACGCGTCGGCTCTTCCGAGGTAAACATCAGCAGTTCGATGGAATTCTTGGGGTGGAATCCGGCACGTTGCAAGGCGCGTATAGCCTCAAGCCCTCCAAGAACGCCCACTACCCCATCGTACTTCCCCGCATTGGGGATGGCGTCCAGGTGCGAACCTGTGCCCACCGCCGGCGCGGCGGCATCGGAACCTTGCCAGCGCGCAAAGGTATTCCCCACCGCATCCTGGCGCACCGTAAGCCCCGCGGCTCGGCATCGATCGATGAACCAGGCGCGGGCCCGCATGTCTGCCGGCGTGAAAACGATTCGCGTCACTACTGGTGGTTCGGCTTCTGAAATCAAGGCTAGCGCGTCAATCTCGGATCGCAGGCGGTCGGAATCGATTTGCAGCTTCATCGTCTCTTTATTGCCTTTCGATCCTTCGCCACACCCTAGCGCCGTAGCTTGCTAGGTTCTATCACAGGAGGGTCGACTCGCAGCAAGCGCCCATGCTTGAGGATGAAGCGGTCGCCACGCCAAACCACAGTGCGGCCGGCATAGGATACTGCCCACACCAGCAGGGCTTGTACATCGCGGACGGGAAGCAGCCAGAGTCGGCGCAGCGTGCCGCGATCGCCGCAGACGCCGAGCCCCGTAACCAACAGGGCCGCGATTCGGGCAGCGTAGGCAACCGCAAATAGCGCCCATGTCCAGGCTGTGCCCCCAGCGGCTAACACCGCCATGGCCGCCCACTGTACGCCGAAGACCAGCACCAACCCCAGGTTGCCGCCCGGACTGGCATCGCGCACGGTGCGCGCCCAGCGCAGTTGATGGCGCCAGAAATCACTCAGCGAATAACCGGGCAGCGTCGTCTCGACTACAAGATTGGAAAGAACGATCCTATAGCCGCTCTGCGCGATCAAAGTACCGAGCCGGTGGTCGTCGGCGAGAAAGTCGGCCAGCGCCTCGAACCCGCCGAGTTGCTCCAGCACGCGCCGTGGGAACAGCAGCGTCGATCCGAACCCATAATGGAAAGCGCGACGGTTTGCATAGGAGACCAGAACCGAAGCGGCGAAGTCGGTGATGCTCAACGCTTCCAGCTCCGAGCCCAAGGTCTGACCCGCGACGGCACGGTAGAGAGCGGTCACCAATCCCACCTTCGAATCTGCCAGCGGCGCCATCATTCGTCGCAGATAGTCGGGTGGCACACGGATATCTCCGTCGTTGATGAGCAGGTGGTCATAGCGCGCCGCGGGTACCATCTGAATAAGGTTGCTGACTTTGCGGTTGGTGCCCAGGTCGCGCGGGCAGGCGACCAGTTCGATGCGCCGGTCAGGAAACTCTTTTTTCAGCCGTTCGACCAGAGCCGCCGCAGGATCGCCAAGGTCGTGGACGCCAAAGATGATCTCGTACTGGGGATAATCCACAAGGCAATGGCTGCGGAAACACTCGTAGGCATGCGTGTCGGCCCCGCGCACGGGCTTGAGGATCGAAACCGGCGGATAAAATCCAGCGCCGTGGGCGGTTGGGCGCGACACTCGCCAAAAATGCCATGCGCAGATGATGGAAGCCAGATAGAACACTGTGCCGAACACCGCTCCGGCTGCGGCCACGATCTCGACGATGATGCGGACCATGCTCGGGTGTTTATAGCCCTTCCGGCGGCGAGCGGTCTACTGGTGCGCAATATCCACTATAATGAGATTGTTGACAGCCGGACCGGACGGTCGCTCCTGCCCTGCGAACGCTGGATTCATCCAGGCCGCGCGGGATCAGGGGAGGAAAGTCCGAACTCCACAGAGCAGTGTGCCGGATAACGTCCGGGCGGCGTCTCTCAAAGGGACGTTGACGGAAAGTGCCACAGAAAATATACCGCCCAGGCGCGCGGGAAACCGCTGCGCCGGGTAAGGGTGAAAAGGTGCGGTAAGAGCGCACCGCCGCTCCAGTAATGGTGCGGGCAGGGCAAACCCCACACGGAGCAAGACCAAATAGGGAGGGAGCGGTGATTCGTCACCCGCGCGCTGTCTCGGCGCGTTTAACCTCCGGGTAGGTCGCTAGAGCCGTGCAGCGATGCGCGGCCCAGAGGAATGACCGTCCTGCCCGCCGCGAGGCGGGCAGACAGAATTCGGCTTACAGGTCCGGCTGTCACTTTTTCTCCCGGGTCCTTCGCTTCGCTCAGGATTTCGGCTCGCCGCCGCTTTCCATGATCCGCCGCACGCGCTCGCGCAACGGGGAACGAACGGCGCGTAGTGCTTGTCCACGGTTTCCACGGTATCGCCCAGCATCTTTGCAACGTCGTAAGGGCTAGCCGGGACACAGCCCGTCCACGGCGAAGGTATCGCGGAATCTGCGTGGATGTGCATGGCTGCACCAGCCCGTCTGCCCAACGCCCGAATCCTTGCATACGAAAACGGGGGTCCGGCCTTTGCTTTCGCCCGGCATTGAAAAGCTAAGGACTTGCCCCGCCCACTTTCGGCGTTTCACAAATGACTATTTGTGGAACGGTTGATGGCCCTTCGAAGCTGCTAGTTGTGGAAAGGGGCCACCGATGCGAAGATTTGCCGTAAAGTTCTGAACACTATGCCTCGCCTTGCCAGACCGGCGCTATCGGCACGGCAGCTGGCGCTCGGCTTGGCTGTGGTTCTGGCGCTCGCCCAGCCGGCAGCTGCGCGTGGCTGGCGGATCGCCAATTTTGAGGACGCGATCAACGTCCACCCGGACGGCTCCGCCTTCATCACCGAACGCATCACCGCGGTGTTTACCGGCCAGTACAAAGGCATCCGGCGCACTATCCCCATTGAGCACCCCGGGCCGCACGGCGCCAACTACACGCGATTCGTGAACGTCATCGGCGTGAAGGAACCAGACAGCGGGCGCGCGCTCAAGTACGAATTGCTTCGCCAGGGTGACCTTCACCAGCTCAAGATCTACCTCCCCGGCGCGGTGGATACCGACAAGACGGTCGAGATCGAGTACGAGGTGAAAAACGCCACCCGCTTCTTCGCCGACCACGACGAGTTCTACTGGAACGTGACCGGCAACGACTGGCCTGTGCCCATCGACCATGCTTCAGCGCTGGTGATGTTTCCGCCGGCTGCGGGCGGGCAATTGCGCGCCCAGGGCTTCACCTGGTTTCACGGCTCGCGCCAGCAAGAGGTCAACTCCGAGATCCGCGAAGCCGCCGCTACCTTCGAGACCACCAATCCACTGCCCCTGCACGCCGGCCTGACCGTACACGTCCTTATCCCCAAGGACATCCTGCACGAACCCGGCGAACTGACTCTCTTCACATGGTTCGTGCATAACAACCCAGTGCTGTTGCTGCCGGTGATCGTCTTCGCCCTGATGTTCGGGCTGTGGTACACGGGGGGCCGCGATCCCGACATGGGCACTCAGGTCAGCGAAGCCCGGCCCGGAATCAAGGCCGAGCGCACGCGGGCGGGCAGAAACTCGACCCTCCTCATGATCGTGCTGGCCGGCACGGCAGCGCTCGCTGTGGTGGTACCGTTCTTCGTCCTCGGCAATGCTTCCGGGCACGACTTCGAGTTCCACCTGGCATCGTGGATGGACGTCGCCGGCCAGTGGCGTGCCGGCGTCCTCTACCCCCGCTGGGCCGCGCTCGCCAACTGGGGATTCGGAGAACCGCGGTTCATCTTCTATCCGCCGGCTTCGTGGATGCTGGGATCGGCACTATCATTTGTCCTCCCGTGGCAGATGGTTCCGGGTGCATTCATCTGGCTGGCGCTCACCCTTGCCGGTGTCGCGATGTTCACGCTGGCCAAGGAATGGTTGCCGACAAGAGATGCCATGGTTGCCGGCGCGCTGTTCGCCCTCAATCCCTATCACCTGGTGATCGTGTACTGGCGTAGTGACTTCGCCGAACTGCTAGCGAGCGCTCTCATCCCGCTGGTCGTCCTGTTTGCGGTCCGAATGGCCACGCAGCCACGGCAAGCCTTGGCGCCGCTGGCGGTGGTAACCGCCACGGTGTGGCTGTGCAACGCCCCCGCGGCCGTGGTCGTGACTTATGCGATTGCGCTGATCCTAGTCATTGTTGCCGCGCGGGAACGCAGCGCGAAGCCCGTGATCTACGGCGGAAGCGCGCTGGCGTTGGGACTGGCGCTGGCGGCGTTCTACATCGTGCCGGCTGCCTTCGAGCGGCCTTGGGTCAACATCTCTGGGGTGCTCTCGCAGGGGCAGTGGTTTCCGGAAAATTTCCTGTTCACCCGCACCGCGGACGCCAAACACACTAGCTTCAACTTCATCGTCTCATGGGTTGCAGTGGAGGTGATCGCTGCGGCCCTCCTGGCCATCATCGCCGCCAGCCGGTGGCGGCATGAGCACCCACGGCTGTGGTGGGTGCTGGTGGCCGTGCTTTCCGTTGCGACCCTCCTCATGTTGCCCGTGACCTCGCCTGTTTGGGCATACCTGCCCGAGCTACGCTACGTGCAGTTTCCGTGGCGCTGCCTGCTGGTGCTCGATGTGCCCTTTGCCTTCTGCCTGGCCGCTGCCGTGGGACGACTGCGCGGCACGAGGCGGCATGTGGCCTGCGCCGTGGTGCTGGCCGGGTTTGCGATTACCGGAGTTCTGCTGACGCGCAACAACTGGTGGGATTCCGGTGGCGTTACGCACTTCTACGAGGAGTGCTTCAGCACAGGCGCGGGATACTTTGGCCAAGACGAATACGGCCCGCAGGGGTCGGATCATTACGACCTCGACCAGTACGCACCGCAGGTCGGCTTGTGGCAGGGGGACAACGCCGTCTCGGAGCCGAGCACGCGGGTACAAGTCCGCGAGTGGGGACTGACGCGGAAAGAGTTCGCCGTCAACACACCTGAACCGATGACCGCCGCTTTGCGCTTGCTGAACTATCCGGCATGGGGGGTGGAAGTGAACGGCAAGCCGGTGCGTGCTCTTTCCAACCAGCACACCGGCGAGATGCTGGTCACGCTGCCCGCCGGAACCAGCCGCGTGCAGGTTGCGTTCGCCGCCACGCCCGACCGTCGGTGGGGCGATATCATCTCCGCCATCGCTGCTGTAATGCTACTGGCGGTCGTGCTGGGGTCCCGGCAGCGCGCAGCACAACCTGCGTTGCCACTTTCGCTAACACGATAAGTAGTTTGAAGCAGCGGCAAGGCCACAGTCCCCTGCCGACCATCTCCCTGAACCCTCGCGGGCAGGAAATTGGTCTAGTGAACCAACGATTTCGCCAATTTCCTGCAGGCCCACCCGTTTTGTGCTTTAATGAACATAAGGGGTGGGCGGACTCTTGCGTTCGACTTACTGGCCTTAGGGCTCTCTTAACACCCGGGAAGGGCTATTTCAGAATCTCCCGGCACAGGAAAATTCACACAACATGCTGATTCCAATTCTTGTCGCACTCGTGGTGGCCTTTGCGTCGATGCAACTCTCCAGCCTTTGCACCACCATCTATTTGCACCGCACCATGGCGCACAAGGGCCTGAAGCTGCATCCAGCGATGGCCCTGCTCATGCGGATCCAGCTCTGGCTTTTCACGGGAATCTCCATGCGTGAGTGGGTGGCCGTACATCGCAAGCACCACCACTTCACCGACGAAGAGGGCGATCCCCACAGCCCGTACCTGAAAGGGCTGCTGAAGGTGCTGTTGCTGAATGCCCACTATTATGCGCGGGAAGCCAAGAAGCCTGAGGTGGTCGAGAAATACACGCAAGACATCCCGCGGAGCAGCGCCGAGGCCGTGCTGTCGCACGGCTGGATCGGGCTGGGCATCATGCTGGCGACCTTTATGTACGGCTTTCACCTGCTAGCGAGCGGATGGGTGGGCCCGGTGTTGGGCGCGGCGACGTTCGTGGTGCAGGGCGGCGCTTACATCTTCAGCAACGCCGTAATCAACGGCATCTGCCATTGTGTGGGATACAGGAACTTCAACAATACCGCCACCAACCTGCGCAGCGTGGCCTGGCTGACCGGCGGCGAGGGCTTGCACAACAATCATCACCAGTATCCGGCCTCATCCAAGTTCAGCATGCGGAAGTGGGAGATCGACCCGGCATGGCCGGTGATTCGGGTACTGACCAGGCTTCACCTGGCTCAACCACTGCCGCTGCCTCAACAAGGCTAGCCCGAAAGCAAAAAGAACGGGCGCTCGCGATGCGAGCGCCCGTTTCCATGCTGCCGGTCGAACCTACACAGGCTGTACGTTCTCCGCCTGCAGCCCTTTGGGTCCCTTAACGACGTTGAACTGAACGGTTTGGCCTTCCTGCAGGCTGCGGAATCCGCTGGCCTGAATCGCCGAGAAGTGCACGAAAACATCCTCGCCACTCTGGCGGCTGATAAAACCGAAGCCCTTAGCGTCGTTGAACCACTTGACTGTTCCTTGTTCCATGTTGTTTGTAACTTTCCTTTTTTTTGATTTACGCCGGAGAGAAGTCGGAGGGTACTGCAGGCAGGTACGAGCTGGTAAGCTGAGAGCTGCTCACAACCGATTTCAAGTCTAACGCAACGCTAGGCTAACACTTCGGAAGCTTTCCTGCCACATAAATCGGGTGGCCGCCCTCGCGCTTCTGGTGAATAAGGACGCGGCGGGGGGATAACGATGGTACGATGGTTGCTCCTTCTGGCAGACGCTCGCTTCTCACCACTGTCTGCTGAATCGTCCGCCTCTCAGAAGACTGTGAGGTGAGGTGTGCCGGATAATTCTGTAGCGCCCTTCGTAAATCTAGATAAGAAAAGAGTCCTCCTGGCGGACAGTGTTGCCAAGGCACGAAATGTGCGCGCGACGCTGATGCGGTCGCGCTTGGTTGATGTGGATGTTGCCAGCAACATTCCCGAAGCCATAGAACTCTGGAGGACCAACGCCTACCACTTGGTCCTGGTGGCGCCGCGGGAAAACCCTGGAGCGGCCCTCGAATTCTGGCAGGAGATCAAGCGGGACAAGCCTCGCCAGCGGATAGCGTTCCTGGTAGGTTCCCCAGCCTATGTGTCGCTCACTTGGGCGACCGAAAGCACGTCCGCACACCCGTTGTAAGGGGTGCCAGTAAGAGCCCGCTAGTGTCGGCTGCCCGGGGACAAACTTTTTAGTGAACCTGCTTTATGGTCACCTGCATCTGTATGTCCCAACGATGCAGGAGCGCCCAGATACCATGATAGACGGCCACCAGAAGATGGCTTGTTGTTGCGCATGTTGTTGTCGTGCCACGCCTTCTGGTGCGGAGAGGATACCGGCTTAGAAATCCAGCGCTAACCCGATTTCAAGCGGCCTACCACCAGAAGAGGACTTTGGCGGTAGGTCGTTCTGCTTTCGGGCACTTTTGAGGAGGAACCATGGATCGCCACATTTCACTTCGGGCTCTCGTAGTGATTGTTCTGCTTTGCGCGGCCAGCAGCGCCGCCGCAGAGACCCCGAACCGCATCACCATTCTCTACGACTCCTTTGGCAAGGCCCCCGCCATAACCCTGGACTGGGGTTTCGCGGCCCTGGTCGAATACGGTGGCAAACGCATCCTGTTCGACACCGGCAACAACGCCAGCATCTTCGAACACAACGTAAAAGCGCTGGGAGTCGATCTGCGCAACATCGATTTCGTGGTCATCTCGCACCGCCACGCCGACCACACCAGCGGCATCACCTACCTGCTGACTGTCAATCCTAAGGTGAAGATCTACGTTCCCGACGAGCCCTGGGGATTATTCGCCCGCGGGGTGAAGAACGATTTTTACCGCAAGGATCCCTCGTTACCGGCGGAAATGCGTTACTACGGCGGCCATCCGCCGGATATCCTGGAAGCCGGCACCCCATGGCCAAACGGCAACTTCGTCCCGGTCAGCCAGAGGACCGAGGTAGCTCCTGGAGTGTTCATCCTGCCCGGCGTCTCCACAACTCCGGGGACGCTGGAGCTGAAGGAACTTGACCTGGCAATCAGGAGCCCGCAGGGAGTGATCCTGATCGTGGGTTGCTCGCATCCTGGCATCGAACACATCCTGCAGGAGGCGGCTGTGATCGATCCGCACGTGCATATTCTGTTCGGTGGGTTGCACCAGATCCAAAAACCAGATCCTGAGGTCGAACGTATCGCCACGGTGCTGCACGATCAGTACAAGCTTGATCTGGTCGCACCCGGCCACTGCACCGGCGAGCCGGAGTTCGCTGCCCTGAAGAAAGCATTCGGCGATCATTACTTATACGCCGGTGCGGGCGCCGTAATCGACTTGGGAGGGACCGCCTCGGCAACGACCGCAGGCGGAAGATAAGGCAGGGGGCTCGTCTATCGCGGACCGATGATACTGACGCCAACGGTTGCGGAGGGGCGGTAGGAAGACGAATTCTGGGCCCGTGCCAGTCGCATCATATCCGCGGCCGGGCCCTCCACGACCGTACGCCCGGCGCGATAGCTTAGCGTGCGTTCTGTCATGGTATGTGGACCGATCAGGCGCACGTCAGCCAGGCCTTTGCTGTTGGTCGGCAGCCAGATACCGCCCAGCTCGCCATAGCTGGAGGATATCTTCACGTCCTTCAGCCACCATGATGGATTCTTCGCCGGCGTACCTTCAAATCGGTGGATCAGGTACGTATCGCGATCCACCCAGATCCGGCCGCGCAGCAGGTCGCTGTCGGCGCGCTTGGGGATCAATTCCAGGATGTAACACGGACGCCGATCGGTCTCGCCGGACCCGACAAACTGAAAATCGTAGTTCTGGCGCCCAATGGCGCTCCTGGAGTCCCTTGCCCAATTGACTTCACGTTCCAGGACGTTCTTGACCACCGTCTCTGCCCGCCCGCTGCCGCTCGTCTTCTTGATGATCCACGTCTTAGTGGCGGGCGGCTGAAAGTGCACTTCGACAACAACCGTGCCCATGGCTTCGCGGTTCTCGCCCCTGAACAGCTCGTACTCACGGGTAACCGTGAAGGGAACCATGTGCGCACGGTTGACGTGTTGTGCCGTCTCCAGTCCCGTGATCAGAATCTGCAGATCGGGACCCGGGCCGCTCAGTCCGGCCGAGACCGAATCCGTGTTCCCCGGTAAAGCTGTACTTTTGCCACTGGCGACGGGTATGGCCGCACGGCTGCC
>Ga0335077_10001513_pt1 | contig 27731 bp, 24 predicted proteins | sample Lox_Sample_31_FD_207151 | JGI IMG/M metagenome (GOLD analysis project Ga0335077, IMG submission 207151) | Soil microbial communities from Loxahatchee National Wildlife Refuge, Florida, United States - Lox_Sample_3.1 | ecosystem: Environmental > Terrestrial > Soil > Wetlands | place: USA... | reverse complement strand
GATCTGGAGACCCGCGTGCTCGAACCTCTGGAAAACCCGTTCGGCCCAAAAGTGTTACCCATGTCTTAGGTACATTGTGTAACCCATGTCCCCGGGCTGGACCAAATCAAAGTTGGTGGAGCCGATGGGATTGTCTATCGGAATTTGAAGAAACCGAAGAAAAACCACTAAGTGCCCGAGTTTATTGCAACTTACGCATTCTTGCATTGTTCCTCAGGAACCCTTTCGAGCCCTTTGGACACCCGCATATTTGCACAATGTGGCAACAGTTGGCAACAGTTTTGAAGCAGAACTAAGCAAGATCTAAAACTTGTCCGTTCAACCTTATTATTTGCCATTCGGCCTCACCATCCCCACTCGACTTTCCGAAGGCGTTTCGCGACCTCTTCTTTGTCGTCTACAATCGATTTCGGCTTCTCTTTTAAGGGGTCAAGACGATCCGCCTGAAGTTCCGCCCACGTCAGCCACTCCGCGTCTTTCGCGCCGCTCTCGCGAACCGCAGCGACGTATTTTCGAATACGTTCGGCACGATGCCATGCACCCGCATCTCTTTGCAAAAGCTTGATGCGCTTCTCCTCAGCACGAATCTTTTCCAGCTCCTCTGCAACTTCGTTGACTCTTTTCTGATGCGCGCGCTCTCGTTCCTGCCGCGCCCGATCATCCGCTCGCTCCTTGAGCGCAATGCGCATCATCCCGGCAACGCATTTCGGAATCTGCGGTTCGAGCTTGCTGTTCTCCCGGTCGCGCCAGACCTTTTGTGGGCCGCCTGAATAGTAGTTCCACACTTCAATGGAAAGGTCTCCCGTGGTTTCTAGGCGAACTGGATTGTAGGAGTATGGGGACGCATTTGGTTTCAGAGCAGGCTTTACTTGGTGGAATCTCTCGACCAAGCCAAAGCGAATGTTCTCGCCGTAGATGACAGCCCTTGTCGATTCGCTGGCTTTTTTCTCCACCACGACCTGGAACCCTTCCTTCTCGAGTATGTGGATCACGGCGGCCATGATCCGCAGCGCGCGCGGCAAATGGTTTTTCGTAACGCGCAGGTCGAGCCATTCGAGTTCACGGCTCGCAGACAGCTTTTCGCCGGGCCTGCTCGAGGTCTGGTTCAGAACCGAGCGCGTTTTTTCGACGAGCGGATGGGTCAGCATGGCCTTCGTGACGGACGGGTTCGGCTCGGCGGCAATGCGTTCGATTGCCTCAAGGTGAGAAACGTCTTCGGGAAGAACGGCAGCCCGGGGTTCGCGAACCTGCCGCACCAAAACCGGAGCGGCTTCCATCGCGGGCAAGGGCGGGCGGGGAATCGCGTGCCCACAAGCGATCTTCGTCCAATGGCCTAAGCCGGGCAACGGGATGTCGAGCTTGCGACAAACTTTCGCGAGGCCTACGTCGGAAATCCCATACTCCGCAGCGAGCTTGCGGAGGGGAAATTGCCACACCTTTTCGTACAGTTCTTGCCGGTTCCACGTCTCCCTTTGATACGCCACTCAAGGACACTCCTATCCATTCCGGCCCGTCCTCCCGTCGCGGCCTTGGGGTAGGGGCACTCCGTAATCAACCCCCCAGAACCGCGAGGTTCTGACAAGTGTAGGCCTTAACATTTTCCGCAACTCACCAGATGTTCATACAACGTTTCCTGGATTTTCTTGTTCCTCAATCGCCATCTCCAACGCACCGACAAGTTCGGGCTTGATCGAATAGTGCCCAATAGGATCATGGGTGACGAGGTTGGTGTGAAATTCAAGGGAGTTGAGTGCTCCCGACAAGTGTTGAAATCCGTTGCGGACGAGGTACCCCGCTGCATGGGCCTCGTCCATCGTGCCCCTGATCATCAGTTCGCGAAGCAAGGGTTTCTGCCAAGGTTCCTTGAGACGTGCAAGGTCCTCCCGGGTGAGTTTCAGTCGATCGTTCAGATATTTGTCCCGTGGCAATGCCGGCATGGCAGCGATTTGAAGCCGCAATCGTTCCTCAATTCTGCTCGACAGTTTAGCTCTAGCATCTCGGCGTTCGGCATCGGTCACGGGGGGCTGTAGTGCATATTGAATCGGATGCCGGAGATGGCCCATATCAAAGGGCAACTCCCCGGGTGGACCGAAGGCCGTATTCATGATGGTGATGATGGCGCTATGCGTTTTTGCAAGAAGCGCATAGCCAAACTCGGCCATCACATTTGGATTGGGAACGTACTTACCTGCTTCCGTGCGCGCGACAAATGTCACGTCAGGAATGAAGAGATCGCAGTCTTGAATCTTTTTGAGAATGGTCTCGGTGACAGGCGGTGTTCCTGGAACACCTTCGGTATCTGAGTCGATGTGGATTGCGACTGGGAGCGACGGGTCGTCGGCGATCCGGTGGGCAGCGTCTTTGAGCGCGATATCAATGAAATCGCGATTAACGTTTCGCGGGGTGTCGCTTTGCCACGCGTAGAAGGCGGTAATCTTTTTCATCTGCGGCTGTGCTCCAAGGCGCTCGGGGGTTACGCGATGCCTTCGTTATCGTCGTACTTTTCTTCGCGTTCTCCGCCATGCGCGCGATATTTCTTCCCATTCGAACAAGGCGTATCGGATGACCGCCGCGCCGGTCGCGATCACGACGACCACGTTCCTGAACAAGGTTTCAGTGATCATTTAATCGCCTGCGCCGGTTTTTTGACCGGCATGGGGAGGACGGCCGGCTTAAGTTCAATGAGAGGCAAACCCATGATGTCGAGGAGGTCATTCGCGTCTTCGAGTTCGTCGATGGTGATTTCGTGGAGCTCGAAGAGCCGCTCGAGCGCGAGTCGAGGATCGCGCAGCAGATAGCGTCTCGTGCCGCTATCATTGTGGACGCGGATGAGTCCTATCTTCTCGAGGCGATTTATCGCCTTGCTGACTGTCCCCTTGGTGTCGACACCGGTGCTGCGCATAATCTCCTCATAGGTTGGATAGCAGATGGATTGGGGACCACCCCTGGTTAGGAGATAAATCCACACTTTCAGTTCGGCCCCTTTGAGGTGGCGCAGCAGCTCACGGGAAATGTAGGGTAGGGGCGCGAAGCCACCGCCTTTGGGCGCAAATACTTCCTTTTCGGCGCCAGGGAAGCACCGGTCGCGATATCTTTGGTCGCGATGAGGTCTTTTGGTAGTCATGACAATCTCCAGCGTTCAGGTGGATTGTACGGTTAGTCGAAAATGCGGGCAAACCCCGCCCACACCCACCCCTGGGTCAATACGGCAATACACCACTCCAGTGCAACCCAGGTCAACACAGTCAATACACAGGCCCCTAGGCGGAGCGCGCTCCCAACCGCATCTTTACTGCTTTTCGCGACTTCGCAGCGCGGGGCGAGGTTTCCTCTAGGACTCTGGATGGCGATGTGCGGAGAAAGGAAATTTGACGGCAGACGAGCCAAAATAGTCTCTAACCTCTGGTGGCCCCAACAACTCCAACCGCCGACGGAGAGGATCGTGTCCGGAATCATACTGAACATGGAGCAATTAATTGATTCTGGCGCGTATGCCGATATTTTTCGCGCCTCGGACGGGCTGGCATATAAGCTATTTACGAGCGGCTCACATCGTACAAATTCGACGCAAGGATTAAACCGTCCACAAGACGACGAGCGTCGTCGCGAGACATTTCTGTCGGAATGCTCAGCGTATGATGTGGCCACCAAACATGCATTTTTGAGCGAGCACGTTCCGGCGTTCTTTGGGCGCCGTGAGATCCGTGATGTGATTGACTCAAGGGTGAGTGTTGCCCACTGCTACCGCTTGGATCTGTGCTACGCGATGGCGTATGTCGAGAGTACTGCAGTGAAATTGGGACCCTACCTCCACGCAGCGCTGCCAAGGCATATCGCTAGTGCTCTCCAGGAATTTGTGAATCTTAATATTTGCCACTACGTTGATTCCTCCGTGTTCTTTTTTGATGACCCCAGTCGGTTCAAATTCATCGATTTTGCGATGGAAGAATTTCCTCCCACTGAGTAAGTCTCAGCGTCACACGAGTCTCTGGAGGAAAGTGGAGTCAAGCGTCGGACGGGCTTATAGGGGACGCCGAGCCAGTGCACCCGACTCGGCGTCGATTCGGCTAGCGGCGGTTGAATTTAGCGACTTGAATGAGTGTTTCGAGTTCCGAAACTGCAAATGAAACATGCTCAGCTGCTTTGCCAAACTTCGCTTCTGCAAGTTCTTCTGCCAGCTTTTCCGTCTTAGCCTTGAGCTGGAGAAGTTGTTCGATATTGAACATAAGTCCTTCCTCTCTTCCTAGGAGGCGTAAAACCCTTCCTATATAGAGGGGTCGTATTTCGAAAACATAGGTTGGCAGTGGTAGGATATGCCCAATGGCGGGAGGTCCCTTCCTTTGACCAAGCTTTTGAACCCGCCGCGCTCTTCGACATAGCCTGAAGTTTGGGCTTACTGACCGGGGCGGCTAATCACTCCGGGATGCCTTTAAAGGGCTTAGAGCTTACATGACCAATGCCCGCCTTTCCGGCGGGCATTGGTTTTTGTCGGCCCAAAGAAAGATCGAAACGGGCCGTGAGCAACGAACTCAATAGGGCTTGCGCTGGTCGAAGAAAAATTCGACAGTGGCATCCCCGGTGTGGTCTTCATTCGACGAACCATCAGCGTTGCGGATATCGTGCAGGAGGCCGAGCCGTAGGATTCGCGGCATATTCGAACGCCTTGGGAAGGTGCTCGAAGAAGGTACGGAGTGTCGAAGATTGTTTTCACGGGTCGACCTCGCACCAGAAATATGTCTAACCGAACTGTCTGCAATTTGAGCTTATATCGCGTTTACTTTAGAAATACGGTTCGGCTAGTATTACGTCTGAATTTTGGCTGTCCCTAAGACTTCTAAGCAAGGCGAGCTTCCTATGGACCTGCAGATACTGAAAATCTTCGGCCAGATTGCCGGTATAGCGGGACTGACGGTGGGTGTCTTGCTCATTTTGTTCCGCGATATCATCCGAAAGAAAATCTTCCCGGGCCTTACACAAGAGCACGGTTATCGGCTCCTTCGACTGATCGTCATTCTGGTTTGGAGTCTCGCGGTCATCGGTATAGGGACGTGGGCCTACTCCAATAGGCAGAGCGCCCAACAGCAAACCAATACTGAACCAACACCGCCGCCGAAAGTAGACCCGAAACCTGAAGCACCCAAGGAATTTGTGAATGAACCGACGAATTATGCGACGGGCGAAATGCCAAGTGGAGCACACGCGGATTACAGCCCGTGGTATACACTGTGCAGTGACAACCAGCCAGCCGAGTGGACGATTGTCGATTCCACTTTTACCCTGACAGGCGATCGCAGCTGCACCTCTGGGTGGGCGGAATGCCGGAAAACTACCGACACAGAAACGAAAGTCTGCTTTCAATTCAGAATGCAGGGTCACAGCGAGCAGAACTCCCACGGCGACACCGGCATTCAATACAGTACAGGCCATCTCAAAGTTGTATGGAAGCATTCGAAAACGACTCAGGCGCAGTGAAAATAGCGCGATTCGCCAGCACATATGGTCTTTTCTTCTTACCCGTGGCCCTTCGGGCATTGTTCTTGCAGGAGTAGCCGGGGGCTTTCGCGTTGTGGGAAGCGAAGCGCGAGTTTGCCGGACTTCCGGTCGAGTGCTGCATCCCAATGCCCAGAAATGGCAGCTGCGTAATTATTGGCGCGGGACTAGCGGGGCTTACCGCGGCCTACCGTCTCCAGTCGAGGGGCTGGAAGGTCCTGGTGCTGGAAGCTCTGCAGCGAATTGGAGGCCGTGTCTTCTCCTATCGCTTTCCGCAGGCCCCGGGGCTGGTTTGTGAGCTCGGAGGTGAATGGATCGGGGCGGATCACAAAGCGGTTCGCGAACTCTGCGACGAACTTGGTCTCGACCTGGACCGCCACCAGTATTCTTTTTCTTTCTGGAACGGGCGGACTCGAACTCGAACCTACCGCCCCGGCGCGTGGAGTTTCTCAAGAATTGCAGGGCGGAAATTCAACGCGTTCGCCAAGAGATTCGAGCGATTCGACGAGGCGCAGATTCGCGCCCTTGACCAATTCGATTGGTGGAGCATTCTCCGGACGTTCGGGTTTACTCCGAATGAATTGCTTCGCCGGGACTTGATGGACAGCACAGATTTTGGGGAATCCATTCGCCTCACGTCGGCCTACACGGCGGCAGCCGAATACATTGAAAGCAATCCCACCGACGAGATGGATTACAAGATTCGAGGTGGAAACTCGCAATTGCCGTACGGATTGATCGGGAAACTCGGACCGGACTCGTTTCGTCTGCAAAGCAAGGTTCGTGCTGTCCACCAATCCGGGCTCGGAGTCGGAGTCTTCGTGGAGGGTAGAAGGTCGCCGTTCCGCGCCGACTACTGTATCTGCACCGTGCCGGCGCAGTGCCTTTCGAGGATCAAATGGAAGCCCGAACTTCCCCGCGAGCAAGCCGAGGCGGCCCGGCAACTGCAATATTCTCGAATCATGAAAACAGCCGTGTTGTTCAACCGGAGATTCTGGACAGCTCCGAAGAGATGCGGCTTTTCGACGTTTACCACCCGCATCTCGGACTTCTGTTTCGACAGCACCTACGGTCAAACCGGCACTCCAGGAATTCTCTGCAGTTACTCGATCGGCGACAAGGCCGACGATCTCGCTTCGGAGACGAGCAAAGCAAATATAAAGAAGTGGATACGAGAAGATATGCTGAGCGTAGCAGGCGTTGAGCCGAGAGAGGCCGGTGACATTCAGGCGATCGACGTCCGGCCACAAGCCTGGCAACGAGTCCCCTGGATCGGCGGCGCATATGCTTTTTACCGGCCTGGGCAATGGTTCACTGTGCGGCCGTTGCTTCAGCGTCCGCACGGCCGAGTACTGTTCGCCGGTGAACACCTGGCCGAACTGCAAGGATTCATGGAAGGAGCCGTCAACACCGGTCAAGAGGCTGCCGACCGGCTGTGACCCCCTGCAATGCCGAACGATAGGTCGCCTGCCAACGTACCTCGTACGTAGTTGCTTGGTATGGTTCAGAGGGTCTCGCTACGGAATCAAGCTACGGCTAGAAGAGCACGAGCGGTCTTTTTGGCGTCTTCCGAGGGTTCAAGCTCTGCGGAGGTTTTTTGGTGCTTGAGAAGGGAGAGAGCAACCGCAATCTCCTGAGCTGCCGGCGAGAGTTCGTTGAAGAGTTTCTCGTATTCAGCCTCGGGCAGACCGCGGGAGGACGCTATTAGAGAGAGTACCGAGGTTTCAGTTGCTGTTAGTCTTCTCATAGGTCATCGCTACCCAAATTAGTCTCAATCTTATTGATGCGGGAATCCACGGTCAAGTTACATTCGAACCCGGCGTAACTGTATGAAAACCAATGGCTCCCGATCGGGTGAATTTCAAGGGCTATCTCCGCGCTTCAAAAAAGAGGGTGTGCTCCACCGAACACAGGGTAGCCTGTTGCACCGCGGTCCGATCGCCCATCGGCACTCCACTCCTCCCGATATTCCGCAACCAGGCTCAAGACGACGGCTTCGGCTCCTGGGGGCATCTCGATCGGGATGGGGCCGCCTGAGATTGCGTCTTTCCAGAGCCCGATGACTCGCGTTTTAGCGCCCTCTAGGTAGGGCGGCCGGCAGAGTTGCGCCATGCCGATGCTGGTGAGAGTGAGAACGGAGGATCCCGGGTCATCGGCCAGCACCGTTGCATATCGGGCGGACCACCTGGCGGGAAGCTGCGGTCCGTCCATGAGCAGAGCAATTACAAGGTTGGGACCGACAGCGCGCACGATTTCGGTCACGGGATCCTGCCTGGCCAGGTCTTCGCAAATGAGAGTGCATAGGGTGAGCCACGGCCGCATGGCGAAGAAAGAGAGTTTGCGCGGCTCAAGGCTCATGTATTCCCACCAAGAGCGTTTGGGATCGAGAGTTCCTCCCAATCCGTACTGTACGATTTGTGATTTGTCGAGAAGCCAGCGGTGATGTTTGTCCTGTTCGTAGGAGCTTTCGTAGAGGTTACCGGGGAGCGGAACGGTGAGCGAGAGGAAATTCCTTCCGGGCTTGTTAGGAACTTCGCTCTTTCGAACGCCGCTCAGCAGAAATGCGCCGGATTTGGTAACGGCGTTTCGCAACGCGCCATGCTCATATGGACTCAGCGCCAATTCAGGCAAAATGACGCCGTCGATGGGCCCCACGCACGTCTTCGCGCGATCGAGCAGGTCGGCGGCTTTCTTCTGAAGCTTGGCAGCCTGCTCGGCCGGCGGGTCGTAGGTGAAAAAGCCAAAATTGCGCGGCATATTTCGAAGGGTTCCGCGCGACATGCCGAAGTGGCTGGGAGTGGTGAAGCTCGGCCACGGCAACAGGAGCAGATTGAGGCAGTGAGCTCGGGGCGAGTTGGGCGACCAAAACCAATTGGTCTCGACATCACCGGAGGGACAAACAGCGAGGTGATGAGAAATAGAACGAATCGTCATACCTTTTTGCGGGACGTGAAGCTTGGGAAGAACCCGGAGTTTCGATTTATCGATGAGCTTGCAGAGCGTGGAACCGCCCTTGCGCTGCTGCTCGACGTACTTGCGTATGAATTCTTCCAGTGGATTCTTTGATCTCGCCAGGCTCGGAACGCCGACTCCGTTCGCGCTCTCGTCGGCTGTGGCACTGAGCTGAAGCAGAGCGCAGCAGACTTCGTAATTTCCGGCGATTTCGCCGACGGGCAGAGACTGATGATCGAGCACGCATTTCCACCAGCGGATAATCTCAACAGGAGGACGTTTGGAATCGATCCAGGCACGCCGCCATTTCCTGGCGATTTTCTTGACGTCTCTAATCCAGCGCTTTGGTTTTTTCTCATAGGCAGGCCGCGGTGGCCAGTCGGACACCAGCAGAATGTACCCGCCGGATTTTTGCAACATCAAGGAAGAAGCGGCGAAAATGTCCGGAGGCCAAAGGCAGGATCCGACGTCTTCGAGCAACCCAGGCGACAGGTATTCGAGCAGCTCCTGTATGGTGAGTTCCTTGGTAATCGGCCCGGACGGAAGGGAAGTTCGAAGGTGCCGGCGGACGGGAGTTTTGCTGTCGTGACGCGTCGTTTTATGCACTGGACGTGAAACCCTTTTCCATCAACCTTGGGATGGCCAGAGGCGCTCGTTCCTCAGAACACGCGGATCGGACGGAACGGCATGAGCGCCCAGCCGGCGAATGTCACCCAACGAGAACGATCGCGACAACTCGAGGGACCGGCGGAGTTTCCAATGTGGCGCCTTATGCTATGAGTATAACATCTACGAGATCAATAAGCCGTGAGGCTAGTAGCTCTTGTGGCCGCGTTCTCCTTGTGCTGTCCTTCTCTGGCACCTGCAGGTTTGCCGCAAACACCGAAAGCTCCGTTGTTGTTCGGTTGCGGGAGCTTGCAATGTGCACCGAAGGCGCTGGTACTGCAAATTCAGGTATAAGCTGCCTGTTACCCGTCGTCCTCGGTTCAGGCGAGTCGCTTAACCTGCTGAGCCGAATCGGGATGCGAGCAGGAGAACTTGTTGGCCTTCGCGATTCGTTTCTTGTACGGCTTTCGCTGCCTCGCCACCGGTTCACCGCTAAGGAAAGATTTGCTCAACTGGCTTAGCCGCTTACGCGTGCGATCAAACTCGCTTTCCGTGATCCCTAGCCAATCGGCTGCCTCGCCCAGCGTCCCAGTCGCGAGGATCGCCTCTATCGTGGGCAAAACCTTCGAGTCTTCTCGCCGCACAAAAGTTATGAACTCCCCAAGAAATGCTCTGTCGGCGGAGTGTTTTTCGGAAGCCTTCGCGGCCGCACGCAACTGCGCCGAATGCGCGTGGCAGAGTTCATCTACGGAGCTAAGCCCTTCACCTTCGGTTTGTCCGTCGAGCGAGGTGTTTCCGGGATGGCATAGGGCGTCGTTTATGCGCTTCGAATGCATGGTTCTGAACTTGTTCGTAAGGCAGAGATTGATGTAATTCCGGAACCGCGCCTCGTTTGCGCCGTAGTGTTTCATGGGGTCGAACGTCTGCACGATGTCGTTCTTGCCAGCCTGACGGTGCTTGGACATTTGTGGCAGGCGGCAGAGATGGATCAACAGATCTTGCGTCCAGTCCTCCAAGTTCTCCTGCAGTGCCGACCTGTCGCCGTGCTTCTTGACCCATTTGCAGACGTAATCGGGATACCGCAGGTAGAACTCTTCGAAGTCCTTTGGGACGACAAACCCGTCACTTCCCACGTAGCGACCATCTTTGACGGTGAACGGATCGGGCTTGTACGTCCTTTTTTCGACAGAAAAATTAGAGAAATTAGCGGGTCGATCTTCAACTCCTACAGTATTGCTCTGCATGGGACACTCTCCTTTGGAAAGGAATCTGACCTACATGCGAGCGAGCATAAAGGGCCGGGACGAGTTGGCCGTGATGGTTCAGACTGCTTTGTCTTTGCCGACCAAGAAAGAAGCCCAGCACGTCGTCAACGTGGTGATTCGGAGCTTAGAGACCACCTTGCTCAATCATCTGGCCACAGATGGATTCGCGCTGAAGCTCAACGGCTTCGGCAAGTTCTACGTGCGTCACAGGCCGGGGATTCGCCGAAAGATTGGATTCACAGGAGAGACCATTCAGACGAAGATGCTGCGGAAGATCAGGTTCATCAGTCTAGGGGCACTGCGCCAACACGAGCGGGTTGATTGATAAGAAGGCGTTTGGCTACACGGTCAGGGTGTATGAAAGCGGTTTGCCGCATTTTCATTGCTCGTTCGTCGCTTCGGTGATAACAAATTCGGTCAGGTTCCCTTTGTATGGGCCCTCTTCCGTGTGCTGGTACTGAAGAACGGCGTCAGCACCCGGAAATTGCCTCAGCGGCACTGGCTTATTCAGATAGGGCAAGACCACTGTACAATTGCTTTCGGGTTGGGTTGGCCCCGATGGAATAGGGACGACACCAGCCGACAAGTCAAGTCCATTCTTCTTGAGGGTCGAGGCGTCTAGCATCCCACGGCAATGTGCGTGGTAGCGCACTCCGTCCCTGCGAAAAACGTATCCAGTGGAGACACTATAGCTTTCTAAAATCCACTGACCGGAACGGTCCTTCTCTACCGAAGTGCCGCCCACCCGTTGATAGGTTGTCCCTAAGTGCACGATCGTTCCGGACAAAATAAGGACGCCAATTCCTGCCCAATAGAACAAGGACATTTTGTGACGGCTGTGAAGCGTGATCTTCCAGATCTTGACAGGGCTGTGTTCACCAATTGAATCGGTCAACGTTATCTCCGGCAGTCTTCTTTGCCAGCGGCGTTCAATTCCCTGGCCATGGTGTACGGCACCATAAAGTAATCTGTGATACCAATGACGATCCATCAGGTAGAAAGCGCTCCAGGGAAGGATGGCAGAATAAAGTAGTGCGGCTGCCACCGACGTGTGAAATCCAAAGATCGTGATTTGCAGGTTCTCCTTTAGGCCATAAGCCGTCAAGCCCAGCATGGCAGCGAGGACGGTAACTGCATAATTCCTGATTCGAAGTTCCAAATCGTTAAAGTGCTGTTGGACATCGACTGTTTTTTTCCAAACATCTACGGCAACAGACATGCGATCCGGGGAAGTGTCCTCAAAAGCGACAAATTCAAACATGTCCAAGAGCTCGCCAAAGCTTTGCCCGAGGGTGCTCGATGGGTTCACATGCTCCGCTCTAAGTTGCTTCTCCCTTTCTACGTCTCCTGCAGTCCAATGCGTGACTTCTTTAAGCAACTCATATTGCTCCGGTGGATATCTGTTTCCATAGTCTGCATAGACGTCAGCCACTTTGGCTCTTTGTGCCATGAGGACGTCTTTCAAAAGGCTGTTGCCAACATAAATTGTTTCCCCTGGACTAGCCCCGATGCCATCGATGATATCCCGAAGGATTTTAGGGTTGGGTTTCACTTCACCCGGAGGAAGCTCTCGTAGAACGGTCCTTCTAATTTCAATCTGTTGTGGCGTGTGATTGTCGGGCAAGGGATGATCGGGAGGAGAGTACAAGAAGTCAAGAACTCTATCCAAGCCGAGCTGGCGAACTCGGTATTTTGTATAGAAAGAAATTGAATCAGTGTACCCCACCAAAAGACAGCCTCTATCCTTCAAGGCCTCGAGTGTCTCCATAACCTCCGGATAGAGGCGAAGGTTCGCTTCACGGGCAGCGCGAAAATCTTCGATTGCTCCCCTAAATTTCCTTGCGAGGTCTTCTCCCGCATAATTGGTTCTTAGAGACGGCAGCTCCTCGATTGAAAATGCGTACTCCGATGTTCCGTACTTTTCGTGGATTTTCTTGAATTCAGGTTTCAATATGTCTTCAGCAATGCCGCTATCACGAGCCAGGCGATCCAGCATTGCTTTGAACGAGGCATGCCAAATGTTGACCCAATCAAACAGCGTGTTATCTAAGTCTGTTATGACAACGGAGACTGTTTTCTTCATCTCGTTGGCCTCAGTCGGCTCCACACAGGCTCTTCATTTGATACTCTAGCGAACATAAAGCGAATATGCCACAATGCTGCATTTTCCCCAGGTGTTGGGACTAACCCGATCTCTAGTAACGGGTAAAACAATAGAGACAACTTGTCAACGCAATATAGACTAGAGTAAGTTTGCCAATCCTAATCCTTGGGTTCTACAGAAGATAGCTCCTTTTTCGGACGGCTTTGCTCGTACGGCGCTGGAGGCCTCGGTGGGCGTCAAGATAAGCTACATGGGAACCAAGCACGACCTCGCGCCCGCTGTTTGCGATGTGATTCGCCACACCCAGAAGGGCACCATGCTGGATGCATTTGCGGGAATGTGTTCCGTTGGCGAGCATATGGCACCGACGCGTCAGGTGTGGAGCAACGATGTCCAGGTCTTTGCCGCAGAGGTTGCCCGTGCGCTATTTACGTCCCGTGACGAGCCGATTGACCCCATTCTCACGGCGGACATTCATTTCGACACTTTTGAAAAGCATCGGCATCTCCTAACGAATGCCAATCGACGATCGATTGAAGCCGAAGATACTCTCCTTGATGCATCGAACTTTGAAATCTTTGTGAAGCAGAAAAAAATATTGTCGCACATGCGTACTCTCGAACTCGCGAGCGCGAGGCGGCACAACGGGAACCTATTTACGGCGATCTACTCCGATAGCTATTTCGGTGTCCGCCAAGGGATTGAAGCGGACTCTATCATCAGAGCAATTCGCACTGCTCATCACACTGGCGCAATCACGGATGACCACCGACGGTGGTTCACCTTGGGTTTGGGACGCGCATTGCTCAGAATCGCCAATTCAACAGGTCATTTCGCGCAGTACTTAAAGCCCCAAAGAACTTCCTATAGACGTTTTTTATCGCAAAGGCGACGGAGGTTGTGGAGTGAGTGGCTCTCCTCCTGCGGCGACCTTCACGCCGTGGGCACGGCGGACTGGCGGAGGCTGAACAAGTGCTTTAATCAAGACAGTCTCTTACTCCTACCATCTCTTCGCCGAAACGCTGAACCTGTCGCAGTGATATACGCCGACCCACCATACACAGACGATCAGTATTCCCGCTACTATCACGTATTTGAGACGCTCGTTCTCTACGATTACCCTGCAACATCAGGAGCGGGCCTCTATCGACCTAATCGTTTCAGTTCATCCTTCTCACTCAAATCGAAAGCCATCCAAGCCTTCGACACGTTGGTCCGGGCAGCGGCTAATTGTGGTGCCGATTTAGTGCTGAGTTATCCGACAAATGGGTTGGTTTATGAGAGCGGTGCCGATCCCAAGCAGCTTCTGGCGAGACACTACCGTAAGGTCGAATGCTGTTATTCACTACCACATACTCATTCAACGTTTGGCGCTTCCAAGGGCTCTGCTCGTTCGAATGTCACCGAACGCATTTATTGGGCAAGGTCATGACTAGAGAAAAGCAAACGCATCGGCAGCTGAAAGAGATTCCGCCAGACAGAATAAAGCGGAACCCGGATAACCCTCGTCTCTTCTTTAGACCAGAGGAAATGGACACTCTGATGGCGTCCATCCGTCGCTACGGCATTCAGGTTCCCATTTCCGTCTACGAGGATGACGGGCATTTCTTTTTGATCGATGGTGAGCGCCGATGGCGCGCGGCACGCAAGCTCAACATTCAGACCATTCCAGCCATAGTGCAGGCAAAGCCCACGGCTCTCCGCAATCTACTACTCATGTTCAATATCCATGCCCTCCGGGAACAATGGGACTATCTTACGATCGCAAATAAACTTCCCAACGTAATCTCGCTGTTCAAGAAGGAAAATGACAAAGAGCCAACCGAAGAAGAACTGAGTGACATTACTGGACTAACTCGCGGACAGATTCGCAGATGCAAACTCTTGGTTGACTTACCGGAAAAATACAAAACGATGCTCCAGCAGGAGCTATCGCTTCCAAAGCCTCTCCAAAAGCTATCAGAAGATCTTTTTATCGAAATGGAGCGTGCACTAAAGACTGTCAAGGCGCGCGTGCCTTCGGCAATAACGCGATTGGATTCCGCGCGGGACGCATTAATAAAGAAATTTCGCGTCGGCACAATCAACAACATCACCGACTTCCGCAAGCTCTCTAAGATCGCTACCTCGATCAAGAATCTGGGAGTCAAAGAAGCCAAGGCGAGAGCTGCAATCGCTGAGATTCTTGATCCGCAAAAGAAAACGAGCATTCAGGAGGTGTTCGCCGAACAGTTCGAAATCAGGTACGACGAGAGGAAGATTGCCCTCAACATCGAATCTATTTACGAGTATTTAGAACTTTCTGTCAAAGACGGCGAAGAGGTCAAGCTGGGAAGCGAAATCCGTGAACGTCTGCTTAAGCTAAAACGTCTGATTGAGCGTGTCTTAGGTTAGGGATCAAAATGGCCTTCGACACATTCGACCTTCGCCTTAAGACGGTTGCCGAGAAGGCATTGGCCTTCTTTAAGGATAAGTACGGGAACACCGGGCTCAAGACGGAAACGGAAATCGCTCCTGAGATTGGATGGACACCCAGCTTCCACTTAAAGCCCGGAAGTTTCAGGATCGTTGCGGTAGAGGTTGCAGATAACCTCTATCCACAAGCGTTGAAGATCGCGGCGAGTGACATTCTCCGTTACAATGGTCCGCCGATCTCGGTCTACCAAGTATGTTCCTTGCAGGTGTTCCAGGGCGACAAAAACCAAACGAATATAAATTCGTTACTCCGTCATGGCTTTGGAATCGTCACGGTAGACGAAAATGGGGCCGTCAAGACACAACATAAATGTATCCCGCTTGCTCAACATATTTCGGAGGAAGAACTTCATTCTGCACTTTCAGGTCTGAGCAACGCATTCAGAATTATGTTCGAGGATGCGCACTCTACTTACCTCGCCAATGAAGGCCAGGGCTTGCAGCAAGTCGGGCAGATTGTAGAGGCAATGATTTCTTCCATCGCGAAACGAGCGGCCAAGAAGAAAGTCATCACGCCCGCCGAGGCAAATGGAAACTTAGCGGATGTAATTGATGCGCTATATGGAGCTAGGGGCTTCAAGAACCATCGTGCGGCACTCGGTGGGGCCAGGGATTTTGTGAAAGACTTCAGAAACACAGCTAGCCACCCACCAAAGAATGCAATGCAAGCCGCGCAGAAAATCAAGAAATGTAGGACCGGTTTCTTAGACGGCGTCGGGATCGCGAAGAAGCTCTCCGATGTTGCGAAAGCCAAGGGCTACAAAATTCAAGCGCACGTCACTTGATCTAGGGCCGCACAAGGACGTGAATTCATACCACCTAGATTCAGGATCACTACTAAATCGAAGAAGGCGGAAAAGCATTTAGGATGTTGAGCTCCATGCTGCGAGGAAGCTTGCCACTTGCTTTAAAGGCAGAAAAGGCCTTCGGCGACATAAGCAAGATCGAATCGTACCCCTGTGCTAGCGCCGCACGCTTCATTTTCGCATCCAGAGTCCAGCGCTCTTCCATCGCCATATCTTCGCCGGACACGGGTCGCCCGAGCAACGATTTCTCGATTGTTTCCTCGTCGCCGATCAGTGGTCTTGCAATCGTAACTCTCTGAGGCTCATCCAAAGGTCGACCCCAAAACTCTGCTTCTCTGAAGCTCGAAGCCAAGAATTTCCCACGTTTGCTGTAGGCACTTGGATCGCGCGGCGGAACGTGCCACCAATCTTTTCGGTTCACGTGCGCAATCAGTTTCTTGTAGCAGATCGACGAAGTTTTCTCGTCTGCTTCGATACCCATCTTTTTTGCCATCACTGATGTCGCCATAAATTACCGTCAGCCTCGCTTTGATAGCAGCGCGCCAGATCAATATGTTAGAAGCAACCTGTCGTGAACCACTTCGCTCTCAAGCGTCTTCCCGTTCATTTGGAATCGCTTCAGCATGGAACGCCCGCAGTGAATCATGATTTCCCGTTCGAAGAGTCCTTTCGGCAGAGGAACGTTGCATACCATCTCGCCGGAGCGTTTCGTGCCATCGATGCTAAGGGCGACGTACGCCCCGCGCTTCTTACATTGATGTATTGCTCGAAATAGATCAGCAAGATTGAAAGATTGAGCGCCATAGAGAATGGATTGCGTGAACGTGTATGGCGGGTCGCAATAGATCAAATCTCCCTTTGAAGCAGCCTCCATCGATTCTTCATACCCTTGCAATTGGAAGACGGTTCCAAGCGTTCGCTCGTGCCACTCATCGACTCTTCTAGCGAACGCCGCAGGAGAAATCGGATCGTGGATGCCGCAAGGTGTGGACATGTACCCGTCAGCTTTCCGAAACCTAACAACTCCTCCATAACAGGCACGACTCAGGAACAAAAGGTCAGGGCCGTTGGGTTTGGCATTGTAACTAGCTTTGATTCGCTCATATTCTGGCACCTTGTCACCGCACTCGACTGCTTGCCACCGCTCTGCGTAGTGCCTTTTTAGCTGTTCGGGATCTTCGCGCAAGGTCTTCCAGATTTCGATTAGAGGGGCGAAGCTGTCCGACCCAATTCCCTTTTCGGGTGCTACAGCACCAAGAACAGCACCGCTCCCAAGGAACGGCTCTCGGTATGTTCTGAGGTCTCTCGGAAAATAGGAGGCGATTTCACGCGCGAAACGATGCTTGTTTCCAATCCATTTGAGCAGTTGTCCGGTCTCGGGCAAAGACGTGCGAAGCGGTGCGTCCGCCAGGAGTTCAAGTTGTTGGTTGGGCCTCATAAATCCGCGAAAAACTCGAAAGCAACCATATTCTATTTTGGAATACGAGTCAAGAGCGCTTAACTTGCTCTCTAACAATGTCCCGATATACAGGCAGTTCGGAACAACGCCGCCTCCGACAGCTACTCCGGCAGATTCGCATGGAAGCAGGTCTAAGGCAAGACGACTTGGCCGACAAACTGGGGCAATCGCAATCGTTTGTCAGCAAATATGAAAGCGGTGAACGAAGGTTGGACCTTTTAGAGCTGCAGCAAATATGTCGCGCGGTTGGATTGTCATTGACCAAATTTGTTCGAAGGTTTGAAGGTTCTGCGCATGAAGCCGGACAAGAGATTTCTAAAGCAGCCAAAACATTTTTGGGCAAACGTCCGAAGCGTTAGCCAGCATCTAGGTTATACGGAACGAGGAACGGGACGAATCAAGGTTCCCTCGCTCGACGCCGTGTCGGATGCCCTGAAAGACCTCGGCCTAAAGAGTTCCCACGTCGTTGGGGACGATCAGAAAGCCACAGAGCTAGGGGAGAATCTTCTCGCGTATTTTGAGCATCGCGCGAATGAACTTTACGATGTGGCGCGTCCGCACCTGATGGATGCCAAGAAGGCCCGAGAGACGTTCCGCAAGCTCAAGAAGAAACTCAAGCCAAAATGGCATGTGCCACTGAATAAGCAAAAGGGAGCTAAGAGAGCTGAGGCTTACTTCACTGGCATCGTTAACATGCTGATTGAATCAAACTCGGAGGGTTTGCCGTGTGACTACAGTCCGATGAAACTCACGTCCGTCACTGTCGATGGGGCACCTCTTCGCACTCTTGCGCGATGGGTGGATGGTGCCTTCCCAAGTACAGTTAATCCGATAGCTGTGTGGGAAATCAAGGAATACTACTACACCACAACCTTTGGCAGCCGGATCGCAGATGGGGTTTATGAAAGTCTTCTTGATGGAATGGAGCTTGAAGAGCTGCGAGAACATGAGCATATCGATGTCAAACACTACCTGATGGTGGACGCGTACGACACATGGTGGAACATGGGGCGCTCTTATCTCTGCCGGATAGTGGACATGCTCCATATGGGATATGTGGACGAGGTGTTGTTCGGTTCGGAAGTTCTCGAAAGGCTCCCAACCATTGTCAAAGAGTGGGTGACGCTTGCGAAGGACCGCGCAAAGCCCGAAAGATCACGTTAGTTGTGTGCTGTCTATCCTTGTGTGATCAGGTTCGTGTGGGGTTCGCACGAAAAGAGGCTTATGCCTCTCATAGCTCGGTCATTCCTGAAGCGAAGTCGCAGTCAAGGGCGAACGAAGTGAGTGAGCCGCGCCAGCGGGCCTGCCCCTTGACGGCGGCGGGAGTAGAGGGAATTGGGGTCTATCTGCTAATGCTGTTGCCTTCTGCCTGCGAGTGTTCATGCAATTGGTTCGGTGCGGACAGGGACTTGACTTCGCGCCGTGGGGACACAGACTCACGGTTCGGCTCAATCGCGGATCGGTGCGACACGTCGCGTGCGAGGTGCTCAGCAAGCTGGCCCTTGTCGTTCGTATAGATTTGTGCGTCATATCGGGCACGGGATACCGCAACGTAGGCCAATCGCCGGTTGATGAGCTTTTCTCCTGCCTGATCCGTGTCTACGTGAACGAGCACGCGGTCGGCAGTTTGTCCTTGGCTGCTATGGCTCGTCACCGCATATCCATAATCGAGATGCGGATTCTCTTTGATGTTGAACGCGACGGTCCGCCCCGAGTCGAGTCGTAGTTGCAGGTCGCCGCCATTGTCGATCTTGTCGATGGTGCCTAGCTCGCGGTTCGCAATGTGTCGCTCCCGATTTGGTGCGGTGAGCTGCACGCGGTCGCCTGCGCTAAATGCGCGTTCTGTCTCGCGGTAGAGCGTAATGCCATGCAACCGGCGCGGATCGTAAGTCACTTGTTCGCCGTTCTCGCGTTTCGCCGTCACTAGATTTTCTTTCTCGTTCGCGTGCTCGACGCGGGCATACTCTCCCGCCTCGATGCCGTGCGTCTTGCTGCCTCTCGTGTAGCGTACAACGTCACCCGGTTGGTATTGCGCGGCCCACTGCCGATCCGCCCCGGTAACCTCTTGTCGAGCCACATACACTCGCTGCTTGTGTTCCTTCGTTTCCACTTGGCCCGTGCTTTGCATCGTCCGGTGGATCGCTTCGTTAATGTCGCGGCGGGATTGATTGTCGGGGGAGACCACTAGCGTGCCTTCGGGCTTCGTCGCATATTCGTTTGCGATTTCCTTTAGCCGCTCGTCGCGGTCGGGGATTTCATGCACGCGGCCCTGCATATCGAGTCGTTCGATTGCTTCTCTCACATTGCCCCGCGAGAGTTGCTCCACCGCCTCTTTGAGTGCTGGGTCTTTCTGCCGTACGATCTCATCAAGCCTTGCCGTCTCGATCCCCGCTTCTTGGAGCTGCTGATACGGTCGGCCCGCTTCGACCGCTTCATGCTGGCGCGTGTCACCTACCAGCAACACGCGGTCCTTTCCCTTTAGCCGATGCAGGAACTCATTCATCTGCTTCGTGCTCGCGAGACTCGATTCGTCGAGAACGCAGAGGCGTTTTTGTCCGTCGTGCGGCTCTTCGCTCCGTGTCAGATGCCGCTGCAATGTGCTCGATTCGATTCCCGCTTCTCCGAGTTTTTGCGCCGCGCGCGATGTCGGCGCGAAGCCCTCCACCTTATAGCCCTCTCGCTCGGCGGCTTCGCGGATCGCAACTAAAGAAGTAGTTTTCCCCGCGCCGGCGACGCCTTCCAGCGCCGTTACCTGATCGCGGCTCGACAGGATTTGCTCGACCGCCGCGCGCTGGCTTTCGCTCAAATGCGAGTGGTCTTGCACGATGTCTCGGCGTGTCTCGAACCTCGCGATTGGTTCGTGTTGGTTCTGCCCCGCGCGCATCGCGTGGATGGTGCTGCGTTCGTGGTCGATCATCTCACTTGTGGTGAACGCGCGGCCGGGCGCGCGATTGCTCGTCTCGATAAACTCGCTCGCTTGCACGCGTTTCTCGAACTCCGCTTTAACCTCCGCAACCGTGGCGTCACCCATTGAGCGTTTCAGTGCATCCCTCAGCAACTCGCGCTCCTCAGCGACTGCTTGACGCTCCAGATTTTTCTCTCTTGAGTAGGCAACGGCCTGGCCGATGGCTTTCTCTTCGGATGCTTGCTGTAATCGTTCTCCGTGCTCCCGTGCCGCTTTGACAACCCGCCCTGGTTGACTGCCGAACTGTGCGGCCATTGCCCGGTGCCGGTCTTGCATCTCTTCGTGTGAGAGCTCGAGCTTTCCTTCTCGTGTCTGGTGCGCGGCGATTTGTGCGGCTCCCGCGCCACGCTGATTTTCCTTGGCGAGATGTTCCTCGATCTGCTGGCGCCGCGGACTCGATGCTTCCAAATACTCTTTGCTGTACCCTTTGATTTCCGGTTGGCTACTATCACCGCGCTCGATTTCGTAGCCAAGTTCTTTCACCCGATGGGCCAGTTCCGAGCGATACACTGCCGTCGCATACTGCTGCGTCTTGTAGAGTTCCCGTGGCTGTAGCGCGTGTGCGTCCCCGTCGTAGGTCTCGGTGAGATTGAAAAAGACGACGTGTGTGTGTAATTGCGGTGCCGCGTAGCCGTCGACCGGTCTTGCGCTGTCGTGCTCGAACTTCGCTGCCACCCATTTGCCGGTCGTCTCTGCCGGAAGATTTCCGCCGACGCGGGCCTGAACATATTGCTCTAGCTCATCAAGTGCGACTCCGACGCTTTCTCGATGTGCTTCTCTGACGCGCTCATCTCCACCTACCAGGGCGGTCAACGATATGCTCTTCGGGGCCGAAAACGTCGAGTCCCATCCTGCGCGGTGTTCCATCGCGCTTATCTTCTCGCCGCGCCTGTTCATGTATTCTCTGGCCGCTTGGCGGCGGATTAGTTGCTCGCCGGTGGTCGGGTGTTGGCCTTCGGAGAGCCGTTGGAAATGTTCCTCGCGCACTTCGCCGCGCAATCCCCATTCCTCCGCGAGCCTTCCATGCCACTCCCCCCGAATTTGGTCTGCTTGGGTGTAGTAGTTCTCGCGGGCGTTGCCAAACTCTTCCGCGTGATACGACTGTGCCTGGCTTGCGCTCAGTGGCTTCGAGATTGTCAGCATTGTGTTGGCCTACTCGAAGAAGTCCCTTTGCTGACGTGCTGGCTCTCGTTGGATTTTCCGTTCCGCACTTTGTTGCTGTTCATTTGGAACGAGTTTCTGGCCCGATCCTCCATTTCCCAACGGGTTGCCCGCTCCGGCCGCGACCGCCGTAGCCTTCGGCGGTTCCTCGGTCCGTTGCTGTGCTGGTCGCTCGATGTATTGCGGCTCTATGCTCTCAAGCCCGATGTACGTGAGACTCATCCGCGCCACGAGATTTCCGCACTTGAGATAACCGTGCATCTTTTCAAGGCCGCTGATCTCGCTTGCCATCACCAGCGGCCTAATCTCGCGTTCGAGGTTATAGCCCTTCGACTTGCGCGATTGTGGGAACTGCTCATTTGTGCGGTTCTCCCGTATCCGCTCGATTTCCTGTTCTCCTATGGTGTCGCTGATCCATTTCGCTGCGTGTGGCTCGCTCGTGCACAGGAAGATTTTCGTCGAGGGTTGAGACATCATCGCTTCCGCTTCATGCCCGTAGCGCACTTCCAACTGGCTGCGCCCCTGAAAACCCAGCACTACCGGATTGTTGGATTTGCGGTTCTCCGTGATCGCCGTGTGCAACTGCGGCAACCGCTGCAAGGTCGCTAGTTCGTCCAGAATGAACCATACCGGGCGCGGACTCATCCAGCCCTGATTCATGAGGCGCAGCACGAGCATGTCCAGCCACAGACTGATGAGCGGCGCTAGCAGCTTCCGCGTGTCCGGCGTGCTGGTGAGGAACAGCCAGCCGCGCCGCTCCTTCGACCATTCGAGCGTGCTCCAACGCTGCTCCGTCTCCGCTTCACTCGGCAGCAGCTTCATGGCGTCGGCCACCATGCTCAATGATCCGAGCACACCGTTGCGCTGTGGCGGCGATTCCCGGTCGATCATTGCCGCGTACTCTGTCCCTTTCACTCTTCGGTCGATCTCTTCCGGGTGCGACATCCACGACACCAACTCTTGCGGCGTCGGATGGAAACTGAGCAGGTGCGCAAAGATTTTGCGCGGGGCTTCCACAAAGAACGAATTTTCGTTGTGCCGGTCGGGGAACAACGACGCGGCCAATGTGAGAGCGTCTGCCCCTTGCCGCAGCTCGTCTCCGGGAGTCCAGTAGGGCATCCGCCGGTCTAGCGGATTGAGAATCAAATCGCCCCGCGACGGAGTAAGAAAGTAAGGTACGTAGTCGGCTGGCGTCGCCGGATCGTACACGATGGCCGTCTGACCACGCTCCGCGATCTGCAATAAGATTTGCCGGATGAGCGCGCTCTTGCCTTTGCCCGAATCGCCCATAATCAGAATGTGGCTCGATTCAATCTCGCGCGGCAGGCGTAGGCAAGTTTTTCTGTGGAATATCTTTTGTGTGAAGCTCTGCTGCTGCAAGAAGCCGATACCATCTGAACGTTTGCGGCGGTTAAACGCACGCACCGTCACAAGCTCCGGGCCTTTCAGCCGACGCCCATGTTTGCGCATTCTTCTCCGCGCGGCGTCCTTCGGGATCGCCACGACGAGACCCACGAGCAACACACCCAAGCCGCCCCACAGCGCCAGTTTCGCCAGATCGGTGAGCGACTGGTCCTGATATATCCAGTGGCCCAGGAATTCATGCAACCTCGAACTGTCATAGTGTGCGCGCTGCCATTCGAGCTTCAAGTCACCTACCTTGATACCCTCTTCGGTCAGCGTAAACGTGCTCTCACCCTCCGCCGTTACGAACGGTTCTATTTCGTTGTCGAGCGCCAGCCGCGTACCCTTCCGCGTCACCACTATCAACAGCGTGTACCAACCGTCCCTGCGGAAGGCTCCTGCTACCGGCGTGGCTACATAGGTCGTCAGATAATGCCTTTGGAGCGGAGTCCACACCCGCATGTAGCGGTAACCAGCGATAGCGAACACGCTGAGCAGAGCAACGCAGAACGCGCCGATAGTCCATGCCGCCCGGTCACTCGGAAATTCTCCTGCATCGTCCTCTCGACCCCACTTCTGTTTCATGGCACACCCCCTGTTGCTGCTTCGGCGAGGCGCTGTCGCGCCTTGCTCAACTTGTTCTGGTCCGCTCGCTCGATTAGCTGCTGCATCTCCTCCGCGGTCAGCGTTTGCCCTTGTGATACGGCGAAGTGCATGTTTAACAGGATCGTCCGCAGGGCCAAGAGCTCGGCCAGGACGGTATGCTCGCCTGCGCTGGGCTTCGTCGCATTCAGCAGAACGCCGCGCGCCCACTCGCTGATCGTTTGCTCGCCCGCGAGGACTTCAAACTGAGCGTATTCCTCGTCCGTGACTTTGGTGCTGATGGATTTGGTTCGAAGTGCGGGCATGAAATTGATCCCATAAAATCAACAAGTTCCCATACGGGAACCAAAGTTTCTGCGCGGCGCTGTGCTTAGAGTGACTCGCCGCAAGCCACTGTATTTTCAGCAAGTTCCCATACAGGAACCTTGGTTGCTATACGTCACCCGTTTGGGGGTGACGTGTCAGTCCAACTCCCGGTGCCGTAGGCACCGCTCCTCGCAAAACGCGGCGCACACCAGCGATTCGCGCAATTAACCCTGTTCGCCATACTCCAATTGCAGCTCCTGCATCCACCGCTGAAGCTCAGGGATCGCCCACGCCTTCTGGAACAGTTCGCGCAGGGCGTTCCACTCGTTCTCGGTGAAGTCGATACCTACATCGTTCTGCCGAAGCCAAAGCGTGAATGTTGGCCCCTTCTCGTTGGATAGGGTCGTGAGGAAATGCCTGCCGTTCCACGAACGCTTTGCGGACCATCCTTCGAGCATGGCCCGGAACTCGGCCAGGTCGGGGTAGCGACCAATGAGATAAGTCACGCGGCGTGTTGGGCCAAAGTCGATATGTACGCCAAGCTCCGGGCTACCCGCCGTCGTAAACGAGAGCTTCAGGTCGCCGACCTTGAGCGGACTGGGCAGGATAATTCGGCGGCGGAAATCATTTTCGTTTGGACCCGTTGGTCGCACGGGCTGGCGGTCATGTTGCAGCCAATGGCCCCGAGCAGCGAGGCCCCAGAGAGTCGGCCAGTACGGGGCAAGGATTTGATCGAGTCTAGTGCTCTCAACTCCTTCGTCAGTAACAGCAGCTAGGAGGCATCCTCCAATGGTGCCGGGGTTTTGCCATTTCTCTGCCGGTTTCAGCAGCTCCCTGCGATGCGAAATTTGCTTCAGAACTGCTTGATGCCTCTGTTCGGCGTCATCATCGGAGAGTCGAACTTCAGTGAAGTGGCCGCCAAGGTTTCCGAAGTAATACCAGGCGTGCTTCGAGGCATGCTCCTTCCGGTTCTGATAAACGGCTTCGAAGGCATCAAGTAACTTGAGGTATGACTCCCTGGATGGAATCGCGGGCCAAAGCAGCGGAGGCTCTTGAGCCTCTTGCTCTGTGCCAATTTGCACGTACTGCGCGACAACATCCCACTCTGCGGCAGCCAGCGTGTGCTGCGATTCCCACTTCTTGCGAATGTAATAGAGCGAAGCAGTCGGCGTGCGGAGCATTTCATGGCGCGCTGTCTCACGATCCATACCGGCCACGCGCTGCTCGATGACAAGGAAAGCGGCTTCTCCCAAGGACACAGAGCGCCCCAACTGTTCGCTGAGAAGTTTTTGGTAGCGCTCCAAGAGCTTGAGGCGGTCTTCACTAAGTCGAATCGAGATGACCTCGTGGCGGGGCTTCCTTTTGAGGATCGACATCATGGTTGACACATTCTCCTACAGTCATATAGACTGTAACTCATATAGTAGGCTAAGTTGCCTGCCTAAAGCAAGGAAACTCTCTGGGAGGCATCTCAAGGTTCTAGACTTCCATTGTTGGAAACCCATGAAACATCGCAGCACCCAACTCGACCGGCGCCAGACCCCAGACTCGCTACGAGTACATGGCTCGCGCACAGTAGTGAATTCGTCCGCAGGAGTCGAAGAAGGCAGCGATTCGAAGGTCAGATACGAAGCGTTCTCTCCACCGAGAATGAGAGTTTTCGAGTTGCCTCTCAGCCATATGGAGTCCGCGGTGGGGATCGTCCTGAAAGCAAATAGCAACCAAAAGCAAGCCGATGCAGGAATCGAGGCGTGCGAAGAGCAGCATCGCCGCTCGCGAGGCAAATGGAGTGTGTCTCCTCTGTGGGAAGCAAAGATACTCCTGGGCGTGCTGCGACAACAAGGGCTTGCGGGCAAGGGGTTGGTCAAGGCATTCGAGAAATGGGCACCGAGAGTATCAGGTCGTTCGCGAGCCGAAATGAACCGAGTGTATCGTGCGCAGACTGGACGCGACATGTCCGACTATATTCTCGTACAGCAGGCAGACAAGGTCGTTCGTTACAACCAGCTTCCGCCAGAAGCAGAGGTTGTTCGGAGGGCGCTATTGAGCCCAGACTCGTCCCGCGTGAACGGCTACAATCAGTCAGAACAAGCAGAAAATCCTGCGGAGACAAAAGGGGCGTTCAGGTTGTCGAAGCAGCATCGGCTCGACGATCATGATCCGAACGTTCTTTTGAGCACAAATGAATTGGCCAGTCTCACAGGCTTCAGGCCCAAGACAATCCGTCGTTGGGTCTCCCGAAAACTTCTGAACTACATCCGGGTTGGGAACCGTCTTCGGTTCCGACTTGCCGCAGTGGAACTGTTCCTAGCGCAGCGTGAGGTGCGTAAGTGATGGTCAACTACGTTCTCATTTGGGCAGCAGAATAGCTGACCAAGGTCGCGGCCAGAGAGAACCTGTCCGCTTCGTTGATGCGAGCGCGATGTCTATCGGACTTGGTGTTCGCGGAGCGCAAGTAGATTTGAGTGGTTGTGATGTCGGAATGCCCAAGTTCCTGCCGCAAGGTTTCGATGTCAACGCCGTGCTGATGCCGCCGCGTGGCGTACAACACGCGAAAGGCGTGACAGGGCTTCTTCGGTTTCTTAACCGTGTAACCCGCATCATTCGCCTTGTCGATGAGTCGGTTGATGATTCGATCTAGGTGCTTATCCACCGTCTGTGTCGCGGGTGATGGGAAAATCAATGCATCATTCGATGCCTTGCCGCGATACTTCTTGAGGCAGGCGAGCAGCGTATCGCTGACCGCGATGGTCCGCTCTTCATAATCTTTGGGCTTGAAGCCGAATTTCGGTTTGAAGCGAACCGAGACGGTCTTGTCCTCCCAATTGATGTCCATCCACTCCGAGGCCGCAGCTTCGCCAATGCGGAAGCCGGTCCCCACGAGAAACCGGGTGAGAGCTTCCTCGACACTGTCCGCGACCTGGATCATGGCCGCGACCTCTTGCTCCGTGTAGGTTGCATACTTTTTGTTCTTGTTCCGTTTGTCCACGTTGACGGGCCAGTCTTTTTTTTGCACCCAATCTTCCCTCGCCACGTACTTGCCGATACCACGGTCGTTGAGAAAGACCATAGTCTTGAGGAAGTAGTTGAAGACGGTTGACTCGCCGATTGGCTTGCCTGTTTCTCGCGAGGGCCTAGTCCGCAAGTCGTGAAGGAAGTCGAGCATGTCGTCGCGGCAGATCTCATCAAAATAAGTTTTCTTGCAGCTTGCAACAAACAGGTTGACGGCTGTGCGATACCCGAGGTACGTCCTGCGCGATTTCTGCTTGCTGCGCTGGATGTATTCAAGCGCGGCTTCTTCAACCGTCTTTCGAGACACCGTGCCAGCAACCACCGACCGCGGATGGGCCCCTGGTACGACAGGGCTTTCAAGTGGTCGACCATAGTCCATGTTGATCATCGCAGTGTGAGCCACGGCGACATCCTTGCCAATTCTGGTGGGTGTCCGTTTCCCTCGACTGGTCGGACGGAGGTAATAAGTTGCTCCTTCAATCGGAATCGGACGATGATTCTTCGAGTACTGCACACTCACGAAGGGAAATTTTCCGTTGCCGGCGTTGATGCGTGCAATGAGCGTGTAGTTCGCCATATCTGTTTCCTCGCAGAGCGTGAAAGATTCATGTTTGAATGCAAGAGGAAAACGCAAATGTGGCAACAGTACGCGGTAACAGTTAGCGGTTTTCTAGGCTAAGTTCTTTGATTTCTTCAAATGGTGGAGCCGATGGGATTCGAACCCACGTCCGAAGCTAGGGAAGCTCTCGCGACCAGCCATGCAACGGTTCAAGCAACCCTAGTAGGCAGGTGACGATTGGCACGAGACCCCGGTAGCGAGAATCAAAGCTGTTCGATCCTTGATGGAAGCGTGCCAGCTGGCCGTTTACTGTCGCCCAATTTCCTAAGCTTTTCCTAAGACTTCGAAGGCAATCCAAGATCTCAGATTTCCCAATGACACAGGCAAAATGGTTTTTCGAGAAATTGTCTATTGATTCCAAAAGACTTGCGTTTTATCATCGTTGCTGAGAATTTCTTAGGGTGCTCGGACAGAATCCCCCCTTCTCCGCCATCCATCTTTCCCGACCATTTGCTGAATGGTCGGGCTATTCGTTGATGTGACCACGCAACGCGTGCGTTCGGT
>Ga0335077_10001512_pt1 | contig 27738 bp, 26 predicted proteins | sample Lox_Sample_31_FD_207151 | JGI IMG/M metagenome (GOLD analysis project Ga0335077, IMG submission 207151) | Soil microbial communities from Loxahatchee National Wildlife Refuge, Florida, United States - Lox_Sample_3.1 | ecosystem: Environmental > Terrestrial > Soil > Wetlands | place: USA... | reverse complement strand
GAGCAGACCGGGGAATAAAAATCCGGTCGGTGGCGGCGTTCAGGTCTGGTGGTGTGATTTGGATGCCGTTGTCGAGGAGAGAGAGCAAGTCGTTGGGCACCACGCCTTCGAGCGTCTCGCCGTCACTGTAGCGCAGGCGCACCCAGAGGCCATCGAGCTTGGGACGGCTGAGGAAAGCCTTGCGCGCGGGCTCGAAGTCGTCCGAAAACTCGCGCACAAAATAGATGGAGCGCACGCGCGAAAGGGGAAGTTCCTGATGCTCGCCCTCGGGAGTGAGCAGATCAATCGGGTCGGCTTGGCCGAGGCGCGAAGGATTCAGATAGCCGCGAAGAGACCGCTTGTCCGCCAAGACAATGACGACCTTCTTGTGAGTAGAGGCTGGGGCGCGAGTTCTCAAAGAAGTCTGAAAGGTCAGAAAAGCGCAAATTTGCGAATGGTCAAGATGTATGTTATGTTAAGCACGCTTTTCCTGTCAACCTATTGTTTTTATTAGGGTTACGCTTTCGGAGCGCCGGCCGTTGACCGATAAAAAGCATATCCTCAAGTCGGCCTCGATCATCTCCATGGTTACCGTCGTCAGCCGTATTCTCGGCTACGTACGCGAACAGCGCATCACCCTTCTCCTGGGAACGACCCCTTTAGCAGACGCCTACTATCTGGCTTATCGCATCCCCAATCTTTTCCGGCGTTTGGTGGCCGAGGGATCGATGACGGCGTCGTTCATTCCCGTGTTCACCACGTACATGCGGGAAAAGTCCAAGGAAGAGGTGTGGGAGTTTGCCAACAAGCTGTTTTGGACGCTGGCGCTGTTTGTGGCGGTTATCACCGTTCTCGGAATGATCTTTTCACCCCAGGTGGTGCATTTGTTCGCCGGAAAGAATATCGAGGGCACCGCGGCAGTAGACCTTAACCGGATCGTGTTCCCCTATCTGTTCTTTATCGCGTTGGCTGCGCTGGCCATGGGGATTTTGAATTGTTTCCACATCTTTGGCCTCCCCGCGGCGACCCCGGTTCTGATGAACCTGGCCGTTATCGGTTTTACGTTTACAGTGTTTCGCCGCCACTTCAAGGACCCCGCCACAGCGATCGCCGTGGGCGTGCTGGTCGGGGGAGTGCTGCAGTTCTTAGTGCAGGTGCCCAAGCTCGTACAGAAAGGAATGAAGTTTAACTTCGGGATCTCCCTGTCGCATCCAGGAATCCGAAACGTCGCTCGACTTATGGCTCCGCGTCTCTTCGGAATTGGCATCGGCCAGATCAATCTTTTTATCGACACAAGGTTTGCGACCGCGGCGATTATGCCGATCGGCAGCCTAGCAGCGCTAAACATTTCGGACCGCGTTATGGAACTCGTGTTGGGCGGATATGCCATTGCCGTGGCGACGGCGATTCTGCCGATGATGTCGCACCAAGCGGCAGCAAAAGACATTGATGCGCTCAAGAGAACGCTGGCCTTCTCCGTGCGCATTGTTGCGTTCATCACGGTGCCGGCTGCGCTCGGTTTGATGATTTTGCGCGAGCCGGTGATCCGCGTGCTCTTTCAGCACGGTCAGTTCGTGGCCGAATCGACCAAATTAACCGCGCGTGCGCTGCTGTATTACGCGATTGGTCTGCCGGCGCTGGCTTCGGTGAAATTGGTCGTGCCGGCGTTCTATTCCACCAGCGATACCAAGACTCCCGTCGTGGTGGCCTCCATCTCGCTGGTTATGAACATTTTGCTGAATATTATTTTCCTGGAGTTTTTCTTCAAGCGCGTGCAGAACGGAGGGCCTGCGCTAGCAACGGCAATCGCGTGCTTCTTTGACTTCTTCGCGTTGTTCATCATTTTCCGTGTGCGCTATGGCCCGATGGGTTCGCTCGAGATTCTGCGCTCCTTTACGAAGATCTCCTTGTGCGCCGGCATCATGGGCGTCGCGTGCTGGTTTGCCAACTACTACACCGCGTTTACCGTGCATTCGCGCTTTCTCGTGCAGCTCCTGGTCTTTTCCGGGATGATTGCCGGCGCCACCGCCCTGTATCTGGCCCTGGCGTGGCTCTTCCGGTGCCACGAAATTCAGGAAGTGTACGGCATCGCCACGCGGCGGCGCGCGGGCGAAGCGGAGCTGTGATGGAGATTTCGGCAGCCATAGCGTCGTTTTTGACCCACGTGAAAGTGGAGAAAGGGCTATCGGCGAATACGGTCGCGGCGTACCAGCGGGATTTGACGAAGTTCAACGTCTTCGCGCAGAAGCGCAAGCTCATGCTGGAAACGGTCAGCCGCGACGATCTGGTGGATTTCTTGGCGGGGCTGTACCGCGATCAACTGGAGAGCAAGTCCGTGGCGCGCCACTTGGTAACACTACGGAATTTCTTCCGCTTTGGGCAAGCGCAGGAGTTGATCAGCGCGGATCCATCATTGAACCTGGAATCGCCCAAGATTCGGCGGGCGCTGCCAGGGTACCTGAGGCTCGAAGAAGTCGAGCGGTTGCTGCAACAACCGGACGCCAAGACGCACTTTGGCCAGCGAGACCGCGCCATGCTGGAGGTGCTGTATTCGACAGGCTTGCGCGTCTCCGAACTGATTGGGTTGCGCGTTACGGACGTGGACGCCAAGGTCGGGTGCATTCGCTGTGTCGGCAAAGGTGACAAGGAGCGCATCGTGCCCGCCGGGCGGAAAGCGCTGAGCATGGTCGAAAGATATCTGCGCGATGCGCGGCCGAAGCTGATGGCCAAGGGCGTCTCCAGCCAGGCGCTGTTTGTGAACCGCCGCGGGCGGCCGCTGACGAGAGTGGGCGTGTGGAAGATTCTCTCAACCTATGGGAAGAAGGCCGGTTTTCGCGTGGCGCTGACCCCGCACATGCTGCGGCACAGTTTTGCGACGCACCTGCTGGAGCGCGGCGCGGATTTGCGGTCGGTCCAGCTCATGCTGGGCCACGCGGATATTTCCACCACGCAGATTTACACGCACGTGGTGGAAGAGCGGTTGAAACAGATTTACAAGGCGCATCACCCGCGAGCGTAAGCCGCGGCGGCCCTGGGTCATATTGCGGTTGCCTCCGCGGAGTCAGCGCGGGCATCCAGAACGTGAAGGAGAGCAATGCCAGATTACATGTTTTTGCTGGAGAGCCGGCTGTCGCCGGAGCAGCGCGCCGCGATGATGCGCGTGCAGGAACTCTCCGCGGCGATGGGCTTCAACGTGTACTTGACCGGCGGGACGGTGCGCGACCTGGTGACCGGAGCGTCGCTGCGCGATCTCGATTTCACCGTGGAAGGCAATCCTTCCAAAATTGCGCGCGAGCTGGAAAAAGGCGGCGCCAAGGTCCTGCTGGAAGACGAGAAGCTGCGCCACGTGGAAATTCTTTTTGCTGGTGACGCCGACGGCAGCATCTCGGCGGCGCGCGACGATCACTACGTGCGCCCGGGAACGCGGCCGGAAGTGCGCTGGTCCACGATCATGGAAGACTTGCGGCGGCGCGACTTCTCGCTGAATGCCATCGCCATTTCTCTGAATCCTGCGTCGCGCGGTTTGCTGCTCGACCCGACCAACGGGCTCTCGGACATCGAGCGAGGCGAGGTTCGCGCGCTGACCATCCACAGCTTTACCAACCAGCCGGTGCGCCTGCTGCGAGCGCTGCGCTTTGCGGCGAGAATGGGCTTCAAACTGGAAGCGCGCACGCACGAGTGGTTTGACTTGGCGATTGAACGCGATTTGCACCACACCATTGATCCCGAAGCAGCCGGAGCAGAATTGCGTGCGCTGGCTCGCGAAGAGCGCCCCAACGTGATCCTGAAGGCCTGGGAAGAGCATGACCTGATGGAAGCCGTTCATCCGCTGCTGGCAAAGAAGCATCCGGACTATGAGGCCATTGCGCGGCTGATGAAAATTCGTGAGGACTTGTTTACCGCGGGAGTGCGCCCGAGGCTGGCGACACCCATGATGCTGGCGATTCTTGGACGGCTGAAGGATCGCGAGCAGGCCGGGGTGCTCGCGAAGGCGGGATTCAGGTCGGCGGAGGCGGACGCGATCCTCAGTTTCCCGGAGGAAGTGGCGGCGGATCTGAAGGAGCTGACCGGGCGGAAGTTGAATGCGCCCGCGGATGCGTACAAGTTCCTCGAGAAGATGCCCGTGGAGCGCATTGCCTATGCCCTGGCGGAGTCCAACAACTCCGGTGCCTTATCCAAGATTCGCGCCTACCTGAACAAGTGGCGGCCGATTCGCAGCACCATCCCCACCGTTGCGAATGAACTGGCTGCGCTGGGCTTCCCGCGCGGCCCGAAGTTTGATGAGATCGTCGAACAGGTGTTTGGGATGCAGTTGACGGGACGCGGGAAGACGCCCGAGGAGCGCGAGAAAATTCTGCGGAAACTGTCCGGCATCAAGGAACAGCCGAAGAAGAAAGAAAAAGAGAAGAAGGCGGGAAAGGGCGCGGAAAAGCGCGCTGCTGAAGCTGCCACAACACCAGAAAAGAGCGCAGCGGCGAAGGCGGCGTCCGCTGAATCGCACAAGAAAGCGGCTGCTGCTATCGCCAAGCATGCCGCAAAGCACCACGCTCCCAGTGTGCCGGGGAAGAGCACAGGCAGTGCCAAGAAGAGCAGCGGCAGGAAGTGAGTGGCTAGCGCTCGGAGTGCCTGTGAAAATCCTGAGAATGCCGTTCGCAATTCTCGCGACGGCGTTCTAGAATGAAATTCCATGGGTCAACCGCAGTTTGTCCACCTTCATGTCCACACGGATTACAGTCTCCTGGATGGAGCGTGTGAAACCTCCGAGTTGCTAGACGAAGCGTCGCGGCAGAAGATGCCCGCGGTCGCCGTGACGGATCACGGCAACCTGTTCGCAGCCGCGAATTTCTTCAACGAGGCCAGCAAACGCGACGTCAAGCCCATCATCGGCTGCGAAGTATATGTGGCCAAGGGCAGCCGCCACGAGCGCGGCGAAAAAACGAACGGAGCGAACGGCCAGGACCGCGGCGACGCGGAAATGGGCATGCGCGGAAGCAACCATCTGGTGCTGCTGTGCGAGTCGCTCGAAGGCTACCAGAATCTCATCAAGCTGGTTTCCGCCGGTTTTCTGGAAGGGTTCTACTACAAGCCGCGCATTGATTACGACCTGTTGGCGAAGCACAGCCAGGGCTTGATTGCTTTGTCGGCGTGCCTGCGCGGCGCGGTGACCGAAGCCGTGGTCGACCAAAAGTACGACCAGGCGCGCGAGAACGCCTACCGTTTGCGCGACGTGTTCGGAAAAGGGAATTTCTTTCTCGAGATTCAGGACCAGGGGCTCGAAATCGAACAGGGCGTCAACCGCGAATTGGTGCGCCTCTCGCGCGAAACAGGAATTCCGCTGGTGGCCACGAACGACTGCCATTATCTGAAGCACTCCGACGCCCACGCGCAAGAAGTTCTGCTGTGCATCCAGACGGGCAAGACCATGAGCGATGCCCACCGCATGAAGTTTGCGACGGACCAGTTTTATTTCAAGAGCGCTGCGGAGATGGCGCAGGTCTTCGGCGAATTGCCGGACGCGCTGAGCCGCACCGTAGACATCGCTTCGCGCTGCAACGTCAAAATCGAACGCATCGCCAATCCGTTTCCGGAATTCAAGATTCCCGAGGGCCATACCGCGGGGAGTTATTTCGAGAAGGTAGTGCGCGAAGGGTTTGCTACGCGCGTGCCGTTCCTGGAACGGCTAGCGCAACAAGGCGCGCTGCGCAACCCCCTGAGCGAATATGAGCGCCGCCTGACGTCCGAGATCGAGATGATCAAGAAGATGCGCTACGAAGGCTATTTCCTGATCGTCTGGGATTTCATTCATTACGCGCGTGCGCAGGATGTGCCGGTGGGGCCAGGGCGCGGTTCCGCGGCGGGCAGCCTGGTGAGCTACGCCATGCGCATCACCGACGTGGATCCCTTGCAGTACAACCTGCTCTTCGAGCGTTTTCTGAATCCGGAACGCGTCTCTCTGCCGGATATCGATATCGATTTCTGCATGCGGCGGCGCGGCGAGGTCATCGAATACGTCACGCAAAAGTACGGGCGCGAAAACGTCGCGCAAATCATTACGTTCGGCACGATGGCGGCGAAAGCGGCGATCAAAGATGTTGGCCGGGCGATGGAGGTTCCTTACGCGGAGGTTGATCGGCTGGCGAAATTAATACCTCCGACGCTCGGCATCGATCTGGAAACGGCTTTGGCGGAAGCGCCGCAGCTCAAAGCCGCCGTTAGCGGCGACGAGAAGCTGAAAGACCTGATGAACGTGGCACTGCGGCTGGAGGGGTTGGCGCGGCACGCGTCCACGCACGCTGCCGGCGTGGTGATTTCGCCGCGGCCGCTCACGGATGTGGTTCCCGTCTACAAAACGAACCGCGATGAAATCACCACGCAGTACGACATGAACGCGCTCGAACGGGTGGGCTTGCTAAAGATGGATTTTCTTGGCCTCACCACGCTCACCGTGCTGCAAGACACCGTGCGCATGATCGAGAAGAACCGCGGCGTAAAGGTGGATATTGACAACCTGACGTTGGACGACGCGGACACCTACAAACTCTTCACGCGCGGCGACACCACGGCCATCTTCCAGTTTGAGTCGCACGGCATGCGCGATATCCTGCGCCGCTATCAGCCGTCGCGCATCGAAGACCTTACCGCGCTCAACGCCTTGTACCGGCCTGGCCCGATTCAAGGCGGCATGATCGATGACTTCATCAGCCGCAAACACGGACGCACCAAAGTCAGCTACGAATTGCCGCAGCTCAAGGGCATCCTGGAAGAAACCTACGGCGTGATTTTGTACCAAGAGCAGGTGATGCAGATTGCCAACCTGCTGGCCAGCTTTTCGCTTGGCGAAGCGGACATTCTGCGCCGCGCCATGGGGAAAAAGAAGAAAGAGGAAATGGCGGCACAGCGCGCCAAGTTCATGGCCGGGTGCCTGGCGAACAAAATTCCTGAGAAGAAGGCCGAGCGGATTTTCAATTTGATGGAAGAATTCGCGGGATACGGCTTCAATAAATCGCATTCCTGCGCGTACGCTTTGCTTGCTTATCAGACGGCGTACTTGAAGACGCATTACCCGGTTGAATTCATGGCCGCGCTGCTGACTTCCGAAACGGGCAACGCCGAAAAAGTCGTTAAATACATCAACGAAGCGCGCGGGATGAGCATTTCGATTTTGCCGCCGGACGTCAACGAGAGCGATCTCTATTTCACACCGGTCGGCGAGTCCATCCGCTTCGGGCTTGCCGCAATTAAGAACGTTGGAGAAAACACCGCGAAGGCCATCCGGGATTCGCGCTTGGAAACTGGAGAGTTCAGGTCGCTCTATGATTTGTGCGAGCGCATCGAGTCGCGGTTTCTTAACAAGCGCGTTTTCGAGAGCCTCATCAAGTCCGGCGCGCTGGACTCCCTGGGGCCTCGTGAATCCATGCTGGCGTCGGTGGACGACGCGCTGGCCACGGTGCAGCGCGCCTCGAGAAGCCGCGAATCCGGCCAGCATGGTCTCTTCGGTTCGGCGGCCGCTCCTGCGCCCGTACCCTTCGAGCTGCACGACGCCGAACCCTGGAGCGAATCGGAACGCCTGGCCAGCGAATACGCCATGCTGGGGTTCTACGTCTCCGGGCACCCGCTGGCCAAGTATGCGTCCCGCCTCCAGGAGATGAAGTGTGTTTCGCTCGACCAGCTCGAGGGCCAGCGCAACGGCAAGGACATCACCGTTGCCGCGCTGATTGTGGGCGTGCGGCCCATGCGTACAAAAAAAGGCGCGCGCTGGGCCATTTACACCATTCAGGACATGACCGGTGTGCAGGAAATGCTGACGTTTCCGGAGTGCTTCGCGCGCCTCGAACAAGTCCTGAAGCAGGGAACTCCGCTGTTGTTGAAAGTGCGCGTGCAAGTCGAAGAAGCCGGCACGCGCCTTTCCTTGCAGGAGGCCGCGCCGTTGGAAAACCTCACCGACCGGCCCGCGGCCGGGCTGTGCATTCATCTCAGTCTCGAGGAGTTAAACGACGAACTTCTGGACCGGCTGGAAGAGATTCTATCGGCCCACCGCGGCCCCAGCGTGGTGTCGCTGGAATTGGCGGCCTCCGACGGCGCCGTGGCCACCATGCAGGTAGAGCAACGCGCCCGCGTTTGCCCGGAACTCATCGCCAGCATCAAAGAATCCTTCGGCGAGCAAGCGATTAACTTGGTGATGTGATGAAGCCCAAAAACCAAACGAAAAATGTGCCCAGCCAGGCGGAGCGCCGCATCGAGATCGAGCGCCTGGAAAAGGACGTCGAGGATCTGCGGCAACTGGCTGGTGATGAGGAAGCCGACGCGGAACTGGAGCGCATCCGCCAGCAGGTTGCCGAGCTGCGGCGCGAATTCTACAGCCACCTGGGGCCATGGCAACGCGCGCAGATTGCGCGGCACACGCAAAGGCCCTACCCACTGGACTACGTGGGCATGCTTTTTACGGACTTTGTCGAGCTGCATGGCGACCGCGGCTACGGTGACGACAAAGCGCTCATCGCGGGTCTGGCCAAGTTTCATGGCCGGCCCGTAGCCATCGTCGGGCATCAGAAGGGCCGGGACACCAAGCAGCGCCTCCTGCGCAATTTCGGGCAGCCCAAGCCGGAGGGCTACCGCAAAGCGCTACGTGTGATGCAACTCGCGGCAAAGTTCGGCCGGCCCATCATTTCGTTCATAGACACACAGGGCGCCTACCCAGGGATAGACGCGGAAGAACGCGGGCAAGCGGAGGCCATCGCGCGAAACTTGCGCGAAATGGCGCGGCTTCCCGTGCCCATCATTGTCACGGTAACGGGAGAAGGCGGCTCCGGCGGAGCGTTGGCCATTGCCGTGGGCGATCGCGTGAACATTCTCGAAAACGGCTTCTACTCCGTGATTTCACCGGAGGGCTGCGCGGCCATCCTATGGCGCGATGCGGCGAAGGCAGAAACCGCAGCAGCGGCACTGAAAATCACGGCGAAGGATCTCAAAGATCAAGGCATTGTGGATGAAATCGTGCCCGAGCCGGAGGGCGGCGCGCACGTGGATCCGGAAGCTGCGGCGCAGTTTCTTGCGGAAGTGCTGGAACGCCAGCTGGTGCTTTTGACCAATCAACCCACGCGCGAGCTGGTCGAAGCGCGCTACGAAAAGTTCCGCAAAATGGGCCAATTCTTCGATTTCGGCAATTGAAAGACGGTCCGATTCCGCCGAAAAGTTCTAGTCCCACCCCGTAGCAGATTCGCAACGAACGCGAGACCAATCGTTGTAGCGTCCACCGCCAAAGTCTACTCTGGATGAGCAATCATCAGAGCAAGTCCGGCTCGGGATCCCTCAGCAAATACCCGGCAGCCCGTCGACGGAGAACAGGAATCGTTATGTCGGAACCGTTCCGCCCTTACGAAAAGCTTGTGGACATCACCGTGATGGGCAAGAAGTTCCAGGTGCCGGAACGCAATTCGCTGCTGCGCTGCTTCCAGTTCATCAGCCCGGAAACGATCCCCTACGGACGTTTTTGCTGGAATCAGGACTGCCAATATTGCCGCGTGACCTGCCAATTGCCCGACGACGACGAGCCGCGCGAGATGCTGGCCTGCAAGTTCATCGTGATGCCGGGAATGGAAATCACCGAGCTGAGCCAGGAACTGAAGTGGTGCCTGCGCTCAAAGCTTCCGGCGGATGCCGCAGTTTCGTCCTGATACCTCTTTTCGCGGACTCTTCCCAAAACCAAACTCCAGAAAAAGTGCGTTCCGCGCCGCGACTTTTCTTCGCGAGCGGGGTTGAACCGCCCATAAGCACATCAAGACAAGCGACGGCGGTTGTGCGACGCCAAAACCCAAATTACCATCCCCGGCGCACAATTGCCGTCGTCTTTGTTTTGGGCCCGTGGGCGAGCGTCGTCAGCTAAGCGCTGACGTCGAGTCCTCCCGTTCGATTTGCACTGCCTCCTGCTCTGCACTACGATTCCTTTCTGAAATATATGCCAACCGACTTTCTGCCCTGCGATGGCTGCGGCCAGCCGGCTTCGCCTGAACACATCGCGCGCCGGCTCCAGCGCCTGGAATGGACGACGCGCTACCGCCCGATACACATCGGGACGCTGCTTCTCGGGGCGTTTTCTCCGCAAGCGGACGCGGATTTTGTGTATTCCGGCCAGTTTCAAGGCGAAGGGGCTCGCTTGCTCGATGCGGTGGGCATCGACCGGGCGGAGAAGGCCGCAGAAGCGGCGCTCAGCGAGTTTCAGAGAGGCGGATACTTTCTCGCGCACGTTCTCGAATGCCCGCTGGAGACGGCGAAGGCGAGTGCTTTGGAAGACCTGTTGGCGCGGCGAACTGCTGCGCTGACCGCGCGCATCCGGCGCTCGCTCAAGCCCAAGCGCGTGGTCCTGATTTCGGAGGGTCTTTCATCCCTGGTCGGGAGACTCGCGAGCGCCGACCTGGGCTGTCCGGTCGTTCTCGATGGCGACCAACCCTTCGCTTTGGACTCTTCCGTGCACTCCGAAGGGTTGGGGCGCCTGCGCCAAGCCCTTTTTGGCACTACGGCGCCAAGATGACGTTGCGGTGCCTGTCCTAATGGCCACTGTGACGAGCGTCACTGCAAGGAGTCCAGACGCCTTGTAATTTCCTTATGTTAGAATTCCGAATTAAGAGTAAGCTAGTCGAGGAGTTGCCGCGTGAGAAAGCAAGTAAAGTTTGGGATCGGCGTTGGCGTCATTGTCATCTCTTTGGGATGCCTGGCCTGGCTCGGCTACGGCGAAAGCAAGACCTATTACCACACCATTGCCGAACTGCAAGCGCTTCACGGCGCTGACCTTTCGCACCGCATGCGCGTGGCGGGAACGGTGGCGCCCGGCAGCATTCATCGCCTGACCGGCCGCGTGGACTTCGTCCTGGAGGGAGAAGGGAAGTCGTTGCCGGTCAGCTACGTGGGCAGCGATCCTCTGCCTGACACGTTCATCGACAAGTCGCAAGCGCTGGTGGAGGGTCGGCCCGCGGGTGACGGCCGTTTTGTCGCCGAGCAGGTGCAGGCCAAGTGCGCGTCCAAGTACGAAGCGGCTCCCGGCGGTACCACGGCAAATTCTTCATCTCCAGCCGAGAAAAGCATGTGACCAACCCGGCTTTTGCCGGAAAGAGGGGCTAAGTTACATTGGACGTCTTCGGCTCATTTGCTTTGGTCCTGGCGTTTGTTTGTGCCGTGTATGCCTTTGGCGGGGGCATCGCCGCGATTCTCACGCGGAATCCGCTGCTGATTAAGAGCACGCGGCAGGCGGGCATTGCGACCTGCTGCCTCGTCTTCATTGCCACCTTCAGCCTGGAATACCTCTTCTTCACGGACAATTTCGCGAATGCTTACGTCGTTTCGCACAGCAATCGGGCGCTATCCACCTTTTATAAGGTCGCGGCTCTATGGGCCGGCCAGGAAGGCTCCATCCTTTTCTGGACGTTCCTGCTGTCCATCTACATTTTCTCCGTTCTGATCGCCTACCGGCACAAGAACGGGGAGTTGATGCCTTACGTCGGCGTGATTCTCGCCGGCGTGCAGACCTTCTTTCTGATCCTGAATAACTTCATTGCCAGCCCATTCAAGGCGCTGGGCGTGGCCGGCGCGGATGGCGCGATGCAGTTGGTGGCGCGCAGCGATGGCAATGGGCTCACGCCGCTTCTGCAATATCCGGAGATGGTCATTCACCCGCCCAACCTGTATTCGGGCTACACCGGGTTCACCATTCCGTTTGCGTTCGCCCTGGCGGCGTTGCTGGCGCACTATCCCGGCGAAAAGTGGATCCATCTGACGCGCAAGTGGACCATGATCGCCTGGTGCTTCCAGACGCTCGGAATTTTGCTCGGCGCGCACTGGGCGTACGCCGTGCTGGGGTGGGGCGGCTACTGGGGCTGGGATCCCGTCGAAAACGCTTCGCTCCTGCCCTGGATCACGGGCACCGCATTTCTGCACTCCGTGATGATGCAGGAAAAGCGCGGCATGATGAAAGTGTGGAACGTCTGGCTGGTTTTCGCGACGTTCTTTTTGTGCATCCTCGGCACCTTCCTGACGCGCAGCGGGGTGGTGAGTTCTGTCCACGCTTTCGCGCAATCGGACATCGGCCACTGGTTTGTGGGTTTTCTCGCCATAATTTTCCTGGTGTGCCTCACCGCGTATCTGTGGAACCGCGATTACCTGAAGAGCGAGAATCAACTCGACTCCATTGTTTCCCGCGAATCGAGCTTTCTGTTCAACAATCTGATCCTGCTGGTTTCCTGCGTCGCCGTTTTGTCCGGCACGCTTTTCCCGGTGCTCTCGGAGTGGTTCTCCGGCTCGAAGATCAGCGTAGGAGCGCCGTTCTTCAACAAGGTGAACATTCCGATTGGCTTGCTGCTGCTCTTTTTGACCGGCGTGGGCCCGCTGCTGGCGTGGCGCAAGACGTCTACGGAGAGCCTGAAGCGCAACTTCGGCTGGCCGCTGCTGGTGGGCGTCATTGGCGGCGCAATTATTTTCGCTCTCGGTTTCCGCGAGGCTTACTCGCTGGTCTGCTTCACGCTGTGCATTTTCGTGGCGGCGACCATCCTGATGGAGTTTTATCGCGGCGCGAAGGTCATCAAAACCCGCTCCGACGCTTCGTTCCTTGCGTCCACCATTGAGCTGACCATGCGCAACACGCGCCGCTACGGCGGATACCTCGTGCACATGGGCATGGTGTTGATTTTTGTGGGTCTGGCGGGTGCCGCCTTCAATCAGAATGTCCAAAAAGAGATGGCGCCTGGGCAGTCCATGCAGATTGGGAAATACACGCTGGTTCTGCAAAATCTGGACAGCAAGCCGGAAGCGAATTTCGTGGGCAACCGGCTGATCGTGGAAGTCTTCCAGAACAACAAGCCCATGATGCTGCTGTATCCGGAGCGGCGCTTGTTCGAGACCAACGGCGAAACCGGGACCATGGTGGCGATTTATTCCACGCTGCGCGAGGATTTGTATGTCGTGTACGCGGGGCAGAGCCCGGGGAACAATTTGCCGGTCATTCATGCGTACCTGAACCCGCTGGTGAAATGGATTTGGTTTGGCGGCGTGATTGTGGTGTTCGGAACCCTCGTGGCGTTGATGCCGAACCGCCGCGATGTGATTGTCCTGTCTGCCGTAAAGCAGCCTGCTGCGGCGCCGGCGCCGTTGGCGCCCGGCCTCGCCCGGTCGGTTACTCTCAAGGAAGGCCATGATTAGGCGGCGAAGCGTGCGCCTGCCGCTGGCGCTTCTTGTGGCTACGTTGCTGTCCGTCGTGGGCCTTTGGCCTTTGTTGCCTGCCTCCGCGGACTCCCCGCAACCGTCCGATCACGTCCACCGGCTAGGCACGAAAGTGCGCTGCATGTGTGGCGGGTGTAACGACTCGGCGGGCACCTGCTACCACGTGGGTGGAGCCTTCTCTGGCCCGTGCGAGACGGCGCAGTCAATGCTCAAGACCATCGAGGCGCGGCTGGCGAAAGGCGATTCCGACGACCTGATTGTGCAATCGTTCGTGCAGGAGTTTGGTCCGGCGGTGCTGGTCGAGCCGCCGCACAGCGGATTTGGCGGCTTGGCCTGGTGGATTCCGGTGCTCGCTTTTCTTGTGGGCTTGGCGCTGGTCATTGTCGTGATTTCGCGCTGGCGCAAACGCTTGGCACCGCCGCCGGCCTTGGCTGGAGCGGGCGGACGCCATTCCGTGCCGCAGGATTTGCTCGAGCGTGCCCGCGCGCAGGCCGCGCGAGATACCGAGGATTGACTTTGACTTTTGCCTTAGTTCCTATCTTTGCCGCCACTCAGTCCGCAGGCCCCGATTGGGCCATGCTGGGAGCCTGCCTCGCGCTGGCCGTGGCTACCGGACTTTTCATTTTCTACATCAGGCCGGATGCTTCGGACCTCGCGCCGCACCGCTCCAAGCTGGACCAGTTGCTGGAACGGCGCGACACACTCTACGACAATCTGCGCGATTTGCGGTTCGAGTTTCGCTCCGGCAAGTACGCGGAAAACGATTACGAGGCGATGAAAACCACACTGGAAAACGAAGCCGCCCTGGTGCTTGCGGAAATCGAGCAGGTGACGGAGTCGCAGGTACGCCGGCCGCGCGCCGCGAAGCATGGCGCAGCGGAGCGGGGTGCGCAATGAGGCTAAGGCGCGCGCTTTTGACGCTGGGCGCGGCCCTGCTCGTGCCGTCCTCGGTTCTTCTCGGCGCCACCGCGCAAGGCACGGTGAAAAACGTCACCACGGGCCAAGCCGTGGCCGGACAGGATGTCACGCTCATCCAGTTGCAGGGCGGGATGCAGGATGTCGCGAATGCCAAGTCGGACGCTCAGGGACGCTTCACCTTCGATCATCCCGCCATCGGCACGCAGCCCATGCTGGTGCGTGCGGTTTACAAGGGCGTCAGTTTTTTCACGCCGTTGCCGCCAGGCAGAAACGACCTCGAGGTCGAAGTATTCGAGCCGTCGCACGATCCAAAAACGATTTCCGTGGACACGCATTTCGTCATCTTCCAGCCCAATGGCGCCTCGCTGATCGTGGGCGAAGAGTACGCCATCAAGAACAACTCGCAGCCGGCGCAAGCCTTCTACCGCGCGGATGGCAACTTCGATTTTGCGTTGCCCGAAAACGCCACGCTGAAGCAGGTGGCCGCGCAAGGGCCGTCGGGAATGCCGGTGGTGCAATCGCCGCTCGAGCGCGGAAAGAACAAGTACAGCATCGCGTACGCTTTTCGCCCTGGGCAGAACGGCGTGCGCTATTCGTACGAGCTGCCCTATTCCGAAAACACCGCGTCGGTGAAGCTGCCGACCGTTTATCCCGGCGCGCGGCTGGTGGTGGTTGCGCCGCCTTCGGTACAGATTGCCGGCGATGGTTTGCAAGCGGGCGGGCAAGAGCAGGGCATGAATGTTTACGACCGCGGGACGATGGCCGCGAATTCCACGCTCACGGTCAGCGTTTCCGGTACCGCGCCGCCGCCCAACGCCATGGAAACCCAGTCCGATCCCGGCGCGCAGGGCCGCGACGCGCAGCAGGCGGGTGACAATTCGTCATCCGGTGTCTCCGTTCAAATGGTTCCTGGGCGCCTGGACGATTTGAAGCTGCCCATCATCGTGGTGCTGGTGGCGACGTTTGCGGTTCTCGGGGTTCTGCTGGCGCGTAAGCCCGTGCCAACGCTGGCCGGCGTAGTCGCGGCCCCCGCTGCGAACGACCACGGCGCGAAACCGGCCGCACACGCTCCGGCGCATGCTGTAACGACCAGCGCAAATCTCGCGCAGGTGGACGCCGCCGTTGGCTCCAGCCTGGACGCTTTGAAGGACACGCTTTTCCGTCTCGAGCTGCGCCGCCAGGCCGGCACCATCTCCGAAGACGAATACGCCAAGGAACGCGCGCGCGCCGAAAAGATCCTGCGCGATCTGGTTCGAGGTTAACGGTTGACGCCCGCGACCGCCTCTCCTGCAGGTCTCCGTCTGGAAAACATCGAAAAACGTTACGGCGGCCTTTACGCGTTGCGTAAAGTGTCGCTGGTGATCGCTCCGGGAGACTGTGTGGTGCTTGCGGGCCGCAACGGTTCCGGCAAGACCACCCTGTTGCGCATCGCCGGGCGGCTGGTGCGGCCCACTTCGGGAAGGGTTAGTTTCTTCAGCTCGGAACGCGACAGCGAAGCGGGCAACGCGGACGGCGTGCGGCCCGGCTACGTGGCGCACGCCGCGATGGCCTACGACGAGCTGAGCGCCGAAGAAAATTTGCAGCTTTTCGGGCGCTTGCAAGGCACGCCAGGGCTGAAAAGCCGCGTGGACGCGCTGCTGCGCGAGGTTGGCCTGGCGGAGCGGCGCAAATCCTTGGTGCGCACATTTTCCCGCGGCATGCGCCAGCGCGTGGCCATTGCCTGCGCACTCTTGAAAGATCCGCGTGTGCTGCTGCTCGATGAGCCGGCCACGGGGCTCGATCCGCAGGGCGTCACTTGGCTGGCGGATACGTTGCGCCGCCTGCGCGATTCCGGATGCACTATGATCATGAGCCTGCACGGCGAGTCGGAAATCTCTGCGCTGGGCACGCGCGCGATTCGCCTTGATGCCGGCTCAATTGTCGCGGACACGCGCACTGGCGCGACATTTCGTACCATTCTTACGTTTGCCGATGCCTGAATGAGCTTGCTGCCCAATACGTCGGTCCTGCTCGGCAAGGAGCTGCGCACGGAGTTCCGTTCGCGCGAGCTGCTGACCACCACGATTGTGTTTATTTTGATCGTGATTGTGCTGTTCAGCTTTACGTTCGACCCCACGTCCGACGAATCGCGGCGTTTTGGCTCCGGGCTGTTGTGGCTGGCGTTTCTTTTTTCCGCCTCGCTGATGCTGCAGCCCTGCTTTCTGCGCGAGCAGCACAACGACACGCTGAGCGCGCTGCGCCTTTCCGTCAGCGATCCTTTCGCGATTTTTCTCGCCAAACTGGTCGCCAACACACTCTTCCTGCTGTTGACGGAACTCCTGCTCCTGCCGATTTTTGCGATCATGTACAACGTTCCGGTTCTGCCGGTGCTGCACTGGCTGGCGCTGGTCTTTTTTCTGGGTAGCCTCGGAATCTCCATTGTCGGCACGGCGCTATCGGCGATCTCCGCGCAGGCGCGCATGCGGGAATTGCTTTTGCCGCTGTTGATGCTGCCGCTGCTCACGCCGATTCTGGTGGCCAGCACGGAAGTGACGAAATCCCTGTTGGACCGGACGCCGTATGTCCAGTGGAAGGGCATCGGCATCGTGGCGATTTTTGACCTGGTGTTTTTGACGGTGCTGTGGCTTTTCGGCGAATATCTTCTGGAGGAGTAGACGCCATGTGGAAACGTGCATTGTTCGCTGCAGTCGCGGTCGTACTGATGGTGGCGGCGGCGTATGCGGGGTTCTTCATCGCGCCCGACGAAAAGACCATGCACGTGCTGCAAAGGATTTTCTATTTTCACGCCGCGACGGCCTGGGCCGGAGAGACAGCATTTGGAGTGTGCTTTCTCGCAAATCTCTTGTACGTCTGGCAGCGCAAGGAAAAGTGGGACTGGCTGGGCATTTCCGCCGCGGAAGTCGGCTTAGCCTGTATCACCGTCGTGCTGATCACCGGGCCGATCTGGGCCAAGCCGGCGTGGGGGATCTGGTGGACCTGGGATGCCCGGCTCACGTCCACGTTTGTGCTGTGGCTTTTGTATATTTCCTACCTGGTTTTGCGCACGATGATTGAAGAGCCGGACCGCCGCGCGCTGCTCAGCGCACTCTTCGGGATTTTTGCGTTCATTGACGTACCCATCGTCTTCGGGGCGATACGCTGGTGGCGCACGCAGCATCCGAAACCGGTGATCATGGGCGGGCCGGACTCCGGGCTGGATCCCACGATGAAAAAGGTGTTTTTCTTCAGCGTGCTGGCGCTGCACGTATTAGTGGCGTTCCTTATCGCAGAGCGCTACCGGCTGGAAAAGCTGCGCGCGGAGTTTGCGGTGATACGTCGAGAGCTGGAGGTGGCATGAATAGTTTACAGAGTGTTTTCGCCGCGTATGTCATCGGCTGGGCCGTGTTCTTCGTATTTTACGTGTCGGTAGCCGTGCGCTCCTCGTCGTTGCGCCAGGAAATCGAGCGGCTGAAGAGTTCTCTCAACAAGGGGAAGTAATTGGCGCGGAAGAAAAAAGTCGGGATCGTTCTGTTCCAGCTCGGCGGGCCGGATTCGCTGGATGCGGTTGAGCCATTCTTGTTGAAGCTGTTTCTCGACCCGGACATTATTCCCATGGGGCCGCTGGGTTTCCTGCGGCGTCCGCTGGCGAAATTCATCTCGCGGAGGCGCTCGTTGCCGGTGCGCGGGCGCTATGCGCAGATTGGCGGGCGTTCGCCGATTGGGGCGTTGACCGAGCGGCAGCGGCTGGCGCTGGTTGCGGCGCTTTCCACGGAAATTGATCCCGTTGCGGTGACCGCGATGCGCTACTGGCATCCGCTGACCGAAGAAGCGGTGAAGTCACTTCGCAGCGCCGGTTCGCTCGATGAAATTGTGTTGCTGCCGCTGTACCCGCATTTTTCCTATGCCACCACGCTGAGCAGCCTGAAAGAGTGGCGGCGCGTGTATGGCCCCCCGGAAAGCGGCCCGCCGCAGCGCACCGTCGGCCAGTTCTACAATCACCCGCTGTACGTTCAGGCGCTGGTGGAGCGGATTGGCTCGGTGCTGCGGCAATTTGCGGACAGTTCGCGGATTCACCTGGTGTTCAGCGCGCATGGCTTGCCGATGAGCCTGGTCGAGAAGGGCGACCCGTACCCCGGGCAGATCGAGGCCACGGTGGGGCTGGTGTGCGAAGAGGGGAAAAAGCAGCACCCGCAATGGCCGCGCGAGCATCTGCTCTGTTATCAGAGCCGCGTGGGCCCGGCAAAATGGCTACAGCCGCCGCTGACGGGCACCATCGAGCGGCTCGGCCATGAAGGCGTGAAAGAGATGCTGGTGGTGCCGATTTCGTTTGTGACCGAGCACATCGAGACGCTGCACGAAATCAATATTGAAGCGCGGGAGGAGGCCAAGAAGGTGGGCATCGAAGTGTTTCGCATGATGCCCGCGGTCGGCGATTCGCCTTTGTTTATCGCGGCCCTGAAAGACCTCGTGCTTCGCGCGGTAGGCCTCGTGGCGGATCCCGAGGATCAACAAGTTACTTCCGCCGCCTCGAGCTAAGCCCTGTAGCCGCCCTTTTCAGCGGGCGGGTTTTTTCGCGCCATTCAAGGCAGCTCGATCGTCGGAGCGTGCACGTTCAGTCCGGGCGACCAATCTACGCGTCGGGAAGGTTTTATCAAGATCACCTGGAAAACCCCACGGTCTGAAGACCGCGGCTACAGCTTTGGGCGCGAAGGTTGTTAATGCGCTATAATTCCACGGTCAAACTTCTCTTATGAAAGCTAGTTATCATCCCGCAGTTCACAAATTGGCAGTTTTCACCGTTCTCTGGACCGTGCTTTTGCTGATTGCAGGGGCGCTGGTCACCTCGAACGCCGCAGCCCTTTCCGTGTTGGATTGGCCAAAGTCGCACGGCGAATGGATTCCCGCGCACCTCATTGGCGGAGACGTCTACGAGTACTCGCATCGCGTCATCGCCGGCGTGCTGGGCGTGCTCACGCTGGTGCTGGCCGTCGCTCTGTGGGTCAAGGAAGAGCGGCGCTGGGTGCGCTGGTTTTCGGTCATCGCGCTGGGAGGCATCGTGGCGCAGGCTATTCTGGGCGGCGAAGTGGTCATCCAGTTCCTGCGCTATTGGCTGCCGGTGTGGCATGCATGCTTTGCGCAGATTATGTTTGGCGCGCTGCTGGCGATTGCTGTGTTCACCAGCAAGTGGTGGCTGGCGGAGCGGCCGCAATTGGAGGATCACGGCTCGCCCTCGATTCATGCGCTGGCGTTGGTGAACGCCATTGTGATTTTCCTGCAAGTGTTTGTGGGCGCGGGCTTTCGCCACAACGAAATTCCCATCTGGCCGCACGCGGCGGGCTCGCTGGTAGTGCTGGCCTCGGTGGTGTGGACGGCGGTGGTGCTGCGTAAGCGTTTCGAGCCATCGCGCGAGTTGACGGTGATGCGTGTTCTGCTGCACTCCGTCTTCGGCTTGCAGTTTCTGCTGGGCCTCGGCGCGTACTGGTCGCGCATGAAGAATGCCGACACGGCGCAACCGATGCCGGTGATGGTGACGTTCACGGTGATTCATACGGTTGTGGGCGCGCTGCTTTTTGCCGTGGCTATCCTGACCATCCTGTTTTGCTATCGCCTGGTGCCCCGCAAGGGCGCCGTGGCCGTGTCGGACCAACGGGTAGCCGTCTGATGAGCACGGCTCGCACCGTGGAGTTGACGCTGACGTCGCGCGCGCAAGCTTACGTGGCGCTGACCAAGCCGGATGTTTCTTTCCTGGTGCTGATGACCACTGCGGCGGGCTATTACATGGGCGCGCGCGGGCCGGTGAACTGGCTGCATTTGACACAGACGGTGTTCGCCACCCTGCTCATCGCCGCGGGCACCGCCAGCCTGAATCATTACGTGGAGCGCGAGTCTGACCGTTACATGCGGCGGACGGCGTCGCGGCCGCTGCCGAGCGGGCAATTGCAGCCGCGAGAAGCGTTGTGGTTTGGCGTGACGCTGTGCATCGCGGGTGCGCTGGCGTTGTACGCCGTCGGCGGCGCGCTGGCGTCTGCACTTGGCGCGATTACAAGCCTTGCCTATCTGCTGGGCTACACGCCGCTCAAGAAGCGCACGGTGTGGGCGACATTTGTCGGGGCGTTCCCCGGAGCGATTCCTCCCATGATCGGCTGGGCTGCGGCCAGCGGTTCTTTGGATGGCGGCGCGTGGCTGCTTTTTGCAATTCTCTTTTTCTGGCAGTTTCCGCACTTCCACTCGATCGCGTGGATGTACCGCGAAGACTACGCGCGCGCCGGCATTCTGATGCTGCCGGTGGTGGACCGCGAAGGAACGCGCACGTTCCGGCAAATCATTCTGTATGCGGTGGCGCTGGTCGGCGTGAGTTTGTTGCCGGCGATTGTGGGGTTGGCGGGAGCGCATTATTTTTTTGGGGCGCTGGTGGTAAGCACCGGGTTGGTGCAGGTTTGTTTGTGGGCCGCGCAGGCCAAGACCAGTGCGCGCGCCAAGTGGCTGATGCATGCGACGGTGTTGCACATTCCGCTGCTTCTTGGCTTGATGATCTACGACAAGCTTCCGCGATAAATCAGCACGGCTTCAACGGGAAGGGAATCACTCGAAGTGTTTTCGCAGGCTGCACTCAACGCGTCCCTGAACGGCAGCAGCGCGGTGCTGCTGGCTTGCGGGTACGTCGCCATTCGCAACGGGAAGATCAAGGCGCACAAAGCGTTCATGATCGCGGCGTTTTGCGTGTCCACGGCTTTCCTGGTGTCCTATTTGATTTACCACTACCGCGTGGGCCACGTTTTGTTTCAGGGGCAGGGTTGGATTCGCCCGGTGTATTTTGCGCTGTTGCTGTCGCACACGGTTTTGGCGCTGGTGATCGTGCCGATGATTCTGGTGACGCTGCGGCGGGCGTGGCTCGAAAAGTTCGACCGGCACCGGGTGATTGCACGGTGGACGCTGCCGCTGTGGTTCTACGTGTCGATCACCGGCGTACTTGTGTACCTACTGCTGTACCAGGTGTACCCAGGGCGGCCGGTCTAGGCCCCCCCCCGCGTTTTTTGTAAGTGTTGCACCTATAGGACTTAGCGTTTCCGCAAGTGCTTTGGAATCAGCTCTTACGGGCCGGCTTGTAAGTGTTGCAGGCAAAGGGCTTAGCGCTGAGGCCAAGTTGGCCGAAGCGGGGAGGCTAGTTTTGCTTGGGGAAGCTGGTGCGCGAGCCGGGAGGGACCAGCGACCCGGTTTGCGACGAGCGGACGGCCTGGCGCGTGCCAGATTTTGGGAAGACCACGTGCCAGAAATCGCTTTTGGGCGCGGCAAAACCGATGCCGACGAAGCGGCGGTCCTGCTTTTCGCGCACCGAAGTGACAAAGCACTCGACGGATTCCGAAGTCATTTCGTTGAACACGCGGACGGTTTGCCCGGGCAAAAGAGGGGCATCCATGACGATCAAGGCGCCGTGGGCGCTGACGAACTGCGTGGACGCCTTCAGGTCAATGGCTTCGCCTTCCGGCATTTGACAACGCACCTTTAGCGGAATCTGGAGCGTTATCCGAACAGTTCTTCGTCTTTCAGGATATCGGGTCCGTTGCATGCAGTTGGGAAGGGGACTCGCGTAAAGCTTGCCACGTTTGCGGGGGAAGCACAAGTAGCAGTATGGAAAACAAGCAACCGGAAGCCGCAGCGCTGTTCCGATTGGGAACGTTGCGTTGAAGCGTTGGGCGCTGGGATTGGGCGGGCTGAGCCGACAAAAGGCCGATTCAGCGGTAGCAGAGAATTAGCTGGCGTGCAGCGCGGAGATGACCGCTTCGGTGAACTCTTCGGTGCCCGCGTGGCCGCCTACGTCCTTGGTGATGTGTTGGCGTTCGCTGTGAACTTTTTCGAGCGCGGCCTCGATGCGGCGCGCGGCGGAGCGTTCGCCGAGGTGGTCGAGCATCATGATGCTGCTGAGGAGCAGCGCCGTGGGATTGGCCAGTCCTTTTCCGGCGATATCGGGGGCGGTGCCGTGAACGGCCTCGAACATGGCGGCGTGGTCACCAATATTGGCGCTGCCGACGACGCCCAGGCCGCCGACAAGACCAGCCGCGAGATCGCTCATGACGTCGCCATAGAGGTTGGGCAGAAGCAGCATGTCAAATTGCTGAGGATTCAGCACCATTTGCATGCAGGCGTTATCGACGATGAGCTCTTTGTATTCGATCTCGGGATATTGCGGGGCAACGTTGCGAATGGATTTGAGAAAGAGGCCATCGGAGAGCTTCATGATGTTGGCTTTGTGGATGGCGTGAATTTTCTTGCGCCCTTCGCGCTGCGCGTATTTGAAGGCGAAGTGGGCGATTTGCGTGGAGGCTTTTTCCGTGATGATTTTTAGGCTTTCGACGACGCCGGGCACGATTTCGTGCTCCAGGCCGGAATACAGGTCTTCGGTGTTTTCGCGGATGAGAACGAGATCCACGTTTTCAAAGCGCGATTTGACGCCGGGCAGATTTTTTACCGGGCGGACGTTGGCGTAGAGATCGAGAGTTTTGCGCAGGCCGACGTTGATGCTGGGCGCGCCGGCGGCGACGGCAGTGCCCATGGGGCCTTTGAGCGCGACGCGGTTGCGGCGCACCGATTCGACGGCTGCTTCGGTGACGAACTGGCCCTTTTCGGAGGCTTTCTCGGCGCGGGCCTCGACTTTTTCCCAGTCGATTTTAGCTCCCGCGGCTTCGAGAATGCGGCAGGTAGCGGCAGCGACTTCGGGGCCGATGCCTTCCCCGGGGATGAGTGTGACCTTGTGTCTCATGGTGGCATCTCATTGTAAGGGAAGGGCCAGAGGTTCGCGAAACGGGAAGTGCCGAGGGGTTTCCAGGTAGGAAAACACAGCGGACACGGGATGCAGTTGTAAGCAAGCTTTGCTATACTGAGTTTGCAAGATGCTTCGCGGGCTGGCCCGCGAGCGGAGGCCAAGAGAATTATGATCAGTCTGACTCCCGTAGCCGCCACCAAGGTCAAGGAAATCATGAGCATGCAGAACCCTGTGCCGGTGGCGCTGCGCGTTGCCGTGGTGGGCGGCGGCTGTTCTGGTTTTCAGTACCACATGGCGTTTGAAAACCAAACGAACGAGACCGATGAAGTAGTGGATTTCAACGGGCTGAAGGTCGCGGTCGACCAGATGAGCTCGATGTACCTCGATGGTGTCGAGATTGACTACATCGAGACGCTCGAGGGCGCCGGCTTCAAGTTCAACAATCCGAACGTGAAAAGCACGTGCGGCTGCGGCAGTTCGTTTAGCGTTTAATATCGGAGCGGCCTAGCACAGAGAAGGCGAAAGCGCAGACTGAAGTCTGCGCCACGAGATTGGAGGCCCTTGGACATATTGTTCAAGGGCCTTTTTTATGCCTGCTAACGCATCAGAATGGGACGCGCGCCATCGCGAGGCGGCGGAGAAGCCCGCTGCGGAACCCGCCCGCATTGTCCTCGAGTGGCTCCCATCCCTTCCTAAGGGCCCAGCGCTGGACGTGGCCTGCGGCAGGGGGCGCCACACGCTGTTGCTGGCGGAGCGGGGGTATGCCGTAACCGCGGTGGACTGGTCCTCCGCAGCGCTGGAGATCCTCGAAGCGCGTGCCCGCGCCAAGAAGCTGGAAGTGAGCCGGCCAGCAGCAGGGGAAACGATCGGCGCGTATGAGCACGGGATTCATCTGGTACAGGCGAATCTTGAGGAAATGCAGCTTGCCGAAGCGGCGTTTGCGGTGATGGTATGCGTGCAGTACTTGCAGCGTTCGCTTTTTCCGCAGATAGAGCGTGCTTTGCAGCCTGGCGGCGTGCTGCTGTATGAAACGTTCACTCGTGCACAGCTTAACTATTCCTTTGGTCCGCGCGATCCGGCACATTTGTTGGAGCCGGGCGAATTGCGAACAGCGTTTCCAGGGCTGGAGGTTCTGCTTCACCGCGAACTGAACGATGGGCAGGGAATTGCGAGCCTGGTAGCGCGGAAACCTGCGGGCACTAGACAGTTATGAAAAGTCGGCGGTGCGGATGAGAACAGCTTGCCTAGGATTACCTGGTCAGCTTCCCTTAAGCAGCTGCAAGCAACTCAGATACTAAGCCCGGCTTGACCCGGTCCTCCGATGCGGAAGTCGCAGATGGCGACGCTGCCGCCTCCGCTGCGAGAAGACGGGTAGCCCCTGTGACGTCGGTCACAGAAATGTGCTCATGCGCGTTGCTAGGCTGAAGTTGCCATGATGCCTTCCACGGGAAACCCGTTCCAGGAGAGTGCTCGGCCATCAAGATCGCGGGCGCAATCTCCAGCGACCAGTATGCTTCTTGGGCCCAAATCGACTGTCCGGGCCAAGAGGAAGATGCTTCGGCGGACGGACAAAGACTATTCGCAGATCGTGCGTCGCAGCTACCAGACTGCGTTCCTGGCGATGAACGTTTGGCTGGGCGCCATTTTCTACTTCTGGGTTCGCGGGCTGGAACTGGGCGCCGCGATTTCCGAAGCTGCTCCTCCATCTGGAATCGAGGGCTGGCTGCCCATCGCGGGCATGATGAATTTAAAGTACTTCCTGCTAACCTGGCGTGTCCCCGCTATCCATCCGGCGGCTTTCTTTCTGCTGGTGACGTTCCTGGCTATTTCGTTCCTCTTTCGCAAGGCCTTCTGCAGTTGGCTCTGCCCGATCGGCACCGTTTCGGAATATCTGGGGCTGTTCGGCAAGAAACTCTTCGGCCGCAACTTCCGGATTTGGCGCTGGATGGATCTGCCGCTGCGCGGACTGAAATATTTTCTGCTGGGATTCTTTGTCTGGGCTATTTCTTCAATGTCGGCCGCCGCGATAGCCGGCTTCATGGGCAGCGATTATGGCGTCGTCGCGGGCGTCAAGATGCTGAACTTCTTCCGATTCCTCGGGGAGACCGGACTAATCGTTCTCGGAATCCTTGTTCTGGCTTCGATCTTTGTCCAGAATTTTTGGTGCCGCTATTTGTGTCCGTACGGCGCGTTGCTGGGTTTTGCCTCGCTCGTGAGCCCGCTGCGCATCCGGCGCGAGCCCGAGCCGTGCATCGATTGTGCCAGGTGTGCCAAGGTGTGCCCGTCGAATCTGCCCGTGGACAAATTGGTGACCATCAAGTCTGCGGAATGCACCGGGTGCCTGCAATGCGTGGCGATATGCCCCGCGGAAGGTGCGCTCCACCTGGCGCTGCCAAAAATCTCGAAGCCTCCCCAGCGCGTTTCCTACTGGGCCTTGGCCGCCGGAGTGGCGGTCTTGTTCTTTGGGATTGTCGGCTTCGCAAAAGTCTCCGGCTTGTGGGACTCGCACATTCCCGCGGCTGTTTACCGGCAACTCGTGCCGCACGCCAGCACGGCTCGTCATCCCATGCCGGGCGACCCAGAAATGTCGCGTTAGACCGTGCCAGTAAAGTTCTTACTCCCTTTTTGACTTCGAAGACGGCGACCACGATACCGCTGTTACAACCTACTCCTGATTTGCCGGGCTACCAGACAAGTTCGCCGACAGGAGTGGTTTGCAATCTGGGGTGGGCACCCGTATTCTAAAGTGCGGGCATGAAGATAGCGCTGGCGCAGTTCAATCCCACAGTCGGCGACTTCGCAGGAAATTCGGCACGCATCTTGAGCCTGGCGGAACGCGCCAGGCAGCGAGGAGCGGACCTCGCCGTTTTTTCGGAACTCTGCCTCTGTGGCTACCCGCCGCAAGATTTGCTGGAACGTCCCGCCTTCATTGAACGCAATCACACGGAATTGAACGAGCTAGCAGGCAAGTTGCCCTTGCCGGCGATTGTGGGTTTTGCCGGACGGGTCAAGAACGGGAGCGGAAAATCCATCGGGAACAAAGCGGCGCTGATTTGCAGCGGACGAGTGGTTTTCGAGCAGACCAAGATGCTGCTGCCGACGTACGACGTGTTTGATGAATCGCGCTACTTTCACGCCGCCGGCCGGCAGTTCCCGTATGGATTCGGCAGGGAACAACTGGGCATTACGATTTGTGAGGACATCTGGAACGATCCGAATTTCTGGCCGGAGTGCCTGTACGACCGCGACCCGGTGAGCGAGCTGGTTGGGCAGGGAATTACGGTGCTGATCAATATTTCCGCTTCGCCCTATACCATTGACAAGCGCGCCTTGCGGCGGGAAATGATGCAGTCCATTGCCGTCAATCAGAACCGGCCGGTGGTGTACGTCAACCAGTTTGGCGGCGACGACAGCCTGGTGTTTGACGGGGCCAGCCTGGCGTTGACGGCGGACGGAAGAGTGGCGGCGCAGGCGCGCGCGTTTGAAGAAGACCTGGTGCTCTTTGATACCGTGAGCGGGGAAGGCGACATTCACGAGCAGCCCGCGGAAGAAATCGCCTATGCCTACCAGGCGCTGGTTACCGGCACACAGGACTACGTACGGAAATGCGGGTTCAAGAAGGTGCTGGTCGGGTTGAGCGGCGGCATTGATTCCGCGGTTGTGGCGAGCATCGCGGTGGATGCGCTGGGAGCGGAAAATGTGCTGGGCGTGTCCATGCCGGGGCCGTTTTCCTCGGAAGGCAGCAAGAACGACGCGCGGGACCTGGCGCACAACCTGGGCATCGAGTTCATCACCATTCCGATCACCGAAGTGTTCGAGGCGTACCGCAAGGCGCTGGCGCCGGCGTTCGCTGGGCGAGCGGAGGACGTCACCGAGGAAAACTTTCAGGCGCGCATCCGCGGGAATTATTTGATGGCGCTCTCGAACAAGTTCGGCTCGATGGTGCTAAGCACGGGAAACAAATCGGAGCTAGCGGTAGGGTACTGCACGCTGTACGGCGACATGGCCGGGGGGCTCGCGGTGATTTCGGACGTGCCGAAATTGATGGTGTACGAACTGGCGCGCTGGAGCAATCGCGAGAGGGAACTGATCCCGGCGTCGAGCATTGAGAAGCCGCCATCCGCGGAATTGCGTCCGAACCAGAGGGATGAGGACAGCCTGCCGCCCTATGAGGTCCTCGACCGGATTCTGAAGGCCTACATCGAGGATCTGCATAGCCCGCAGGAGATCGCGGAGCATTATGGGTTTGACCTGAAACTGGTGCGCGACATTGCCCTGCTGGTGGACCGCAACGAATACAAGCGCAAACAGGCGGCTCCCGGGCTTAAGATTACGTCGCGTGCGTTTGGGTTTGGGCGGCCATTTCCAATTGCGCAGAAATTCATTCCATAGAGACAAGAGGTTCCGCGTGAAGACAAGACTGAGCGTAGTTGCAGTGTTGGCCCTTCAGATGGCGATTCCAGGCGTGTGGGCGCAGCAGACCGCAGCGCCAGCGGCTAGCAGCACGCTATCGCCGATCCAGAAGACGGTGGAGGCGTACCTGCGGAATCTCTATGCGTTCGGTTCGGAAGCCGCCGTAAACATTGCCGCGCCGAAGGACATTGGCGTTGAGGGACTGCTGGAAGTGGACGTGGAGGTCAAGATCGGGGACAGCCAGCAGACCGGGAAAGTCTATGTGACCAAAGATGGCAAGTATATGCTCCGGGGCGAATTGTCGGACCTGAGCAAGGACCCCCTGGCGGAGGCGCGAGCGACGATTCAGACCAAGGATGCGCCGTCGCTGGGTAATCCGAACGCGCCGGTTACGCTTGTAGAGTTTTCGGACTTCGAGTGCCCGGTCTGCCGGGCGCTGCACGATGCGCTGCGCGCGCTGCTGCCGAAGTATCCGCAGGTGC